>OCVV011229149.1_pt1 | contig 69756 bp, 89 predicted proteins | sample 1539721 | NCBI WGS metagenome assembly OCVV01 (sample SAMN02144230, study PRJEB22623) | gut metagenome | biome: sheep rumen | host: Ovis aries | place: New Zealand
TACAAATATGCTTGAAAAAGAACGCAAACGAGCCGAAGACTTGCGCGCAAAAATAGCTATATATAGCAAGGCATACTATGATGACGACGAGCCGCTCATCTCCGACGCAGCCTATGACCAGTTACTTCTCGAACTTCGTACACTCGAAGAAGCACATCCCGAACTTGTCGTTCCAGACTCTCCCACCCAAAAAGTCGGCGGACATGCGTCCAGCACGTTCGATGACGTACATCACATTGTTCCTCTTCAGTCACTTCGTGATGTATTTGACTTCGAATCCGTGCAGTCCTGGTTTGACAACCTGAACATGCCCGAAATCAGTCTCGAAACGAAAGTGGATGGGTTAAGCTGCGCTATTACATACCTCGACGGCAAATATCATTCAGCTGCCACCAGAGGTGACGGAAAAATCGGTGAAGATATCACCGAAAATGTACGAAACATCAGCAATGTTCCGAAGGTTCTTGACGGAGAAATCTATAGACCCATTAAGGGCACAATTATCGTCCGCTGTGAAGTTTACATGCCAAAAGATGTCTTCTTACAGGTCAATGCTGACCTCGAAGCCAAAGGCAAGAAACTCTTCAAGAATCCAAGAAACGCCGCCGCAGGATCCTTACGCACCAAGGACGCGAAGGAGACAGGCCGTAGAGGACTTCACGCAATTGCGTTCTGTATCCTCTATAACGACAGCAATATTTCTTCCCTCGAAAAAACACAGATCGGCGATATTTCTTGGCTCAAAGCACAAGGCTTTGAAACCGTCGAAACACATGACTGTAAGTCCTATACAGATGTTCTCGATGCGATCAATTACATCGACACACATCGGAACAATTACACGTTCCCCATTGACGGTGCTGTCATCAAAGTCAACGACATTGCTGATCATGTCACCATCGGAGGAACGGACAAATATCCACACTGGGCAATCGCATACAAATACCCTCCTGAACAGAAAGAGACAATTCTCAGAGAGATTGCACTTCAAACGGGACGCACAGGTGTCATAACACCTATTGCTGTATTTGACCCAATTGAACTCGCTGGCACAACTGTAACTCGTGCCACCCTGCACAATCAAGAATTTATGGACACAGCACTTGGCGGCATAGCCGTCGGCGATACCATTATCGTCCATAAATCTGGCGAAATTATTCCTGAAGTACTCAAGGTTCTTCACGAAAAACGTCCCAAGGATGCTCACAATTTCACCATTACACATTGTCCTGTCTGTGGTGCACCAGCCTACATCGGTGCCGATGAAAACGGCAACGGCACACAAATGTATTGTGACAACCCCGACTGCCCCGCCATCCTTGAAAGAACACTCGTCTACTGGTGTTCTGACCATGTCATGGCAATTGACGGAGTTGGTCCGAAAATTGCTAAAGCACTTATAGACAATGGCTTAAAGCACATCACAGACCTATATACCATGACAGAAGAAGACCTTGCTTCTATCAAAGCTATCGGTCCTGTCAGAGCACCAAAACTCTACACAGCCATCCAGAAATCCAAAACCAATAACATCGACCGCCTTATAGCGGGTCTCGGTATTCAAGGTGTTGGACGACACATTGGTCGCACCCTTGCAGCTCATTATCCCGACATGAATCATGTCATTACTGCTTGTACACAAGAAGATATCACTTCGCTCGAAGGTATCGGCGAACTGATGGCTTTCTATATCAAACAATGGTTTGAGAGTACAGCAGGCATGGACTTCATTTCTCGACTCAAAGACGTCGGAATGAACATGAATTCGCAGACATATACACCTGAAAACGAAACATCGACAGACCGTCCACTGGAAGGTCTTACATTCGTTATCACAGGAACACTTCCCAATATGTCTCGAAATGAAGCTAAAGCATTGCTTGAATCCTATGGTGCAAAAGTATCTGGCTCTGTCAGTAAGAAAACCAACTATCTCCTTGCAGGAGAAGACGCAGGTTCCAAACTGACAAAAGCGGAAGAACTCGGAGTATCTATCATTACACTAGAAGAACTCCTCAATATGGTGCATAGTGAAGCATAACTTCACCACCATAGTCATTAACGCTGTTGCAGACAATCTTTGTCTGCTAAATTTCATACTTGTGGCAGAGGGCAAAACACCCTCTGTCACTTGCAAAAATTATAATGAAATCAAGGAGAGATCATGAAAACGATCATTACTATCACCATTGATACCGACCTCGAACGATGTACTGTCGAGGAACAGAATGCAGAACCTGTAACGTACGAATGCTCTGGCAATTCTTACGAATCCATCGCATACGACGTTGCTGAAGCTGTCTCTGATTACATTCAGGGACTCGGATGAAAGGAGCAAACATATCATGGACGATAAAAAAATCCTTCTCCTCGTCAATTTCAACTATGATGACGAAGCCCCAGGTCATGTCATCTTTGAAATTCCAGAAAATCGCGTCACAGACGCACATCGTTGCGTAAACCGCGCTTATAATGCGTGGTACGACAACGAAGAAGACCTTTCCAAGACCATCGAAGAGTTTATCGAAGATGAACTCAAAATCGACGGTATCGCCTATGAAATTCGAGAATATTCTGTCACAGATTGTGACCTCTCGAATTACTAAACCAACCGTCATCACGAAAGGAGACCTATCATGTATTTCTACGAAAAAACAATCAATGATATCGGACATGGTGAAGCATGCTTCCACGAAGCCGCTGAACACGGCAGGCTTTTAGACGAAGAAACCATCTCCGTTTATTCTGAAACAGACCCTGTTGAAATGAATTTGTCTGGCATTCAGACAAAACTCATTCAGCTTACAGGACGTTTTTGCGAAGCCTACGGATCTGATTTAATTTGTACCTTTGCTGACCTCCAGCCATTCATTCGAATATCTGCGATTACACAGAGCAATCGCTGGGTCATCCCCGTTGGAATTCGAGCAAGCGGGGTTGATCATGAAGGATTTATCCTCTCAAGACTTCGTGACACCATCACCAACCCCATGACGGGCTATGTGCATGTCGAATATGCCTATCGCAAATTGCTTGTCTTAGACATTCAAGACGAAGTCAAAAATACACCTGATGACAGCCTTCACTGCACCAGAACAGTGCGTCTTATCGACATCACACACAGCATCACCCGTGTGCCACAGTAAATCTTCACACATAACATCATAAAAAGGAGCCATAAATGAGCAAATTTATTGACATTTCCGACATTTCATGGCACAATAATGGCAGTGAAGATTTCGCGTTGAGGGCAGAGATTGAGGCTCTGCCCCCACACATACTTCCATTACAAAAGCTGTGTGCAGAATGGGTTATCAAAGATCGTGCCGAAAACTGTTACCTTGTCGAATGCTCGAATTGCGGTATCACCTATATTCTCGGCAACAACATTCCATTCAACGAATGGAAGAACTCTGATAACAGAACATTCTGTGGTCGATGCGGACGACAAATGCGAGAATTCGCATCTGAAGAACCTGCGCAGCCGATGGCTTATAATGCTGATCTCGGATGCTTTACATCCTGCAGCATTACTTAATCAAAACAAAAAGGAGACCATAATCATGAACATCATCGTATGCGCTGACAATCGCATGGGCATTTCCTTTAACGGAAAACGTCCCACACGCGATCACATCATCCTGACCGAAATTCTCACCAAATATGGTCACGACATCTGGATTTTTCCTAATTCGGAAAAATATGTTCGGTCCGAGGTCGAAAAATACGACATCCATGTCGAACTGCACGTCATCAATGACGAAGCAGAAATTGACGACCTCCCAACCGACGCAACGATCTTTATCGAAACAGGAACAAACGAATTCTTCGATATGCTGCTTGATAAAGTAGACAACATCATTCTGTATCAGTGGAATACCACTTATATGTATACAGAACAGTTCCCTGATATTCATGCTGATACTCGGTTCTCTATGGTTCACCAGGAAACCATCCAAGGATCGTCTCATGATGAAGTCATCATACAGTTCTTTGAAAAGAACATTCCCACAAAAAGTGAGCCTGTTCTTGAACACACAGAACCGAAAGAAGAATCATCCGATGAACTCATCTTTCTTGATGACAACCACAGAGAACTCTATCGCACAGAAATGGCTCGTTTGACCAAAATGCAATATGAACAGACAGGTCGCAAACTCTCTAGAAATATGATTGCTCCCATGTTCATCATGACAGGCATGCCATTCTTGTACCACAGATTACAAGAATATATTCCTTCAAAAGAATATCCATACCCCGATTTTATCGACTTCACAGCTATGCGTGAAAATCTTCGAATCTCTCGCGGCGAAGAAATCATGATTAACCTCGCCGAGAACCTTTATAACGGACGGTCCGAATCGAATATTTATCGTATTTTGGGCTACTGTGACCGCACAATGTGCCGTCTTGCCAAACTCGCCATTGATATGGTCTTTGAACAGAGTGTAAATACAAAAATTTAAAGGAAAGGAGACAGTATCGGACGAATAATCCGTACTAAGATAAAATCATGAGTAAAAGAAAGTATCGCCTCCTGGCTGCAGCGGTCGTCACCATTGGATTTATTCTCGTTATGTGGACATTCTGGCCCACAAACGTTGGCGACGTACCGCCAAAACCAACTTCACACAACGAAGTATCCGTTTTACCAAACGAATCTTCACAGCCAGCAAGCGGCTCAACGACAGAGTCACACACAGAGCCAAATATCAATCCATCTGCTCCAAATTATGGAGGTATCCCCTCTGTATCGGAATACGATGGTGTTCATGCATGGGTTCAAATCAATAATGGTGAACCATATTTCACCCAAGATGAACGTACGAACACAAAAGCGTTCGAACTATATGCTGACCTTGATAACTTAGGTCGTTGTGGCACGGCATATGCAAACATCTGCCAAGAAATCATGCCTACCGAACCTCGTGGTAGCATAGGCTCTGTCAAGCCAACAGGTTGGCAAAGCACAAAATATAAAGGTGTTGTCGATGGCGACTACCTTTACAACCGTTGTCATTTGATTGGTTTCCAGCTCGCTGGAGAAAACGCCAATCCAAAGAACCTAATTACAGGCACAAGATACCTCAACATCAAAGGCATGCTTGATGCCGAAAATATGGTCACTGACTATGTCAAAGAGACCAACAATCACGTTCTTTACCGTGTGACACCAATCTTCAACGGCGATAACCTTGTCGCAGATGGTGTGCTCATGGAAGCATATTCTGTCGAAGATGAAGGTGACGGTATCTCCTTCTGCATCTTCGCCTTCAATGTTCAACCTGGCATCGTCATCAATTATGCTGACGGTACCAGTCATGCAAACACTGAACAAGTTCAGCAGAATACCACAGAAAGACACTATATTCTTAACACAAACTCACACAAGTTCCACTTGCCTGATTGTGATTCGGCGGCAAAGACATCCGAAAAGAATAAAGCCGATTATTACGGCACTCGTGAAGAACTGATTGAACAAGGTTATACACCTTGTGGTTTCTGCAATCCATAATTTCACCTCACAAAGGAGATGATATCATGAAACAAGTGAAACCAAGAAAGTCTCGTGGCATCAAGCTCAACGGCCAACGCAGTATGGATTTATGTCCATACTGCTACAGCTTTGGCTGTGACCCGATGAGCATGTCACATGCTTTCTCTGAAAAAATCCGCAAGCGGCTTGACAATGGTCAATGTCCTTCCTGCGGTAAACCGAAAGCGTTCTGCTCTTGCAAGAGCAGTCTCAACCTGCACACAGGCGAAATCAGACTGCGCACACACAACAATCGCAAAATGCGAAATCTCATGGCACAGAACGCCAGAAAGGAACACGTATGAAGTATTACTTATCCGATACCGAAAATATCGGAAATCAATGGGCACAGTTCATCCATGAACTGTCCGCTGGCGATCATATGATAATGTTCCACACAGAGACAAACTGTCATCAGAGCATTACTCTCGACCAGCTGAGCAATATGACCAACTTCGGTACGATCAAACTCTACGGTGTTCCGTGTGCTCGCGGTGAAAATGCATTGGATTTCCAACTCTCCTCATACCTCGGATTTTTGTTGGCAACAGCCGACAAAGAAACCGATTCCTTTGTCATCTTAAGTAAAGACAAAGGATATGAACCACTCATTTCCTTCTGGAAAGCACAAGGCTATCAAGTCATACGAAAAGAACCTGAAGGCACTGAGTCTGTTGTCCAAAAATCTAACGCAAAGCCATCTACGAACCAAGTTCGTACAAGACAACTCCCTGGCACACGCACGCCCATCGACAAGGTGCGCATCGAATACATCCGCCTTCTCAAAGAAGCAGGCGTCACAGAAGGTATTGAACTTGACAAAACGACCAATGTCATGATGCACACCATCAATTTGCCGAAGCAAGGTCAAGCATTACAGATCCAAAATCAGATGCGTCAGAATTTTGGACAAAAAAAAGGCATGGACCTTTATCACAGAGTCAAACCTGTATTTGACCAAGTGATTAAAAACGGCCCATATCCACCAAAGAAAGAAGGTCTATAAACCGATGAAATACATCGTTTTCCAAGACAATTCAGCCATTATCTTTGCTGATTCTATGAATCACAATTATATGGCAAACGGAAAACCTGTCAAATCAGCAGGATTCTGTCAAATTGAAACGTACCGCACTCAATTTGACGACATCCGCGCCAAAATTTCTTGCTTTGGTGAATCCACAACACTCGGCATCAAAGCCGACCCAAACGACAATCAAATTCTTGAAAGTATTTGGAGATAATATCATGCAAAAATATGATGTCTGGTTCTGCCGTTGCGGAACCATCCAGCTCATGCCCAACGAATATTACGATTGGCTTCAAGAAGACTATCGTAATCGTTATATCATTCGCGTCTGCCAGAATTGTGGAGCTACCCGCAAGATTTGGCTCGAAGAATATGAAGATGGCTTCTGCACTTGCGGAGCAGATGCCAACGATTTCGAACTGACACCAGACGAAATCAAAAATTGTCGCATCATCTTCAACCATGGCATTCGAGTTCCTATTGAAGGCGGCACCTATGCCGACTATCATGTATCCAACATGTGGCTCGATAACGAAGGCCATAAAAATGTGGATACCAAGCGACTCATTCATATCGTCAAAGACGAAGAAACGCTTCGCTCCATCGCAGCCTATGTATCAGGCATCGATTGGACAGGAACTCCGTACGATTACGATCTTCTGCTGAAAGGAACTGATGAGAAATGAAAGAACTGACTGCCGAAAACGTCACTCAGACCATGATGAACTGCCTCTTCCGTGACGGCGAAGACCATACGAACTTCGTCAAGGCAGAAGGCATCACCCGAAACTTCGGATTCCATCCTGACCGTTTGGAAGAATCCAAACAGGACATCATCGACTACCTCACTCAGCTCCCCGCCAATTTCCGCAAAAGCAGCGGCGGTGGTTGGTCATTCCTGCAAGCCTGCATGACCGAAGATGGTCGCCACTGGGGTGAACATCACAACATGGAAGACCTCTTCGCTCTTGGATGTGCCATTGGCAAATGCCATTGTCTCGTGCCCAAAGACATGTGGTGCATTCTTCCTGGTGGCGTACCTTACTACGTCATCGATATGTAATCGAACTCAAAGGGAGTGGGCACACAGTCCCACTCCCACACTTTTATTACGCAAAGGAGATAACAATCATGCCTAAAGGCAAAAAATTCGACGCTGCTGAAAAGCACTTCAAAGAAAAAGAGCTAAAGCTCAATCGTCTCATGAAAGAATACGAAAATTCAGCCAGAGAAGCAAATGCCAAGGCAAATGCTCTCCAAGCTGAAAATGATGCTCTTCGCGCAGAAAACGAAGAACTCAAAAGAATCAATCAACAATTGAAAGAACTACACGAACTTTCAGATGCTGATATCAAAGCACTGCTCAATCGAGCACACAGCCTCGAAACATTCACAGGCATAATGAATATTATGAACAGACTACCATAAAGGAGCCATATACAATGCTTTCATATGACATGAAACCACTCACACCGTACCGTGTCATCAAAGATTCTTTTGATACATCTCTACAAAAAGGCGATATTGTTTGGCTCTCCGAAAACGGAGACCTTAATTTGGCAGACCCAACCTATCCTGGTTGGCTAACCGAAACGGAATGGAAAACACCCGAAACCTCCGATTTCGAAGTCGTTCCTGCACCCGATTACAAACTTATCTGCCTCGGACGAAATGAAACTATCATCAAAACATCATGAAAGGAACAAAACCATGTTATATCATATGAAACTCGTGTTCAGTCTCGACATAAGCGAACCTACACTTAACGAAATGACTGAACGCATCGACGGATCACATGTTGTTCTCAAAGATGCCATGGAATGCACATTGGAACAAACCATTCCTTTCATTCCAAATGCACATATTCTCGACGAATATAAGAAAGCCATTAGCAAAGGCTACGAAAGTCCCACACGGCATGTTGAAAATATACGCTTCGTGCGTTATGATTTCGTAGAACCCATCGACAAAGACACTCCTCAAAACGGAATGTCTGCTGAAAGAGCAAAGCAACTTCTATTCGAAGTCTTGCAGCTCTTCAGACGAAAAGCAGAAGCCGATGGAAACGACCCTAATGACTTTGATGATTGGATGTTCTCCTGCTTGGATATGGAAATCCAAGAACTGGAAGAAATCTACAGACCATATCCAAACATCACCGTTTACGGATCAGCCTGTTACGAACAGGAACAAAGTCCAAAAGACTTTGATAAAAAATATTTTGCTCAATAACAAAACGGAGGTTCTCATATGACTGTTTATGTTATTACTGAAAATGTCACACAATCAAAGTTCATCGACAAATTTGGCGAAGAGGCAAAGCCCTTCACCAGAGTTCTTGGCGTTCGAAAAACCCAAGAAGAAGCCAAAAGCTTCAAAAGTCGAATGAACGCAATGCTTCAAGAAGAAGCTTATGTTGAAGGAAATACCGAAGACATTACTATCGAAATTATTCCCATCAACATGCCATAACTACGCAACAAAGGAGCCAAAAAACTCATGGCACGATATATTAACCAATATCCACGATTTCACGAATGGATACGACGACACGATTTAGAGTTCATACGAATACATTTTGTCACCATGATCATCGCACTGTTGTTTACAACATTTGGCATCGCGTATTATGGCGACGATATGTTCCATTGTGCCACGGAATGGAGTGAACACTACACAGAACATACCATTGCATTCTTCATCATGTTACATGCTGTTCTGTTTGTATATGTATACATCATAAAGATTTTTGGAACAATTCCAAAAACCGCAAAAGAACGGGCAATAGCGTTGATACCCACCACTATTGCCCTTGCTCTTAATCTGTACCTCTTCCGAGGACAATATGGTGTTTACAGTCTACTCGACATGGTGTTTGTTTTTAGCGATATCAATGTTTTCATTCAATTATTGATACCAGCCATTATATTCCTTTGCATCATCTGTTATAAAAAGATGATACCTTGGATTAAAAACAAACAATACTTGGAATATCCATGGTTTTGCAAACTATGTTGCTTCACCATAATTCCAATACTATCCATGCTCCTTTGTGAATATCCTTTAAAAAATGATATCACAATCGCACCAATGTATCTTCCAATGAACATCTTTTATTGGATCATCATCGTTAGCACAATATGGCTTATTACATCAAAACCAAAGATTGCGATTACCGTTTCACTCATCGCATCATGGTTTATTGGTGTTGTCAATTACGAATTACAATACTGGCGTGATGACTACATTATGCTGTCCGACATCAAAGCTCTCAGAACAGCCGTCAATGTAGCTGGCAATTATTCGCCAAAACTAGGCTTACCAATTATCATCACAACCGTTATTATGGTATTTGCACTTTGTATCGTATGGTCTTTGCCAAAAGCAAAATACCATTGGACAGATGCAAAACCATTCAAAACCGCAGTATCTATCGTTGGAACGATATTTATCATTGTATCTACAATCATTAGTTGGAACACAGGTTTCCTATACCTCAACGCCAACGGCATGGATTGGGATACAAATGCTGCTGTAGATAGACGCGGATATCCGCTCTATTTCCTTGCGAACCTCAATTTCGGTGAAATGGAAAAACCCGCTAATTATAATACCGATGGTATCGAAACAGCATTATCTTTATATACAAATGATACGCAAGAAACTCACAAAGAACCGACCATTATCATCATTCAAAACGAAGCTTGGGCGGATCTCAGAATTCGAGCAAACATCGAAACAAATCAACCGATTATGCCTACGTTAGATTCACTAACCAACAATACGCAAAAAGGATTTTTGACTACATCGGTCGATTTCGGTCCAACTACATTCACCGAATTTGAATCTGTAACCAGCATGACGCTTCGCTATTTGAACAACATCAATCCGTTCCTGCAAATGCTTCGATATGACACACCGTCTATCGCTACGCTATTGCACGAACAAGAAAATCCATATAAATGTATTTTCTTCCATCCATACCATGCATCAGGTTACAACCGAGAAGATGCTTATACGAAACTTGGTTTCGATCAGACCATTTTCTACGAAAATTGGGCCAATAAAGAAGTCAACGGCTTGGATATTGTCACAGACAATCAAGATGTCAAAGACATCATTTCGATTTATGAACAAAATAAATCGTCCAATCCAGACCAACCACTTTTCATCTACAATGTAACCATTGCAGGACATAGTGCTTATACAAACAGTACCTACGAACAAATGCCTATCGAAATTACAAATTTCGATGCTGATGTTGAACTGACACATTACATGAACCATCTGTGGAACACAGATCAAGCCATCAAGACAATCACAGACTATTTCTCAGAAAAAGACGAAGATGTCATTATTGTCATGTTTGGCGACCACAACCCACATATGCAGGACGAAGCTGCCAATCAACTTCTACAGCAATCACGATATGATGATGCACACGGAGCTGAAGCCATCCGTGGCACATATCATGTCCCATATTTCATTTGGGCCAACTTTGATATTCCTGAATATGATGGATTAGGTGGTGAAAACAGAGAAAATCCCGTTTTCAACCAAATGTCAGTTAACTATATGATTCCACACGTACTGGACATTGCCAATGTCAAACTGTCATCATACTATAAATTCCAACTGGATTTACTAAAGAAATATCCAGTATTATCCATTCCATATGCGTATGATGCCGACGGCAATCCATTAACTGAAACAGACAACGAATCACAATTCTATAAAGATGCCGAAATCCTATACTGGTTAGAATATAACGCACTAATGGATAACAACAACAAATTGTGGAACTGTTTCAAACCATAAAAACATTCCTAAAGGTCAGGCTGCTCTATACTGAGCAGTCTGATTTTTTATTTTAACGCATATTTCATCTCAAAATGATAAACCAATACATTTTCTTTGAAAACATTGCTCTCCGTTAAAATTTCGCACATATTTTTACCCTCTAAAATATAAAACAAACTCAAACAGGTCTTACAGCCCTGTACCAGCCCGTCTACAACGGACTGCAAGAGTCGCTGCGTAAACTTCGCTCCAACGGGAGAAAAACTGAATCAAAGAAATTCAGTTCATAAAAATATAACAAGGAGGGTAAAACCATGAAGACCTTTGGAAAAACTTATATGAAAGCTGCTGGCGTCACATTCAAAGATCGCCAGGGCAAACTCTGGAACATTCGCAAGCAGATGAACAACGGTGAAAAACTCACCATTATGCTTCGCAGGGAACCGTCCAACCCGTACGATAAGAATGCCATTGCTGTTCTCGCACAGTGTGGCGAATCCACAGCTAAGGTTGGCTACGTTCCTGCCGACAAAGCCCTTTGGCTTGCCGAGCGCATGGACGCAGGTCTCTCTGTCCGCGCCTACAAGGGCATGCTGACAGGCGGCTCTGGTCGTGCAAAGACCATCGGACTCACGTTCGAAGTGGTCTACGAACTGCCCGTCGCAGAAGCTACCGAGCCTGCTGACCATCAATAAAACAATACAGACCTCGTGGCAACCCCACGAGGTCTTTCACTATGAAAGGAGATAACTCATGAACCTCATCGTAACCTTCGTTGGTAACCTCGATTGCCTTGACATGTTCGCAAGCTCTCATGCCTATATTTCGGTTCCTGAAGAAACAAAAGCCCGTCGCGTAACCAGTGCCTATACAGACATCATGACTTACGAAACAGGTCTTATCGAAATCACATTCTACGACATCTATCAGGTCGAAAGTGATTACACTCGCCATCCTCTACCTGAATCGTTCTTCACCAGAAACGATATCAACTTCCTTACGCTTACAAGCGACGAACTTGAGGACTGCGAGGTCGAAGCGATTCCTATCTACGCTGCTTTCGAAGACCTCGAAAACAGAACCAAAATCGCTCTCAACATGCCCGATCTCAATGAGTATCTTGATGCTCGCTTCATCGTGCATCCTGCATATGGCATTTCCGCCGATAAGTTCATCGAAATGATCAGCGACGTAAACACTTCTGAAGATACTCTTCTTCAGTTTCCGCTCACCATCGATGAAACCAAAGCTGTTTCTGGCTATGTCAAAAACAAAACATTCACTCGCTTCGAATATTATGACCTGCCGACTGTACTCGAAGAACTCGTTCATTATGTCGCCATGAATCCTGAAGAAAAGAACGCCTATGACATCTACCCGTACTTCTTCACCGAAGGTGAATTCGTACTTGCCAAAATCACCTTTGAATAATACAAAAATCCCCACCTTGCTAAACGCAGGATGGGGATTCTTTTTTCTAACTCAAATTATACTTCAAACTGTGATTCTTGTGAAACAGAAGCTTCAGGCACTTTCGGAAGTTCTCTCGCAGCAGCACGCTCTTTCACAGAGAACTTCACGAACTGATCATGCTTTTTCAAATCAAACGGCTCATCAGGCGCTTTCAAAACACCAGCTTCCAAAGCCATATTTGACAGATCTGGGAACACACTTGTTCTCTTACCCATTGATTTTGTCTCCAAAACCGAGACGAAAGAACCCTGCCAAGGACCACCACCAGGACCCGATACGTCCTTCAAACGATTATACAAATCATCAGGGAGAATCATTGCATGGTTCACAGAACCATCCTTTGCTTTAAATGTCTTCAAATAAGGATTTGGTACAATCTCGTCTTTACCAGGTTTCATCTGATCACAAGCATACGCAAACGTAACCATATGTCCAGCCTGTCCATTGGACATACGAACATCACCTTTATCCTGCCAAACAAGACGCTTCAAATCATCTTCACCGTAACGACTATATGACTGGAATTTTTCTTGACGAACAAGTTCCGAAGCATATTTCTTATCATCCCATACAACCTTATGTTCCTCAGAATAATCGGGCTGTAACATTTTCTTCGTTTCGGTGAATTTCTGATCCTTATATTTGTCAGCCAAATATTCTGCAACCTCATCAGGACTATTAAAACGTCCTTCATGGAACGACTTGAAATTATACGGACCAATACACGTTGCATCTTCACGATACAGTAACGACGACTTTTCGCCGACCTTACCTTCTCTTATCGATACACCACCTTCGAAAAATTCATAACTCGATTCAACAGGATAACCCGAAATATCAATTTGATGCCCATCTTCTGAAACAAAGCTTCTATCCGTCTTACCACCGCCTGTAAACACATTCGTTGGCAATTCCTGCATCAAATCGCTAAAGGCTTGCTTGTCCATAGTAATGCCATTCGAAACAGGCTGCTTATCAGCCATAGCCGTCTCATACTCTGCACGAGTAAAGAACGGCTTACTATCTACTTCGTGAAAATCCAAATCTCCGAAATTCTTCTGCATATATTCCGTCATTTCATCTATGGATTTACACTCACCTCTTTGAACACTAACATTATGATATGGCCCGACATTTTCATCATCAGGTACATAAACACCGTTTCCATCTGCATAAATACGAGTCGCTGCCGTATATGATTCCCAACCCGTTTCAAGGGTAACACCGACTAATGCAATCTGATGCGCACCTGACGTATCCTCAAATACCATTTGAGTTTTTCCGCCATACCAAGCATTTTCCGAAACGGTTCCACAATTCGATAATACCTCATCAACATTCATACCGTCACGACCTCCTATTCCAAAAAATAGATAATAATCCATCCAATATCGAATTATCTTTCTAGCTTCATAATATCACGTAATTCACAGAACGCAATACAGTAAAAAATCGTTCCATACCACATATAACGTATAGATTTTCTTCCTAAGACATAGTGACAAAATCATACTTTTATGATATAATATATTCATAAATGAGAAGAAAGGAACGAACTTTAATGCAGACACGTCCTTTAGCAGATCGTTTAAGACCACACCACATTGACGAAATCTTCGGTCAAGAACACATATTGGGACAAGGCAAAATGTTCCGTCGCATGATTGACGCCGACATTTTATCTTCTGTTATTTTATATGGACCTCCAGGTACAGGCAAAACAACAATCGCTTCTGTCATCGCCGAAATGACCAATTGTCATTTCCAAGCGATTAACGCTACGACTGCAGGCAAAGCTGACATGAAGAAAGTAACGGACAAAGCCGTTCAACTTCTCCAAGACGAATCGACCAGAACGATTCTTTTTATTGACGAAATTCATCGTTTCAATAAAGCACAGCAAGATTACCTTCTCCCCTTCGTAGAAAATGGAACCATTATTCTCATCGGGGCTACCACGGAGAACCCATACTTCGAAATTAACGGAGCACTACTCTCCCGCTCTCAAATTTTTGAACTCAAACCGCTCACACAAGATGCCATGAAAAACATCGTGAAACGAGCGATTGAAGTGATAAACACAGAACCAAACACTCACTTAGAAATCACACAAGAAGCAACTGATTTCTTCATCAATGTCGCAGATGGAGATGCACGCCAAATTCTAAACGCAATTGACCTTGCATTACGCACCACACCTGCAACAAACGGAACGATTACCATCGACCTACCTGTTGCATCAGAATGTATTCAAAAGAAAATCAAACAATACGACCGAAACGGAGATAATCATTATGATACAATTTCGGCATTCATTGAATCCATGAAACATTCTGAAGTCAATGCAGCACTGTATTACTTAGCACGCATGATTGACAGAGGTGAAGATCCTAAATACATCGCTCGCCGACTAATCGTATGTGCATCCTGTGATATTGGGGTTGCTTACCCAGAAGCATTACACGTCGCCGTAGATGCATTTCAGACCGTCGAACGCGTCGGTCTTCCTGAATGCGTTTATGCCCTCGCCATGAGCACGATCATAAACTCTACGGCTCCCAAATCAAATACAGGCGCATCAGCCTTCGGGGCAGCTATGGAAGACGCAAAGAACTTGGCTAACATCCAAATTCCAGCAACTCTACGCGATGAATCTTATAAGTCCGCTTGGAAACTCGGCCACGGTGGCGTCTCAGATGTATTCGCAAGTCCTAACAATTACGATGGATTTGAATGCATGCCTGACCAACTCATTGGTAAAGAATATTACCATCCAGGCAACACAGGACATGAACTTGAGATTCGAAAATATCTCGACTGGTGCAAACAAATCAAAAAGAACGCTCCGTAAAAATTACGGAGCGTTTATTTTCTCTTATACATTAACCAACTTCTGGACCGAAAGATGAAGACCTTGCTATCTCTGTAATATCTTCAAACTGACGCGGAATCTCACGCTTAGACTGAACAGATTTTTCTGGATTAAGACGATTCTCACGTCTACTCTCTGCTTCCGAAATCTTCCTCAGCAATGCAGCCTGAGTATCAATAGTATTTACAGTAGTAAACGAATCACCCTTATCACCATAATCCAAAGTCAACCCACTTTCATCAACTTTCATAATATGATCAACACTGACACCCATAACAATCGGCTTTTCATAGCGATTCCATTCATATGACACCTTAATAAATGCTGTGTTTGGATCAGCTTTCTCAAGCTTATCAATCAAATTAGGCACATCATATTCTCCATGTGAAAATGTCTCTGATCGACCATTACTGCTAAGCGTCAAATACTGATTCGTGAAATCGGAAATAGCCTTAGAATTTACCATTACATCGGCTTTATTCCATTTCTCATTCTTGATACCAACAAAACTCATAATAACTATCCCCCATTGAAAATATCATTTTATCACGTAACATCACTTCGTAAATGACTCTTCAGGTTGACCAACATCAGGTGTATCAAGACCTTTTGGTAAACTGCGCTGTGTCTGCATATCAGTGCGTCCAAGCGTCACAGAATTATGTCCAAACACATTCTTTTCCATAATCTTGATAGGCGCAACCTTATCCTTAAATTGAATCGGTACTTCCCCACCACCGACCAAAGCAGTGATCTCATCATGTGTCAAATCGTGTTTATTATATACCTTTGGAAAATCAACACTAACACTCTGACCGTTCAATTCTACATCAGCTTTTACACGAGTCTGTCCTTTGTCATTCTGATACAGTTCATATCCTCTCTGCAAATCATCATATTGCTTCTTAATCTTATCAGCAAGATAATTATCAACCAATCGACCTGCAATCTCTGAATCAGGTGGATAACCAAACTCATGAACGCCCTTCGGGTCTTCATTCCAATGTCCCTTCAAAAGATTTCCGCCAATAACAGCCTCAGCATCTGTCGTTAAACCACTACGAGTCACATGCAAAGATTTCGGTTGATAACTTGCTGGCAATAAATGTAACATCTCACTTGTAAATGCCATAGAATTTCCAGTGATATTTTCTTTATTCATTCCAGAGCGTTGCCATGCCAACTGCATATCGGGATCCATCTTACCCGCATCAAGCAATGATTTTGCTTGAGTCGGTGTCTCGCGCAACTGCATCAGACTGAAATCACGAAAACTCATATCTTTCGTATGCATTTCATACGGCTGTGGCAACTCACCAAACTTACTTGGCTTCCATGGCTCATAAAGATTCTTATAAATGCTCTCTGGAGCAGGCATTGTACGACCAGATTCTTTAATCTTATCGTAATACGACGCTACTTTAGCATCATCCCAATCAGGGTGAGAATACTCATGCGAAACGCCTGTTTCTACTTTTCCATTCGAAACACGCCAATATGCATTTGCAAACTTCGCATCATACATATCCGACACACCAACATGATCGTATCCTTTCTGCTCACCATAAACCAACGCTTTCGCTGCGGCAGCCTCTGGATTATCACGTCCATCAAATGGAATCATAGTAATCTTTTTATCGCCTTCGTTATAAAAAACGGTAGCTAATATCGGATGTTTCTCCACTTTCGATTCCTCCTGAAATTGCTGAAACTCATCCATTGTCATTTGATGTGGTTTTTCAGGCAAAGGATACTTCCCTTGTTCAAACCCTTGCAAAATATTCAACACACCGAGACAATCATGACTGGTACGATGATTAGGTTCCTGTTCACATCCCATAGCAGCACAAATTTTACCAAGGTTTCGTTGACCATACTCAACGCCCTGTTCCTTTGCAATTGACATCGAATCAATCTGATCCGAGAACATATCATCGCACAAACGCTGATATGAAACACCAGGAACCTGTTTTTCCAAGGTCTGCTGAATCAATCTACGGTCAAAACCGATATTATGACCTGCAATAGGACGACCACCAATGGCGTCATAGATTTTCGGCCATTCATCAATGAACCTTGGCTCATTGGCTAACATATCATTCGTTAAACCCGACGCAGCTGTCGCCTCTGGCTTAATCCACGTTTCAGGTTTAAAGAAAGAATGATATAGCTCGTTAGCATTTGAGTCCAAAACAGACAACTCAACGACTTCATCATTTCGTCCAACACCCGTTGTTTCTGTATCGACAACCACAAAGTCATCAGGAACATCAAGCTTTTCAAAATGCATGGCTTGAAAATCTGCGGGACGTTCATACTTTGATCTATCCAAAGCCTCTCTAATTTCGGCTTGTCTTTTTCTTCTGAAATCCGTATTTTGACTCATGACATATCAATACCTTTCATATAATCTAACAATAGCTTAAAAAGAACATAGTGGGCCAAGAACTCTCGACCCACCATGTATCACATAGTCTTAACCGAGACTCTGCTCGTCTTGCTTTTCTGCACCAGCAGCCTCAGGAACTTCAGGCAGACGACGTGCGCCCTTCTCAGGAAGGTCATCACGTACCAAACCAAAGCCCTCTCGGCCCATATACTTCGTCTCGCCAAGTTTAACTGACATCGGATTACCAGAACGAGACTCAATCGAAATTGATTCGCCCTGAAGAAGCTGCTTAATCTCAGCATCTTCCAGTGTATGATTACCATATGTCTGCTTAAAGTGAACATCACGTTCCTCGCCATTCACTTCCATCTTCGCATTTACATATGGCTCACCCTTCTTGCTCATCTGAATCGTCCATGTCGGATCAGCAACTGCAGGTTCTGCAGGAGCAGGTGCAGGAACTTCAGCTTCGTAACGAGCATCCGCACGTTCATCAGCTGCCTCATGTTCTAAATTCGCAATCTCATCACGCTGAGAGTCAGACAAAAACTGATTATTCTGCGTATTCCAGTTACCAGCAGCTGCTTCGTAATATGCTTGATTCTGTGCCAAATCATGCACTTCATCAGCAACACGAGTTGCCATGTCAGGATTTCTCGTATCAGCCATATAGCTGTTCTTTACAGTATTCCAATCCAGACCATTCGTATTCAACATACGATCCACAGTCATATCACGAATCTCAGGACTTGACATCTTCGTAATCTCAATATCTTTTGAATGCTCACGATACATAGTCGTTGCTTCCTTCATAGAAGCACCATCATTCTGATATGCCTCAATCATCGCATGACGATAAAGAGACATATACTCATTTTTCATTGTACCAGCCATAGTCACATCCTCCTTAAAATTTTAAAATTAACAAGATATAAAAACAGGATCACATCAAATATTTCATCTTCACCCCTATTATAATAAATATCAACAAGAACGCAAGACTCCAAAATATACAATTACATAAATACATTCACGGGAATGTATACCCCATCCCCTGAACACTAAAACAAAAATTATATAACGGTACACCGTTATAAAAAGGAGATTTTCATGATAACCATCACTAATATTCACCAAACAAAATCCAACACTTTTGACGAAATCTGGGCAATCGTTCAGGCACTCGAAAACGAATCATCTTATCTGGAACTTGAACGCTGAAGCCGAGTGTAACTGTACGAATAAAAAATAAAAGAAAGGATCATGATAAAATGATTAAAACAATGAACATCCGCAATGTTAATTATGCTGACTTCGATGAAGTCTGGGCAATCGTTCGCTCCCTGAAACATCCTTCTCCGAAGATGAAACAGGTCACTTCATTATCGCCTGACTGGAATTTGTTCAAGACATACTTGAACCTGAAAGAATCTGGCAAATGGAACGCCGATTCATTTCATTCCATTTATCAGCCTCAATTCATGGACCAGATTGCCCATGACGCAAATTCCCAGCGAGCATTAGAGACTTTAAAAACTCTCGATGCTCACGGGAAAAACATTGCGCTCGTCTGCTTCTGCCCAGATAAAAATCTGTGCCATCGCAGTCTCGTTGCCCAGATTCTAAAAGATATGGGTTGTAATGTTATTTGTGAATAAAGAGCACCCTAACGGGTGCTCCCCTTTTTTGTATGAGTAATCTTATTTTCTCTCCAACAAATAAAATTGCTCATACGTTATCATGATTATCTCCTATCAAAACAAAACAACTACTCTCGAATACAAAAACAAAATCGAGAGTTATTTAGAAACTCTATCAACCATCGCAAGAATCAAAAAAGGAGAAATCTCATGGCTAAGCAAAAACCAATCGTAAACATCGCCGAGCCACAGCACGGCTGGTCACAATTGACCATAAAAGACGATGATGGCAAACTCTTCAACGGTAGCTTATCCTATATACAGGATGTATACCAAATGTTCCTTCATGCTTTTGCAGTCTATCTTCGAGAAGGTGTACAAGTTGCCATCTCTATCGATGAAGAAGGAACAGGATTTACAATCGTCCTTACACCATACAGTCTTGATATCATCGAAGACCGTTGTGACACACCACAACTTACTAGACTTTATATTGAAGATACTGAGTTCATTTCACAATGCCTAAAGGCATTTGATGCCAATTTCGACAAATGGATTCGTTTCTGCTACATGGCTGAAGAAGACGAAGAACATTACGACATGGACGTTCGTGCTGCCAACGACCTTATTGCCGAGATCAATAAAAGTCTTGACGAAAAAAACAGAATTTGGCACAATGTGAATAAACTTCTTCACGAAAATGAGGAGAATCCTCATGAATAATATAGATTCTGAAGATTTAAAACGGCTTAAAAAAGCACATGACGCATATACCCAATATCCTATTGGATCCAAAATGCGTCAAATTAAACTACAAGAATATCACAATCTTCTTGATACCTACGGCGGAAAATATCACGCCGAACCCTACCAACTAAGAATCTTAGCTGGTATTGACTAACACGAAAGGAGAAATATCTAATGCGCGACAAACATCGCATCGAACCCTTCCTCATTGAGTTCGGCGAACTCTGGAAGAAATATCCCGACCTCAGGTTTGGACAGCTTGTTATGAACCTGCAGGCCACAATCAGTAAAAACCCAGATCCCTTCTATACGGAAGATAACCAGATGTTACAGGCCATTCGCTCCTTCGGAGCAAAAAGTGATCAAGAACACCTCGAACAGATGGGAATCATTCCTAACGCTTCACGAAAGGAGTAATCCCAATGAACTATACCTATAATGGTACAATCAATTTCAGCCGTCCTGTGCTTCCCGAAGAACAGAACAAAATCCTGTCGATTTTCAATGCCATGGATCAAATGGACATTACGTCCAATTATCTCGACATCTACGATTTCGATTCACGGGACTTACATGACGAACCGAAAGAAATGATGACCTACCTCAAAAAAAGAGGTATTGGTATTGATGCTGATTCTCAGCTTCACTATTCAGGTGACGACTTTGGCGTCATCATTTTCCACAAGGATTGCACATTTAAAGATGTTGATCCAGACACAGCAGGAATTTCATTAGCCACTGATGAAACACTCGAAGCGGAGCTTGCTCGCCGTCATCCTGGCAACATCACAAAACAACGTGTTGTTGAAATCCTACGTAAATATATCGACTATGACGCAACTTTGTCGTCATATGAACATATTTACAACACCCTGAGCGATCTCGGCGTCACCAATCACGAATTTTCGCAATTAGGACTTGAATATCTCACCGACCTCGCATCATCACAGAAAGGAGAATAATCCATGTTGATTTCCGATGTGAGCATCTACTCTGTCAAAGACATCATTGATGCTCTCAGAAAATACGAAAAAGAAGAATCGCCTGAAGCATTTGAGCCAGCTCTTTACTTCGTAAGCGAACTGACTGGTGTTTCAGTCGACGGACTCATGGATATGATGCGCAACTATGAATGACGAAAAAACATTGTTCATCGACATGGATGGTACAATTGCACGTTTTTACGACAGTCCTAATTGCCTGAAACAGATGTACGAAAAAGGCTATTTCGAACATCTAAAGGCGTATGACCAAATGGTCATTGCTGTACGCCAAATCATTACCAACACCAATATCCGAGTCATTTTCCATTCGGCATATCCCCAAGAAAATCGATATGCCGACAAAGAAAAACTTAAATGGCTCGCTAAAATGTTCACCGAAGGTAAATATGAGACTGTCATGGTCGCTATCCCAGCAGACAAAGTCAAAGCTGCCGAGGAACACCTCGGTCGAAAACTAACAAAGTCAGATTTTCTCATCGACGACTATACACATAATCTTCGCACATGGGAACATGGTGGTGGTTCTGGTATAAAATGTGTCAACGAAATTCAAAACAAAGCAGACTTCTCGTCCTACAACGGACCGAGGATTCGTCCTACAGACAATGCCCAGTTCTTATACAACACATTAACCAGATTGATACTTGGTAACGACGCGCATCCAGCACCAGCCATGATCGTTACCTATCAGAACAGAGCAACGCCCAATAATACACTCATCAAACTCAGAACATATGGTCCAATCGAATATGAAAATGGTCAGATTTCCATCCCCGATGCTGACAACAAGAATATCAAAACTTATATTCCGACCCATATGTTACTGAACATCAAAATTGAATAAACGAAATGGAGCTTTCTTTTTAGAAAGCTTCTTTTTTTTTTTAACATATAATCAACGGGTGTATCAACAAAAAATATCACTCACCAGAAAGGAGTTCAACCATGACTATTAGAGGACAAGGAACAAACAGAGGCAAATACATTATTGGTCAGACCTATTGGGCAACCAATCCCAAAGCAGGACACAACAAACAAAGTTGTGGTGTTCTTGTCGGTTGGACTGCTGACGGCAAAGCCATTCTTGAAAACAAGAGATGGGGAACTATTCTTGCCACATTCAAGAATCTCAACAAACATAACTAATAAATCATAAGAAAGGAATCAAACTCATGAGCCGAGATTTAACACCAAAAGATTCTCATATTCTCGATAAACACTATCATTTTTCCAACGAACCCCTTGTTCTCACCAATATTGAAACAGGCGTCGAAGTCAAAATTTATGATCCACATTGCGAGCTTGCGCTCCAATGGCCAAACGCATATTATCTCGCCACAGAAATCGTCGAAAAATTAAAAGGTGCTCCTACAACACTCACACTCTTTGAAGAACTTCTTCGACGCATCATTAAACTCTCAGATGACGATAAACCACTTGTATTCCCAGATGATCAATTAGCAACTACAATCGCTAAATGGTATGAAGGAAAACTTGACCCTAACTTTTATTATTCTACACATAATAACGAACTGCTATATGAAGCACTTCGCAAAGTTACCGTCAATTTCTAACGAAAAATCCACCTTGTCTTTTTGACAGGGTGGATTCTTTTTTAATTTGACTGAAAATCAGACAAAGTCTTTGGTTTATCATATTTCTTTTCTAACATTGCTTCTACCATAGCAATACGATCTGTACGAGCCAACATCTTTGACTTTGCCAAATCCTCAACAGACTCGTCCAAGACTTTACCACTTCGACGATGTTTTTCATTCATATACCATGAACCAAGAGCATTTGCGTCAAATTTAATCGACTTTTTCTCACCAGCTCGATTCATTGCATAAAGTACAGTTTGGTCAAACACAGGAAGAACAATCGGATTACCATCACGACCAATAACCTTCCTCAACTCATCTGTCTTTACGTTCAAACAAGTATTTTCACTACCGTCACGCAATGACCCTACATATACATTTCCGTCAAAACCATCTTTCGACATGTTTTGAAACGCACTAAATAACGCATCATCGGGTCTCTCAAATCCTGTATTCACATGAGTATCTGTAAAATATACAATACGAGATCCATCGAAACACACTTTCCTACTTTCAGCATAGAAAGCATAATCCCGATACGACGATTCTGCATTCATCGGCGCTCCAGGCGAACTGGCATCAAAAAGAACCTGTTTATCATCCATGAAAACAGGCATTCGTTTGATGCATTTTTTCTGACGTGATCGAATAAACTCCATCTCTTTGTCATAAAAATTATCTAACTCCAATACATCAAACTTAGAATGCCATTCGTCCAAATCTTTTTGTGAACTCACAAATATCTCCACATCCTTAGATGTATCATCAGATTCGCAAGCAAACATCCTTGTATTTGTTCGATTCGAAGAATCATACAAACTATCTAATAATGCACGAGGATCCTTAAATTTATCCTTTTCCCACCAAAGGTCACGATGTATATTATCATCCAGTCGAAAATAACCGTTATTATTAATAATATGTCTTACGACAGGCTTGCTATCATTCCCAAATGGCAACGCGGAAATCATATCTTGTGTTGTACCAGCAAGTGTCTTACTCGGCATATCTTACACCTCCCAGAACCATAAAAACCTTCATATATCATTATATATCATAAATCAGGCACAATGCAATAACAAAAAAAAAATGGTTCCCCTACAATAGAGGAACCATTTTTATGCCTTCTTTATGCAACAACATCAAATCTTGTCAAATCCCAATGCTCGATAATATTACAAATCTTCTCCACATATGTATGGGATGTTGCATAACCACCATCTTTGATAATTTGAATTGCTGTCCGATAATCTTTTTCACCAACAATGTTTGGATATCTTAAATGATCACCATTCATTGCATGTGTTAAATAAGCACTGTGGTCTTCAAACGATTTTTCAATACAAGGATACGCTCTAAAATCCGCCGTAATCGTTACATAAGACCCATCAGGATTTTGTTCTCCTGTTTCTCTCGTCACAATCGAAACACCATCCCATGCTGAATACCACTGATTACCAGATAAACTGGCTTTCATTCCAAAACAATTGTTGGCTTCTTGTGCCAAACCAGACTTTCCATAACCCGACTCCAAGATAAACTGCGCAGCCGTTATGGAAGCAAGTATCCCACTCTTTTTCATATCTGCAGTAGCCATCGGTCCGATAATTTCGACAGCTTCCGCCTCAGAAATATCGGCGAAGATAGACGCCTGCGTTTCTGTCGTAAACGTATCGGCGTCCTCAACGACATATTCTTCTACCTCTGGCGCACGATAATGAATACCACCGTCGTCAATCTTCTCTACTTCTTCACTATCCTCAACAATTTCAACCCCGTCGAAATCTTCAGTGCCAAAATTCTCGACACTTTCATCAGATACGAGAACATCGGGCGCCTTCGGAATACATGAAAAATGGACAATCTCACGAATCGAACTCGGTGCATCAGAGATGACTACACCTTTTCCAGCAGCACACTCAACCACTGCACCGCCACCAAGATACAACATTACATGACTGTTCTGGGACTTTGTCCCTTCACCTGTGCAAATGACATCACCAGGCACAGCCTGAGATATATCATTTCCAATATTGTACGCACCTGGATAACAAGACGGATCATTTCCCCACTCATAAGAATGGACGAAATCTTCCAAAAGACCATACCGATACAATACATGATAAACAAACCAACTACAGTCCGTTTTACCGCCCTCATGTAATTCTTCCATACGTTCATTATTCGGGTCAGTATTATTCTGTGACGAACCATATTCTATCTTACCGACCCATGATGTTGCATAAGCAAGCATCTTATTAACATCATAAGGGGATCTCTCCGTCGTTACGTCATATAACATATCACGATAATCATCAGCATACACAACGCTCGGAGCGAAAAACATCAGCAACATAACCACGACCATCATTACACATACAGTTACACACGTTTTTCTCATTAATAAACCCTTTCCTTAAATAAAAAACCCACCTTTTAAAAAACAAAAGATGGGTTATTTCGGCCTCCGCGGCCTTATCTTTAAACTCGTGTTACCTGTGTAAGGGGTCGTTATTTCACAAATACCTGTTGGAGAAGAATACGGTGCTCAAAACCACCTTTCTTTGCTTCCTTTTCGGCACGCACCTGCTCTAAATCATCTAATGTATATCCGCGAGCAACTACAACCGCACGTATCACTTCCCACAAATCAGCCAATTCTTCAAGTGTCTGATCTTTATGATACTCAGCAAGCTCTTCATCCAATTTTTTATCGAGCATTTCAAGAAACAAATCATCATTCAGAAGTTCCACGGTACAACCGTTACCTTCTGATTGAATGATGTCAGGAATCCGATCCCTTACCAGTTTATTGTACGTTATAACGGACATGTTAGTCAAGGCTCACTTTCCAGTATTTACTTACATTTTACAAATAAATTTTATTGTATTGTATCGTTTATCTTATCATAAATGATACGATACGTATCAGGTAGATAATGAACGAAATCACGATATTCGACTTCGTCTTTTATCGCACGATTTATATCTACATAAACAATACGTTTATCCAACTGACTCTTCAAAAGTTCATTAAATGCATCGACTTTATCATTCGTAAATCCGTTGCTCGAATAATTTAACGGATTGACTGATACGAAATACACTTTCGTACCTTTATTTGACCAATCGTCAATCTTACTATTCAATAACGAAACATATTTATTGGCTCGATCAGCATCATAACAATCGTTGACGCCCATTAAACAAACAACATCCACTGCATTTCCGATGTATTTTTCTACCAGTTTAATTGCTGTCGATTCAAACCAACTATAACTTTGACCAACACTTGCAATCCAAACATTTCCTGCAGTATCAACCGTTTCAATCTCGTTACCACTACTATTACCCGTCACGGCACGATACATACCTACGGTACGAGAATCGCCAACGTAAATCTTGGTACGACTCTCGACCATAGGTTCAACGGTTTCGCTTATAACTGTGTCTGTTCCTAACGATACATAAGCAGGTACAGCAGAAGCACAAGTGTTGAAACTCAACACTAAACTAACAGCCATCATGGCAATTAAAAGTTTCATTTTACAACCTCTTGATAAATTTAATATCAAGAAGATTATATCTCAAATATGCTCATATATCAATATAAACATTGGTATATTTTAGGACTTATCCATAACGGAAGAAATCAAATCGACATACTCATCGACATGTTGGAACATCTCACCGTATGCATGATACTTATCATACAAGAAATCCCACAAAATACGTGCCTTTTCTTCCTTCACTTCCAAGTCGTCTGCAATCAGACGAACAGCACGATCCGTTACCGCATTTACTGCCAAATTGCGAGCCGTATTCAATCGCTTTACTTCTTCCGCATAAGCTGTCTTCCGACGAGCCACTTCTTCACGATTCCATCGCACAGACTGATCTTCATCAATCACATCGCCGTCACGAGCTTTAGGAAAGACATTCACATCAGGACGACATGACATAGAACATGCCTCTCTATAATCATGCTCGATCTTTTCCCAATCATCAGGTTCTACAGAAATAGTCTTCGTGCATCTCGTTCCTTTACGATTCATCTCTCAAATTCCTTTCAACGTCTATTCCATTTGTCAATCAAATTCTGTTTTCCAACACCAGTAAACGTACATCCACAATTCGGACAATAAATATGTCCATAATGTTGTTTCGGCACAAGAATCTTCAGCTGAATTTCTTCAGGCGGTGTATGGCAAAACGGACAATCCATTTTAATTCGCTTATCAGTCATTCGAATCCTCTCCGAAAATAGCTTTCAGCAAACGCTTCTCTGCTTCGCCCGCATTATACGGTCTACATGTAAACACATACGGAACATCTGCGTAATTGAGATCATCCTTTTCAGCAAGTTCAAACATGAACATATTAGCCTCCCTGTGTTTCAATTCTAACAAAGAACCCAAATCAAACACAGCATCATTTATAATGCACCCACCACGACGCGTTTTGCAATAAAAAATCGAAAACGAAAAAATAGAACGATATCCTTTATTACACCACAAAAAGAAACAATTTGCTACTCGTTCCGCATTGTTATGCCCAATGCCATCAAAATTCTCATCCGTTAACATACGATAATACATATCATTGATACCATATGCAGATTTCACAGCATCTAAAAAAGATGCTAATGAATCATATCTTACTGACGACTGCGACATTTTACTAATACCATCCTTAACGGATTGCATTAAACGCAAATTATATTCTTGCGGCACTAAATTTGCATCTATCACAGGCTTCACAATCTCATATCCACATGCAGCATACAACTGGTTCTCACTCACACGACCCTGTGATGCTTCAGCAATCTTCTGCAACGTAGACTTACGAGGCACAGGATGAGAAGCATCTGCATCTTCATCAACCCTCAACATACGATTCAAATTGAATAACGAAATACCTGCTCGTTCAGCAAATTCTTTCTGACTAAAAGAGCCCATTGCCTTTTTAAGCAATAACTGATAACGCTCAATATTCATATTACTCCACCACCTTTACACCTGCAGGATACTCAACATATGCCATCCAAGCCTTTGGCTTCGCGAGCTTATACAAGAACGCCAAGGCTCTTACTTCTGTAGGAAACATCATCTTAAACGCTGACTTATTTGTCTTATTATCAATAACAAGCCACCATTCCTCAGAAGGCATCTCTACGATATACGAACGCTCCAAAGATTCAGCCTCTGCCTCCGCCTCTTCTATCGTATCAAAATCAGCAACCCATTCACCACCAAACTCTTCCTTACGAATTCGTTCGGTCTCATCTTCGTCCAAAACGAAGACATGCCAGCGAGTACCCTCATCTGCGTCTTCAACAGATTCGACATTCGCAATAAGCTGATTTTCCTTCACATAATCCTTTGCTTCATCTTCCGTTGCAAAAGACGCCTGATCAATATAAACCTCTCCGTTATTGTTCCAGAGAGTAAACACCGTCTTACCGCTCGTAATATGGTTAATGTGATAACCAGTCGCATTATCCTTATTAGAGATAATCTCATGCATCTCTCGTGCAGCATCTGTAATCAGATGTTCATACACTTCGTTCTTACCATAGATAGCATGAATCAGCTGATTCTCAGCGGCATTCGCTACAGCAGGCACTGCATATAAATTTGCAAACCTCTTTACGTTTCGAATATCCTGCTCTGCCTCAGGCACATTCCAGGTGTCCTTACCCTCAACATCATGCCACGTTTCATACTTTGCCATAAATAAATCCCCTTTCAAAAAAATAAAATTGCGTTAATTGCTTTTTGCATTATCATTATAGCAACTTAAATTGCTTTTGTCAACATCTAAAAGCAATTTTAGCAAAAAAAATTTGCAACAAAAAAAGAGACCAACCCAAAAGGGTGATCTCTTTCAAAACGCAAATTTGAAAATATCACTTGCCGAGCTGACTTTCCACTTCGGCACCGCCAGCAACACCAGACGATAAGTTTTCAGCCGCAGCTACTTTATCATTATGACTCATGGCATTCTTAACACCATTTGTCATACTAGAAACACCTTTTGCAACCATTGCTGTCTTTGCAACTGATAAAGCTTTACTCGCTGCGCCTTTCGCAGCCTGTCCAACAAGACCTTGCTGTGTTGCAGGCTGTTGAAGCGTCTTTGACCTATACTTAGATTTACCATGTTCATCAAATGCATCCATGGTATCCGTCATAGCTGTCAATTTTTCCTGAACTTCAGCGTACTTAACAGGATCCTTCTTTTCGAGCTTCTTCATTTCTTTCTCGAATTTCTTAGTGGCACGTTCCTTGTCACGCTTACCATCTTCACTGGCAGAACTCTGCATAACCTCAGACCACTTCTTATCGAAATCCTTAATACCAAGCGCTTCTCCTACAGCCTTACCGTTTTTATAAAAATCAGCACGCATCTGCGCGTTATCCTGACCCTTGTAGTCCTTACCCATTCCAGGAATATGACTATAACGCTTCTTCAAATCCTTATCTTCAGGAATTGCATTCTTTTTCTCTTCATTAGCTGCAGCTTTTGCTTCCTTCGCTTCTTTCTTCGCATCTTCCGCAGCTTCTGCTAAATGCTTCGACACAGCCATAATTCTAATCTCCTTTCGACAAAGTAATTCCACCTAATTCTAAGCCTATAATACCACACACTTATTAGAACGCAATAATCAAAAAGCAATACCTTTTGATTGCTAAAGAAAAAAAGCAACAGAAATCTGTTGCTTTTTCTTCATGGTCAATCCCACAAATCCCAAAACCAATTGTGGAAATCTGTCATCGCTTCGTCCAAACAACGAACACGATATGCATCAAGCTTCTTTTCTTCCTCCAAATACTTTTCAGTAATGGTCTTCCATTCTTCTTTCATTTCACTTGGAAAATGCGCTCTAATCGAAGATTTCTTTTCCTTAATAGCCTGTTCTTCCAGTTTACTTCCAAACAAACCATACTCAGCGTCAAACTCCTCGTACATTTGACTCCATGAATCTTCCATAGGATTCTTCACTGTACAAGTAGATTCGTCTGCCTCTCTAAACTTTGCTGCCATCGTCATCAAAGTATTCTGCCATGCATTATAACGACGCGTCGTTTCATCTGTTGGATCATCATTCAAATCGTCCTTCAGAATCACAGGCTTATTCTCAGCCCAATGAGGTTCTTTCGGATCTGTAACCATCGGAAAACTATGTGCATCCTTTGCAAAAGTTTCCAAAAGTCCTGGCATTACGCCAAGAAACCAACCTCTAACATCCCACGCATCACAATCAGCATAGCCACGAGTTGCACGCTGATACGCCCATTTCCACTGACGGAAAAATCGTTTCATCCACTTAATGGGATTTCTCTCACGATAACCACCATAAAATACGGACATATGACTCTTATTACTCATTTTGAATACCTCACATTCTATGGAGAGGATTTTTATTCTCCATTACAACATGACGCACACCTCACTTTCTTCGATTCGGATAATCCTGTAACACATGGATTACATCTCCGTAACGTTCGGCAAAAGGCCGAGTTTTTGCGAAACTTTCTTTCGGTGAAATATCATTTGGATGCCTTTCTAAATAGACATCATACTCTTCTTGAATCCGTCGCACCTTCGGATCCATACTACGTAACGAATTATACCTCAATCAAGAAAAACCAACTTCCTTCAAACTAGATATATTATACCATAAATCTACCCAATTTTTCAAGGAAAATTATCTTCCTCACAAAGATATATCGTGTGCATAATCATAATACGCACACAAAGCCTCTGTCAAAAACTCACTCAAAGTCATCTTATCGCCAGCTCGATCTACAAGCAAATCTAACGTACTTTTCTTCATACGAAAAGTCCAACGAACACGTTCGCCACGAGCATAACTCCAAAAATGAATATGACCTGCATCCAATTCTTTCACATAGAAATGAATTGCTCTATCAGCCATCTCCGTAGGAGTCTGCCCGATACGTTCACAATGTTCCATAACCTGATCCATTACGACCTTGCGTAATCGAAAACTAACCATCTTTCTAGATTCCGCCATATTATACAACCTCCCTTTCTTTTGATACATTTATCATATCAAAAATGTATTGACATGTCAATACACAAGAACAAAAAAATAAGTGGCGAAATACATCGCCACTCATTAAAACAATCTACCGATAAAACGTCCAAATTGCTACATCTGTATAATGACAACCTATACGAAGATGAATACACATATCGACTGCGAAAATGAAGATGACTAAATAGCAACTCCATTTTACCCATCTTCGATTCATATTTTGTCGTACATCATCCAACATTGGCTGTATGTACTTCATCATAAAAACTCCACACAAGCCAAATATGGCTGATGGAAGGATGGCGATGCGACCATCAAAATTCCATCTGAATTCATAATACTCCCATAAAACGGTCCAATCCACATGAAACCAATCCATCACATAAGTCGATAGCAATTCGACTACTGCTGCAATTAACGAGATTGCAAGAAACAATACAAAACCCATTATGTTTAGGCGACGTTTCCCCACAGAAATCATCAATTCCTGCTGGGAATACGGATACACAAAGAGATACACGAGGATGCCGCCTATGCCATAAATCGGAAGCCACGGGCCTGTTAAAAACCCTCGATTCAACAAGCGACCTTCCCGAACTAATAACAGCAGCACCTCATATATCCAACCAACCAAGGAATATCCTACAAAATAAAGAGGTAGATACGACATCTTCTGTGCTTCTGTCAGAAACTTATTAGAAACAACTTTCATCTACCCTCCCTTCGGATTTTCCTCAATCCAAACTATTCACGAACATCTTTGTGCTCGTGGTTGCTATCGTCATCTGTGGATATACCAATCCACAACAAACCAACAAGACTGAGTAATATAAGTCTCCTAAACATATCTTTAAAAAATTACCAATTCGTCGCAATATCCAATTGATTTGGATTACCATACGCAAAGCCACCCGTATCGACCACGATACCCATGCCAAGCGAAGTCGGGACTAATGATCCCCGTGGATGAACAGACAAATTTGCTGCGACCATAATATAGTCGCCAAACATCTTACATCCATCATCACGAATCCAATAACCACTCGTATCTAAAATATGGTCAATCAAAGATTGATCAACACACTGTGTATAAATCCAACCGCCACGGTTCAGGCCACTTACAATGCCCGACATATCAAGATTATAATATGTCTCTTTACCCGACGGACCTTGATTTGTACCTTTACTTGCCGTTAAAACGGCACCGTCCCAATGATACGCTTCCTGAACAGAAGATTCAACAGGTTCTTCTTCTTCTTCGTTGACAACAATTTCCTCTTCAGGTTCGTCCACTTGTTCTACAGCTTCCGCAGCTTCTACAGATTCCACAGCCGCTTCCGCTTGTTCAACACTCGCGTCAGCAGCTTTCATAATCGCAAGTTGCATTTCCTCTACAACAGGTTGAACGTATTCCATATTGGCATCTGATTCAGCCAAATACGGATCAACTTCGTCTATACCTTTTGCAGCGCCCAAAAGATTTTCAATCGCAACTTTTGATGCCTGCGCGGCTAATGCCTGCGCTCCTGATGATACTTCTGTTGTCACACTCTCTTGTGATGCTCCATCGTCAACTGCATCCAAATATTCATTCGCAGACGCAGCAATTGGAATAGATAAACTTAACACTACTGTCAATAACAATGTGACAACAACCGTATTTTTTCCTTTCATTAAAAACCATCCTTTCACGTTACAACAACGATAGCGTATACAGCTATGTTATCATAAAAATGGCCATAAATCAAGGAAAATGCCCATAAATAAGGCTTTAAAAAACGGAACATTTTGTCACATTTGTACAACTTTAGACAGATTATAATAACGCCAAGCACCTGTCGAGAACAACGTTTCTATATGTGCTTCGACCTCTTCGTGCGTCCAATCAGTACTGAACTCTAATCCCAAAGGACGATTTCCTTTCACGTCTCGAAGCAAAACGTAATACGTAAACCGAACATACGGCACATCATTGGGCTTCATAGAAAACAAATTACTTTCCTCACACCCCAAAACAACATATTTCACGCCCTGCTCGTCTGTAAATTGCTTTTGCCATACGGCCACAACATTTGTGGACTTACGATTAACATGTCTCAGTCTGCTATAACCAGCCTTGATCAAACTACTCTTCTCTAACTGCACTTCATATAGTGTCATTATAAAACCCTCATCTATCATTCAAAAGGATATGTCTCACGCATCTTCCTTTGACGAATACCATTCTTATCCTGAACAACACTCGATGTCCATTCATGAAATTGTACATCTGTCATAAATTGCTTTGCAGATTGCTCCATCGCACAAGCAGTTGCATTCGAAGAACACCACTGATACGCCATCTCTTTCAGAGAGTCGATAATATCAGTGCGTTCTTCTTCGGTCAGTTTGCTTCTGGACAGAATATCTGTCACTTCAGCAACTTCCATCTCGATGACATCTTTCATCGAAACCGCACTACCATACTTGCCCATAAAAGTAGATCTCCTTTCATAGTCTTATTTTCCATGTTTCCCACAAAAAACATTTCACCAAATTGTACGCCAGAACCCTTGATAAATCAAGAACATCACGAATCGTCATTCCAGATTTTTCAGGCGTAGACGTAGCCCATTCGTCTTTAGGTTTGAAATCCCAAACCCATGTGCCACTCATGCTCGGAGCATAAGAATCTCGCAACGTCACCACATCGAATGGTCCAAACGCAGCATCCTGTCGCACCCACATCTCATACGTATTCGATGAAGGAGGAACAGGAAGCAATAACATTTTCTCTGTATTGACATCATTTTGACCTTTAAAACTAAAGTTTTCGCCTAAGGTCACTGTCTGTAATCGATCACACCCCTTAAAAAGCTGTGGTAAATTAACAGCATTTGTAGTGTTCCAATTGCTTAAATCTACAGATTCCAGCAAGTCACATCCATCAAACATCCAGCCTAAATGGGTCAATGTATCAGTATTCCAGTGTGCCACAGCATCTGCTCGCACAAGTAATTTACAATTACAAAACATAAATTCTGCGTTCCAAAGGGACGCAAGGTTCCAATTCGCAACACCATCAATGTTTTGTAAATTCGTGCAGCCACTAAACATACTGTTCATCGTGCCAACACGACCTGTGTTCCAGTTTTTCAATCCATCCAGATTTGTCAAACCTTCACACTGATAGAACATATAATCCATCGAATCTGCATTGCCTGTATACCACGTCGATAGAAAATCGACATCAGACAACAACGGACACATTTGAAACATACCACTTGCAATTATCAGATTATTCGTCTGCCAATTTGCTAAAGGTGTAAAATCAGAGATTGCTTCACACCCACTAAACATATAACACCAGTCTTCCGCTCTCTGAACATCCCAGCGTTCAATGGGTTTCAAATCAACCAATGAAACACAGTTACAAAACATATAACACGTAACTTTAACGTTACTAAGAACCCAATTCGAGATTCCATTCAAATCTGATAAGGATGTACAGTTAAGAAATAAGTTACCTAAATTCGTAACATTACTAATGTTCCATCCAGACAACATATCCACATTCTTCATCTTCTCACAATCCGAAAAAAGATAATTCATGTCCGTGACACCACTCACATCGCAGCGAACGAATGAATCAAAATTCTCAAGATTCACACAGCCATGAAACAAATGTGTTGAGTCTGCTGGCCATACGATTGTGTTCCCTTCAGGAATCATGAGCGTTCGAATTTTCTTACGCACACCATCCCACGGGGCTCGATGCCAGCCTGTGTTTGTTACTTCGAGATTACCTCTCGTGCCTTCTAACGGAACTAACCACAATGTTCCGTCTTGATCTACCGTCCACTTGACTGTTCCAGCAACTTCCCAGTCACCATCAGCAACAGCCTTATGAGACAACAACAGAAACGCAACGACCAGCGCACACGCCGTAAGACTTAACTTACACACCCTATTCATTTTTCTTTTAATACCCCTTTAAATTATTTTTTGATCACTCCAATCTGACTGGAATCCAAATTAACTACTACTATATCGACTATACAAATACCATGCTTTACACAAGACCCCACTCTGCAAACTTTTCAAAACCGCCAACATCCTGGATAAACTCTCTCGCAATATCTACAATATTCTCATATGGCAATCCATCAATGACAGTATCTCCAATGGCGCAATACAACTCTACAGGATGCTTTGTCTTTTGTGCTTTCAACCAAGCATAAATGTTGACACTCACATCCGCTTTCGACAAATCCTTACCATGCAATCCGCCGCCAGTCACACTGTCAGCCATATCGCTGCCCAACTTACGATTCGTAGCGCCAGAATCAACTTCGATACCGCCAGTCCAATAGCCAAGCGGATTAATCTCAGCTTTCGGATACATCGCACGTAAATCATCTTCCTCGACATTACTCTGACAAATGATCAGTCTATCATCCGTCAGAATGTACTTTCCATCAAACGGATATTTTTCATAAATATCACGAGCAATATTCGACAACCTCTCCTGCTCATATGTGACAGGCACACCTTTGAAAATGCCATTATCACCACAACGTAGTCTACCCTTCTGATTTTCCGCCAAGAAAACATCCTGCGGAACCTCACGATAATCAACGAGCACATTGTCACCAACAATGCGTTCAACAATTTCAGATACTACCGTACTCGGAAATGTAACAGACGTTTCTGCAATAATATGGCATACGCCATGACCAATCAAAACCTCTACTGCAATTCTCGGATTCACATCCTGTGAATACGCATAATCCACAAGCGCACCTGCAATGCGATCAGCCAGCTTATCTGGATGCGACGGATTTACCTTCTCAAACATTCATAATTCCTTCCTTTCACTTAACAGACATACCCTTGTCATCAATCGCCGTCCCAAACCCCATCAGGTCTAAGCTCAGCAAACGCAATTAACTGCCACAAGGGCTTCATAGCATTTGCAGCAGTCGGCTCCCAATAATCCTCATTCGGACCCTCGTTCACAGAAACCGTATATTCCTCTACTACATATGCATCCTCAGGTAAATGCTTGTCAAGAATATCCTTCCAAAAGTCCAATTCTTTCCGTGTCTTGACATCCAGATAGCGACGTTTCTCTCTATCCGTACTAATCCATTCACCATTTACCTTGTATTTCTGTTCAATTCGAGCAAGCATATCTTTCAACATCGGGATGCTTTCAGCACCACTCTTGCCATAAATGCCTCGAATCCCATATTCCGTTTGCATCGGACCTTTTGTTCCATCTGCATAATATGCAGACACTTCATCATGAGCAAATCTGGGATCACCATCTGTTGCTTCATAATAATAATGTCCATAATTATAAGTAATATTCAACCATGCTTCCTGAATAGCTGCAGGGGAAAACGTATGAGTTACAGGATCATAATCAGCTTGATATGTACCGCCAGTCATCACATGCTTGACTGGTAATTGAATAGTTTCACCACTTACGCGTTCTTTTAAATAAATATCATAACTCATACTTCATCCTCCTAATCTTTTCGTGGTGTTGGTTGAAAACCACCATCATCAAGATACGTCAAATACTGCACCGTATCTTCTGTCAAATCATGCTGATTTGCATATGTATACGTTGCATGAACGCTGTTATTTCCTAAACGGAACGTAAACTTATATTCATACATTTGATGAGCTTCATTCCAGCCACCATCTGCAGAAATTACAGTCCAGTATTTCTCTGGTGCATGGGCTTCTACCAATGCAATCTTCTCATCCATCATTCGCTGATAAGCAGAGCCTTCGGCTTGATGACGAATCAAAGTCACAAGACCAACAATCAATACGACCGCAAGAACAGCTATCAAACCAATCTTTAATTGCTTTTTATCCATTCCACCCACCGCCTCTACTCATCAAATCGACTTTGTGGCTTCTCCACAGTCACTTGATCTACAGTATCCTCTGTCAAGTCTACAGTTGAATCATAAATCACCAAAGCATAAGGTCTACTATCTTTCTGAATTAAAAATTCATAATGATATCGACCCGTTGTTTCATCATAACCACCCTTACGGTCTATGATACTCGCTCGTAAATGGTTATGCATCCCATAATGTTCCTTGATAATCTCTACTTTCTGATCAAGGATAAGTTCGGCATCGCCGACCTTCGCATTATGGTTCAATAACAAACAAACAGTTATCAAAACGATTACGCCAAGAGTAATAAAACTCCATAATTGTGCTCGTTTACTCATGTGCCTTGACCTCCGCAGACTCTCGCTTTGCAAGATATTCCATCACAGCCAACTCCACAAAACCTGTCTTTGACATGCGATGCTCTTTACAAAACTTATCCATCTTCTCAAAAATTGAAGATTCCATCTGACAAGCAAAATTCTTGCTTTGCTTCTTCGGTTTATCTCTCATGACAACAACTTCACCCTTTCCAACACACGTTCAGTATTTGAACCAACTTCACTAAGCTGCGTAGATAATTCATCTGTTGCTGCTTTTACTTCAGAGATAGACTCGGCTTGCTTTTCTAAATCTTTCGCTTGCATCTTTACAATACGACTTGTAACTTCCGTTTTATCACGCATAACGGAAACATCAGATTCAATCTTTTCTGCAAACTCGTCAAAACGAGATACGCCGATACGAAAGTTCGAATGAACTTTCCCGACATTACTGTCGATTCGTGCAATCCGAGCCAAAACCTCATCCATATCATCTTGATGCCAATGCTTTGCATTATATGCATAGACAATAATGCCGCCCAAGACAAAACCACCAACAAACACACATCCGAGCAAAATATATGTACCAACACTCATATTGCTCTCCTCACCTTCCAGGCGTCTAACTCCACCTAACCAAAATAATATATCAATCGTCTATCACTTTCATAAATTTATTCGTAAAGACCATTGGTACTAAAAATGACTTACGAGCCCCTGTATCAAACGCTACTTCAATCTTATCAGACGTCTTATTCAACACTTCGCCAGTACCATATTTCTTATGCTTCACCTTCGTGCCAGAAACAATCTTCGACATATCAAACTTCTTAGATGCCGATGCACCAGCTGACACAGCAGAAGTTGCATTTCGTCTATTTCGAACGAAATAACGCAACAATCTCTGCGGAGGAACATCCAGTACGAATCCATTTTCGTCCATAAAGTCCTTAATGTCTTCTGCCGTTAACTGGCCCTTATTACCAGCATCTTGCAATGGACGACAAACATCCGAATGTCTCGCAATAAACTGAACAACCTTTTCCTTCTCAGGAAGTTCATCTACACCTTGCGATTTACCTTTCGTGACAGTCTCCAATACTTTCATCAAGAAAGCAATACGATTTGGAATATGAATTCTCCAAATCTCCCCGTCACGAACATTAAACAACATACCTTCTTGCAAATCCATTGCTAACATATAGCAAGCACACTGCAAGAAATGCGTATGAGCCAATGCCGAAACAAACTTCAGTTCCCAAACGACATTATCTTTCAGAACATCACAAACACCTTGCAACTTTACTTCGCCATATCCAACTGCAACAGTATTAATAGAACAACCTTTCTGAACAATCTCATACGGCGTAAATACAGTTGCGAGTCTACGATGAATCTCCTTTTGTGCCCAATCTGGCACAAAGTCCCATCGCACCTGAGAAATATAGCGAACCAAGTTCGTTTCCAATGCCGTTAAATACAATACCTTACCAAACACGCTCCAACCAGACGTGTTGTAACGCTGGATCAATTCACCCTTATTGATTCGCCTTGCATGCAAAATGGCTTCATCAATATTGTAATTCTGGAAGAACGATGCTTCCTGAAAGTTTCCAATACAAGGCGATAAATCAATCAGGCCGTCAGCCATCGGAGTATTGATTAACTCATCAGGCTCTTGGACCTTTTCAAGTTCCAACATACCATAACACTCTTCGATATCTTCGATGTATTTATAATCAAACATATCGGAAATATTGAAGGTTACCTGCGGAACCTTTCTCAATTTCTCAGACTTTTTGATTGTATCAAACGTCAAGAAATGATGATCCTTATCTTTCACAATCAATATCTTCTTTTTGCCACGAGAAGCAGCAACCAAAAAGATATTGCGAAGAATACGATATCTATCGCTATCGAACCAAAGTCTCTGATTCCAGTATTCTTCAGTCCAATTATAAATAATGCAAACATCACGCTCCATACCCTTACAGCCATCATATGTCGTAAAGACAGCGCACGTCGGGTCAGGCTGCGTTGCACCACCCTCTTTATCGTTTATCTTGGACCAAACGGTATACTTGTTAAAAATATCAGGACACTCTTCTTCCAATCGATTCTGCAAATCGGTCATCGCACCACTCTTGCCACCAAGGACAAGAAGTTGTGACGGTTCATATTTACTTGCAATCTCAAATGCCTCATCGTTCGTAATGGTCAAGACTTCACAACTATCGTTGACACCAACAATGGTCTTTTCCCATACATCACCTAGCAAATTTGCCCATTCTGCATTCAAACGAAAGCACTTTGTAAATTCCATCGGACGATAATTATCGCCGAGGAAATCCAAAATAAAGGAATCGGCTTCCAATTTCGTATAATCATAAATCTTCTGATCCATGTCGCCTACAGCGACAATCTGCATCCGAGGATTATACTTTTGAATATGTGATAACATTTGAGAAATATCGTAATCAATATCTTGATACTCATCAATGACGAGCAAGTCATATTCACGAGGACGAAGATCACGTTTATTATATTCAGTCATGATATCACTATATCCGACTTGAATACCATAACGCATCAGTTCTGCGAACGCAAAACCATGATAATTTGTCACATACGTACCACCAGTTGTAATACGATCCTTCGCATCTAACTTCAACAACTTATTGTATGTGAGATAGAGAATTCGCTTGGTCTTTCCAAGCTCAGACACAAGTTCCTGTATCGCTGTTGTCTTGCCAGATCCGATACAGGCATCCACGAGAACATTTGCTCCCATCTTGGCCCAGTCGACGAACTTCTGTTGCTCGTCTGACAACTTCACAGCCACAGGACATCCCTCCTTTTCATTCACTTTTCCAGAAATATTATAGCAAAAAACACATGAAAATACAAGTGTTTTCATTAAGTTAAATTGATTGATTTTTATCCAAAATCATGATATGATAATCATAACAATAAAATATTGCTCTCTACAAAGAGAAAGGAGTTATCTCTATGTCAAAAGACGAAAAGTACCACGGTAAAAATATCCTTAGCTACCAACCCCATACAATTTTTACTGGAAAAGAGATAAAGAGCTGGATTCAGTATCATACGACACATGAAACCAGCAAATCCAAAATGGCGAAAAAGATGCTCGGTTATATGGGCATCGACGATGATGGACGATATGTTCTCATCCGAGAATCAGATCGGAGTTCAGCTCGCCTCGGAGAATACCTCGTCGAGAGAGCCAAATTTTAAATAATTATCTTTATTTCATTTTATATATAAAACAGGTCACATTTCATACTAAAATGCAACAGCGTTAAAAATACGCACATAAAATGCTATAAAAACCCTGACAGAAACCTGCCAGGGTTTTTCATTTTACGCTCTATCACTCACATCACCAACATAAAGATACTTACCTTGACCTGAATAATCTCCGATATAGCGAAAAACCATATAATCATCTAAATTTGTGCCAACCAAATCATGCCCACAGGCAGGCGAACGACTCGTGATACCTTTTCCAGGTCCACCACTTATCACCTGATCTCCGATTGATGCTGATACAGTATCATAATCATCTGGGGCATTCGGATATTTTCTCTTAATTAAGTCGTGTCCGACATACATCAAAACATGTTCATCACAGATCAAAATATCACCTGGCTCCAAATTTACTCTACCCACTAAATCTAACGACCCTACGCATCGCCATTTATCAGAATGACAGTAAAAATACGTCATCAAAATACGACAATCGCCTCTCGGTATATTATCATCTGCGCCAGACCACATAATTGCGGTCGTAACACCTCGATCACAAGATTGATACCATGTATCGAAATCTGAACGGACACCATCATGCACAGCCTGATACAGTTCCGTTCCATCATTACAACGACTGTCTTCATGCGTTAACCACGCATATGCAACAGCAGCTTCCGCAATCGTTGAATGCTTATAAGATTTCACGGAACCACACTCATCGTTCAACTTCTTTATATGTGCATCGTATGCCATTCGAAACAAAAAATTCGATACAGAAATATTCTGCAAATAATCCCCTGTATCTTCTGGCAATTTACGTTTCTTCAACGCATATTCTAAGTCATCTTGACAGGTATCATAATATTCTTCCTGTCGGAACAATAACTGTTGTCGTTGATAATTCACCAACTGAATCACACCGACCGACCCACAACCTGACAATAATAATAGTAACGACGATGCCACAAACAATTTAGACACACGCATAAACGATGCCAACTTCGTCACAGACTTTGAGAAAGTACGAACTATAGGTCTTAAACCAAATAGTTCATCTATCAACTGTTGAAAAATTCGACACATCCATGTCCAAACAGCATAAACGCACAGTATGAATAACTCTTTTATCTTTCGTAACCATGTTTTCACAAAGCCTAATCAACCACCTTTAGATTGATTTATCAATCAATTATACGATTTTCATACAATAACAATTGTTGACAAATCGTAAATAAAAAAGACGGAGGACATTTAGCCCTCCGTCTTCCCAGAAACAATATTTAATCAATAGACGAATGCGTAAATCCAACAGGTGCCATCAGAATACGTCCCGTCCCACGATAAACATTGACGAGACCTTCTCCAGAAACAGCAGATCCCACAAGCGTCCTTGCCGAACGCTCTACTGTAAACTGCAAGGATTTACTCCACGCAACAGCCAACGGTCCATCAATCTTAATGATATCATTGTCAAGAACAATCTCAATCAATTCCTCTCTCGGATAACGAGATTCCAGACATACAAGACCGTTACCACTCATGCAAAGATTAAACAAACCTTCGCCACCAGCTAAAGCAGACGACGCATTAGAACGAGCAACAATCTCATGTTTGACACTACTATCGCAACATAAGAACATGCCGTCTTCAACAACCATTCCACTGCCCCAATTTGCTAAGTCTTCCATTAGAATAAACTTATATGTCGGTTCCAAAGCCAAGATACCGTTACCTGTATATTGAGGTTTTGCTGCAGCTTCACCTGTAACACGACCCTTAATAGCTCCGCCAAGCAAACCGCCGACACCCTTGACACCAGAAACCATTTCCAGATTACCAAGCATCCACTGCATAGCACCTGCCTGAGTAGTCACACCCGTTCCTTTAATCTGAGCAACAACCTGACGACGATGCACGTTCATCTGCGACGCATAATAGGCACCAATAGCCTCTCCTGGAGAAAAAACACTCTTATCGACTTCATACTCGATAACAGCAAATTGACCCGCACGGGCTACGACTTTGATATTCGGATTATCAAAGAAGTTATTTACTTTATTCATCTACGAAACCATCCTTTCACGTGATAAATATGCCAAAATAGTCTTATCATTTCTTATGATACTATAAAAACACTCATTTATCAAGACGGCACACATAAAAAATACACCCCAACCATCTAAATGGCGGGGTGTATCACACTTACTCGATTAAAAATTAATCTCGAATCCATGGTCGGGTTCTTCAGGTTCCATATCAGGCAAATTTGGCAACCGACGGCCTTTCGACCGATTATCTTGCATGAACCATGGTTCTTCATACTCATCATCCTCAACAGGCTGTTGAGCAAGTTCCATCTCATGCTTGAACGTCATTTCTGGTTGCATAACAGACAAAACAGGTACAGGCACATCACACCGCTGTGCCGCCAAAAGCTGTTGCACACCATGCCCGTCAAGACGAATCTCGTCACCACCATAGACATCGGCATGAATCATATTATCTGGATTAAAATATTGATTTGCTGCCTGTCCAACACGACTATTCTCTTTCATAATATCGTCAATAACTTCACCCGACATCAGCCTATCAGCAATATCTGATAAATATGGAGCTGTTCTGACATAATCAGCAACACCTAAACCATTTTTATCAGGGCGTCTCGCACTTATCATATCATCAGGTGTCGCTGTAATCCAATCAGGATCCATCATTTCAACATGAAGGCCCTCGTATAATGGACTCTTCTTCAAATGATAAGAAAGAGCTAACATATCAAATTCAGATGCAGACTTCTTTGCCATATGAACCCTCCATTAATCGTCCATCTGTTGTTCAGCTTCGTTCTGACGAACCTTAGCCACCGTGCCACCAAGTTTAGCCTCCAAAGCAGCCAAACGATCAGACCTCGACATATTATGATGCTCAACACGTTTCAGACCCTGAGAACCTTCTTTTGCCTTAATCGGCACTTCGAACTTCTTGTTCAAATCTGAAACAGAACTCTGCCATGCTGCAACTATAGGAGCTGCCTCTTCAACGTTCGCCTTCGCTTTACCCGTTGATTTCTTCAAAGGACCAGTCATGGCATTCGGATCAACCTTAGCCTCAAGACTCTTACCCTTTGAAACTTCTTCACTAACACTTGCAGACTCAGACAATTCTGGAGCATTACGTACAGTAGACGATTTTTTTGTCCTCTTAGAACGGCTAATCTCGTCACGAGCCATCATATCAGAAACGGACATCTGCTCACTTGCAGCAGACTTATCACGCATCGAACGAGCCTGAATCTTATCAGGAGCCTCACGCATTGCCTTCTGCGTATCAGCAAGCATAGCCTCCTCTTGGGCACGCAAATCAGCGTCTGTCTGGCGCTGAACAGCTCTTTTCAACGACTGTTTCTTATGCGGATTCGCGGTCAATACTGGTTTCGGATCCTCCGCAACAACTTCCTCCTCAACAGGGGCTTCGTGTCGACGAGACAATTTGTCCTTTGCAACAATGTCTTGCATAATCTGACGAAGCGGAATGTTCCCCGATGTCGTAGTACGGCCTTCAGCCTGTAACTGATCAATCGGAGTCATCTTATGCTTAATATCGCCGACATGGACCTCAGGCAGACCTACGCCATAACCTGGCTTTACCTGTTGTCCAGCAGCCAAGCCTGCAGGAGACATGATTTTTTCATCATTCATGTCGATCGACCTCCTCATAAAAATTTCCATTTATCTACATCAAAAGTATACCAAAATATTGGCAAAACGCAATATAGGAAAAACACATAAACATCATTGTTTTTTCAAAATTATTATATTTGAAAAACAACAGAACGCAACATACATAAAAATAATCCCGCCCCACAAAGAGACGGGATTAATCATTCCATTTAATATTCTATTATCTATTCTTCAGCTTCGAAACAAGATAAACAAATTCATCACGGAAGTCATCAGTAGATACACTCTTCAACATCTGCTTTACTTCATCGTAATCCGACGTTCCTTTGTATTCCGAATCTTTCAGAAGCATCGCTACCTGAGCAACACCCGCGCACCATTTCTGATCGTCGCTCATTTCGCTTCTCACAGATGATTCATCCACTGGATAAGTCAACAATGTGCTTGTATTGCCATCAGGCTCTTTATAACGAATATTTACGGTACAATATTCGCCGTTCTGTTCTCCAGACGATTCTACCTTCTGACTGTATTTTGATTCAGGTTCATACATATCAAAATCAGAATCAACAGGAACTATCTCAAAAAGTGCTGTAACCTGATGTCCAGCACCAATCTCGCCGCCGTCCTTCTTATCATTGGCGAAATCCTCAGCTGCCATCACACGATTTTCGTAACCAATCAGACGATAACCCTTAACCAACGCAGGATTAAATTCAACCTGAAGTTTGACATCCTTCGCAACGGTAAAGAGTGTTCCGCCAGCCTCATCAATCAGAACTTTACGTGCTTCATCGATAGAATCGATATAAGCATAATTACCATTGCCATTATCAGCCATAGATTCCAGCTTGTTATCCTTATAGTTGCCCATACCATAGCCAAGAATAGACAAGAACACACCATTCTTTGCCTTTTCCTTAATCAACTGAGTTAACTCACCTTCACTGGTCTGACCAACGTTCAAATCGCCATCGGTTGCCATAATCACACGGTTGTTACCACCGTCGATAAAATATTTCTCGGCAACCTCATATGCCATCTCAATGGCTTTAGAACCATACGTTGAGCCGCCTGCTTCAAGGTCTTGGATAGCGTCCATAATTTCCGCCTTATTGGATGCTTTTACACCCTCCAAAACAACATCCTGACCAGAAGCATAAGTCACGATAGAAACAATACAATCATCATCGAGACTTTCCACAAGTGTCATAAATGAACGCTGTACCAACGGTAACTTATTTGCGTCATACATAGAACCAGAAACATCAATCAGGAAAACCAGATTAGATGCAGGCATCGCCTCTACATCCAGATTCTTAGCCTGTAAACCGACACGCATAAGCTGTGTCTGTTCATTCCATGGACAATCTGTAATTTCGGTATAAACGCCGAACGGCTCACCAGACTTCGGTTCTGGATAATCATAGTGGAAATAATTAATCATTTCCTCAACACGAACCGAATCAGGATCTACGGACCCATTCTGCAAAATCTGACGACGCAAATTCGCATATGATGCTGTATCAACATCTGCAGCAAAAGTAGCAAATGGATTGCTGGAAACAGAAATAAACGAATTTTCCTTCTGGAAATCATATTCTTCTGTATCAAAATCAATCTGTGGAGCATAAAATTCATCATCTACTTCAGCTTCCATCGCAGGCATTTCTGCTTCAGGCGAATCAACTGCCATACCAGCAAATGGATCTACTGCAACATCACTTATCGAATCAGCCTTACCGCTAACAGCAGCATCATCAAGTGTCTTACCACCACTTCTACCCATGTTATTAACAAACATGGTACCGACAACACCAAAAACAACCACAAAACATGCTGCAATTGCTACCGCACGCCCCCAATTAAACTTCTTTTTCTTCGGGGCTTTATTTTTATTCATATCATCCATCCTAATTACCCTCCCCGTATTTTGTTCGTTATTCAAGTTTTGTTCTGCCATATCAATCTTAGAGACAATCTTGTCCCAGTAATTAGGTGTTGCGGACTGGATAAAATCATCATATTCTTTCTCAAAATCACGCATATTCATACCTCCTCAACACCTTTTTAATATTGGAATACTTCCAATTTACTGTTCCCTCAGGGATTCCTAAAATAGAAGCAATCTCACAAAACTTCAAACCCCCGAAGAAATGCAGATGAACAATCTGACGTTCTTCTGATGACAACTTGTTCAACAAATGTTCAACATCCATTTGTTTCACAACATCATCTTCCGTTTCGTCTGCTACCGTTTCAAAATATTCATCACCAACCACAAGATAGCGCTGCTTTTTCAAAAAATCATATGCCTTATTCCTTGCGATTGTTGCTAAATAGCCCCTATGAGAACCTCCAGTCTTAAATTGACCTGCTTTCTCAAAAAGTGAAACGAAAACATCACTGGCAATATCTTCCGAATCTTCTTTTTGTCCAATAATGGAAAAGACAATATGATACACATAGCCAGAATATGCTTCATATATGTCCTTCAAAGCAGACATATCTTTCTTTTTCATTCGATTCATTAATGCATCAAATTGATCATCTGTCACGCAACATCAACCCCTTTCATTCAAGCGGTCACTATAGATACGAATAACAAACAAAATTCCTTGGTAAAAAATAAAAGATTAGCATTTTATCAAACTAAAAGTTTATTATCGTACTTACCATCGTTGTAATCATACAACTCGTCCAGTTCAATCGTCGGTCTATCTGTCATTGCTTGCCTATCAGGCAACACAACAGGAACTTTCATCAATTGACAAGCCAATTCGATATGACGTTCCAACAGACCTCCGTCATCATCATATGTATGCAACCAATGCGGAACAATATTACATTGCTTATAATCTGCAAAAAACTCATCATCCAACACAATAAAACCATCACAAGGATGTGCATACAAATAACGCAAAATTCCGCGACCTCGGTCTCGTCCCGCATCTTTTGTTATGTCATGAATCACCAAACCAGCATCATCAAAATTCTGTTGCAAATATGTCCCATATTCTGTACATTTTTCGGGATCTCTATCCCATTCACTCTTCCAAGAAGAGCAAAGGATAATCTTTCCACCAGTCAAATCTACGATTTGCTTTAAAATTTGACATTTTTGTGGATCAATACCCACAAAATGATGGATATATTGAGTTGTTGTTGAACAATTCAAAACACCATCAATATCTAAAAATATAAATTTATCCATACTAAACCTCTCACGCTACAGGGGTTACACCAATTGCATTAGAAAGAATTAAAATACCGAGAATATGAAGTGCTACAGCGCCAAGGCCCATCAGTAAACCAACAATACGAACCCATTTTTCATTTTCATGACGCATGGCTGCAATAGCAAACGCTACCACAGCAACAAATGACATGCTCACACCAATAAATGGACTGTATTGCATAAATTGAAAGAACAAATCCGTATTAACATTAGAATTACTTGCTAAATTAAAACCTGATACCATCCACAGAAAACCAGCCAAAATACTCAACGGAGCACAACCACAAGAAACCAATCCAGTAACAAAACTAATTACTGAAACAACAGATTTCCTCACTGTCGTTTTGTCTTCCACATCTCCTCACCTCAATGTTAAAAAATCAAACATCATTCAAACTGGTCGAAATACGAATCATCTTTCATTCGAATACTATTCGTCATCTCTTCCCACTCTGCAGGAATCTGACGTTCTTGCTTTTTTGCCAATTCATCATACGTCATTCGCACGGGGATAGCCATGCCCAATTCTTGAGCCATCATAATACGATGACGACCATCCCCTGCGAAATGAATCTTACCATCTTCCAAACGCTCAACTGTTACAGCACGCTCTTTGGAAAAGAACGAATATGTCGTATCACGAAGCTCACGATCTTGATTCTGGAATGACATCAATTCATCAACAGTTTTACCTGACGCCAAAGCGTCATAAACTTTATTCAAACGGCCCATCAACTCGACATAGTCTTCCTTGGTATTTCCATGATGATTCCAGAAATCCTTTCTATCCATTCCTGGCGCAAATTCCATATCAATGTCCTTCGCGTCCATCATCATGTATTCAGAACCAAGATTTTGTTTACTCAACAAAATAGACAATCGTTCTTTATCCATAACGTACCTCCATTATTCATCTACGGTACTTACTAACTGTCCATAGAATAACAATTCTGCATCATCAGTTCCAAAGTCGGTATAAATGTAATAAGAAAATGGATGATCAGCAATAATTTCAATCGGATCCTCCGCTTGAATAGCACTGTTTGCTTTCACAGTAATTGCCGTGACAGCAGCTGCCTCTAAACCAGTCTCATCAACTTTAATCTTATCCTTCTGGATAATGTCCGAAATGTACCACTGGACATCTTCGCACATCTTCGAGAAATTTGCTAAATTGGAATCACAGGCAGTTTTCACGCCTGCTGCCTTCAAAAAGCCCACCATATATGGACTTTCAAACGTTGCAGATGTTTCAAACTTAGGCATCACAAGATGCACTAACTTTGTCTCAAGCTTCGACATCTTCTCTTTGAGATTTGTCTTATCACCCATGACAAGAACAAATTCCTTATTGCCCCTCAAAGGCAATACAACAATCGATGTCTCTTCATCTTGGTAAGCATTAAAATGATCTGTTTGCTCCATAAACGACATCGTTTTCGTGCTACCATCGTAACCCGTAAATTCAGCATCATGCGTCAAATGTTCTGGGAATTCATTCCACCATGACGAACGTAAATACAAAGCATTTACTAACACAGCTGTAGCATCTTCAATATTATCTACAACATGTGGAATCATTCCGTTTGTTTTCTCCTTACACCAAGCATTAATTTCATTTACGATTTTATCAGCAGTTGTTGTATAGGCTTCTGCACCATATTCCTTCGTTACATAATCCAGATACGCTTGAGTGAAATCGCCCATCATCGTCTCGTTATTCCAAACAGAATTAACGATAGAAAATGATCCATCCCATTTATTTGCCTCACATGCTTCAGCAAAATCTTTTTCCTTCTGAACAAGACCTTTATACCAAGACTCAGCTTCTTCTACAGAATCGAACTGACATGCATTCAGAAGTTCTTCCAGTGTATCGCCCTCTGCTCCAGCAAGTGCAAGACACAGAGCTGCACGATAAGAAACTGGAGAAATCATATAATTCTTATTCGACATACCTTCCGCATCAACAAACGAAACAAGAGCTTCGTTAAACGTCTGATTGCCGAAATCATAGGAAACCTCTTCATCTGATTCCTGTGGTTCAACCTCAGGCTGAACATCATCTTCAACTGATACCGTACCTTCAGGTTCTACAGAAACAGTCGATGAAGGAGTCTGTGTTTGTCCGCAAGCAACCAAACACAACGACATTACCATCACAAGCGTAGATGCTATGATTTTTGATATAGATTTGGACATTGTTACATAACCTCCCGTCCTCAAAAAATGCAATATTTTCATCTCATCAAGATAAAAAAATTCTATCATAAATATACTCATTTTTCAATATAACAGACATAAAAATATCGCCCATACACTTAAGTATATGGGCGACATTCTATAAAGTACCTACCTTACTTTGTCAAATCCGTTTCTGCCTCAATATCAGACTTCTTTACACTACTTGACAAAGATTCAGCCTGTTTGACACGACTATCATGATTAACATGACTATCATGGACAACTGAACTCGATGCAGGAACACTCTGAGAAACAGTAGGTGCCTCAGCATTATGGGCAATCTCAGGAGTCGTCTTAATAGGACTATGCTTATCCAACTGTACATTCGTCAGCCCTTCAGACACTTTTGCGCCGACATTCTTCTCATTCTGCATTTCGTCCACAAGTTTCGCCATATCTTTCATCATCGCAGAATCGTCATAAGAATCAAATGGGACGAAATCATCCTTCATGGATTGAACATCTGAATGCTGAGCATTCTTATCAACAGCCGTCTGCGATTCACCCTGCATGCCCTCTGAAATAACCTGACCATACTCTGTACGGCCACCAAAGAGACGACCATCACGAATGGCAATCTGACCATCTTCCGTTCTCATAGCACGCAAAGTACCCTTTTCAACATGTTCCATAGGATCAACAGAATCAGCAAGCTCATAATTCAAACGTAACTGTTCTGTAGGTGTAAGATCTTTAAATTTAAACTCAACCTGTTCATACAAATCAGCCTGTTTTCTCAACTGATCAGCATAACCAGCATCACCAACACGAACAGGAGGCGTAAATGCCTCATGCATCTTCTGACCAAGGTCTTCGATACCAATCTGCTTACCGATACTATCATAACGATTCAACACACCACGCTCTAAATCAGACTCACTAATAGCAAATCCTGCTTTGCCATCATGACCAGCACGACCAGCCGCAGCAACAACATTCATAGAAAATGCTTTATAATCATGGAGTGTCTCTACACCATCCTCACCCTCTTTCGTGGCAATAATTGTATTGGCCTTACCATACAATGAACCACCACGCACAAACTCAGACATAAACTCAGCCGTAGCATTTTCTTTAAAATTAGGTGAGCGATCAGATGCTCGCGTATCTTGCCAGCCATCTTTGCCATTCATCATACCCAAACCACGCTGTTCACCAGCGAACTCTGCGCCTCGACGTGATTTCCCAGCAACATCCTGTCGCTGTCCATTCGCATCAAAATTCGGCACTACAGATTCACGATAGAAAGGTAACTGCTGAAGGAACGAAGTAGTCCTATCCTGAACCCTTGTCTGCGCATTTACCTGCGGAGCAGTCTTTTCCTTAAACTGCTCAAAACCATCCTTGAACCATCCGCCAATCTTAGCAAAGCCATTCTTCATATTATTCAGAATATTCTTCGGATTACCCCACTGGGCAACCTGAGACTTTGCTTCCCTCTGCGTAGCATCCAATGCAACCGCAGTGGCTTCTGGATTCGCAGATGCATCCTTCTTAATAGCATCCTTCAACGCTGACATAGACTTATCGTCAGCAGCAACCTTCTTCAAATCCTGGTTCAAATCCACAGAACTAATCTGTACTCCAGACATATCCTTACCTGACAACTTATCACTTGCACGCTGGAACAGATTCTTCAAACCGAAACCATTCGTTTTCTGCGCATAATCCTGCAGAATAAGCGCAGCAGGTACAGTATACTGTACAGGAATACCTGTAGCACCAGATATCGCCATACCCTGAACACTTGGATTTTTAGTAACATTCTTTACAGCAGCAGTCATATTCTTCAAATTAGTCTCAGCAGCCTTTGTCTGAGCTTGAGCATCAGCAACAGTCTGTTTCTTTTGTTCTCCGTTCGCACGCTCACCAGCTTCAACAGACATATTCTTATGGCGTGACTCTGCATCGACAATAGGAAGTGTAATCGGTTTAGACAACGCCTTACGATCAGCTTCAGATAAATCCAAATTAGATGGCACTAAACCGCTCTGGTCAATCTTAACACCATTCTCTCCAACCTCAACACCAATCTTACCGTCCTTCGTATTCTGCATAATATGATCCAACTTTACAACGTCCGCATTAACAGGACTTACTGTTGCCATATCAAGACCCTGCATTCTCTCACGAATCTCAGATTCTAATGCTTCCTTCATAGTCGCAGAATTAGGACCGCCATTATATGCAGATATCGCCTTCATGCCAAGATTTTCAATACCAAGTCTCGCACCAATAGCATCATACTGATGAATCATACCATTGTTCAACTCTTCTTGCGTAATATCAGCACTAGCTGCATGAGAGCCTAAGAATTGAGCCGAAGCATTATACTTCGTCTTCATCTCATCATCAGCATCTAAATACTTCGTAGTACCTGCCTGCAAAGATGCAATAAAACTATCGGCAGGAGAAGACGCCTGACGCGTAGCATCATGTGCATTATCAGATGAAACGACCTGCTCTTCTACTGTTGTCTGTGAATCAACTGTTGCTTGGTCTTTTACTTCTTCAGCCATAATTCATATCCTCCTTAAAATCATTACGAAAGTCATTTATTTCTCATCAGAAACTACTACTACCACCATGTGTATATTCATCAGTCTCACGACTAAACTCCTGACCCGTGGTATCTTCGATACCATCGCTCAAACGCTCAGCCGCGGCAACCTTATCTGCACGTGTCATCGTCTTAGTAAAATTCTGACTTGGCTGTGCCGATGGTAATGTAGCTGACCTCTGCGTCGACTGACTATGCGGATTCGGCTGACTTGGATCCGTCAACTTCTTTGACGGTTTAGCCGTTGTCTGTCCTGTCGTATCATCAATAGAATACGCAGGATCATAATCATCCATCGAAGCTTGCGCCAGTTCCTCAGGACTCATCTCAGTTACATAGAACTCATTGATATAAGACTTACCCGTCTGATAATAATTATCATAATAATCTTTCAATGAAATCTCACCAATCGATTCAGTCTGCTGACAAAGATCGTTCCACTCTTTATCACTGAACATCGGCGAACCCATAACTTTCGAATCTTCCTGTGCTTTAATGATATGATCATACAGAGGAACTTCCATCGCAGTCACATACTTCTGTGCACCAGCAAGACACTGATCACGGTCAACAAGACCAACACTATGGTCATATACACCAGCCTGATAATACTTCATAGAAGAAACGACATTTGAAAGATACTCTTTCGTCATAGCATTCGTTTCAGGTGTTGTAATATCACCACCCTTGAAACTTGCCAAACAAGTATCCAAGGTTGTTGCCATAGTGTTATGAACCTGCTTCAAATCTTCATTCGACCTATCAGCTAATGTTGCAAGAGTACCATTCTGGACCATCTCCTGCGACAATTTCGACATAACCTCGGGACCTGCTGCAGAACGAATCGTACCATAGTCCAAAGACTTACTGGTATTCACGACAGATGCCGTCAGATTCGCTTTATAATTCGATGCATCAATGTCCTCTTCCGACTCATGGAAATTTGCATTCAAGTCTTCAACCATCTTACGAAAACTATTATCTTCTGGCAACATCTTTGTCACCATAGAAAGAATAGGTGTAGCAGAATTCTGTGTCGCACCAACGGCCTGAAGACCAAGCGCGCCAACAATACCAATGACTTTACTACCCGTCACAGCACGTACCAGTGCATAATCACCTAAACCACCGACGATATGACTGCCAATACCACCAACGCCACTAAAGTTCATACCGAACTTACTAAAGAAATTCGAAAGAGGATCTTTCTCATTATCTTGAATCTCATTCAATTCCGTAACACCACTATAGGTGTTACCTTTCTCATCGGTATAAACACCAGAATCAGCCAAACCATGCGTACCTGCAGAAACACTATTCTGCACCTCAGCATAAACAGCCTGTGCATAATCTGATGTAGCCGACAGAACTAGCGCTTCGCTGTACTTATCACGGTCACCCTGAATATGCTCGAAGTTAACACCCTCAAAGCCTTTACTCTCCATCAGAGCATTCTTATGCTTTGCATCCTGCCAATATTTTGGCATACTGTTCTCTGCTGAATCCTTCAGCTTAACAACATTCTGCATCTCACCAGGCTTTTCAGGATCTTCTTCCTTCTCCACTGTAACCAACTGTGTATCATTATAAATACCTGCCATCAAATTTGGAGACAGATATTCACAGTTAGAAAAATCAGGACAATTTTCCAGTTTTGCACAACCATTAAACATGCTTCGTGCATCAACCAAAGACTCAGGCATCTTTTCATTAAAACCATCCCATGCGATATTCTGGCACTTATAAAACATACCAGAAGCATCTTCAAGATTTGGAGGGAACTTATTATACACTTCTCCTGCATTAATGAACAAGAAACTATCTTTTGAATCCTGGTCTTCTGTAAGACTTTCCAAATTCTTACAATTAGCATACATACCATGTGCAGAAATAATACTATCAGGCAACGTACCAGCCTTTGTTACGTTATCACTATCCGCAAACAGATAGTCAGCAATCTGCAAGCCCTTTTCACCATCCTGATATGTAATATATTTCGTTGCATCATCATAACCGCCACTTTTCTCTGTGGCATGAAGAAACGTAATATAACCCTTAGACGGGTCATTCATATCCACATCACGCTGACAAATCTCGAAATAACGAGTATCATAATCAAACTCACCAAGCGCACCGCTATAGTGTGCCCAATTCTTATCCGTATCGTGACCTTTACCTGTACCTGCAGAAATCGTACCTACCACTTTACCATTGACATCTTTCAATTCAATGGATTCTGGCGGATAATCCTCTTTCTTATCAGGCCAATCAAGCGCATCAAAACGCTTGCCATCACCATCAGTGCTACGGATATCAGTACGAAGCATCGTCTTCATACCAGTTGTCATTTCCCATTCGGAAGGTGACATGTTAATCAATTCGTCGAGTTTTTCAGAATCAATCTTCATCACACGACAGAACTTCAATTTCGCAACTTCGTCGCTCTTTAACTCCTGGAACAATTCCTCATAATTCTGCGGCTTTTCTTCGTTCAAAATGTCTTCAATGCGCTTCTGTTCTTCAACAGTAAGACCATTTGACAACATATCATTAACAGCATCCGTAACATGCGTTACTTCTTCATCCGTCATCTGTGCCGCATCTTCAGGACTAATACAACCAGATTCCGTATCATTCATCGCAGCCTCTGCAAGAGCCTGCTCTTCAGCCGTATACTCATTATCATTAGGCATATCCATTACCTCCCATTAAAATGATGCGCCACTGCCACCATGACCATATCCATCTTCAACTGCGTATTCTGCTGAAGAATCAGCAAGAACACGATCCTGCATTTGCTCTGCCGCAGCAACCCTGTTACTACGAGTAGACAACTGCTCCGCCGTTTGTGTATCAACAGATACACCCTTTGCAAGATCAGCATTAGAAGATTGTACCGAAGCATCTTCTAAACCAGCATCTGCATACATACTATAATTATCACCATGACGAGCATCCAGATATCCAGGCTCATACTCAGAAAGAGTACCAACACCCTTGATGTTCATTGAATCAATCTCAATCCAATCTTTTGTCGTCATGAAACCATATTGTGCATCAGCATCTTTCAGAGCATTCATGACTTCATCCGCATATGCACAATTTATATCAGAAAGACCCTCAATAGCTTTATTACGACTACCCGCATCCGTGTAAGTCGAATAAATAGCGTCCTCCGCACCAGCGCCATATGCTTCCAAACCAGAAAGCATACCCTTATAATATGAACGCATATCTTCCGTCACATCTTCGCCTGCAGCAGCACGCTGGTCAAACGAATCCATTGCACCAGCAATAGATAACTGAGTTACACCACGTACACCTTCACATGCCTCTAAACCTTCCTTGCCGACTTCAAGCAATACACCCTTCTCAGCAACAAATTTACCATTTTCACGCATCTGCGAACGCAACGCATCTAAAGATTCAACAGGTGCACCAGCTATCAAGCCAGACATCTCGTCCACTGAATCTTTCAAATAAGTATACTTATTAGCATTCAAATCAGCTTGAGCCTTCTGCTCATCTGTCACACCACCTAAAAAAGTAGCTGCCTTATCAAGACCCTGATTAACTTTGCTACCTTCCTTCGAAAAATGATCTTTCACCCAGTTAACAACAGGCGCAAAAGATTTTGGCAAAACATTCAAACCACGAAGTGCGGCTGCTCCGCCCAAACCAACAACCCAGCTAATCGCATTATTTGCACCCATACGATTCGCTACAGTCTTAAGACCAAAAGCAGCTAAAGCATCCCAGCCCAAACGTTGTCCCATCTCAGATACCGATAAATCAGTCGGACTTTTGAATCCAGTGAGCATTTCTTTCAAACGTTCAGGTTTAGAATGTTCTGGCGTTGCATCTTGTACTATATCATATGACGCCACATCATTCTGCACAGCATCATTTTGTGCCGCATTCTGTTGCTGAATAGCGTCTTTCTGTATCACTTGACTATCGCCAATCATCTCAGCCGTTGACAAAATATGCTTCTGTGTATCAGATAATTCTTCAGCAGGCATTTCCTGCCACATCTGCATACGCATACTTGTCTCAGAATCAATCATATCAGAAGTATATTGACGCTCTAACAAAGCGGTACGCAAAGCATTCTCATTTGTCTCGAACGTACCTGGCTTTGCCTCATCTATATAACCATTATCAGATGCACGACGGTCAAAATGATTTTGCATATATGCTTCAATCAATTGATCATCAGTCATTTCGCTTGTTGAATACGCAGATTCAACAGTCTCATTCTGAATATTGCTTTCATCATTAGGAGTAGCCATATTTTTCCACCTCCATTAAAATTTCTCTTCAGAAATAAAAGATATTCTGCTACGTATAATATAACAACGGAATAGCAATAACGCAAGACACTAAATTCAAGGAAACCTATAGAAAAATGGTGTTTCTTAATCAGAAACACCATCTTCCATCCCATCACTCAATTCACTTTCCTTGGATGTAACTTTGAAACAAGATTATCATAATAATCTTGCACCTGTTCGCCATTATCGAATGCATCATCAATCAAATTGGCAGCATTCTTGCTCTCATATTCTCGTTCATCAGCCAATTCATCACTCGATGGAACTACTTCAAAGGTTACAAAAGGCCAGGTAGTTTCTTTCGGAATATTCATGCCAACAAAGAACCATAAATCCTTATCTGCAGCCACATGTACCTTTTCAATAAACCTATTCTTCGCTTTCTGCTCGGCAGTTACCTTTATACCTCCGAGTGCATTAGCCTTTTCGGCATCATTCTTTGGCACGATAAAATATGATCGTGTATATGGTTCAAAAGCCATCTTTCTTGTCCTCCTTACTCATAATTGTATATCCACGGAAAATCATCTGGTTGTGCTTTAATCGTCACACCTTTATGCGGTTCCCAAATCACGTAACCATATCTGTCACGCAATAATGCACCTTGCATAGCTGAAATATCTTTTCCTGCACACCGAGAACCATTACTGGTATCTTTAATCTTATAGCCTAACAGCCGATGTATAACTTCAGCATCATTATTATACGCTGCAAAATAATCGCCTTCACGAATCAGCACAACCGTAAACTGCGGAAATTGAGGTTTCAATACAGACACTATTGGGTGTTTCCACCCAGAGCCTAACGCATCTATCATACGAGCGGCTTCCGCTTCGTAATCGACATCATAATAACCTTCAGGTAATTCAACCCTATCATCTTCAGGATTATAATCCATAGCATCAGCTGCATCATCTGCCCATCTGTCTGCCAAATTGGTTCCATCACCATAAATTCCTTCCCAATCTATACCCATACATTGTCACCTCCGTCAATTATCTACAGTTACAAAAATATCACCAATCCTTTATCGGTTCATATCATTCTTTTCATTCTTTTTCGTTTTATACCACTTGATGAGTTTTACTATCCATTGGTTTTGCTCCTTCAAAATCAAAGAGAACATAGATTTGAAAACCAATTTCTATCGCCACCAAACACCAGGAAATAATCACCATTACTTTTTCTAATTTCTTCATCTCATTATTTCTCATGAACCTTCCATTATCCTGTTATTTTCTGCAAAAAAAAGTATAACACGAAAAGGCTCATTTATCAATGCAAAAAGACAAATCATTTATATAACAACAAAAAATAGCACTCCTTACAAAAGGAGTGCTATTTCTATTCAAAATCGACAATCAATTAATACTCTGGACCTTCGGCAGATTTCTCACTACCCGATTTATTGAACAAATCACCAAACTTGTTCAAAGCTATCGCAAAACGACTTTCTTTCTTTTCTTCCTTCGGAAATCCAGAATTCTCTTGACCAATCAATTTGCCTTCTTTTGATCCCTGAGCAATAAAGCCAGCACTACCCTCGAAATCACTGATCTCTATTCAACTACGCCACTCGATTCATTCAATTCTGAAACAACAGGATCTACATCTGGTGTTGGTGCAGGACCATACATGTCCGCATGTGACTGCATATAACTAAATTGCTGTTGTGACTTCGGACTATCCTTGACACAACCTGTCAAAGAAGTTGTTGACGCAGCCAACAACATTACACCAACCATAATTGGTTTTGCAGGAACTTTCATCGTATCATTCTCCTTATTGAATTTCACTACCGCCCCATTCAACTACAGTAAAACCTATACGAACTGGCGTATTTATAATAGGCTCAGGAATATCAACATGTTCATCCGTTGCATACCAAGCCATAAAAACACGAATCAGAGAATCTGGTTCTGGACTAACCTTCAAAGGAGCACAAGCTTCATAACATTCATTTTGGAACGAAACAACGTTCCAATCATTTTGTTCCATCTGTGGAAGCCAATAAACAATGAATTCATTTGCCTCTTTACGATTCAAGCCAAGTCTTGGCAAGATTTCTTCCAGAAATTCTGCTGTATCCTTTCCAGCAACACAAAAACCTGTCGAAAAATCCCAATAAGCATCATCCTATATTTATAATCTACCAAAAAACATACCACAACACGGCTTATTTATCAATAAGTGCCTCTAAAATAAAAATACAACAAAAAGGTAAAAACGGGAGTAAACCCGATACACTAAAAACAAAATAATCTATACCAAATATCCTGTTGTCGCACAAAAACGTACAAAACAACATGTGTATCAAAATCACACAACTCAATCTGAAAGGAGATATACTCTATGACTCGTAAATCCTATGCCGCTATCAAGAGCGCCCAGGAGGCACTCGCCAAAATCTATGAACTCGCAGAAGAAGCTGCTCACAAGCCCATGACGGCCTGCAAGAATGCTAAAGAAATGTCCGCCATTGCCAAGAAATGGAACGACGACTTCGCTGACTGTGATCCTGCATGGCAGGCACCGCAGCGTACTACCTCAAACGGTTATGCAAACGCCATTGCCCTTGGTGCTTTCATTCAGGACTAAACCTTTCATAAATGAATAAACAATGTCCCATTCGAAATATTTTCGAGTGGGACCATTTTTTTCTCATAAATGAGCCAAAAATGACTTTACGCATTCACAATTTTGTGCTATAATATATCCCACGAAAATACATTGAAAAATGACGATAAACATCGTCTAGCTCCATCCAATATCCTTTCTAAAATTATGATATACTAAAACAAACCTTAAAGACGGGAGTAATCGATGATAACACATCGACACATTACATCCCGTCAATGATGAAACATCATGGCGAAACGCCTACATAACATCACATAAAGAAAGGAACAATAAAACGTTATGGCTAAATCAAAACGCAAACGAACTGGTCCTCCATCCCAGCCAAACATCATAAAGCAGGTAGACAGTATTTGTGCAACATCTATGCGCACTGGTGAAAACCACGGCGCATATGAAAGAGCATACCAAATACCTGATGAAAAACCAATTCGCCAAATCGAAGCCAAAGCCAACCCAACACAATTACAAGCATTTCGTGCTTGGATGTTGGCAGATGTAGCTACTATCCGCAAACTAAAAGATATCCCGTCTGTAGGACGCGATAACTTCATGGGCGACACCAAACAATGGCGTGACAGCTTAACCATGTCAGCAGGCATGTTACTCGGATACATGGCCAGCCCAATAGACCCTGGCGACTTTTCTGCCCAGATTAAACGAATAGCGGACATCGAAAAAGACTATCCTGACGAATTTTACGAACATGATATGGATAGACAAGCAAAAAGACAAATTGACATTCATATATATGATCACATAACTCGTGCCGTATATAGCATGTCAAACTGGGAATTAATCTTCCCAGAAAAGCGAGAAATGGTCTGGAATCAAAACATTCAAACCATTCTCAAAGCAATTGCTGTTCCCGAAAAGATTGAAATGATGGAAAAATGGCGTGGCAAAATTATCGCCAAAATCGCCTCCGTAGCATTCGAAATTATCGAATTTACGCTCCGCCCAGACGATTTAGTTTTTCCTTCGGCACTCGGACCGAGATTCAACAGTGTTCTAGCAACACCACCGTCATATCTCACGAAAACTGACATAAAATTGCCGAACATTGATGATATAATAAAAATGAAACAGCAATTCCCACTGATAGAACCTGTTAAACCTGAACCCAAAAAAGACAACTCAAAACTTGAAGCTTTTTGTGCAGCAATGGGTTCATTAGCACCAACACAACTCATCAAATTTACGAAAGCACTCCGAGACATTCCACATGTGGCAATTCTCTACACTGCTTTCAAGAATTTTACAGAGAAAAATTCGTTAACATATCCTACGTTAATGACTGATTGTCTCTACTTAATGTGTTTTTGTGACCGATTTACAAACATCGCCGACCGTGACACCCTATCCACGTACCAATCCGATCCAGAGAAGGTTCTTCGAATCTCTCCTACTCTTGACCGACCATTCACGAAAGAACTAAAACAACATCGCGATCAAGTCAAAAAAGACGCCGATGCTCAAAATAAAGAATTTGTCGACTTTACGACAAACAGCACAACCCTTTGGTATCTTGCAGGTACTGAAACAGGAACTATCCTTCCTGAAGACCTGACCATTGACATGGCAATGGAAGATACATTCAAAGGCATCGGATATTCCGATCGTGAAGCTGCAGCTCTATGCGGATTCATCACAGCAGCTGATCATTGTAATGACAGCAAGCGTATGATTTCAGCCTTCATCCAATGGGATGGCGACGAAGAACCTGACGAACCCCAAGAGCAAGAAAAAGATATTGACATTGACATGATTAAGAATAAAATTCGTTCTCAAGTACAAGAAGAACTCACAAAGCTCAAGTCACAAGTGACTGAAGAACTTGATAACGAACGACGCAAGCATATCAAGGAACAAAGGAAAGCCTATCATGCGGCTTCCGAAGCTGAAGAACAAGCACGTGTTCTCGCTGAGGAAAACGAAAAACTCAAAGACCGTGTCAATGAATTAGAGAGACTTATCTCTCAGTTAGAAGACCAGATACCACTGCCAAATGAAGATGACGAAAATGACGTTGAAACTTACGAAACAACATGGCCGTCCGACTTTGGCGTCAACGAAAGCATTCTATGCATAGGAGGATCCGACAACTGGATAAAGCGTCAACAAGAACGCTTCCCGAATATTCGTTTCTATGGTCCACAGACCATACCAGATGACTCAGCGGTATTTCATGCCGACCTTATCTTCATCAATACATTTGTATTGAAACACAAAACATTCTATCCAGTACAAAATGCTGCAAAAAGGGCTGGAGTTCCCCTCAAGAACTTCCCTGCTGCAGGTATAAATACCTCAACAGATTTTATATTGAAAACATGTCAAGAAATGTTTTCACAAGAATCACGTCAATAAGGAAGGATAAGCAATTATGTCACAATTTGATCCTGAGTGGAAACTTAATGATGATAAGGACGATGATGAACAATTGTTCATCTATAAAAGTGAACCGTCCAAATCAGACTTAAGTCTCCTCGATTACACAGAGGAAATCAATACGGAAGAGATGGTCAGTGAATTAAGAAGCACGGACCCTGTTCGTCAATACCTTCTCGAAATCAGTCGTTACCCATTACTGACAGCCGAAGAAGAGAAAGAACTTGCGCAACGTGTTCAAGCTGGTGACACAGCTGCTGCACATGAACTTTCAGAACGCAACTTAAAACTCGTCGTTTCTGTCGTAAAAAAATATGCCAACCGTGGACTGGAACTCATGGACTTAATCCAAGAAGGTAACATGGGGCTCATGAAAGCCGTAGAGAAATTCAATCCAGACCTTGGATATCGTTTCTCAACCTACGCAACATGGTGGATTCGTCAAGCAGCCTCTCGTGCTATTGCCGACCAAAGTCGCACCATTCGTGTCCCCGTTCACATATCTGAAACAGCCAATAGAATCAATCGAGCCGCTCGAATTATGGAGCAAGAACTCGGTAGAATTCCTAATGCAAGAGAACTCGGCGAACGATTGAACTTGTCTACAGATAAAATTGTAGACATTCAATTAGCAACTCAAGGGCAAATTAGTCTCGACACACCTATCGGCGACGATGACAACCTTAATATTGCAGATATCCTCCCAGCAGACGGTCCATACGATCCTGTCGATGACATGAATGGAACCCTCTTAAAAGAAGCTATCAATAGTGCCGTTTCAATTCTGTCCGAACGAGAACAGCACATCCTCATACTTCGTTTCGGCTTGAACGGACATCGCACACATACCTTAGACGAAATAGGACTCATGTACGGTCTCACCAGAGAACGTATTCGACAAATTGAAAACAGAGCGCTGAGAAAACTCAGACACCCCAAGAACTCACGAAAACTCCGTGATTTCCTTTAATAAAACTGTGACAAAAACCCACCCAGAGAAATCTGAGTGGGTTTCTTTTTATTTATCGAAAATTTTAGCATCTATCACATCATTACTTGATGGTAATAGATGTTCTGCTGCGGACACCCGTTGTCCATGTCTTTCAACTTGCTTATCCGCCATCTTTAACAACGCTTCTCGTGTATTCAATTCTGGCTGAGCCAAACACGTTTCATAAGCTTGCTTCATAAACTTACCAATGGCTTCTCCATGAATGCCATGTCTCTGCAAAACATAACCGTTAATATTCAAATCACTCTGTTTAATAGCTGTTCCATCAGCAATATATATACGACATTTATCAATGAAAGCCATATGTTCCTGCATAATAACAGCCTGATATTTCGGCGCATGAGCTTTCGCATCAGCCATTTTTACTTCGCACAGATTCTCTACATAATCAGCTCCGTGAATTCCAGCAAACTTTCGAATCTTATGAGGTTTCGTCATTGTCAAATCATGATTTTCGATAAGACTATCAATTATCATCCGTTCTTTATTAGAAAAACGCAGACGCCGCATAACATCATCTGCAATTTCCTTTGATGCCAATGGATGACCATAAAACGTATCACGATCTCTATCATGCTCTTTTGTCACTGGTTTCCCAGCATCATGCAAAAGCATCGTCCAACGAAGCACTGGATCAGATCGAATATTCTCAACTGCATCAAGCGTATGAATACCAACATTCGCATAATGATACGGTGTATTCTGCTCACACTCCATCATTCTATCGAACTCTGGAAGCACTTGTTTTGTAATCCCCGTTTTATATGCATCAATGAAACCCTTTTTCGGATTTGCAGAAACAAGCATCTTTGTAAATTCATCACACACACGTTCAGCAGATACATTTTTTAATCCATCTGCATTCCGAACAATCGCTTCTTTAGTCTCCGAATCCAACTCAAAACCAAATTTCGATTCAAACCTAACGGCACGCATCATACGAAGCGCATCTTCAGAAAACCTATCATCAGGATTTCCCACGCACCGAATTACACCACGTTTAATATCGTCTAATCCGCCAAACGGATCAACAATATTTCCGTTCACATCCATCGCCATTGCATTAATCGTAAAATCTCGACGTGCTAAATCATCTTCTATACGATCTACAAACTCTACACTATCTGGATGACGACCATCGGAATACAAGCCATCACAGCGATACGTTGTAATTTCATACCCTTCGTCGCCTATCTTAGCTGTAACCGTTCCGTGTTTAATGCCAGTATCTAAAGTTCTACGAAATAACGATTTTACTTGCTCGGGCTTTGCATTCGTCGCTATATCCCAATCATGTGGTTCATTGCCCATAACATAATCACGAACAGCACCACCAACTACATATCCGTCATATCCATTATCAGTTAACGTCATCAAAATCTTCTTCACATTTTCAGGAATATTCTGATTCATTCCATTCACCTATTTATTCCATTTGCAACGATTTATCTTCTTCCGACACCTCTGGCACGGAAGGCAATCTACGCTGACCTTTCGTTGTTGTCAAATGTGCTGCATGTGCATCAGCTAAATCAGACGCAGGTCTACTGACTTGCTGTTTCTGACCATCCTTTACAATACGCATATTGATCTCATGATTATCAGGAAATTCTACACTAAAAGACCCAGTTTTATGTTCTTTAACAAACTTTTCTCCAACAGCGATATTTGCATAGCCACTCTCAGAAAAAGACTTATCGACACTAACACCCATCACATAGAATGGATTACCATCTTTACTTTGACGTTTCGATACACAATTCTTACCAATATAATTGATATTCACAGGATCGAATTCTGTTGGAGAAACACCCGCGTCCCTAGAAACATCATCTTTCGACGCTTTCTTCACATCACTCTTCTGCTGCTCCTCTTTCTCTGTATATACCACAACATGCAAACCACGCTTTCCATCTGGATCGCGAGATTCTACTCTATCCCAAAGTTCATTATCGTCAACATTCGGACTTGACATTTGATTGCCTTGTCGGTCCTTAATTACATAACGAATAGACGGCTCTTCTTTCTTTTCGGCATTACGATATCCTTTACAATTTGCTAACGCATCTTGTTTAATATCTTGAGGTAACTTATTGATATCATCAAACAAAACATAAGTATCGCCGTTATAAAAACCTTTATAACCGCTACCTTCTGTTCCCCAGAAGATATGTTTTGCCTCAATATCTTCTACAGACTTACCTTTGCACGAATCGAAATTCTGCTGTGCAAATGCCGCGATATTTTCTATAGAATTGTTCTTATAGGTCGAACTTCCAGTATAAAAATAATACAGATTACTACCATCTCCGCCCGCAACAGCGACCTTCGATGCATCTCCCATTGTACGAGCCATAACTGCACCTCCATTCGCATAATATATTCTACTCACAATCTACCATAAAACAAACAAAACGCAAGACACTAAATATTATTCCATCTCCTAAAAAACTACATGATTTTACGAGAGCAAATACACTCACATCAATCAAGAAAGGAATAAAACAAATGAGCATTCAGATTGGCATCACAGAACGAGGCGACGGTGGACTCGATCTGTCCTGGGAACAGAAACTCAACACCGTTGACGGAGCCATCATCATTACCAAGTGTCTTGTAAACAAGTCTTTACACGATGCTTTGCTTCGACACAAAGACAAGCTAATTCTCCACGCAGGAATCACAGGAAACGGCGGAACTGTGTACGAGCCACATGTCAAGCCGTATTCCGAATCACTCGACGCTCTCCAAGAACTGATTGACCGTGGATTTCCCACCAGCCATATCGTTCTAAGATGTGATCCGATTATTCCCAATACTGACGGTCTATCCAACATGGAAAACATGCTGAAAGACTTTCTCAGTCGCAACATGGGAATCAATCGCGTTCGAATCTCTATCCTCGACAACTATCCTCACGTTCGAGAGCGTTTTGCCAATGCAGGCATCAATGTCCTTTACAACGGATATTTTCAGCCACTACCGTCTCAATTCCTTGATATCGCTACGCGTCTTACGACCATCTTTGCAGGTCACGACGACATCGAACTGGAATGTTGTGCCGAACCGAAACTGCAAGAAGCAGTCAACAAGTTCGGTCTGAAGCCAATCAAAACCTGCGGTTGCTGCGGCATCACTGACGTGACAATTCTCGGTCTACAGATGCCTTCGACCGACAATCTTAACCCGCAAAATCGCAAAGGTTGTCTTTGCCTAAATTGCAAGAAAGAACTTCTCACCAATCCCAAACCGTGTCCGCACAAGTGCCTCTACTGTTATTGGAAAGGATAAATCTATGCTCGCAGTCTTTCTAAAAGAGGACAAAACTGTCCTCTTCACCTACCCAATTGACATTCTCTGTTTGAACACCAATGACACAATTGTGTTTCAAAACCACACATATGTCATCACACGGAAAGAATTCAACGTCGATATCAAAACAATACATTTCTTTCTGAAATTATTACCACGAAAGGATGAAACACCATAAGTCTTCACATTTCGCACCTTCATTTACCAACAAATCACGAAGGATGTCAATTAATCATCTGTATTCAACCTGACGGAACAGTGTTGGACGAACACGGTATTCACCTCGACGCAAAAGCCATCGAGTTAAAACCACATGGACGGCTCGGCGACATTGACGAACTCGCCAACACATATCAAATGATAGGCGAAAAAGGCACCATCATTCATGATTTGAATCGCGTCAAAATGGGTATGGGTGAACTTATCGAACATCTCGAAACAATTCATACCATCATACCCAAAGAAACAGAATAAAAAAAAACAGGAGCAGCCTCATCATGAGGGTGCTCCTTTATTTTCCAAATTATACATACGAAAGCAGACCAAAAAGTCTTATATCAAACAACTCAGGCATGTATTGATATAAATACAACGAAAACAACGCAGAAATAATCGCTACAATCCACAACGCCATTAAATGTCGTTTGGAATAAGATAATTTACGTGTATTCATAACTCACCTCTATTTTCTGCAGCTCTACGATCTTCTTCCATCTGTTTACGTTGACGAATAATCTTTCTACGAATACCTTCTGCTGTCGTCATATTCTCGACTTGCATTGTCTTCGAAAGAAGATAAGCCACCACATCATCCGATTCCTCCCATTTTTCAATGAGATCACGCATGATTTGTTCTGTAATAATGAAATACTTCTCTGTCGGCACGCCACCGACTGTTTTACGATTATTAAACAATCCCATGACGATTCTTCTCTCCTTTCGTTTATATTTTATGATGGCAAGCCATGTGGCCCTTCAAACTCGTCTAATAACCTGTCAATCTCCTTCTGTACAAAAGGATAACGATTATACAAATGCTCTAATATCACCTGCTGTGCCTGACACACTGTACCCAGCTCTTCATTTGCAGCCTCCAAACGCTGCATCTGACGATTTTGAATATCAAAAAGAGATTTCCATTGATCCGTGAGTTCAATGAAATTCGGAATGTTCTCTGACAAATATGTCAAAAAGAACATTTCATTCGCAAAAATATCCATTTCATCTTCATGAAGAAACGAAGTTACATTGTTTTCAACACCATCCGTTTCGAAAACAACGCGCTTCTGCAGTTTCTCTATAATAGACAACAGCGCATCCCTATCCCATTCTAAATCAGAACCAACAGGAAACATACGATCCGATACTACCTGTAGCATCGTTATTGCTTCTTCAAATTCCTCTTTATCTACAAATTGTAAAACATGAATATAATCGTCACAGCCATCACGTTTTTTACCAACGATATCCATCACAAATCCTTCTCTTTCCAGGAGATGACCTCTTGCACCTCCTTCAAATCGGCTTGCAATCCATCATACTTGGCACGCCAAGACTTATAATTCCAATCACCAATCTCAGGAATTCCATCTTCCTGTAATGCGTCAATTCGTAAGGCTACAAGCTTTTCATAACAATACAACTCTTCCAACGGCATAGCATCCAAATTTTCAGGCTTCGGCAAACCGTCATACGTATTACTCCGCATACTTATTTCCTTTCAATACGGAATATTCTTTACCAATCAAGAATACCACAAAAACATCCATTTTTCAATGAATTATCTGCACATCATCATATAAACAAAAAATTCATAACAAATTAACGCATCGACGGGTGTCATTACGAAAAAAATGAAAGGAGATTTTCACCATGGCAAAAATCAAAACAGTATCCGTTCAAGCACTCATGCCTCACGGAACCCATAAATACATCCGCTGGGCCACATTCACCACATATGAAGCTGACAACGGCAACAAGCTCTACACCATTGATGGTACATCCCCCGTCGAGCGTGACGAAGGTAACAAAAAGTACCTCGAATACGCACACGCCGAAGGCTTCAAACGGTCCGAAAGCATCGTTGAAACCACTGATCAGGACATCATCGAACGCCTCGAAAAAGGCATCGATCCCTACGTCGATTACATCGACAATGGTGACCAGTGGAGAGCCGCCGTTGCAAGAAACAGACGCATCGGCGAATTCATTGATACATTCAAGAAAATCGCTGAAACTGCATAAAACAAAAGACCTCATTCTCACGAATGGGGTCTCCCTTTTTTAAACCAAAATAATCACCGAATGAGAGGCATTCTTCCAGAATTACGAGCGTAATTATGCAATCAGGAAGGAAGAACCTGTTAGAAAAACCTGCGGAGCAAACTAAGCCTCTCTTCGCACATAGGCTGGTAGTAAGTCGCTGACACGAGCGCTGTAAAACCTATAAAGTCGCATCTCTGTCGGTTCAACCGTCAGGGCAGCCTATGATCCGCATAACAAATAGTGGGCACAATGCCATGAAAAGGCACAGGTTAGGGTAGTCCCCTCTCCCGTCATGGATGGACGAAGCAGAGCCTTACTTTTCATATAGATTTCTATCCACTCGGCCCAATATTAGCCAGAGTGGATTATTTTTTACTTACGAACAATATGAATTTGTTCCATATATATTTCCAAAAAAGTCGGATCTAACTTATGTTTTGCCATTATATCCTTATAATCATCATACTGATAACTCTCCACCAAGCCTAACAACGGCTTGATATAATCAAGATTATAAGTTTGCCAACCCAAATATGTGTCAGCCTGAAACGGATTCGTTCGATCAAATGGTAGCAAAATATGATTTCCATCAACTAAACCACCACGGCCTCCACTAAACTTTGCAACACCATTTGCCAAACCTTTCTTCGTACTCTGATAAGACCAAACATGATACCATTGTTTATTCCATTTCAGCCAAATATCAGTATGCGTATTTTTATCATCATTTGCAGTACTGCAAAAACATTCGCAACCGCGAAATACTTGCTTCAACACACCAACCAAGGAAGGTTCCCTAATAAACGACGGAAAATTCCTAAAAGAACGCCCAATCACTTTCACCATAAAATCAAAATTTTGATTCCATGTTGGAACAATACCCGTCCGCCAATCTGGTATAGAACACAACTGATTCGCTTTTCGAACAACACATAACATATAACAACCTGGCTGACAATGACCATGTTCCAACATCTGATGAAACATATCTGTATAAAAAATACCGATTCTCTCATCGTCCGTAACATCTAAGCCTTCCACACATGTGCCAACCATGTTTTTATATAACAAACTTTGATCAGGACTTTCTACACCTTTTGGTTGATGTTTCAAGTATTCCTTCAACTGATTTTTCTCATCTATTGAAAAACCAGGACATAAATCAACACTCTGCTCAAACGTCAGATGCTGCCAACCACTCATCAATTGATAAAAATCAGGATATTCCAAAACATATACAACCTTTCACACAGTCTTTACAATCAGTTTAACATAAAAATATTCATTTATCAACTTTTTTATAAAACAAAACAAAAGTAACCGAAATCCAAAGCCGTTTCCAACTTTGAGATCGGATACAGTCACATCGTGCCTGGATCCATCCCACGTTGACGGCTTTTTGTCTTTCTCATTTTCCCATACTCACCGACATC
>OCVV011329788.1_pt1 | contig 69588 bp, 57 predicted proteins | sample 1539721 | NCBI WGS metagenome assembly OCVV01 (sample SAMN02144230, study PRJEB22623) | gut metagenome | biome: sheep rumen | host: Ovis aries | place: New Zealand
TGATCGGAAAACCACTGGAGGGCTCCAGCGGACAGGGGATTCGGAAATACTTTCCGGAAGACTGGAAAAACGGAGGGCTTTCTTTTCTCCAGCGCCTTCGCGATGATGGTATTGGCATTCTGGAAGAAGTTGTAATACAGCATCCCAAAATGGCTTCACTGTGCCCGACATCTGTCAACACATGTCGGATCGCAACGCTTCTCGGTGATAAAAAGCAGGGAATTGTCTACGCTTTCCTGAGAATCGGAAATGGGAAAGTAATGGATAACGTCGATTGCGGCGGAATGGCTGCAAGGATTGATCTTGAAAGCGGAAAACTGCTTACCGTCGGTGCTGATAAGCAGGGGAATACCTTTATAAAACACCCTATTACAAACACCAGCATTATTGGTTTTGAGATTCCTTTCTGGAAAGAAGCAAAAGAAATGTGCCTGAAAGCTGCGGGTAAGTTCCCTGAAATGCGTTTTGTTGCCTGGGATGTGGCAATTACTCCGGAAGGGCCGACTTTTATCGAAGGAAACAGTTTCCCGTCCCATGCGATTCCTCAATTTGCCGCACATTATCCTGATGGCATCGGGATTCTGCCTGAATTCAGGAAATTCATAGATTGCTGATGCGTTGAGCAGCGGTTTCCGATTTTTACTGCTGTTTTTCATCCATCAATCCTTTGGTGTTTTTAGAAAAATGTTGATTTATTGAATTGTTTATGGTAACATGTTTGACGTTATGCGGACGGTCCTCTGACCGGCAATCAGTTTTTTCCGTTCGGAAAAGGCTCCGGTGCAAGAACGTCTATAAGGGAAGGAGGCATACATCATGAATGAAATCATCCGTTCTATCGAGGCGAAGCAGATCCGGAGTGATCTTCCTGACTTCAATGTCGGTGATACCGTGCGTGTCTGGGTAAAGGTCGTGGAAGGCAACCGCGAACGTCTCCAGGCTTTTGAAGGAACCGTCATTGCCAAGCGCAACGGCGGCATTCGGGAGACATTTACTGTTCGTCGCGTATCTTACGGCATTGGAGTGGAGCGTACTTTCCCGATCCATTCTCCCCGCGTAGATCACGTTGAGCTGATCCGTCGCGGTAAGGTTCGCCGCGCGAAGCTTTATTACCTGCGCACTCGTCAGGGCAAGGCGGCAAAGATCAAGGAAGTCAAGCGCGTCTGATTCCTGCCGGATAAAGATCACTGTGTTTTTCACAGCGATCTTTTTTTTGATTATTTATATATTGTGAAGGAATTATTCCCGGTCGTGTTTAACTTTAAAATTTGTATATACTTTTTATACTATTAAGACAGGAGAATTGACCATGAGAAACAGATCGGAAGCTGTACGCAAAGCCAGAGAGCTTGTTGCAAAAATGACCATTGAAGAAAAAGCCTCCCAACTAAAGTATGATGCTCCGGCTATTCCGAGACTCGGAATCCCTGCGTACAACTGGTGGAATGAAGTTCTTCATGGGGTTGCACGGGCCGGAACGGCAACTGTTTTCCCGCAGGCAATCGGACTTGCTGCCATGTTTGATGAAAATATGCAGGAAGAAATTGCATCTGCGATTGCAGAAGAGGCACGTGCAAAATACAATGGACAAAGCAGCCACGGAGATCGGGACATATATAAGGGGCTGACAGTCTGGAGCCCGAATATCAATATATTTCGTGATCCTCGCTGGGGAAGAGGGCATGAAACATACGGAGAGGATCCGTATCTGACAAGCAGGCTTGGGATCCGTTTCATCAAAGGCCTTCAGGGCGAAGGCAAATACCTGAAAACTGCTGCTTGCAGCAAGCATTTCGCTGTTCATTCCGGACCGGAAGCACTTCGTCACGAATTCAATGCCGTTGCTACTCCGAAAGACATGACTGAAACCTATCTGGCTGCTTTTGAAGCTACTGTCAAAGAAGCCGAAGTTGAATCTGTTATGGGGGCATATAATCGCGTAAACGGGGAGCCGGCCTGCGGGAGCAAAACCCTCCTGAAAGAAACGCTTCGGGAAAAGTGGGGATTCCAGGGGCATGTAGTCAGTGACTGCTGGGCTGTTCGTGATTTTCACACAAATCACAAAGTAACCGATACGGCTTCCGAAAGTGCTGCGTTAGCACTGAACAACGGTTGCGATCTGAATTGCGGCAATACTTATCTTCATATGTTGGAAGCCTTGCAGGAGGGACTTGTTACAGAAGAGCAGATTACTGAATCCTGTGTTCGGCTGTTCACCACGCGTTATCTGCTTGGCCTTTTTGACAATGACTGCGAATACAACAAAATTCCGGTCACAGCTGTGGATACAGATGAACACGATGCCCTTGCCCTTAAGGCGGCAGAGAACAGTATGGTCCTTCTTGAAAACGACGGCATTCTTCCTCTGGATCCCCAAAAGATCAGAACGATTGCAGTAATCGGGCCCAATGCAGACAGCGTTCCGGCATTGGAAGGCAACTATAATGGCACAAGCAGCAGGTATGTTACTTTCCTTTCAGGCATTCGTGCATTCTGTAATGCCCACGGGATACGCGTTCTTTACAGTCTGGGATCGCACCTGTTTAAAGACAGAACTTCCGGGCTTGCACAGGCTGATGACAGGCTTGCCGAAGCCGCAATGTTTGCAGAGCAGGCTGATGTTACAATTGCCTGCGTCGGACTGGATGCCGGACTGGAAGGTGAAGAGGGGGATACAGGCAATGAATACTTCAGCGGAGACAAAAAAGATCTCCTGATTCCCGAATCCCAAAGAAAGCTTCTCACCGTCCTGAACAGGAGCGCTAAAAAACTGGTGACCGTAATCGCTGCCGGATCATCATTGAACGTCCCTGAAGGCAATGCAAAAATCTTTGCCTGGTATCCCGGACAAGCCGGAGGTACAGCTCTTGCAAAGATCCTTTTCGGTGAAGTGAATCCCAGCGGTCATCTGCCTATTACCTTCTACAGGAATGTGGAGGATCTGCCCGCTTTTGAGGATTATCAGATGAAACAGCGTACTTACAGATATTTTACAGGAGAGGTTTTGTATCCCTTCGGCATGGGATTGAGTTATACTTCCTGGAAAATAGCCGGCGCCCGGAAAGATGGGGATTCTGTCATTGCGGATATTGCAAACCAGGGCGAAATGAACGGTGACGCGGTTGTTCAGGTTTATGTAAAATGTGACAGCGATGACGCCCCGCTGTTCCCCAGGTTGTGCGGATTTGGCAGGATTCATGTTCAGGCCGGCAAAACGGAAAGGATTCGTATCCCGCTGGACAGACTGACTGATACGGTTGTTAACGAAGCCGGGGAAAGAGTACACGTCAGCCGTATGAAGCTGTTTGTGGGAATGAGTCAGCCGGATGAAAAGAGCGTCCGTATGGCAGGAGTTCAACCTGTTGAACTGGAGGCCTGATTACGCGAATGTTTAACGGATTTTCAGAAGAGACCGTTCAATTCTTCCTTGATTTGAAGTTCAACAACAACACAACATATTTCCATCAGCATCATGACCGCTATGTCCAGGTTGTTCAGCAGCCTTTTTATGCGATGATTAACGACCTTGCTCCGGATATGATTTCAATAGATCCGTCGATGGAAGTGCGCCCCCACAAGTGTTTGTCGAGAATTCACCGGGATACACGTTTTACCCGCGATAAAAGCCCATATCGTGATCATCTCTGGTTCCTATTCAGACATGAAGCAGAGCCACGCGAAAAATCATTGTTTTACTATTTTGAAATGGGACCTGACCGTCTTGGCTGGGGAATGGGATTTTGGGGCGAAAACAGGGAAGCCCTGGATCAATTCCGGAAGCGAATGAGAGCAAATCCGGAGGACACACTGTCCATGTTGAACAGCCTTGGACTGGAGAAGCGGAATATGCTCCTGGGAGGAACCGTCCATAAAAAGCTGACTGTCCCTCCGGAAATATTACCGGACCTCCAACGTTGGTATCTGTCAAAGGATTTCTATATCTCCAAAGTACAACCGGATTATAAAATGATCTATTCCGAACGCATCACAGAAGAAGTGCGCAGGGATTTCCTTTCTCTTGCTCCGTTATACCGGTTGCTGCGCGGATATATGTGAGCATTGCAGCCGGAACTTCAATGAAAAGGGAGCGTTCAAAATGATGGAACGCTCCCTTTTTTGTTTGCCTTGACGGGTTTTATCCGTTTGTAATAGAATTATTCAGACAGATGATGCAAGGCAGGGATTCTATTCATGGACAATTCTGTGAAACCGATCAACTGGTATCCGGGACATATGGCAAAAGCCAGAAGGCTCCTCTCAGATCAGATAAAGAAAACAGATTTGGTTATTGAATTGTGTGATGCAAGGCTTCCTCATTCAAGTCGGAATCCTGAAATTGAAAAACTTGCTTCCGGCAGGAAGCGCCTTGTTCTGTTGAATAAATCAGATCTTGCCGACCCCGATCTTACGTACAGATGGATCAACCATATCCGTTCAACCGGACAGGATGTCCATGCTGTAGATTCCAAAAAGCTAAAGGCAAAAGAAATCATCACCTTAATCCAGAAAAGCACGGAAGATATTGTCTGCAAAGCGCTGGAACGCGGAATACGTAAAACAGTACGTGTTATCGTACTGGGGGTTCCGAATGTCGGCAAGAGCACATTCATCAACCAGCTTCGCGGAAAGGGCATTGCAAAAACAGGGGATCGTCCCGGGGTTACGAAGAACAGTCAATGGATTCAGATATCAAAATATCTGGAATTGCTGGATACTCCCGGGTTGCTCTGGCCAAGGCTGGATGATCAGAAAGCAGCTGTAAAGCTGTGCTATATCGGTACGATCAAAGACGATGTGGTTGACCTTTATATGCTTGCCATTTCGCTTCTTGAAGACCTGAAAATATTTGCGCCTGAAGCAATGATGAACAGATTTCATCTGGATAGCATTGACGATGAAGGGATTGAATTGCTGAATGCCGTCTGTAAAGGACGCGGATGGCTGCTGAAAGGGAATACTTATGATTATGACCGGGCTTGCAAAGTAATCCTCGATGAATTCAGAGCCGGCCGGCTGGGTCGTGTTACGCTTGAAAAACCATGCGGCAAACAGGAGGCAGTCAATGATTAACCGGGAAGCTCACGCCAGATCTCTTTTGGATTATGACCTTCGCTTCGGCGGACCCCAGGATGTGATTGCCGGAATGGACGAAGTGGGGCGCGGTCCACTTGCGGGAAATGTGGTTACTGCGTGCGTGGTTATTCCATTCAATGTTCTGATTCCATGGATTGACGACAGCAAAAAGCTGAGTGAGTCCAGGAGAGAGAAAGTGTATCAGGAAATTATGGAATGTGCGCAGCAGATCGGGATCGGGGAAGTATCTCCCGGGGAAATCGATGAGATCAATATCCTTCAGGCTACCAGGAAGGCGATGCGTCAGGCTGCCGGCCAGGTAAATGCTTCCATCTTCCTGATTGATGCCGTGACGGGACTTGGCCTGAAAGGAAAGGAGATACCAATCATCAAGGGCGATTCTTTATCCTACAGCATCGCTGCTGCAAGTATTGTGGCCAAGGTCATCCGGGATCGTCAGATGATTGAAGCGGACAGCCTTTATCCGGAATATGGATTTATTCGGAATAAAGGATATGGAACCAAAGAACATATTGATGCGCTGCGGAAATATGGGCCCTGCCCGATCCACAGGCAGTCATTTATCAGGAACATACTATGAAAGAAACATACCAAACCGGTTTATGGGGCGAAACCGTTGCAGAGCATCATCTTGTACGGAAGTATGGAATGGTTTGCCTTGAAAGGCGGTACAGAACCAAATGCGGTGAAATAGACCTTATTATGCAGGATAAGGACACAATCGTTTTTGTTGAAGTAAAAGCAAGGCCAAATTCCAGACCCGGCAGCGGGATTTCTGCAGTAGATCTCCGAAAGCAAAAAAGGATCCTGAATGCTGCGTTATTGTTCCTCATGAAGCATCACCGGAATCATCAGAACGTTCGGTTTGACCTTGTCGAAATCAGCAACTCGGATATTCTGTACATTCCGGATGCTTTTCAACCCTATGGCAGGTATTACAGATGAAAGGAGGATAATCGACAGAATGAACCGGATTAAAACCCTGTTAAAACCCATAATTACCTTCCTGTGTCTGTTCAGCCTGATCTGCTTTCCTGCTTTCAGTGAGCCTGCCGAAGATAATCTTTTGTTCAACGGCAGTTTTGAAATCCTTGATGAGGATGGACTCCCGGACGGATGGTTTCCTGATGCATATATACTGGATCCGGGATATTCAATTTTCTCCGTGGAAACAGGAAAAGATGGCATGAATGCCGCATCCGTCTGCAACACCGCAGGAAATGACGCAAGATTTGCGCAGACTGTATCTGTAAAACCGGAAACCCTGTACTGCCTCAGCGGTTTTATCAGTGCAGACGGTATTACAGGCGGGCATGGTGCCAATCTGAGCGTTGAAGGAGTTTATGCATTCAGCAAAAAATTGTATGAAACAGACGGAGAATGGGAATACATCGAGTATTACGGAGAAACAGGCCCGGATCAGCATGAAATTACCGTTTTTGCGCGCGTCGGCGGCTATAGCGGTGAAAGCAAGGGAACAGCCCGTTTTGATCAGTTATGCCTGAAGGAAGCACATGAGGTGCCGGAAGGAATATATGCTGATTTATGGTATTCTGAAGATGAGTATTCTTACAGCGATGATGAAGAGCCCGTTCTTTCTTCAACGACTCCCGGCCCGGCATGGCCTGTCCTTGGTGCTGCCTCCCTCCTGTACGGGCTGCTGCTGATTGGTGTCCTGTATTATTACCGCAAAGAGAATACTGCGCTTATCAAACCCCAACGTTTTTCCGGATATTCTTATCTGATTCTTTTCGCAGCCCTGGCAGCCAGAATGGTCATCAGTTTTCTTACGGATGGATATGAAGTGGACGTAAACTGTTTTACCAGTTGGGGCTATACAATGTCCGTCCATGGTCCCGCCGGTTTTTATCAGCATTCCGGTTTCTGCGATTATCCGCCCCTGTATACATATATCCTTGGTTTCAACTCCTGGCTTACCCGGCTGACGCAGGCTGATGCAGGCTGGACGCGTATCATTTTCAGATTCATTCCTTCTTTCTGTGATGTAGCAGCCTGCTGGATGCTCCTCCATCTTCCCGGAAAAAAAGACAATCGCATGAGCCATGGCTACAGCGCTGTTATCCTTCTTTTCGCATTTAATCCCGCCGCCATATTGAACAGTGCCGCCTGGGGGCAAATGGACAGTGTCCTTTGCATCTTTTTGCTGGCCGTTGCTATCCTGGCTGTGAACAACAAATGGATTCCTTCCATCCTGCTGTATGTGACTGCCGTTTTGATCAAGCCGCAGGCGCTTATGCTTGGAATTCTTGGCCTGGTCTATATTATCCTCGTTGTAATGAAAGAACCCGTCCTTCGGAAAAAGATCGCATATTCATTCCTGATGGGTTTTATTCTGATTTTTATCTATATACTTCCGTTCAGCATCAAGCAGTCTCCCGGATGGCTGATTAACCTTTATTCGAATACGCTTTCCTCTTACCCCTATGCAACGGTAAATACTGCGAATCTATATTACATTGCCGGTGGTAACTGGAGTAAAATCAACGCTTCTGCGCAGCTGGCAGCCCCGATCTTCCTTGCTGTATGCTGTGGATTGCACGGTGCTTTGCGCTATGTTCGCAACAGGAAAGAGAAACTGATTGCTGCCGAGCTTGCAGCCGGACTCCTCTTTTCCTGTTTCTTTATAGTCGCCGCTGTTTGTCGTTTTTCCTGGGCTCTGATCGGAACCTGTGCCATGGTTTACTCCTTCGTCATTGTGATCTCCATGGCAATCAGATACAGGGATCTTCATTTTCTGCCTTATCTGGGCGCTATGCTCTTTATTCTTCTTTACGTCTTTGGCGTAAAAATGCACGAAAGATATTTATTTCCTGCCTTTCTGCTGCTGATGTACGCCTGGGCAGAAAAAAGAGACTGGCGAATTCTGCTGCTTGCCCTTACATTCTCTCTTACCGTATTCATGAATGAGGGGATCATTCTTGACAACAGTATCCGGCTTGGTGCTTCTCTCGGGCATCTGAATTCAGATACTGTCTGGCTGGCTGATATTCTCAGTGTTATCAATATTGCAGGGGCTGTTTGTGCTGTAGTTCTCGGCTACGGTCTTATGAAAGGTCAAATGCCCTCTGAGATCAGGAGGCTTCCTTCGTTCCTGCCTGTAAAAACAGTCCCCTCAGGCAGAACGCCGGATCAATATCATCCGGACAACAAACTACACTGGTCTTTGCCGGACAGTATTATTCTTTGCAGCATTACGATCCTGTTTTCCATAGTTACTTTCACGACACTCGGAAGCACCAAGGCTCCTCAGACCGGATGGAGTTCTTCATCAGAGGCAGAACAGGTCATTATTGACACCGGAAGCGAACATACCGATATTCGAATGCTCTATTTTGCTCAGGTCAGCCGAAATGACTTTTCCATCGCTTCCAGCAGGGACGGTATTCACTGGACAGAAGAGATATGGGCCCAGATGGATCAGCAGCAATGCTGGAAATGGAAATATGTTACTCAAAGCTTCCAGGGCAGCGACGGAGAGCGGACTTATTATAACGATACAGACCATATTGTACACTTCAATGCAAGGTATCTTCGTATTTCCTCACACCAGGTCGGGTTGACGCTGAATGAAATAATCCTGCGGGATTCGGAAGGTAAAACCATTCCTGCAACCATTCTGTCAAGGTCAGGGGAGAACAAGGAATCCGAGCTCTTATCAGATCCTTCAACCCTGCTTGATGAGCAGGATACCCTGGAGGGACTTCCGGGCTTTTTCAGGACGAATATGAATGAAGAAGCACAACCGTCCTGGTGGAACAGCACCTATTTTGATGAAATATACCACGCAAGGACCGGCTTCGAATTTATGAACGGGACAACCCCGTACGAAACCAGTCATCCGCCGCTCGGCAAGGTTTTTATCAGCTGGTTTATTTCACTCTTCGGCATGACCCCTTTCGGATGGCGTTTCGCCGGAGCGCTGGCCGGTGTGCTGATGCTTCCCGGAATCTATCTGCTGGCCAAGCAGCTTACGAAAAAAACATTGCCCGCCTCCCTTGCATGTGGTCTTCTTGCACTGGACTGTATGCATCTGACCCAGACACAGATTGCAACGATCGACAGTTTTCCTGTGCTGTTTATTATTTACGCATTTCTGTTCATGCTTCGTTTTATCCAGACGGATCTTTCAAAATGCTCATTGAAGGACGCCATGATTCCCCTGGCTGTATGCGGTTTCAACATGGCTCTTTCAATCGCGTGCAAATGGATTGGAATCTATGCCGGAATTGGCCTTGCTGTCCTGTATTTCTGGCATTGCATACGCCATCTCCGGCTCACCGGTTCAGAACCGGGTCCCGACAACCAGTTCATCTGCAAACGCATTTTTACTCTTTCCTGCTGGTGTATTCTGTTCTTTATCCTTATTCCGCTCCTGATTTATATTCTCAGCTATATCCCTTATTTCAGGTACAATCACAGGATCAAAACGGTCTGGGACTATCTTGCATCCATCTGGCGCGCCCAGGAGAGCATGCTAAGCTATCACAGCACTCCCGGGCTCGGAATGGATCATCCTTTTTACTCTCCATGGTGGGAGTGGCCGATCATCGGAAAACCGATGTATTACGCAGCAAAGCAGTATATCCCGGCCGAATCCGACTTGCAGCACAGTATTTTCTGTTTCGGAAACCCCGCGGTATGGTGGGGCGCATTCCCGGCGATCCTTATTATTCTGTATCGCTACTTTAAGAGCAAGCATTATTTGATATCCGGCAGCATGCAGCGCTGGCATATGGATAGCCTGTCCTTCAGCAATCAATACGGTTTCCTGTTTGTTGGATTCCTGGCCCAGTATCTTCCCTGGGTTCTTGTTCCAAGAGGTACATATATATATCATTACTTTGCCAGCATCCCATTCCTGATCCTTTTTACAGTATCCTGTTTTGATACAGATGACAGCACCGGCTCAAAGCCCGGAAAAGCCGGTTTGATTATCGGATGCATTTATATTGCTCTTGCATTTGCCTTATTCATGATCTTTCTTCCGTATGCTTCCGGTATGGCCGCTCCCAAATGGTGGCTTGATCTCGGAAAACAGATTCTTCGCATTTGGTATTAAACAGAAGGGGGATTATTCCTTGAGCAGCATCGGCAGAATCGCCAGGATCCTAAGCATGGGAGTAAGCGGAACAGAAGGTTATCCCGTACATGTAGAGGTATTCAGCATTGGCGGAATACCGGGGATGGAAATTATCGGTTTGCCGGATGCTTCTGTGAAAGAAAGCAGGGACCGTGTTACAGCTGCAATCATCAATACAGGCAGGGAACTGCAGCCCCGTAAAAACACAATTAATCTTGCGCCTGCAGATACAAAGAAAGAGGGTCCATCCTTCGATTTGCCCATTGCAATAGGGGTTATGACCGCCAACGGTCTGATACAGCCGCTGCCGGGATTCCCGTTCGATAAAACAATCTTTATAGGAGAGCTTAGTCTTGACGGACAGATTCGTTCTGTAAACGGAGCCCTCCCCATGGTAATCAGTGCAAAGGAATTCGGTATAGAATCGGTATTCCTTCCGGAACAGAACGCAAAGGAAGCAGCATGTATAGAAGGAATTCAGATATATCCGGTTACAAATCTTCGTGAAGTTATCAGTTTCATTGAGGGAGAAGAGGGGGCACCCGTTCCCCAGCGGCAGATCTCCTATGAAGAGTTGGCCCGCGATAATATCATATCTGTCGATATGTGCCAGATCCGCGGGCAGGCAGCCGCCCGAAGGGCACTGGAAGTTGCCGCATCAGGCGGACATAACCTCCTGATGGTAGGTGTCCCCGGAAGCGGGAAAACCATGCTTGCGAAATGCCTTCCGGGAATTCTGCCTCCCCTTACATTTGAGGAAGCGCTGGAAACGACAAGAATTCACTCCATTTGCGGCAAATTACCTCCGGGTGCAGGACTTATGGTTACCCGTCCTTTTTCCGCTCCGCACCACAGCGCCTCTGTTGCATCTCTGATCGGCGGCGGACAGAACGCAAAACCGGGGGAGGTTTCCCTCGCTCATAATGGCGTTCTTTTCCTTGATGAATTGCCGGAATTCAGCCGTGCCGCCCTGGAAGCGCTGCGTCAGCCGCTGGAGGACGGAATTGTTTCTGTTTCCCGGGTCAGAACGCAGGCAAAGTATCAATCCTCTTTCATGCTCGTCGCGGCAATGAACCCCTGTCCATGCGGATATTATGGAAGCAGCTCCCGTCCCTGCAGATGCACTCCGAATGAAATCAGGAAATATCTGGATCGTGTCTCCGGACCGCTGCTGGATCGGATTGACCTTCAGATTGAAGTGGACGCAGTACCGGTTCATGAAATAAACCGCTCAGCCCCCTCAGAAAGCTCTGCAGCAGTAGCTTCCAGGGTAGAAAAAGCCAGATTGATCCAGCTTGAGAGATACAAAGATGAATCATTTTTCAGCAATGCGCAGCTGAACGGCGCTGCGATCAGAAAATACTGCAGCATCAGCCGTGATGCAGGAAAACTGCTGAATGCAGCTGTTGAATCCATGCATATCAGTATGCGGGGATACAACAGAATCCTCAAGGTTGCCAGAACACTCGCTGATCTTTCAGGGGACGAAACAATTTCAGAATCTCATGTGGCTGAAGCTGTTCAGTATCGGGAACTGGACCAGAAGTATTGGAGATGATGCGATGGATCGCGACTGTGTTTTTGATTCCTGGCTTGCCTCCGGCTTCCTGCCGAGCGAATGGCTGATTCCTTTGCTTTATCAGATGAATTCTTCACATGAGATTTATGAATCAGTTGTTGTCAGAAAGGAAAACCATCCTGAATTGATTCCTGAAAAGTACAGGGCACGTTTGCTTGCAGGTGCTTCGAAGGATATAATGCAAAAATATGACAAGCTGACCGATTCTTTGGGGATTCGATCGTTAACGATCATGGATGAAGATTATCCTGAGAAACTGAGAAATCTTTCGGATCCACCGGGAATTCTGTTCTATCTGGGCGATGTTTCCTGCATCTCCCGGTCGAGATCGGTTTCCATGGTCGGAAGCCGTTCTGCTTCCTATGCCGGACTCAAAGCATCCAGGAAAATCGCCGGCGATCTGAGCAGATATGGAATTGTGATTGTGAGCGGTTTTGCATACGGGATCGACACCGAATGTCATTGGGGATGTCTTGAAGGGGGAAGTCCGACGATCGCTGTTATCGGATGCGGTCCGGACCAGAATTATCCCGCGGGAAATGAAAAGCTGAAAAGCAGCATCCTTGATCAGCATGGTCTGATTCTCAGTGAATACCCTCCGGGTACAAAGCCGCTCGGAAATCATTTCCCTTACAGGAACAGGATTATCAGCGCTTTGTCAGATGCTGTGATCCTGATGGAAGCGAAGATACGCTCCGGCAGCATGACGACAATAGCGCATGCACTGAAGCAGGGAAAGGATGTTTTTGCCTATCCCGGCGATCCTTCTTCGCCGTTTTCCGAAGCAAACAGGATCATATTAAGGGAAGGCGCCCGTTATTTTACAACCGCAAATGATATCCTCGAAGATATGAACTGGCTTGACAATCAATCGTATGTGGGGCACAATAACCGTTGTTCAGCATCCTCTGAACCGGAGGATAGCAACGAAAGGGTTGTCTATAACGCTTTGTTGAAAGGATCCCTTGGCTTTGATGAACTTGTACAGGCTACGGGAATGAATCCATCTGAGCTGTTGAGCGTACTGACAATCATGCAGATAAAGAAAAGGATAGAACCGTTGCCCGGTAAAAGATACAATCTTCTGTCCGCTAATCCTACTGAAAAGGAGTATCCCGCAAATGGCGAACGCTAAACACAAGCTGATAATTGTTGAATCTCCTGCCAAAGCAAAAACAATCGGCAGATATCTCGGCAAAGGATATAAAGTTGAGGCTTCTCAGGGACATGTATGTGATCTTCCGAAAAGTCAGCTTGGAATCGATCCGGATAATGATTTTGAGATGAAATATATAACCATTCGTGGGCGCGGGGATATTCTCAGCCGAATCAGAAAGGAAGCACGCAATGCTTCCCAGGTTTTCTTTGCAACAGACCCTGATCGTGAAGGTGAAGCAATCAGCTGGCATTTGTTCCATGTCCTCGGTGTTGATGAGAATGCTCCGTGCAGGATAGAATTCAATGAAGTTACAAAAAAAGCTGTTCAGAACGCCATCAAATCCCCCAGAAAGCTTGATATGGGCAGAATTGACGCCCAGCAGGCACGCCGCGCTCTGGATCGCCTGGTCGGATATAAAATCAGCCCGCTGTTATGGGCAAAAGTAAAAAAAGGTCTTTCCGCCGGAAGAGTACAAAGCGTCGCAACGCGTATGATCGTTGATCGGGAAAATGAAATCAAAGCATTCATTCCCGAAGAATACTGGGAAATCACGACAGACTGTTCTGTGGACCTTCCCCGAAAAAAGCAGGAATTCAAATGCCGTCTGAACACTCTGGATGGGAAGAAGGTATCGGTAACCAACCGGGATGATGCAGACAGGATTTGTTCATTGATTAAGACAGAGAATTATACCGTTTCTGAAATTAAAAACAAGGATAAAAGACGGATGCCTGCTCCTCCGTTCACAACTTCCAGCCTGCAGCAGGAAGCCGGCAGGAAACTCAGCTTCACAACTTCCCGCACTATGCAGGTAGTTCAGCAGCTGTACGAAGGAATTGAGATTGCGGGAGAAGGCATTCAGGGCCTTGTCACATACATCAGAACAGATTCCGTGCGTATCAGTGATGAAGCCATGGATGCGGTCCGTTCATACATCCCGGAAAGATTTGGCCTTGAATTTCTTCCTGAGGAAAAAAATGAGTTCAAAGGAAGGAAAAACGCTCAGGACGCTCACGAAGCCATTCGTCCGACCAAAGTGGACAGGACGCCGGAAAGCATCAAGTCTTCCCTGAACAGAGAACAATATATGCTGTACAGGCTGATTTACAATCGTTTTATTGCAAGTCAGATGACAGCCGCGGTTTACCAGACAATGACCGTTGATATATCCGGCAGCCGCACCTCTCTCAGATTTTACGGAGAACACAAGTCCTTCCAGGGATTTACCGTGTTGTATGAAGAAAGTGCCGATGAAAGCATCGATTCAGTCGAAATGAATCTTCCGGTGCTCAAGGAAGGGCAGCAGGTAAAAATCCTCAATGTGACCGGAAATCAGTTTTTTACGCAGCCGCCGAGCCGCTATACCGAAGCCAGTCTGGTCAGAACGCTCGAGGAGAATGGCATCGGAAGGCCTTCCACGTACGCACCGACGATTTCCACAATTATTTCCCGCGGCTATGTATCCCGCGAGAAGAAGCGTCTTTTCCCGACTGAACTCGGAATAATGGTAACCGATATGATGAACCATTATTTCAGCGACATCGTAGATACTGAATTCACAGCCTCCATGGAAGCCAGGCTGGATGCGGTGGAAGAGGGGAAGCAGGACTGGAAGCAGATTCTCCGGGAGTTCTATCCCGGGTTTGAAAAAACGCTCGAGAAAGCAGAAAAAGAAATTGAAAAAATTGACATTAAAGATGAAGTAAGCGATGTACAGTGTGACCAATGCGGTTCAATGATGGTCTACAAGATGGGGAGATTCGGCAGATTTCTCGCATGTCCGAATTTTCCGAAATGCAGAAATACCAAGCCCTTGCTGACCTATATAGATACCCCCTGCCCGAAATGCGGAAAGCGGCTGCTTGAGAAAGTTTCAAAGAAAAATCGAAAATTCTATGGATGTGAAGGTTATCCAGAGTGTGATTTTGTAAGCTGGGATAAACCTGTTCCTGAAAAATGTCCGAAATGCGGCAGTTATATGACAGAGAAACGCATCGGTAAAAATAACATGTTGTACCTTTGCTCAAACGAAAACTGCAGGTACAAATCTGAAGCTTTTCTGCAAAAGGAAGCGGAGGAGGATGAATGAACTGACATGACAGTTGAAGTGATCGGAGCAGGCCTCGCTGGTTCAGAAGCTGCCTGGCAGCTTGCTGAGCAGGGAATTCATGTTGTCCTTTATGAAATGAAGCCTGTTCGTTTTTCTCCTGCCCACCACAAGGAGGGCTTTGCGGAACTTGTCTGCTCCAACAGTTTCAGGAGCAACAAGCTTTCAAACGCTGTCGGTTTGCTGAAAGAGGAGATGCGTCGATTAAGCTCATTGATCATGTACTGGGCTGATAAAACAAGTGTTCCGGCAGGAGACGCGCTCGCTGTTGACAGAGAAGCTTTTTCAGCAGGGATTACAGATGCACTTAAGAATCACCCGAATATAGACATTGTACATATGGAAATAAGTGATATTCCGGCGGGCGCGGTCATCATTGCTACGGGTCCGCTTACCAGCGAAGCGCTTGCGGACAGAATAAAGGAACTTCCAGGTCTTGGAACCCTCAGCTTTTACGATGCTGCTGCTCCGATCGTTTTTCGCGATTCCCTGGATATGGATAAGGTATATCGTCTGAGCCGTTACGGGCGCGGAAATGATTACCTGAATTGTCCGATGGACAGGGATGAATATGAACAATTCATTGATGCGCTTCTTTCTGCAGAAACGGCCGAAATACACGGTTTTGAAGAAAACAGGGTCTTTGAAGGCTGTATGCCGATAGAAAGCATGGCCAGGCGCGGTCGGATGGTTCCGGCCTTTGGTCCTATGAAACCCATCGGACTGAAGGATCCCCGCACTGGAAAGGAGCCTTTTGCGGTAGTCCAGCTGCGTCAGGATGATGCCAGTGAAACAATGTATAATATTGTTGGTTTCCAGACACGGCTGAAACGCGGTGAACAAAAAAGGGTATTCGGCATGATTCCCGGACTTGAAAATGCTTCATATGCGCGGTATGGAATGATGCATCGGAATACTTTCCTGAACAGTCCGGGCTTTCTGAACAGTCATTTTGAAATGATCAATCGGCCTTTGTGTTATTTTGCCGGACAGATTACAGGAGTGGAAGGATATGTTGAAAGTGCTGCCAGCGGTCTCTATGCCGGCAGGTCGCTGGCCTGTCAATTGAATGGAAAAGCTCCTTTTTCACTGCCCGGTTATACTGCATTGGGTGCACTTGGAAAATACATATCCACAGAAAACAAACATTTTCAGCCAATGAATTGCACCTTTGGAATCATCGATCCGCTCCCCGCATCACCGGGAGAAAGGCGTATCCGCGACAAAAAAGCACGATATGAAGCCATTTCAGCAAGATCACTGAGCTATATGGATCAGATAATTCACAATAATGGAGGAGAATCGGAATGAGCAGTCCTTTCAAAGGTACTACAATCTGTGCTGTCCGCAGGAATGGGGAAACCGCTATTGCGGGTGACGGACAGGTAACCATGGGTGAACATACAATCTTTAAAACCACTGCAAAAAAAGTAAGAAGATTATACAACGGTCAGGTTGCTGTGGGGTTTGCAGGAAGCGTTGCGGATGCATTTTCCCTCTGCGAGAAATTCGAAGAAAAGCTGCAACAGGCCGGCGGAAATCTCGAGAGAGCTGCAGTAGCACTTGCACAAAACTGGAGAGGGGATCAGGTGATGCGGCAGCTCGAATCAATGATGATTGTCGCGGATAAGGATCACCTTCTGATACTCAGCGGGACCGGGGAAGTAATTGACCCTGACGAAGGGATTGCGGCAATCGGTTCCGGCGGAAACTATGCTCTTGCTGCTGCCAGGGCCTTGATGCAGAATACGGATCTTTCAGCAAAAGAGATCGCTGAAAAATCGCTTCGGATAGCCGCCGGAATCTGTGTGTACACAAATGATAACATCAGCGTGGAACTTGTATAAAGGAGGTGCCGTAATGAGCGAACAGATGACTCCGCGGCAAATCGTCCATGAGCTCGACAGGTTTATTATCGGGCAGGAAGAAGCAAAAAAAGCTGTTGCGATCGCTTTACGCAACAGATATCGCCGAAGCCGTGTTGAAGAAAAACTGCGGGATGAAATCATTCCCAAAAACATTCTTATGATCGGTCCGACGGGGGTAGGAAAGACTGAAATAGCCCGTCGTCTTGCAAAACTGGCAAATGCTCCCTTTATTAAGGTTGAAGCTACCAAGTTTACTGAAGTAGGGTATGTCGGACGCGATGTTGAAAGCATGATCCGTGATCTCACAGAAAATGCTGTCAGAATGGTCCGCAAAGAACACGAGGAGAAAGTACTTCCCAGAGCCCGTGTCCTGGCAGAAGAAAGGCTTTCCGAATTGCTGGCGCATCCCAGAAAAAAAGCATCTTCCAACCCTTTGGATTTCCTGCTCGGAAAGCAGAAAGAACAGCAGGCATCTCCGGATGAAACGGCTGAACTCGCCAAAAGAAAAGAGGAAATACGCCAGCAGCTGCTTCGGGGCGAAATAGAAGATGCTGAACTGGACCTTGAAGTTGTGGAGGAAGCTCCGACGCTTGAGGTCGGCGGATCCAGCATCAGTCTCGGGGACATGATGGGGAATATGATGCCGCGAAAAACGCGGATTCGCCATTTGAAAGTCAGGGAAGCAAGGAAGATTCTGACCGATGAAGAAGCCTCAAAATTAATCGACAATGATGCGGTTAATGAGGAAGCAGTACGGCGTGCCGAACAGAACGGAATTGTTTTTATTGATGAAATCGATAAAATTGCCGGCAATAAAGCCGGAAACGGTCCTGATGTAAGCAGGGAAGGTGTACAGCGCGATATTCTTCCGATCGTGGAAGGCAGCACTGTAACAACAAAATATGGTGCTGTAAAAACTGATTATATGTTATTTATCGCAGCCGGCGCTTTCCATGTCAGCAAGGTCTCCGACCTGATTCCTGAGCTGCAGGGCCGATTCCCTGTTCATGTACAGCTTCACAGCTTAACCAGGGAAGATTTCAGACAGATTCTGACAATTCCGGAAAACGCTTTGACAAAGCAGTATCGTGCCTTGCTTGAGGTTGACAAGGTTCTTCTCCGCTTTGATGAAGGTGCAGTTGATGCGATTGCCGAAGCCGCGTGCAACGCAAATGATAACACCGAAGACATCGGCGCCAGAAGGCTCCACGCTGTCTTTGAACAGCTGCTGGAAGATATTTCCTTCAATGCGGGTGACGAAAACATGCCGCCGTTTGAACTTGTGATTGACAGGAATTATGTCAACGAGCATCTAAAAGGCGAAAACAAGCCTGTTGAACTGAGAAAATACATTTTATAATCCTTCTTCAGTTCTGCATTGTATGATTTTCCATGTTATAATCATCATGTATACACAGCTTTCTGTTTTCTGTCTTTTCAGGAGGAACATATGATTCATACCATTGGAATGATCGGCGCTGGCAATATGGGATCTGCCATCCTCAGGGGTATCGTTGATGCGGAATACGTAAGACCGTCTCAGATCATTGCATTTGATACAAACCGAAAAAGAATGCGTGAACTGGAAGAAGACCTTCCGGGGATCACGCTGGCTTCGGATTGCCTCGAGGTGGCTGAACGCGCGGATCTTGTCGTGCTTGCGGTAAAGCCTTTCTTTGTCAAGGAAGTTATCAGTCAGATTCAGCAGTCTCTGACAGGCAAGGCAGTACTCAGTATCGCTGCAGGCTGGACTGTGGATATGCTGGATAAAGCCCTGCAGAACACCGGCGCGCGATATATGCGTGTTATGCCAAACACTCCTGCTTTGGTAGGAGAGGGTATGACAGCCCTTTGCGATGAATCCACGTTCACAAAGGAAGAATTTGATTTTGTCAAAGGGATATTTGATTCCATCGGAAAAACAAAAATTCTTCCCGAAAGATTGTTCGACGGCGTGGTTGCGCTCAGCGGAAGCAGTCCTGCGTATGTCTATATGATGATTGAGGCGATGGCGGATGCTGCTGTCCGTGAAGGCATTCCAAGGGTACATGCCTATGAAATGGCAGCCCAGAGTGTTCTGGGAAGCGCATTGATGGTATTGTCCACCGGCACGCATCCCGCTGCGCTGAAGGACGCAGTTTGTTCTCCCGGCGGAACGACGATCGAAGCTGTTGAAACACTTGAAAAAATGGGATTCAGGGCATCGATTATGGAAGCGATGAAAGCATGCGCGGATAAAAGCCGGCAAATGTCATCCAAATAAAGACTGACTCCAGAAGGAGAGCGCGGCGATGGACAACAATCGAAAAACCGTAAATATCTATACAGACGGTGCATGCAGTGGCAACCCCGGTCCGGGAGGCTGGGGCGCTATTCTGGAATTCGGTCCTCATCGGAAGGAAATGAGCGGATATATGGCCGGAACAACCAACAACCGTATGGAGTTGTTTGCTGCAATCAGCGCGCTGGGCGCGCTGAAAGAGCCATGCAATGTGCATCTTTATTCTGACAGCAATTACCTTGTTCAGGCATTTAACGACCACTGGATCGACAACTGGAAAAAGAACGGTTGGAAAACAAGCAACGGAACAAAGGTTGAAAACCAGGATCTGTGGTTTATTCTGTCCGCTCAGACGCAAAAACATCATGTCGATTTTTACAAAGTCAAGGGACACGCGGATCATCCTGAAAACAACAGATGTGATGAGCTTGCACGTGAAGCAGTTCGCGAACTGATCCGAATGGAAGAACAGGCTACCAAATCATCGACTAACGAGTAATCCATATAATCTGTATTTCATCATAAAACTTCATGCAGATGCAGGTGAGATTGTGAAACAAGCTGATAAAACAAATGTCATGCGTTTTCTTGACAGTAAAAAAATACAGTACAGAAGTCATTATTACGAAGCCGATCCAACGCTGACAGGGGAACAGATTGCGTCCTTGCTGAACGAACAGGTTGATCATGTATACAAAACACTGGTTACAAAAGGAAAAAGCGGTGAACACTACGTTTTCGTCGTCCCGGTTTGCGGTGAACTCGATCTTAAAAAAGCCGCATCTGCCGCCGGAGAAAAATCCATCGAGATGATACGGCAGAAGGAACTGCTGCCCCTGACAGGTTATGTGCACGGAGGTTGTTCTCCGATTGGAATGAAAAAAACTTTCCCGACATTCATCCATTCATCTGCCGAATCTTTTGACTATATATGCGTCAGTGCAGGACGGGTAGGGGCGCAAATTGAGATAAACCCTCATGATCTGTCAAAGCTCATGCCATGCGTTTTCTCTGAAATCATATAATTCATACCAAATACCGAATGGGTTGACAGTTGACTCTGCCGGGTATAAAATATCATCAACTATTCGCTAAACCACAGTTTTACGAATAGTTGATGATATAAATCTGTATTTTCCCATATGGAGGACATATTGATGGCTTCTGGTAATTCCACCGGCAATTATCGTGAGGAATCAGATGCGAAACGCATTCTTCAGATCCGTTCCATTCTGCGCGAGCTTCCTCAGGCATGTTCTGATTTCATTCGTTCCATCGCTGTAACAACCAGTACGCTGACCCGTCTCGCATATTCAATTGATCTGCGTACCTTCTTCCATTTTTTGCAGGCTGAACGCGTCCAGTTCTCTGATAAGAAACTTACACTGATGACAGACCAGGATCTGGAAATGTTAACAAGGAATGATCTTACCGCCTACACTGAATATCTGACGTACTATTATAAAGAAGATGAATCTTCGGTACCGAACAAAGCATTGGTTAATCATGAGCTGGCAATTAAAAGAAAACTTTGCTCCATTCGTTCATTCTACGACTTTTTATTTAAAAACCAAAGGATTTCTTCGAATGTGACAGAGCTTGTTCCCCTTCCGAAGATTCATGAAAAACCCATCATCAGATTGACCCAGGATGAAATGGTTCGAATTCTGGATATTCCGCAATCCGGAGACCGAATGTCAAAATCTCAGCAAAAATATCAGAAAATCACAGCCAGACGCGACTATGCTCTCCTGTCACTCTTTCTCGGAACCGGAATACGCGTCAGTGAGTGTGTCGGCCTCAATCTGAAAGACATTGACTTGGAAAACAATTCTTTTATGATTACAAGAAAAGGCGGAAACCAGGTCGTACTGTATTTCTCCCCCGAAGTTGCTGAAGCTCTTGCTCTTTACATGGATGAACGAACGAAAATTGAAGCCTTGCCCGGGCATGAAGATGCCCTGTTCCTGAGCCTTCAGAAAAAAAGAATTACGCAGCGGGCTGTACAGAATCTGGTTAAGAAATACGCCGCAGCTGCCGCCCCGCTCAAAACGAAGATCAGCCCTCATAAGCTCCGGAGCACTTACGCGACAAATCTTTATCATGAAACCGGAGACATCTATCTTGTTGCTGATGTACTCGGTCATACTTCTGTGGATACGACACGAAAGCACTATGCGGATATGACGGATGCCCGCAGGAGAATGGCTGCTGAACATGTTCATCTTCCGGGAGATCCGGAGTTCAACCGTGATGTAAAAGAAACGGATCATAACCGGGAGAATCCCGTCAATGCAGACTCCGCGTCTTTAAACAGCTGAATCAGACTGAGGCGCAAAATCATTTTCAACTGCATAAGCAACTTTTTCTTCAAAACGGGCAATAGCTTCGCGTGATTCCTTGCTTGCCGGCATCAGTATATCATACGCATGAAACCAATTCGGGTATATATCCACTTCAGCCCGGACACCTGCATTCTGCAGATTTTTAACATATTCAACTGTCTCATCCAGAAAAGGTTCTATATCTCCTACAAATGTGTAACAAGGCGGCAAATCATGATAATCTGTGCAGCGTGCAGGCGCTGCGTACCTTGGCACCAAATCTGCTCCGTAGAATTCCCTGAGGTATTTTTTCCATGCTTTGTGATTCCTTTTTGTATTCCAGTTCGGAGCATGATTATCACGGGATGAATCGGTGTCCCTGTCATCAAGCATGGGATATAACGGCATTTGAAAGGCTATGTTGACGGTTTTTCTGTCCCTGGCAAGCATGCATAACGCTGCGGTCATTCCGCCACCGGCACTTTCACCCCCTACCATGATCTGATTGGATCGGATTCCCAATTGATCTGCATGATCCTTCATCCATAACAGGGCTTCATAACAATCCTGCAGTCCTGCCGGATATGGATGCCTTCCGGAAAGCCGGTATTTGGGGGCGACAAGAACCATGCCAAACTTGACAACCATGGAAAGGGCACGCGTCAGATAAACTTCCTTCGGCGTTCCGGACTGATATCCGCCGCCGTGAATCCAAAGGACTCCCGGAACAGGACTGTCCGGTTTTTTCTTCGGCTCCAGAATAAGCAGCCTGACCTTATGCGTTCCGACCAATATCCTGACTTTACGTGTATTAACAAGTGGGTTCTTCATTTCATATATGCTCCGGATTCATGATTTATGATCCTGTGTGTCACTCCATCAGTTTTCTGATTGTTTCGGTCATTTTCCTGAGCTCGCTGTTTGATACTCCCCTCAGTGTATCTGCATATGCCAAAAAGCGATCCAGTGTATTGCGGAAATCTTCATAAGCAGTGTTTTTCTTTCTGTCCTGCTTCTTTGCCGATGCACCCTGCGAATCAGGCTTGCGGCATATGACCGGATCCGTTAACCGGATCCATTCTCCCCTTGTCATATCAAACACCGAACCTGAACAAGGCGCTGATGCATTTAGTTGATATTGATCATTGAGCAGTCTGGCGAATCCTTTGCTTGACTCAGGATCTCCGTGGTTCACAAAAACACACTTTGGTTTTTGCGGGCTGGTATTAATCCAGTTCAGCAGTCCCCGCTGGTCTGCATGACCTGAAACACCGTTCAGCAGGCATATTTCCGCCTTGACATCTATCTCTTCTCCGAAAAGCCTGACCGTTTTCGCTCCCTCATAAATCAACCTTCCAAGGGTTCCGACAGCCTGGTATCCGACAAACATAATCGTGTTTTTTTCATCCCAGAGATTATGTTTGAGATGATGACGGATTCGGCCGCCCTCGCACATACCGCTCGATGAGATAATAACCTTCGGCTGGGTATTCATATTAAGTGCTTTTGATTCTTCGGCGGACACCGTGGTATGCAGGTCCTGAAACCAGATCGGGTTCGTGCCTTCCTTCATGATCTGAAGCGTCTGTTCATCAAGGCACTCCGGTGAACACTGCAGAAATACAGCGGTCGCTTCATTCGCAAGCGGACTGTCTACATATACGGGAAAATCAGGAAATTCCGGCAGCAGATTTCGCTGTTTGATCTCCCTGAAAAAATACAGGAGTTCCTGCGTTCTCCCTACCGCGAACGAAGGAATGATTACTGTTCCCTTTCTCTCAAACGTTTTTTTCAGTGTTTCAACCAGGAAAGGAATCGGCTCCATCCTTACTTCATGATTCCTCATGCCATATGTGGATTCTATCAGTAAATAATCCGTTTCTTCAAGCGGATGCGGATTGCACAGGATCGGGAGATCTGTATTCCCTACATCTCCGCTGCAGGTTAGTTTCCTTTGTTCTCCTTCCTCCTCAAGAAAAAATTCAATAAAGGAGGATCCCAGAAGATGTCCTGCATCAAAGAATCGTACCGATAAGCCATCGTCAATCATGACTGTATTTCCATACTCACAAGGCCGGAAAAAGGTCATTGCTTTCTGTACATCTGAAATTGTATATAATGGCTGAACCTCTTCCTTGCCTGCCCGAAGGTTCTTCCTGTTTTCCCGCGCAGCGTCTTCTTCCTGAATATTGGCGCTGTCCGCCAGCATAATATAACAAAGGTTCATAGTCTCAGGCGTGGAATAAATTGTTCCGTTGAATCCTTGCTTTGTCAGAAGCGGTATCATTCCGGAATGATCAATATGCGCATGTGTCAGGAAAACATATTCAATTTTTGAGGCAGGAACAGGCGTTTCTTCCATCTCGTATTCTGTTATACCCTGTTCCATTCCGCAATCCACGAGAAAATAACGGTTCGGACGCCATTCAACCAATGTCCTGCTTCCGGTAACCTGTTGCGCAGCTCCCAAAAACGTAATTTTCACGGTTATTCCCTCTTTTTAAAAATGTATTTGATTTTAATAAACCGTATACCTATAATGATCCTGTGTTGTTTTATATCGTCGCGATCGGGATGCTTATAAGCATCAGGCTATCTGGACTCTTCCTCACTGATCCGGATCTCATCGATTTTTATTTCAAGATAGTCTGAATTGCTTTTAACACATTTCATGCAGTTATCGCATATTTTTTCCGGATCAAGATCGCATCGATCACATTCCCCGCATCCAATGCATTCCCGATCGTATAAAACACATAAACGTTTCGTATGAATCCCCCCATTAACGGGTTCATTATACTATGAAGCGGAAAAGACGGTCAAGGCAGAACGTGGACATGCCTGTTCGGAGAAGTCATAAAATAAGGCTGGAGGGAAAATCTTGAAGAACGTAGTGCTGAAGCCAGGAAAAGAACAGCGGATTTACACCAGGCATCCCTGGGTTTTCAGAAGTGATGTCGATCGCGCTGCAAATGAAGTCCATGCAGGGGATGTTGTCCGTGTTATGAGCAGTAAGGGACGTTTTCTCGGCATGGCTGTTTACAACCCAAACAGTCAGATAGCTTTGCGTATGCTGAGCTACCGGGATGAGAAAATTGACCGTGATTTCATTTTTCAAAGAGTTCATGAAGCAATAGAATACAGACGTGCATTTGCCGACCTGAAAAGCTGCCGCCTCATTTTTGCGGAAAGTGACAGGCTTCCTGCGCTGATTGTTGATTCTTTCAATGATATACTCGTTCTTCAGTGCCTGGCACTTGGAATGGAACAATTCAAACCGTATATCGTGGAAGCATTGGTTGAAGAATTGCATCCCCGGGGAATCTGGGAAAGAAGTGATGTGCCGGTACGAAAACTTGAAGGGTTGGATCTGAGCACAGGATTACTGTATGGAGAAGTGCCGGACAATGTTGAAATGGTTGAAAACGGGATCCTTTTCAATGTGGACGTGAAATATGGCCAGAAAACCGGCTACTTCCTGGATCAGAAGGAAAACCGGGCAGCAATAAAGCCATTTGTTAAGGGAAAAACCGTTCTGGATTGTTTTACACACACAGGATCATTTGCTCTTCATGCCGGTCATTATGAAGCAGCAGACGTTACAGGAGTTGATATCAGCGATTACGCCTGTGGATTTGCTGAGGCAAACGCACGGCTTAATCATCTGGAAAACTCCGTTCATTTTACTGTGGCAAATGCTTTTGATTTTCTGGCAGAAAAAAGCCGTTCAGGGGAAAAGTACGACGTAATTATCCTGGATCCTCCTGCTTTCACTAAAACAAAGTCCATGATAGAGAATGCAATGCGAGGCTATAAGGAAATCAACCTGAGAGCCTTGAAAATGATTTCACCCGGCGGATATCTGATTACGTGCTCCTGCAGCCAGCATGTCCTTCCTGCAATGTTCAGGAGCATGGTGGCGGATGCCGCAAAAGATGCGCGGGTAATCCTCAGGCAGGTTGAATTCCGCAGTCAGGGACGAGATCATCCCGTTCTCCCGCCCGCACCTGAAACTGAATACCTTAAATGCGGGATTTACCAGATTTTTCAGTTGTGATCATTCGGCATGCATCTTATCGGTTGTCATATCCAAGGTTCTTGAGATCGGACAGATTGTTGCGCCAATCCGGCCTGATTTTTACCCAGAGTTTCAGGTTTACATGTGTATTCAGAAGTTTCTCAATATCCTGTCGCGCTTCAGTTCCGATCGTTTGTATCATGGAGCCGTTGTGACCAATAATGATCCTTTTATGCGCATCCCTTTCACAGTATACTGTGGCGTTGATTTCAGTTAATTCCTGGTTTATTGTTTCAATTCCCATGATTTCTACACCAATACCGTGAGGCACCTCATCCCGCAGATGGCGAAGGGCTTTTTCGCGTATAATCTCCGCGCAGATCAAACGCTCCGGCTGGTCTGTAATCATATCATCCGGGAAATACTTCGGACCTTCCGGCAGGTATTTTACAATACTGGATACAATATCTTCCAGGCCTGATTTCTTCTTTGCGCTTACAGGGATGATCTCATTGAACGGGAGATCTGCAAATTTTTCTATTGCTGTAAGCACACTCTCCGGAGTAAGCAGATCTGTTTTATTCAGGACAAGAATCTTCGGAACCTTACGTGATGCAAGATCCTGTGCAAGCTGTAAATCCTTGCCCGTAATATGTGATATATCTGCGATCATCAGAATGCAGTCCATTCCGTCCATCGCGTTGGAAACAGACTGCATCATCATTTCACCCAGCTTTGTACGGGGTTGATGAATGCCTGGGGTATCAAGAAAAACAATCTGTTCTGTTTCGCGGGTAACAACGCCCATGATTCTGGTTCGTGTTGTTTGCGGACGGTTTGATACGATAGCTATTTTCTCACCTATCAAGGCATTCATGACAGATGATTTCCCTACATTCGGAAGCCCCAGGATTGTAACAAAGCCGGAACGAAAAGAGCTGTTCATGATTACGGTTTCTCCTTGTTTATTCTTGCGTGATATTGTCCCCGGATAAAACTTTTTCCTCCATCGTCCTCATCTTTTTCTTTTCTTCGTCCTGCATGTGATCATAACCCATCAAATGACAGACACCATGTATCATCAGATATGCAGCCTCTCTGGCAACGGAATGCCCGTATTCCTTTGCCTGCAGATACACATGCGGAACAGAGATGATAATATCCCCGAGAAAGCAGGCATCCATGTCGTCATCATATTCCCTGCGGATCTCTTTCTCACAGCTCCCTGCCGTTTTCCCGTCCGGATAGGCAACAGACGGAAAGGACAACACATCCGTCGGGCGGTCAATCCCCCTGTATGCGCAGTTGATTTTTTGAATCGCTTCATCGTCGCATAAACGTACGCATACAAAGCAGGGAACATGTATCCCTTCGCACAGTGTACTTCTTTCAGCTGCTTTTTCCATTATTGCCAGGATTTCATCGGGAAGAGGGGTTTCAATATTCCATTCAATCTTCACTGCCTTAATTCTCTTCTTTCACAGGATTCGATTCCATTCCGTTGTTTTCATTCATTTGCACTGATTCAGATGCTTCTTCCGCCGGATCTGCTGTGTCCTGTATCTCTGAATTCTTTTCTGCAGATGAAACGGCTCCTTTGAAGCTCTCCGGCGAATTCCCGGATGCGTTCCCTGTGAAGCTGCGGACATTGGGATATTCAATCCGTTCATGATATACTCCCTTGAGTATATCGGAGAAAGCACTGCAGATATCATCTATATCCCGGAGAGATAATGGCGAGTCTGATAACTGCCCATCCTCAAGTTTGCCGCGGACCAATCGCTCAATAAACTGGTCTATTGCCTTGGGAGTCGGCGATTTCATGGACCGGACCGCCGCTTCAATGGTATCAGCAAGCATTACAATGGCAGCTTCCTTTGTGTTTGGTTTGGGCCCTGAATATCTGAATTCGTTGATATCAACCTGCTGCCCGTTGGATAGCTGAAGGGCCTTATGATAAAAATACATTACCGGTGTTACACCATGATGCTGCAGAATGATATCCTGTATCTCAGGCGGCAGATGCTCCTTTTGTGCCATCAGCATACCGTCTTTGGTGTGGCTGATAACAATTGCGGCAGAAACATACGGGTCAGTATGTTCATGTGGGTTGTCCCCCATCTGGTTCTCCTTGAAATACATAGGCCGTTTCAGTTTTCCGATATCATGATAGTAAGCCCCGGCTCTCGCAAGATAGGAATTGGCTTTTATGCGTGAAGCCGCGGACTCAGACAGGTTCGCTACGATGATGGAATGGTGATATGTGCCCGGGGCTTCTATCATCAGGCGTTTCATCAGCGGCTGTCCCGGATTGGTCAGCTCCAGGAGACGCGTGGGAGTAGCCAGGCGGAAGAGAAATTCAAACATTGGCTGAAAAGCTATAGCGAGTACTCCGCTCAATATTCCGCCGCTGATGGCCCACCCTGCTATGGAAGCGGTATCGAGGCTTTCAGCGGAGGTCAGGAATTTAATCCCGTAAACAACGGAAAGTCCGACAATTGCTGAAAACAAACCTGAAAGCAAAACACGCGTGCGCTGGGGATGCCCTTTCAGGAACCAGATCGTTATCATGCTCTCTGTCAGTGTCAGGATGGTTATCAGCAGGACATCATAAAACGATGAATGATTGTTGCCGGCGGTAAGAGCTGCCATCAGCAGTGTCAGGGTTACAGTAAGGCTGAGGCCTACCCTGTATCCGATCAGAACGGTTCCGAGCGCGGCACACAGCGCCGCCGGGAAAATATAGATGCTCGGCAGGAAGGTTGATAATGCGGCAAAAACAATCCCGATCAGGAGGATCAGCAGTATAACAGCCATCTGACGAATATTTGAAAGAACATCCTGACGCAGAAGATACAGCATGATAAAGAGCATCAGCATGGAAAGAGAAACTGAGATTACTGACCCGAAATACACAGAATAATCATAGTGATTATCATTTAAAAGCCCAAGCTGGCGAAGCATTTCAAGCTGGTTGGTAGTAATCCGGTCCCCTTCCCGGATAATATTCTGGCCCTGAAGATAAACTACAGGTTCAACAGCTTCCATCGCTTTTTTCCGCGCTTCATCTGTTGCTTCCTGATCGATAATCATATTGGGTTTCAGGCAAGACCGAAGTACTGTTGGCAGGATATTCTGCGTCAGGGATATATCAAGTTTGTAGCCTACAATTTGCAGTATCGTTTGAATGGACTGACTGATCTGTCCCTCCCGGACGGAAGAGTTCATCGTATTGTCCACGGCTGTGGTGACCGTTGTAACCATATCATCAAACTGCTGCGTATCTATTCGGAGAAGCGTGACAATCTGATTCCTGTTCAGTGAAAGGTCGTTCATCAGGCCGATTGCATATGCGATTTCGTCTTCCGTAAAGGAATTGATGCGCGCCGTGTTTTCCGCACGCAGCGTTACGCCATACTGCTGTATGGTACGAAGCTCGTCGAAACACTTGCCCAGCGACAGAAGAACATCTTCTTTTACGCCCTGTTGAAACCGATAGGCCGGTTCCACAAGGGAAGCGGCTTCTTCCTTGTTTTTCTGTGTACTTATCTCATCAACAACATCCTTGGTTGCATTGACGGTATCTCTGGAGATAGCTCCCACAGAAAGATTGTACTTTTTCGGAACACATATAAAGAAGAACAGGACAAGGATCAGTAAAAACACAACCGTCTCCATCAGAATGCATTTGAACGACGGAGAGCGCAACCACCTGATCACGCCTGTACGCAAAGACCTTTCTTTTTTCATGTGAATTCCTTCCCTTCACGTCTGGCTTTGTCTCTCGCCTCGTAGGCCTCCACAATATGTTGAACCAGTTCGTGTCGGACAATATCCTTACCGGTCAGTTCAACAATCCCGATCCCCGGAATATTCCGAAGTATGTGAATAGCTTCCGCAAGACCGGATTCCTTCCCAACAGGCAGGTCTGTCTGTGTAATATCTCCTGTAACAATAACCTTTGAATTGAATCCGATCCTGGTCAGAAACATTTTCATCTGCTCAGGAGTTGTATTCTGGGCTTCATCAAGAATAATATAAGCGTCAGAAAGCGTGCGTCCTCTCATGTAAGCCAGGGGGGCAACCTCCACAGTCCCCCTTTCCAGGAGTCTGGTATAGGAATCAGCTCCCATAAAATCATACATTGCATCATAAAGGGGGCGCAGGTACGGATCGACTTTCTGGGTGAGGTCTCCCGGCAGAAAGCCAAGCTTTTCTCCTGCTTCCACTGCCGGCCTGGTCAGAATAATCCGCTCAGCTTCCTTGTTTTTCAGAGCCATAACCGCAAGGGCCATGGCAAGATACGTTTTGCCTGTACCTGCGGGACCGGTTGCAAAAGTAAGTGTATTCTTCCTGATTGTATCAATGTAATTCTGCTGCCCGACCGTTTTGCAGGTAACATGTTTTCCCCTGTGTGTAATGGCTATGACCTTGCGAAGGGATTCTTCTATTTTGTCTTCATTGCCCTCCCTGGTCATGGAAATCACATAACGAATGCGGATTCTGTCAACAGGTTCATCCCTGCCAATCATGTCAAGCAATACTTTAATTGCTTTTTCGGCAATATGAATGTTTTCTTCGGATCCATGAAGAACAAGATGGTTTTCCCGTAAGGCAATGCTGACAGAACATTCCTGTTCTATCATGGCGATATTCTGATCATTCAGCCCGAAAAGGGCAATATACGCATCCATTGTGTCAGAAGACAGCAAAATCTCACGGGTTTCTGCCAAACAGCACAACTTCCCTTCCCTTCATATCAAACAATATGATACCTTTTTTCTTCTGTTTGTCAATTTTCAGGACTTTTTTTCATATTGGATTCAATATATAAACAGCAAAAAAACAGCACAAAATCAAATCCCTGCATTGACTCGCCGTTTGAATTATGTTAACATCCCACCAATTGAATATGGAAAGACAATGAAGGAAAGAATATTTCCCGGATTGCTTCAGAGAGCTGTCGGTTGCTGTGAGACAGTGCATGAACGAAAATTAACTGCTTCCGGAGTCGGTTTTGTGAACGGATTACAGTCCCAGTAATAAAACCCGGTCGCCCCGTAACAGGCTTTGGATTTAGTTGAATCCGAGAGAGAGACTGCTGAAAGGCAGTAATTTGGGTGGTACCGCGGTTTATTCGTCCCAGAAGCGATGGCTTCGTGGGTATTTTTTTTTAGGAGGGAAATACGGTGAGTGCAGAAAAAATCAGGATCTGTGATATTACTTTGTGTCAGGGCGAAAATAGTCCTCAGCTCAGTTTCAGGGAAACGATTGAGCTTTGCAGGCTTCTGGATAAACTTGATATAGATTGTATCGCACTGAATGGGATAAGCCAGAAAAAAATTGACAGCCTGCTGATCAAATCAATTTGTCAGGCTGTCAAAAACACCAGTGTGGCTGTCCCTGTTTCGATCCGTCAGGACGACGCTGATACTGTCATTGATTCTTTAAAAGAAGCACGCAGCTACAGGCTGCAGGTTGTTGCTCCAGTGAGCTCCGTTCAGATGGAATACCTGTACCATATGAAGCCTGCTGCACTTCAGGAAAAAGTTGCCCGGACGATCCAAAGGTGTGCCGGATACACAAAAGACGTTGAATTCATTGCTGTTGATGCAACCCGCAGTGACGGGTCCTTCCTGCGCGGTATAGTTTCGGAAGCGATCCGTTCAGGCGCAACCACCATCACCCTTTGTGATACTGCCGGCTCTATGCTTCCTGAAGAAACGTCCGATTTTATAAATAACCTCCGGAAAGATATTCCCGAGCTCACGCAGGTTGTTCTTGGTTATTCCTGTTCCGACGGCCTGAATCTTGCGGACGCCTGCGGAATTGCAGCGGTTCAGTGCGGGGTTCGTGAAATAAAAGCTTCATCATACAGGAAAGACAGCATCTCCCTGCGTAATATTGTAAATATACTGAACATTAAATCCTCCTGCTTCAACACCTCTCTGAAGCCCGGTGTTGAAAAAATCGGAACTTTGACCGGTCAGATCGGAAAAATCTGCCGTACGGGGCTCGAGCATTTCTTCCATGGGGACCGTCCGGACGAACATGAGGAAAGCAGCATAACACTTAACGCTCACGAATCACGTGATTCAATATGCAAGGCAATCTCCCAAATGGGTTATGATCTTGTTGAGGAAGACATTGAAAAAGTATGGCAGAGATTCACTGCCATATCCATGAAAAAAGGCAGTATTTCCCTGAAAGAACTTGAAGCTATCGTTGCTACCGAAGCGCTGCAGGTTCCTCCGGCCTATTCCGATATCCAGTATGTGATAAATACTGGAAGTTCCGTCGGTGCCATGGCCCATATGAAACTGAAGTTTCACGGAAAGCCTATCGAGGGCATCGCTTCCGGTGACGGCGCGATTGATGCTGCTTTCAAATCCATTGAAAAAGCTACAGAGCGGCATTTTGAACTTGACGATTTCCAGATTCAATCTGTAACCGAAGGACGTGAAGCCATGGGAGAAACGCTTATCCGTCTTCGGTCCGACGGAAAACTATATTCCGGAAAAGGAATTTCCACCGATATTGTCGGTGCCGGAATCATGGCATATGTGAATGCGCTGAATAAAATCGTCTACGAGGAGGGAGAAGCATGAATCTTGCTTTTTCTACCCGCGGTTGGCGGGACGCTGATTGGAAAAGACAGATGGAGGATGCCTGCGAATTGAATTTTCAGGGCATTGAAGTATATAATCTTCACAGGATACCTACGCTCACGGATCGCGGAGCGCCTTTCCATCTGTATAACAGAAATGAAACAGAAAGGCTGTTACGGGAATATCATCTTAAAATTCCCTGCCTGGACACATCCGAAGATATAAGCGATTCTCAAACCGATCCCGGAATCCTGCGGGAATTGTTTAAAGTGGCCGGCAGCATGAAAATACCTTACGTCTCCGTCTGCGCACTGCATGACAATGAATCTGTCATTCGTGCTTTTCTGGATGACGTTCTTCCGGATGCAGCTGCCGGGAAAATCACATTGCTTATAAAAACAACCGGTATTTATGCAGATACAGGCCGCCTTCGCAGCATCATGGATGATTACGCGTGTGATGAACTGGCTGCCCTTTGGGATGTGCACCATCCCTACCGCGATTTCAATGAATCACCGGATACAACGATCCGGAATCTTGGCGGCTATGTAAAGCATGTGCATTTGCGTGATTCCGATGATCAATCTTCCTACAACCTGATCGGTGAAGGAACGCTCCCTGTGGCCGCGATGATGAATGCACTGTCTTCCATTGATTACAGCGGCTTCATCTCTTTGGAATGGAAGCCGGAATGGATGGAAGACCTTACTGACAGGGAAATCATTTTTGCTCATTTTGTCAATTACATGAAACGATTTGACAATCCGAAAGGCAAAAAGAAATCACTCTATTTCAACCACGACGGATCAGGCCGGTATGTGTGGAAAAAGGACGAGCTGATTGATTGCACCTTCGGACAGGTTCTTGACCGGATGGCAGATGAATTTCCTGATCAATACGCGTTTAAATATACTACCTTGAATTATACACGTACATACAGTGAGTTCCGTCAGGATGTGGACCATTTTGCCCGGGCCCTGCTTTCACTGGGAGTGCGCTCAGGTTCCAAAGTCGCAATATGGGCAACCAACGTTCCTGCGTGGTACATTTCCTTTTGGGCATGTTCAAGAATCGGCGCCGTTCTGGTAACAATGAATACCGCGTATAAAATCCATGAAGCAGATTATCTTCTCAGGCAAAGCGATACGCATACCCTGATTATGATAGAGAAAGCACTCGATAGCAATTACGCGGAAATCATCAATGAACTGTGTCCGGAAATCAAGGCCAGCAAAGCCGGGGAGCCCCTTCACTGCAAACGTCTTCCTTTCCTGAGAAATGTAATCACTGTTGATTTTACGCAGCCCGGCTGCCTGACTATGGATCAGGCCATGCAAAGATATGAAACAGTTTCTGAGGAAACACTTAAATCAATATCCTCAAAAGTAAAACCGGACGACGTTTGCAATATGCAGTATACATCCGGAACAACCGGTTTCCCCAAGGGGGTTATGCTCACACACTACAACGTTGTGAATGACGGAAAATGTATCGGGGACAGGATGGGGCTTTCCACCGCGGACAGAATGATGATCCAGGTTCCGATGTTCCACTGCTTTGGAATGGTTCTTGCCATGACTGCTTCCATGACCCATGGAACGACATTGTGTCCCCTGCCCTATTTTTCCGCAAAGAACTCCCTGGCCTGCATCAATCAGGAACGTATAACCTGTTTTCACGGTGTACCCACAATGTTCATTGCAATGTTCAATCATGAAGACTACAGAAAAACAGATTTCTCCTATATGCGGACAGGAATCATGGCAGGTTCCGGATGTCCTCCGGAATTAATGAAAAGAGCTGCCCAGCCGGATGAAATGAATATGCGCGGTATTGTCAGTGTATATGGCCAGACGGAATCTTCTCCCGGAAGTACTATGTCTGCCTGGACAGATTCCCTCTCCGTCCGAACGGAAACAGTCGGTTATGCATTTCCTCATGTGCAGTGCAAAATCATCGATCCGGAAACCGGCGAGGAACTGCCCGATGGACAGGATGGAGAATTCTGTTCCCGCGGATACAATATTATGAAGGGATACTATAAAATGCCGGATGCCACTGCCGCTGCGGTGGATTCCGAAGGCTGGCTCCATTCCGGCGATCTTGCACGCCGCAACCCGGATGGAACATTCCTTATTACCGGCCGTCTGAAGGACATGATTATCCGCGGAGGAGAAAATATCTATCCGAAGGAAATTGAAGAATTTATCTATACGCATCCGGATGTGCAGGATGTACAGGTAATCGGTGTCCCTGACAAAAAATACGGTGAGGCCGTCATGGCATGTATCATCCGCAAAGAAGGAGCCGCTGTGACTGCTGAAGAAATGAAAAAATACATAGCAGACCACATGGCACGTCATAAGGTTCCGCAGTATATTGAATTTGTAGATCAATTCCCGATGAATGCAGCAGGGAAAATACTTAAATACAAAATGCGCGAAGAAGCCGCGAAGCGTCTCGGACTGGTTGGCGCCGCAGGAATCGATACTGCGGGCAATCCGCAGGAAAAATAATCAGGCTTACATCAGGAAACACTCAGAAGATGACGTGTACCCGCCGGATCATTCAATACTTTTGCGCAGCCAAGAACGACACAGTCCCTTGGCTCGGATGCTACACGGCAGGGTATTCTGATAACGCCGGAGATTGCTTCGGAAAGGCCGTACAGGGCAGCCGCGCCGCCTGTCAGCGTCAGCCCGCCCTCCAGAATATCTGAGGCAAGCTGTGCGGGTGTTCTTTCAATGACTGCCTGGATGCTTTCTATCTGATTGTTTACTATATCTATCAAAGCCTCGTAGATTTCATCGGAATCGATTGTAATTGTTTTCGGCAGTCCGGATATAAGATTCCTTCCCGTCACATCCATAAACACTTTCGGATCCCTGCGCAGAGCGCCACCCAGGGTTATCTTTACCTGCTCCGCTGTCCTCTCTCCTATCAGCAGATTGTATTTCCGGCGCAGATAGCGAATAATGGCATCGTCGAAATGATCTCCGCCTATATGTACAGAACTGAGAACCGCAATGATTCCGTTGCTCAGCACTGCAATATCCGTACCGCCGGCACTCATGTCAGCAACCATGCTGCCATAGGAACCAAGGAAATTCAACTGTGCACCCAATGCTGCGGCAACCGTTCTGTCCAGAATCTGCGTACGTCTGAGTCCCGCATCAAAAAGCGCTGTGATCAGCGCCTTTTTTTCAAGCTCTTTCACTCCGTAAGGAACAGACATAATTGCCCTCGGGCGGGACAGGAACTTTCTTCCGATTACATTTGAGATATAGTAACGCAGCATGGATGCAGTCAGGTCAAAATCGATCATTTCACCCTGTGCAAGCGGCCGGATTATATTAATATTTGCAGGAGTTCTGCCGATCATTCGGTATGCTTCCATTCCAAAGGCTATGATCTGGCCTGCATCCCTTTCAACGGCAACCACAGAAGGCTCGCGAAAAACAACACCGCGTCCTTTCATATAGATCACAACACTGGAAGTTCCAAGATCGATCCCCAAATCCCCATTTTGAGCCATAAAAACAAATACCTTCCTGAATTTTTCTGTTTATCTTAACACATATAAATACTAAATTACAATAACAGGCAATCATGTTTGCCGTTCGCCGGACAGGCTTCTGGGAAAGAAGCGGAGCGTGCGAAACTTGACAATAATTCCTGTTTTTATGATAATAAAATAGGTAATTTATGTTTGGAAAGGGGGGTACCTTTCATTGATAAAAATACTCAAAGTGTATCCGTCCTCTCCGGCTTCCGGTGCAGGAATCAAAGCAGGTGAAAGCATTGTTTCCATTAACGGCGAACCTGTAATAGATGAAATTGATTATCAGGATCTTACACAGCATGCTCACCTTGAAATCGTCCTTTCGGATGATATGGGGCATCACAGGCAGGTCAGCGTGGCTAAATCCTCCTGGGAATCGCTTGGATTGCAGCTTGATGAATCTGTAATACTTAAACCGAGGCATTGTCAGAATCATTGTGTTTTTTGTTTTATCGACCAGATGCCCCCCGGAATGCGTTCCACATTGTATGTGAAGGACGACGACTGGCGTCTGAGCCTGATCATGGGAAACTATGTTACATTAACCAATGTGAACGATGAGGAGTTTATGCGCATTTTGCGCAGAAAAGCCTCACCGCTGTATATCTCTGTTCACGCCACAGATCCGGATGCGCGGATCCGTATGCTGAGGAATCCAAAAGCCGGGAACATTCTGCAGCGGCTTACAGAACTGAAGAAGCATGGAATCCAGTTTCATTCCCAGATTGTATTGTGCCCCGGTTTCAATGATGGTGATATTCTGGAGCAGACAATTTCGGATCTTGCCTCATTGTGGCCTGCGGCACTTTCTGTTGCGGTTGTTCCCATCGGCATGACCAAATACCGGGACAATCTGCCCCGGATCTCCGCCATCAGTCCGGATATGGCCAACAGTACCCTGGATTATATTTCCTCAAAGCAGATGGAATATAAAAAACAGTTCGGTACATCATTTGTTTTCCCTTCTGATGAGTTTTTCTGCCTGAGCGGTCGTGAAATCCCCCCTGATGATTATTATGAGGATTACGCGCAGCTTGAAAACGGTGTAGGCATGATCCGAAAGTTTGAGGATGAATGCGCCGAGGCTTTCGAAAATCTTGAACCGGACGACAAAAACCGTTTTCATGCCGGGGAAACAAAACACGTTATTATTCCTACGGGCGTTTCTGTTTTCCCGCACATCAGAAAAATGGCAGAACTGTATTCCCCGCCCTGGCAGCATATTGAGGTGCTGCCCGTTGAAAACCGCTACTTTGGCAAAACAATAACTGTTACAGGATTGATTGTCGGAAGAGATCTGATTGATTCATTGAAAACCAGGACGTTTGACAAAGTACTGATTTCAGAATCCATGCTTCGGGAGAACACTGACTGCTTCCTGGATAATATCACGCTTTCACAGGTGTGTCAGGAGCTGGGAAAACCGGTTGAAGTCATCGGAAACAGCGGTGAAGCATTCATAAACGCTTTGTATGAGATGGAGGGTCGTCTATGAGCAAACCACTGGTTGCCATTGTCGGCAGGCCAAATGTTGGAAAGTCCACTTTCTTTAATAAAATAGCGGGAAAAAGGATCAGTATTGTCGAAGATGTCCCCGGCGTTACCAGAGACAGAATCCATGCCGACGCCGAGTGGCTCGGACATCACTTCACGCTTGTTGATACCGGTGGCATTGACCCGCGAAGTGAAGACCGCCTTCTGAGCCAGATGAGAGCACAGGCCCAGACCGCCATCGAGCTCGCCGATGTTATTTGCTTCTTCACAGATGCAAGAGAAGGCTTGACTGAAGATGATAAGGATGTCGCAAATCTGCTGAGGCGCACGGGAAAACCTGTATTGCTTGTCGTAAACAAGGTGGATTATCTCGGGCTGAATGATTCCATGTATGAGTTCTATGAGCTGGGACTCGGCGATCCGATAGGCATCAGCAGCGTAAACATGCTTGGCTTTGGAGATCTGCTGGATCAAATCATTCGGAACTTCCCGGATGGATCTGATGTAACAGCAAAGGAAAATGACGATATCATTCAACTGGCCGTCGTTGGTCGCCCGAATGTCGGGAAAAGCTCTCTGACAAACAAGCTTCTTGGTCAGGAACGAACAATGGTATCTGATATTCCGGGTACAACAAGAGATGCGATTGATACAGTGTTCCCTGCTGAAAACGGCCGGGTGTTCAACATTATTGATACTGCAGGCATACGCAGAAAGAGTGTCATTGAAGAAGAAAGTCTTGAACGTTACAGCGTCATTCGTTCCATTGCTGCAATCCGTCGCTGTGATGTGGCCTTGCTGCTGATTGATGCCGAAGACGGAGTAACGGAGCAGGATACCAAAATTGCCGGCTTGATCCATGAAGAAGGAAAAGGCGTAATCATAGTTGTAAACAAATGGGACGCCCTGGATAAAGAAACCGGAACCCTTGAAAAGTACAAAAAGGAAGTCATGGAAAAGCTGAAATTCATGAGCTATGCTCCTGTGCTCTTTATATCCGCGAAAACCGGACAGCGCGTTAACACGCTTTTTGACAAGGTCGCCGAAGTGTACGATACTGCCAGAAGGCGTATAACCACGGGCGTCCTCAACGATGTGATAAACGATGCCGTCAGCAATCTTCAGCCTCCGCTGCAGGGTACAAGGCGTCTGAAAATCTATTATGCAACTCAGACCGATATTCAGCCGCCGACTTTTGTTTTGTTTGTCAATGATGAAGAACTGATGTCTTTTTCCTATGAACGATATCTTGAAAACTATCTGCGGAAATCCTTCGTGTTTGACGGCACACCGATTCGCCTGATCCTTCGGGAAAAAAATGAAAAGGAGAAATGAGCATGATTCCGTCTGTGTTTTTGGAAAAACCCCTTCCTACGGTTCTGGCATGCGTCATATCCTATCTTCTTGGTTCTGTTTCAACCGGAATCCTTACTTCCAGGGCTGCGAACGGACCTGACCTGAGATCCGTTGGCAGTCACAGTACCGGCGCCAGCAATGTACAGCGCACAATGGGATGGAAATACGGACTGATCACTTTTTTCGGGGATGTAGTCAAGGGTGTGTTAGCCTGTGTTATTGGCGGAATTGCCACAGGAAGCCATATGGGGTCCCTGCTGGCCGGCTTCTTTGCTGTAATCGGCCATAACTGGCCGTTGTTTTTCGGCTTCAAAGGCGGAAAGGGTGTTGCGACCAGCTGCGGCGTGATGATTTGTTTTCCGCTCCAGGCACTGATTTGTTATCTCCTGACCATCGCGCTGATCGCGTGGAAGCGTTATATTTCTGTTGGCAGCATGTTTATGCTTGCTTTGTATTCCATACTGTTGTCAATAACATATTCAGGCGAATGGAAGGCCTTTGTCGTAGTATGGGCCTTGTTGCTCGCTGTAATATGCATATTCCGGCACCATGCCAATATTTCCAGGCTTCTTCACGGAACGGAAAACAAGCTTGGGAAAAAGAAATAACGATTTGATTTACGGAGGAAGCCAACGGATGTCTGAAGCAATCGGCAGAACAAAAAACTTTTGCATCGTAGCGCATATAGATCATGGAAAAAGCACGCTTGCGGACAGAATACTCGAACAAACCGGAGTTTTCGAGCATCGTGAGATGGTTGAACAGATTCTTGACAGTATGGAGCTGGAAAGAGAACGCGGCATTACCATCAAAAGCAAAGCCGTGCATATGAAATATCTCGCAAAAGATGGCAATGAGTATATTCTCAATCTGATAGATACTCCCGGACACGTGGATTTTACATATGAAGTCAGTCGTGCGCTCGCAGCGTGTGAAGGCGCTCTCCTGGTTGTGGATTCAACGCAAGGTATCGAAGCCCAGACGCTTGCCAATGTATACATGGCATTGGATCACGACCTGGAAATTATACCGGTAATCAACAAAATTGACCTGCCGTCTGCCAGGCCGGAGCAAGTACGTACAGAAATAGAGGATGTTATCGGCCTCGATGCAAGCTTCGCCCCCTGTATATCTGCCAAAACCGGATTGAATATTACAGATGTGCTGGAAGCTGTCGTTCAGCATATCCCTTCCCCATCCGGAAATCCGGACGCTCCTCTTCAGGCCTTGATCTTTGATGCCCTGTACGACAATTACAGGGGAGCCATTTGCTTTATCCGCGTTAAAGAAGGGACAATTCGTCCGGGAATGCGTATGAAGCTGATGGCTACAGGCAGCGAGTTTGACGTTGTTGAGGTAGGCCATCTTGCCCCCGGATATGTCCCCTGTCCTGAATTGAAAGCAGGAGATGTCGGGTACGTATCCGCTTCCATTAAAGATGTACGGGATTCAAGGGTTGGAGACACCATAACAGACGCATCCCGGCCTGCTGAAAAACCGCTTCCGGGTTACAGGGAAATAACTCCAATGGTATACTGCGGCATCTATCCCGCAGACGGAGCAGACTATCCCGCATTGAAAGACGCTTTGGAAAAGCTCCGTATGAATGATGCTTCCCTGTCCTTCGAGCCGGAAACCTCCGTAGCGTTAGGGTTTGGATTCCGTTGCGGTTTTCTTGGACTTCTTCATATGGATATCATAACATCCCGTTTGGAACGTGAGTTTGATCTGAATCTTGTAACAACAGCCCCAAGTGTAATTTATAAAGTTGTAAAGAACAACGGTAATGTTCTTATGATTGATAATCCGACCAATCTGCCGCCCGTCGGTGAAATCAATTATATGGAAGAGCCGTTTGTGCACGCGACAATCTTTACTCCGCAGGATTCTGTCGGAACTCTGATGGAATTATGCCAGGATAAACGGGGCGTTTTCCTCGATATGCAATATGAGGGGAACCGGGTGAAGCTTAATTACGATCTTCCGCTCAATGAAATCATATTTGACTTTTTCGATCAGATAAAAAGCCGAAGCCGCGGATATGCCTCTTTTGACTACGAGATGAAAGATTACAGGGAAAGCGATCTTGTAAAACTGGATATCCTGCTGAACGGTGATCTGTGTGATGCGTTCTCTATTATTGTCCACAGGGACAAAGCTTATGCGCGCGGCAGAGGAATTGCTGAAAAACTGAAGGAAGTAATCCCGCGCCAGATGTTCGAAATCCCTATTCAGGCAGCCATCGGCGGCAAAGTTATCGCCAGGGAGACTGTTAAAGCTGTTCGCAAGGATGTATTGGCAAAATGTTATGGAGGAGATATTACGCGCAAGAAAAAGCTGCTTGAAAAACAAAAGGAAGGCAAGAAGAGAATGCGGCAGTTCGGCACTGTTCAAGTCCCGAGCGAAGCTTTTCTGGCAGTTCTCAAAATGGATTAACCAATGGATAAATATTTATCTGGTTTGCGGCCCGATTCAGATACTGCCTGTTTTACCGGACACAGGGTTATTCCACTCCGCAACCTGAAAGCTGTCCGGCAATACACCGCATCTGCTGTTCGTGATGCCTACCTGTCAGGATACCGTACCTTCTTCTGCGGCGGAGCCAGAGGCTTTGACACAATAGCCGCATTGGAAGTACTTAAACTGCGCAGGATGTATCCAGATATAAGGCTGATTATTGTAATCCCTTGTAAATCACAGCCTGATCGGTGGCCGGAAAGAGACCGGGAACTGTACCGTTATCTTCTGGAGCAGGCTGATCAGACTGTTATCCTTTCCGATGCGTATTACAAAGGCTGCATGCATGTCAGGAACAGGTATATGGTGGATCGTTCCGGATTGTGCATCTGTTACCTGACAGAGTTTATAGGCGGAACATGGTCGACTGTACGGTACGCACTGAGCCAGGGAGTTCCTGTAACCAATGTCGCCATGTATAACAATCAGAATCAGATCATGAAGGAGAATGCATGGAATTATATATACACATCCCATTCTGCAGGCAAAAATGTACATACTGTTCATTTATCTCCTTCCCTGCGACGCCGCTGCAAAAAGATGAATATATTGAGCTCTTGCTTCAGGAAATTGAAATAAGAAAAACCGAATTCAGCGAACCGGTTTCGACCATATACATCGGCGGAGGAACTCCTTCCCTGCTCTCTTCCTCACAGCTTTCACATCTGATTTGCGGACTGAAAAAAACTGTTTCCCTTGCGGATTGCAATGAATTCAGCATAGAGGCAAATCCGGGAACCGTTACAGAATCATTCCTTGAAACAGCTGCATGTCTCGGAATAAACAGGATCTCATTCGGGATGCAGGCGAAACAGACACGGATTCTTAAATTGCTTGGAAGAATCCATACGTTTGAGGATGTAGCCGAATCTGTTCGCGCTGCGCAAAAAAACAATCTGGAAAACATTAATCTCGATCTGATTTTCGGAGTACCGGGCCAGACAATGAGTGACTGGAACGATACCCTGAATGCCGCCCTGTCCCTGTATCCGAAGCACATCAGTGCCTATGGGCTTATTCCGGAAGAAGGTACACCCTTATATGAAAATCTGAAAGCCGGAAAATATGCGCTTCCTGATCCTGAGCTTGAAAGAGATATGTATGATCTCGCAATCCGGAAATTGAAGGATGAAGGCTTCCGGCAGTATGAGATATCCAATTTTTCCCTGGATGGTTATGCCTGCAAACACAACATCGGCTATTGGACTCAGGTTCCATACGTCGGCCTCGGATTGTCCGCTGCTTCCATGCTGATTGTCAAAAAAGGAAAAAGCGGGCTCCATTGCCTCAGAAGGAATAACCCTGAGTCGCTTCATGCATACCGCGAAACCGTATTATCCGGTGATAACAGAAATGTTTCGTTTGAACAGATCGTGCCCTCAGACTCGAGGTTTGAAACAATGATGCTTTCCCTGCGGATGAATCAGGGAATCAATGAGCAAAGGTTCCTGGACCTTCACGGCATCTCTCTGCAGTCCTGCTTTGGCGTAAAACTGCATGAAATGAAAGAATCAGGTTTGATGGATGAATGTTGCGGCTCATGGTTCCTTACCCGGAAAGGGATGGATATTCAAAACAGAATCCTTCTGGAATTCATGGATGATCCGTAAGGAAAGCATCATCATAAAATGCTTCCTGTGCGTTTACTGAATGAACCTCCGCAGGTTTTCTGTGATAATAAATACCGTCAGACCTCAGTTCCCATGACTGTGAATCATCCTGCATACATGTGTCGTGTATTCTCCCCAGCAGGCTGATGTGGTGTGGATCCGTAATCGGACAGGCGATTTCCACGCGTCTTGTCATATTGCGTGTCATCCAGTCCGCACTGGAAATATATGCTTTTGTTTCAGTTCCTTCTCCAAACAGATACATTCTTGAATGTTCCAGGTATCTTCCGACAATACTGATTACCCGAATGTTTTCCGTACTCTTGCGAACACCGGGAATCAAACAGCAGATTCCCCTGACAACCAGGTCAATCCGCACGCCGCTGCAGCTTGCTTCGATCAGTTTTTCAATAAGAGTCTTATCTGTCAGGCTGTTGATTTTCAATCTGATTCTGCCCTTGTTTCCCTTTTTGATTTCATTGTCAATCAGTTCAATAAGGGGTATTTCCATATAATTGGGCGAAACAAGGAGCTTTTCAGCGCTCTGAACCGTGCCCCCTTCTGTCAGTGCCCTGAAAACATTCATTCCGTCCGTTCCGATCGTTTGATCCGCCGTAACAAGACAATAATCCGTATAGATACGGCTCGTTTTTTCGTTGTAGTTGCCGGTTCCGACCTGTGTTATATATCGAGGATTCCCGTCTGCGTCTTCCATAATCAGCAAACAAAGCTTACAGTGCACTTTAATGTGTTCTATGCCATAAATAACTTTACATCCGGCACTTTCAAGGCGCCTGCTCCACTCAATATTGTTTTCCTCATCAAACCTTGCCTTGAGTTCAACGAAAACCTCTACATCCTTTCCGTTTTCTGCTGCTTCCGCAAGGAGCTCCGCTACTTTACTGTCTCTGGCCAAACGGTACAATGTCATACGGATCGCCTTGACACGTGGATTTTTGGAGGCTTCCCGAAGCAATGCGAGAAAACCGTTAAAGCTGTCGTAAGGATAATGAAGAAAACAGTCATGCTTCAGTACTGTCTCCAGAATATGCCCTTCCTCAAAATCAGGATTCATCTTCCGCGGCGCTCTGGGGGCATAGAACAGGGATGATTCATGCCTGAGTATATCAATAAACTGATACAGGAATGACAGATCCAAAGGGGTATCGTATTCGTAAAGCTGCTTTTCTGAAATATGCAAAGCACTGCACAAAAGGGAGATGATGTTATTGTCAATTTGCCTGCTCAGTTCGAGCCGCACCGGACACAAACGTTTGCGCTGGCGTATGATATCTGCCATATGATCCCGATAATTGAGATCCTCATCATAAACAGCGTCAGCGTCTATATCTGCATTCCTTGTTATTCTCGCCAGCGTTTTACCGGCAAGTTTTCTTCCGGGAAAAAGCAGAGGCAGGAAATGGAGAATAAATTCTTCCAGCAGGATATATTCATCTGCATGTCCGGGGACCTGTATCAGACGGGGTAAAGCAGATAATTTGCACGGGACAATAACAATGGCTGACTGGTTGTTTTCTGTGGATAATACTCCGATCGCATATATTTCGCGATTGTTGAGAAATGGGAAATCCTGCCTGTGAAGCACAGTGTAATGCGTCAGGTAAGGCATAACATCGTCTGTAAACATACGGCGGAGTTCAAGCTCCGCTTCATTGTTAATCTCAGAGAATCGCACAATATGGATGTTTTGTTTCTTCAGATCTTCAAGCAGGGACAAATACACATTGTCCCTTTTATTACAGATCTGCCTGATTTTCTCAAGTGCGGCGTCAATCTGTCCGGAAGGAGTCATTCCTGTCTTGTTTTCTCTTACAGCATCATTCAGGATCTGCTGATCATGCAGGCTCCCGATCCGGACCATAAAGAATTCATCCAGATTGGATTGAAAAATAGAAAAAAAGTTCAGTCTTTCACAGAGTGGTACATTCTTGTCTTCAGCATTAATCAGAACCCGAAGGTTAAAATCAAGCCAGCTTAATTCTCTGTTTGCGTAGCAATTCATCTGTAAACAATCTCCTTCTGTCCGGTCTTATTTTAGCTTAAGGCAATACTGTGCCCCGTTTCATTAAAATAACTGTCAGCATATTCTTTCAGCGCATTGAGTGTGTCAGCCTGATGGTTATCCCGGAAAAGTCTGTGCACCGTTGCTGAAACTTCCTCAAGCAGTTTGGTATCTCCCGCAATGGCCGACAACAACGTTGAATCACCGGATTGTCTGGTGCCCAAAAGATCTCCCGGACCTCTTAATTCCAGATCTTTTCGGGATATAAGGAATCCGTCATTCGTCCTGCACAGAATATCCAGTTTTTCAGAACAGTCCGAAAGGAGGAAGCACCAGCTTTCAGTATTTCCGCGGCCTACCCTTCCCCGCAGCTGATGCAGCTGGCTGAGTCCGAATCTGTCGGCATTCTCAATAACCATAATCGAGGCGTTCGGATTGTTAATTCCCACTTCTATTACCGTTGTGGATACAAGAACATCAATTTCGCCACTGATAAACTGCCTGAGTATTAATTCTTTCTCCGCACTCTTTTGTCCTCCCCATGTAAGCGCAATCCGGAGCTCTTTCAGGGCCCCTGAAGCAAGAGCCTCGTATACCGCCTTTGCGCTGCGGTATCCTTCTGCCTTTTCTGAGTCTTCCACCGCGGGACAGACGATATATGCCTGATGACCCCTTTGGGCCTCTGTTTTAATGAATGCATACATGCTTTCTCTTTTGTTTTCCGGTACAAGCCTTGTTTTTACAGGCTGTCTTCCGGACGGTAGCTCATCGATGACAGAAATATCAAGATCACCGTAAAGAATCAACGCCAGGCTTCTGGGAATAGGAGTAGCAGACATAACCAGTACATGCGGCCCCATATTGTTTTCCAAATCACCTTTGTCCTGCAACGCGGAACGTTGATTCACTCCAAATCTGTGCTGCTCATCAGTAATCACGAGCCCAAGGTTATGATAAATTACATCCTTACTGATCAGCGCATGTGTCCCGAATAACACATTGCAGCGTCCGCTCTGAAGCTCATCCAGAATTTTTTTCCTATCTGCTGTTTTTGTGCTTCCTGTAAGCAGGCAGCTCCTGATCCCGAGCGGCTCCAGAACCTTTCTGGCATTTTCATAATGTTGTGTTGCAAGTATCTCGGTCGGCGCCATCATGGATGACTGAAATCCCGCCCGGAAAGCCAGCCAGATGGCTCCGAATGCGACAGCAGTCTTCCCGGATCCCACGTCACCCTGAACCAGCCTGGCCATGGCGTGATCGTTCGAAAGATCCCGCTTTATACTTTCAAGTACCCTTCGCTGCGCCCCGGTCGGCTCAAAAGGCATGGAATTCCAATAGGTATCCAGTGCACCGCTGCCGGTATTAAAAGCCGGAGCAAGCTTCCTTGTCTTTCCGGAAGATGAAATGTACACCAGGTAAAGCAATATTTTTTCATAGGATAAGCGGCGGCGCGCTGATTCAAGGTTTTCAATGCTGGACGGAAAATGAGCCTCCCGAAGCGCAAAATTCAGTTCGCACAGATGGTTATTGAGTCTGAAAGCTGCGGGAAGTGTTTCCGGGCAGCAATCTTCAAGATAATCAAGAGCCTGCTCAATCAGTTTCCTGAAAGACTTCGCAGGAAATCCTTTCAGGGACCGATATACAGGGATCCATCCTGAATCGTTAACTATCCTGGGATTCAGCAATGTCCGTTTTCCGTCTTTAATATTCAGTCTTCCATACAGACGGACAGTATTTCCCGGTTGAATCTGTTTGCTGATCCACGGTTCATTATACCAGCATACAGGCAGCCTTCCGGATCCATCCCGAAGCGTTCCCTGCACTCTTGACAGGCCGTGAAAGTAGGATGTTTTAAGTGCTTCAGAAAACATCCCGGAAACCAGTACTTCCCCGGTTGTTTTTACATTGCATGCATATACCGTGTTATGATCTTCATAACGAATCGGTAAAGTAAACAATAAATCGCGCAATGAGAATATTCCCACTGCGCGCAGCGTTTCAAGCCGTACAGGACCGATTCCTTCAAGATCGGCAAGGTTCATGATCGTTGTTACTCCACAGATATCAGATAGTAATACAGCGGCTGTCCGCCATAATGACACTCAACGTCGCAGAAATCATATTCTTTTTCAATATCTGCAGCGATTGCTTCGGCATCTGCTTCTGAAATATCAGCACCGTAATAAACGGTAATCAGTTCGTCTTCATCCGTTACAATATCCTTCATCATATCCATAACAATGTCATGAATGGAGGAACCGGAATATTCAATCTGTCCGTTGTGCAGGCCGATAATATCCCCCTGCTTGATCTGAATCGAATTATACTCGCTGTCCCGGATCGCATATGTGACCATGGCAGTTTTTACATGCTGCGAAGCTTCTTCCATTCTTTTCACATTTTCGTCCGGATCATGGTCGTCCTGAAAAGCAATTGCAGCAGCTATACCCATTGCCACGTTTTTTGTCGGAATAACACGAACATCCTTACCGGAAAGCTCTGCTGCCTGATTCGCTGCAAAAATAACATTCCCGTTGTTAGGAAGAATAAAAACGCACTCTGCAGGAACCTGGTTCACTGCATTCAGCAAATCATCCACGGACGGGTTCATGGTTTGCCCGCCTTCAACGATCTTATCGACATTCAGGTCTTCAAAGAATTGGGAAAAACCTGAGCCAAGCGAAACAGCAACAAAACCATATTTCTTTTCAGGTGCTGCAGTATGATCCTGTTCAGAAACGTCACCGGTTTGGTTGGCCGCATCGTATTGCCGTTTCATCTCCAACAGATTGTCGATCTTAATTTCAGAAATCTCAGCCAGTTCAATTCCATACTCCAGGGCAGAACCGGGATTATCCGTGTGCAGATGCACCGTAGCTGATGTTAAGTCCCCGTTTACGGAAACATTATCACCAATTCTGTTCAGCCTGCGCCTGAATGAATCAAGATCATGTTCATCGCAGTCCTCGCGGAAATGATTCAGCGTAAAATTCACGCAATATGCATAGGTAAGGTCTTTGCTTAAATCATGGCAGTCAGAAGAAACAGCAGAAAAATCTTCCTCCATGCCGGTGTCAGTCAGGTTGATATCCTCACCGCGCAGGACTGCTGCGTACCCCTGGTAAATCAGCAGCAATCCGCGTCCGCCCGAGTCAACAACCCCTGCCTGTTTCAAAGCAGGAAGCATCTCCGGCGTTTTTTTCAGGATCGTCTCACCGCTCTTGAGAATAACACTGAACAATTTGTCATAATCGTTCGGATCGTTTGCAGCCTGCTTTACAGCGTCTTCGGCAATGACCCTTGCGACGGTAAGAATTGTGCCCTCTTTGGGTTTCATGACAGCTTTGTAAGCCATCTCTGACCCTTTGGTAAGGGCTTGCGCGAATTGTACAGGGGTAATCTTATCGACACCGTTAAGGGCTTTTGCAAATCCTCGAAGCAGCTGGCTGGTAATGACGCCGGAGTTCCCGCGCGCTCCTTTCAGCGCCCCTTTTGCCAGCGCTCCGGCAGCTTCATCCGCACGCAGGAACTCTTTGCTGTTTACTTCCCTGCAGGCAGACTGCATCGTAAGGGACATATTCGTCCCGGTGTCGCCGTCCGGAACAGGAAAAACATTCAAGGCATCCACCGCTTCCCTGTTTTTCTCAAGGAGCGCAGTCCCGGCCATTATCATATCCCGAAGCAGAAGCCCGTCTATCGTTTTAAACTGTATCAAAGGATAACCCTCCAAAATACTAATACTGAATTCGTTTTCAGGGATTAAATTCGAATGCCTTCGACTGACACACCGATCTTCCGGACTTTGACACCCGTCATGCTCTCAAGCTTATAACGGACAGTTTCAACAATCGTCTTGCAGACTTCGGAAATTGATATACCATATTCAACGATGATAAACAAATCAACATCCAGCATGTCTCCAACATTACGGATCTGAACGCCTTTTGAAAGGTTTTCACGGCCAAGCCACTCCACGATACCGTCCGTGGCTTTCTTTCCGGACATCGCAACAATGCCATAACATTCAAGGGCCGCATATCCGACAACTTTCATCATGACATCTTCAGCGATATAGATTGTTCCGTAATCGTTCTTAACCTTGCATTCCATGAATGATCTTTCCTCCCTTGATCTCCTTGATTGAACCAAAGCGGATGAAAAAGGATTCAAATTATTATACAGGATTTAAAAATGAATATCAAGACGGAAAAAACTTGACATGCCGGGTGAGTTTGTTCATAATTAGTGTAAATGCAATGAAGGGAAGAAGTAATCGTTTTCCGGTCTTCAGAGAGCTTTTGGACGGTGGGAAAAAGCGTTCGGATCCGATGAAATACATCCCTGAGCTATCTGCCTGAATGCCTGCATCATGCTGTAGGGCAGATCCGGTGTGCCGGTTACAGCTGATGAGTGCAGCTTTGCTGCAAAATGGGAGTGGTACCGCGGATTCTTCGCCTTCCGAAGAATCCGTATTTTTTTAAGGAGGTTACAGGAAGCATGGGAAGTCAGTTCTCTTTTGCGCATCGTTTTGATCAGGTATCCGGCAGCGCTATCCGTGAAATCTTTAAGATTATTGCCCAGCCCGGTATGATTTCATTTGCCGGCGGAAATCCTTCGCCGGATGCTCTTCCCGACACCCTCGTCCGGGAAATCGCCTCCGATGTTCTCCGTGACAACGGTAAGGTATTGCTTCAATACGGAGCAACAGAAGGATATGCGCCTTTTCTCGAAAGCTTAAAAAATTACGCGGAAAACGCACTTCACTGTGAAATACCGGCCGTTCTGCCGGTTACCGGTTCCACGCAGGCAATGGATCTGCTGTGCAAAGCCCTCATTGATCCGGGAGATGTGATCCTGGTTGAGAATCCGACATTCCTTGGCAACCTTCAGTGCATGAAGCTTTATCAGGCCCATATTATTCCGGTCGACAGCGATTCGGAAGGCATGATCATGACGGATCTGGAGGATAAAATCAAAAAGTACCATCCGAAGATGATTTACACGATTCCCACCTTCCAGAATCCATCAGGGAAAACGCTTCCTGCTGACAGGAGAAAACAGACTGCTTATCTCGCACAGCAGTATCATGTGGTAGTTGCTGAAGACGATCCCTACAGAGATCTGCGGTACAAAGGAGTTCCCCTGCCTGCGATCAAGAGCTTCGATCGGGAGGGCTGGGTTGTATTCCTGGGCAGTTTCAGCAAGATTATCTCCCCCGGCCTTCGTGTAGGATATATGGCAGGTCATCCGGATCTGATCCGCAAGTGTACTGTTGGAAAGCAGTCGACGGATGTACACACGGCAAATCTCAATCAGGCTGTTGTAGACCAGTTTATTCGGAGAAACCTACTTCCCGATCACATCAGCAGGATTTGTTCAAACTATTCTGAAAAAATGAACGCGATGCTCCAAAAGCTTTCGGAGTTTCCTGCCGGCGTGCATTGTACCAGTCCTGAAGGAGGACTTTTCATCTGGGTCGAACTTCCGGAAAAAATGAATGCACAGGAATTGCTGACAACAGCCATCGACAATAAAGTTGCATTTGTTCCCGGCACACACTTCTGTGTGGACGGCGGCCATGAGAATACGCTCAGATTGAATTTCTCAAACAGCTCTCTGGAACAGATTGAGTCCGGAATGAATACGCTGAATACACTCACACGTAAACACATGAATGAATAATACGGAGGGATTTTATTATGGAACATATTCTTGACATTTTAAAAGAACGTGGTTTTATCGCCCAGATGACCTTTGAGGACGAGTTGTATGAACAGCTGAAGAATCCCACAACATTCTATGTCGGATTTGATCCTACCGCGGACAGTCTTCATATCGGCCATTATATTCCGATCATGGCCATGGCTCACATGCAGCGCGCCGGACACAAGCCGATTGCGCTGATGGGCGGAGGAACCGCAATGATCGGCGATCCGTCCGGCAAAACGGATATGCGGAAAATGATGACAACCGAAACCATAGACCACAATGTGGAATGCATCAAGAAGCAGATGTCCCGTTTCCTGGATTTTTCAGATGGAAACGCAATCATTGTCAACAATGGTGACTGGCTTCGCAACCTGAATTTTATTGAATTCATGAGGGACATAGGATCCATGTTTTCAGTGAATAAAATGCTCACCGCAGAATGTTATAAAGCCAGAATGGCAACCGACAACGGACTGAGCTTCCTCGAATTTACATATATGCTGATGCAAAGTTACGATTTTCTTGAGCTGTTTCACAGATACGGCTGCCGTCTGGAAATGGGTGGTAATGATCAGTGGAGCAATATGCTTGGCGGAGCGGATCTCGTACGCAGAAAAGAGCAGGAAAAAGCATTTGCATGTACATTCCAGCTGCTGCTGACGCACGACGGGCGTAAAATGGGAAAAACCGAAGCAGGCGCCCTCTGGCTGGACGCTGATAAAACATCCCCTTACAATTTCTATCAGTACTGGAGGAATGTGGACGACAAAGATGTGGAAAAATGCCTCTCCCTTTTAACGTTCCTTCCGATGGATGAGGTAAGGCGGCTGGGCGCCCTGCAGGGTTCTGAAATTAACGAAGCAAAAAAAGTACTTGCCTTTGAGGTAACAAAATTGGTTCACGGGGAGGAAGCTGCAAAAAGCGCTGAAGCAGGCGCAATGGCATTATTCACCGGAGGCCCTGCCGGCGGAGACATTCCGACGCTGGTTGTTACACCGGATGAATTATCGGCAGATGCGCGTATTTCTACTTTACTTGTGCGCTCCGGATTATGCAAAAGCCAGAGCGATGCACGCAAGCAAATCGAACAGAACGCCGTATCCCTTGGCAATGACAAAATAACTGATCCGGCTGCCACGATCGATACAAACGCGATCGGAGCGGAAGGTATGCTGCTTAAAAAAGGGAAAAAAGGCTTCTGCCGTATTTCAATGCAATGAGTTCAGGCTATCTTACCGTTCAGGGAAAAGGCTGTGATGAAATCATCATCCAGAAAAGTCGTTTCATCGGTTATGCTGCCCCCTGTGAAACAGAAGACGAAGCCTTGTCTTTTATCGAGGAAATCCGAAAAAAACATAAAGAAGCAAAGCACCATTGCTATGCCTACATTATTGGAAAAAGCCTTGGAATAATGCGGTTCAGCGATGACGGCGAGCCCGGCGGAACCGCCGGAATGCCGATGATGGATATATTGAAAAAGGAAAGCATCGTTAATTGCTGTGTCGTAGTAGTCCGTTATTTCGGAGGTGTTTTGCTCGGGACCGGCGGATTGGTTCGCGCATATACACAGTCCTGCAAAATTGCGTTAGCTTCAGCCCATATTGTCCGCATGGAATTAACCTGCGTCAAACGCTGCAAAGTGTCGTATGCATTATGGAACCAGATACAATACAGAATCCAGAAAATGCCAGTTCTTCTGAAGGATATCGTTTACTCTGATATGGTTGAATTCCTGCTGTGCATGAAAACAAAAGATGTTGACGCGACAATACAATTACTGAACGACAGCTCCGACGGAAAAATCAGCTGGAGTGATGCAGCTGAAAAATATATGGTATGGGACGATTAACTTCCCCGACTGGTTCTGAAAATACTGATGATCTCCTTTTCGCGGGAAACAACCGGTTACATCATTTTTTCCAGTGCTGATGGATTTGTTCTGTCAGGTTGATCAAATCAGTGATGTTTAAAATTTCCAACGAGCCAAATGGTGCACTGAGCAGTTTTTCAAGGACTGTTCTGTATTGACAGACCATGGACAGAATCTCTGTCGGATCCGCAGTATTGCCTGCCTGCTCATCAGCAATGATCCGGTCACAGATATCAATCCACAAATCATTTCCGATCCGCAGGCACATTTGGGTGTAAAATCCGATATCACGGCAATGGAACGCTTTTTGCTGCACACCTTCCATGATCACAGAAAACACAGCTTCATAATATACCGAAGATATCTCCTTCGCATAGAAGCTGCGCAGGGATAATCCTTCCGGAAGCATAAATACAGGCAGGATCATCATAATAAAAGACAGCTTTTCTCCCGAAAGCGGGATCATGTCGGAAAGCAAGCGGTTCATTTTCTCAACAGGCAGATCTCCGGATGAAAGGATTTCACTCATCCGTCCGGAAGAGGACGAAACCCTGTTTCTGCAGATTTCCTCAAGGAGAGCTTCCTTGCTTACAAAATGGTGATAAAAGCTTCCCTTGCTGGTATGCAGCACATCAAGAATATCCTGTACACTGGTTGCCTCATACCCGACTCGGCAAAACATTGCTTCGGCCGTTTTCAGTATTTCCTGCTTTTTCAGTTCACCTTTTTTCATTTTTTTCCCCTCCCGTTCATGCCAGCCAGAATACCGGTTGCAAAAGCAAACATCAGGTTGTATCCGCCACAGGCGCCGTCAATATTCAGCACTTCACCGGATGCATGCAATCCCGGGATCAATCTGGACTCCATCGTATCCGGATCAAAATCATTGCATAAGGCTCCGCCTGCAGTAACCTGTGCGTCCTTCAACCCGCGTGTACCGATGACCTGAATCGTATAATTCCTCATCGTATTGGAAACAGCCAATAGTTCCTCATCCGATAAATCTCCGGCCTTTCTGTTTCGAACCTCTACCCGGGCCTGTTTCAATACAGCATAGGAAAGGCGTGCCAGGAGAATACCATTTAAAAGGCATTCCGGTGAAGAATCTGAAAACTGCTTCCTTCTTGCTGATAATAAATGCATCAGTTCAGAAACATCTGTAAACAAACCGTTGGTCAGGTCCAGATGCAGTTTGTATCCTTCATCCTCTATAAACCTGGAACACTGCATTACACAGATACCGCTGATCCCATAATCCGTAAACAAAGCTTCTCCTTTATCGGAAAAGATGATATCCCCTGTTTGATTCTCCAGCGAAATTCCACACCGAACGCGGATTCCGGATAACCCGGATATACTTTTACCGTCCGTGCATAACGGACATAAGGCAGGATGAATCGGAGCCATTTTATGTCCGAATGATTCAAGAATCTTATATCCGGAATCACTGCCTCCAAGTTTGTGGGAAGCAGGCCCTCCGGTTGCAATCAGAACCCGGTCTGAAAAGAAGTTTTCGCTGGCAGTCAGGATTTGATATCTATCCTCCCGGAAGCTCACTTCTGATACGTTACTCTGAAGCTTTATCTCAACATGCAGCATTCTCAGCGCGTTCTTCAATGCATCAATTACAGTTGAGGAATGATATGTAATGGGATATACTCTTCCCTCCTGTTCTTCTGAAAGGAGAACCCCCAAATGATCCCAGAATTGATAAAGATCTTCGTGGGTGATTCTTTTGAAAACTTCAGATGCAAATTCAGATTCGCCGTAGTAGCGTAATTCCCCGTTATTCATCAGATTGCATCTTCCATTTCCGGAAGCAGCTATTTTTTTGCCTAAAGAGGGACCTTTTTCAAGGAGCAAAACGCGGTCACCGAATCCGGCCGCAGTTATAGCTGCAGCCATACCGGACGCACCGCCTCCAATAATTGCCAAATCGTATTTCCCGTACATCATTTTCCCCCTGAGCATAACCCGGATCTAAGTATTGTCAATATGATAAACAGACTTAAGTCTGTTTGTCAAGTCCCCCTCTTTGGTGTATATTATCATTGGCGGCATCGGATGCAGTCCGGGTTTGGCATCCTTTACAGCTTCAATCAGCACAAGATTCGCCGGTTTGTCTTCAAACGGATATACCAATTGAAATCTTTTCGGTTCAAGATGTGCCTGTTTCAGCATTGACATCACCTGAAACATTCCCGGAGCCGGATAAACCATGATGAACCTGCCCCGGCCTTTCAGAATCATAAACGCACTTCTGAAAAACCCAGGAAGCGTACCTGACTGCTGATTCCTGGATATCGCCCTTGTTGAATACGGGCTCTCCAGCGCTGTACCCGGAGAAGCGTACGGAGGATTGCAGATCACCGCATCCATACTGCATGGTTCAAACCATTCCAGTGCGTTTTCCGCATTCCCGCATCGAATGTGCATGATCTGTTCGAGATGATTGACTGATATCGTTCGTTCAGACATCTCCGCAATACTTTGCTGGATTTCAATACATTCAAAGGTGCTCCCCTTATGCCTTCCATATAAAAGCAACGGAAGGATTCCGCTTCCCGACCCAAAGTCAGCAACATGTGCTGTTTCCCTGATTTGAGCAAATTCAGCCAGCAGAACTGAATCCATACCGAACCTGAAGCCGTCTTTCTTCTGGAACAGTCTGAATCCGTAAGGTTGTATTTCTTCAATTGTTTCGTCATCCGGAACAAATATTTCTTTCATGTATTTTCCTCTTTTTGTATTCAAAGAATAAAAAAGCTGTGAAACCGGCTTTTACGATTTCACAGCTGCGGTTTTCAGAGCGGTTCAGCCGTTCTTATTCTTCGAATTCAATTACGACCGGATTCTTTTCTTCAGTACTTTCTTCCGGATCCGGAGCCTGCTCCTTACACTCAAACAAAGATTGATACAGTTTCATGTATTCTCCCGCTGAATGCTTCCAGCTGTAGTCTCCGCACATTCCCCGATGCTGAAGCGTTTTCCAGATATCTTTTCTGTTCATATAATACCCAATGGATCTCTCAATAACGTGAAGCATATCATGGGCATTATAGTTGAAGAAGGTAAATCCGTTTCCTTCACCGTTGAATTCATTGTAGCTCAGCACCGTGTCACGAAGTCCTCCTGTTTCACGCACAATCGGAATCGTTCCGTAGCGCATTGCAATCATCTGGCTGAGGCCGCAGGGTTCAAACTGGCTCGGCATAAGGAAAATATCAGCACCTGCATATATTTTATGCGCAAGTGTGTGGTCCATGGTGAACCGTGCGGCAACACGGCCTTTATACTCACTTTCGGCCCAACTGAAGAGATTGAAATATCTTCCTTCACCCATTCCCAGAACTACCAGCTGTACATTCTGCCGCATGATATCAGCGATAACATAATCAACCAGGTCAAGACCTTTCTGGTTGCTGAGACGTCCTACCATGCCGATAATCGGAACGTCAGGGAGAACATCGAGGCCAAGTTCCTTCTGAAGCGCTGCTTTACATTCCGTTTTCCCTGAAAGGTTGTCAGCATCGTAGTTTTTCTCGATCAGTTTATCTGAAGCAGGGTCATAGGCATTCATGTCAATCCCGTTCAGAACTCCGTGAAGATCCTTCTTCCTGGCTTTCAGAAGCCCATCGAGCCGTTCCCCGTAATAAGCTGTCTGTATTTCCTCCGCATAGGACGGACTCACAGTGGAAATCATGTCCGCATATACAAGAGCAGCCTTCATATAATTTGCGCAGCCAAAGCATTCCAGTTTGTCATCTGTCCAAAGGCTGTCTCCAAGCCCGAGGATATCCTGGACCTCACGAATGCCGAATATTCCCTGATACTGCAGATTATGAATTGTAAAAACTGTTTTGATCCCTGAATAGAACGGAAGGTGCGCATACTGTATCTTCAGCAACGCAGGAATCATACCGCTTTGCCAGTCATGGCAATGAATTACATCAGGCTGAAAATCAAGCAACGGGAGCATATTAAGTACACCGCGGCAGAAAAAACCGAATCTCTCATATTCGTCTCCTCCCATACCGTAAATGTACGGGCGGCCAAAGTAGTACTTATTGTCCATAAAGTACCACGTGACTCCATCCTGTTCGATTTTCTCTATGCCGCAATACTGTCTTCTCCACCCGAGCTGCACTTCAAAATCACACACATGTGACTGCCGTGCGGAAAACTCATTCGGGATTGCGCTGAAATCCGGAATAATAACACGGATATCATGCCCTTCCTTTGCAAGTACCGGAGCCAGAGCACCGACTACATCGGCCAGACCTCCTGTTTTTACGAACGGAACCGCTTCACTGGCAACAAAAAGGATCTTCACAGAATTCCCTCCAGAATCAATCAGATTACAACATCTTTGCCGATAACAATCGGATAGGCTTCCGGACCAATCAGGCGGGCGTTTCTCTTAATGACTGCCTGTTTGTCAAGAATACAGTTTTCAATATACGCTCCTTCATGCGCCTGCCCATCCTGCATAATGATGCAATTTTTGACATGTGCGCCGGGAGCGATCTTTACGCCGCGGAAAAGTATGCTGTTTTCGACAGTTCCGTCAATCTGGCAACCGTCCGCAACAAGTGAATTGATTACTGTCGGATTATCTCCATAGCAGGCAGGCATCTCATCACGCACTTTTGTAAACACCGGGAGTTCGTCACGGAAAAGTCCCTTGCGCAGGACCGGATCCAGAATGTCCATATTGAAACGGAAATAGCTTTGAACAGAATCAATCTGCCAGCAGTTCCCCTTATACTCATATGCATTGACCTTGGCAGACCGATCCTGGACAAGACGCAGGAGCACGTCCCGGTCCATGGAGTGCAGGCCGTGTGAAACAGCTTTATCAACAAGTTCACGAAGCAGATCGCGCTTAATCACCAGGACCTGCATATAGGTATTATCCAGACTCGGATGTGTGGGTTCAACCTCCATATCCGTCACATTGCCGCTTTTATCAAGAGCAAGGTACGTCCCATACTCATCCCGTTTCATCTTTTCGTCACGCGTATACAAAAGCGTGATGTCAGCACTCGTATCACGATAAAACTGCACCAGTTCATCAAGATGGGCATTGTAAATAATATTGCTGTTACTGAGGACAAGGGTCTCCTGTTTGCTTCTGATCAGGAAGTTATTATTGGATCGGAGGGCATCCAGCAATCCGGGATACAGTCCAACGTTTTCCCTGGTCAGGAATGGAGGGAGAATATGAAGTCCATCATTTTTTCCGTGCAGATCCCATTCTTTTCCTGAGCCAAGATGGTCCATCAGGCTGTGGTAGTTTTTCTGTGTAATTACACCAATATTCTTCATACCGCCGTTGACCATGCTGGAAACAAGAAAATCAATCACGCGGTATCTGCTGGCAACAGGCATGGCGGCCACTGCTCTTGTAACCGTCAGTTCGCGAAGTCTTGAATCATTTTCTCCTGTATAGATAAGACCCATTACATCCTTCATCGTTCATCGTCCTTCCTTTTTGTTGTTCAGAAAGTATAAGTTTCGTCAACCTGTTCCCCCGCATGAATGCTTACTCCTGCCGGAAGTGTGATTCCCGTTCCGATCACTGCAATATTTCCGGATTCTTCACCGACGAAGGCGCCCGGACCGACAACAGCATTTTCAGCTACAATAGCCCTGCGCACAACCGCACCGCGTTTAATGATGCTTCCGGGCATAATAACACTCGATTCGACTTTTGCGCCTTCCTCAATAATAACACCTGCAAAAAGGATGGAATGGTTCACATTCCCGTATACCTCGCATCCTTCCGTTATGAGTGAATCTTTCACGGTTGCTCCCTTTGCAATATAGTGGGGAGCCATACCGGGATTCTTGGCAAAGATGCGCCAGCGCTTATCATGCATGTCAATGGGCATTGGTGTTTCAAGCAAATCCATATTTGCTTCCCAAAGGCTTTCAATTGTTCCCACGTCTTTCCAGTAGCCGTTGAAACTGTAAGCCACGAGCACCTGCTTGTCATTCAGCATGTTTGGAATAATATTTTTTCCAAAGTCATTTGAACTCTTTTTATCGGCTTCATCCTCTTCAAGATAATGCCGGAGTTTTTCCCAGGTAAAAATATACACACCCATCGAAGCTTTATTGCTCTTCGGATTCTTGGGCTTTTCTTCGAATTCGATAATCCGGTCTTCTGAATCCGTGTTCATAATGCCGAATCTCGGCGCTTCCTCCCACGGAACCTCCCGTACGGCAATCGTAGCATCTGCGCCATGACGGATATGATAGTTAAGCATAGCATTATAATCCATCTTATAAATATGATCCCCGCTCAGGATGAGAACATAATCCGGATTATACTGCTCAATGAACGCAATGTTCTGGTAAATAGCGTTCGCGGTTCCGCGATACCATTCACCGCTTTTCCCTTTCTGATATGGCGGAAGGACAAATACTCCGCCGTTGCTGATATCAAGATCCCAGGGTGCGCCGCTGCCGATATAGGCATTAAGCTCGAGCGGCTGGTATTGTGTCAGCACACCAACTGTATCAATACCGCTGTTGGTACAGTTGCTGAGCGGAAAATCGATAATCCGATACTTTCCTCCGTATGGAATCGCGGGTTTGGCTACTTTTTTTGTCAGAATACCGAGACGGCTTCCCTGTCCTCCGGCAAGTAACATCGCAACACAAGTCTTCTTCCTCAACACAGAATGACACACTCCTTAAAAATATTTAGTTCCAGTTGATATAAAGAATTTGGCTTCCTTTCTGTTATTTTACATTTTCATTGTATTATTCGTCAAGTGCAAATTTGCTCCGGAATGCTTCCCGGATCATGCCTTGAACGATAGTCATCCCGCACCTGGAATGGAAGAAAAAGATTTGCCCTTTCTCCTGCAACTGTTTATAATATTCAGGTGGCGTCAGCATGAAGGAGTGCTTATGATACAGCTATCAGAGACAACACTTCGGGACGGTGCTCAGGGAGAAGGGATTTCCTTCTCTCTTGATGATAAAATCAAGGTGATCTATGCACTGGATGACCTTGGAATCGGCTGGAAGGAAGCCGGCAATCCCGGCGCCTCCGCATTGGATGAGGAACTGTTCAGGACAATGCGTCATCAGCTGCCTCTTCGATTCAGTAAATGGATGGCCATTGGTTCCACCAGCAAATCGGAGTTGCCGCCGCAAGCAGGTCCTGCGCTCATTAAACGCTCTGAGTTCTTCCGCATTCAATGAATTTTATTGATTAATGAAGGGAAGAATGCCTTTGTTTTATTCGTTTTTATTGATGGACGGAGAAAGCCGGGAAGATTCAGCCCCGTGTCCTTCATCCGAATCGCTGCCGTTTGACATCCTTTATGAAAAGTATGCTACGGATGTCCTTCGGGTTGCATATTATTATCTGGGAGATCGCCATCGGGCTGAGGATGTTGTGCAGGATGTATTTGTAAAGCTTTTGCTTACCAAGCCTCAGTTGATCCCGGGCAAGGAAAAATCCTGGCTTCTGAAGGTAGCCTTGAACAAATGCAGGGATTTATGGAGAAGCAGCTGGTTAAAAAAAATTGTGTTGGGTCATCCGGCTTTCGAACTGTTTCCTGCTGAAGACCAGATCGGCAGAACAGCAGATGCCGTGGCTTTGGCGGAGGCTGTAAATCGTCTGCCCGCAGATTTCAAGGAAGTTGTTCTCCTGCATTATTATCAGGGATACAACGTTTCCGAAATTGCTGAAATGCTGAACATCGCGGAAGGAACCGTCTCTTCGCGGCTCAGTCGGGCAAGAGCCAGAATACAGAAGGATTTACAAGGAGGAGAAAAGCAGTGAGACAACTTGATCGTTTACCGGAGTTGACGGATCAGGTTCTTTCCGGCCTGCAGGCTGATGATTCTCTGAAGCACAGGATTCTTCTCGCTGCAGCCGGCTCATCCAAAGGTAAAGCTGACAGGTCGCGTACAGTTCTTGTTCTTTGCTGCATTTCAGCCGCACTCCTGTTGTTGTGTATCATGATTGACAGCATCTCTGTTCGTAAGCCGGATCCGCAATTGCAGATCATACCCGCTGGAAACCGCAGGATTGTCTCCCCCGTTAATCTTCAAAACGCAATCACTCAGGTTTCGGAGGATAATCCCGATATTAAAAACGATGCAGAATAAATCTGCACCGTTTTTTTATATCTGTTTTTCCTCAAGGTACTTCTCCAGTTTTCTTTTAACGCGCTGAAGGGCGTTATCAATGGACTTTACATGTCTGCCAAGCGTTTCAGCAATTTCCTGATAACTTTTCCCATCCAGGTACGCATTGAGCACTTCCTGCTCAAGGCCTGAAAGCACCTCATTGATCTTTGCCCTGATGTTGCCGACATTCTCCATATTGATAATCAGCTCTTCAGGGTCAGACATCCTGCCTTCCACAATCACATCCAGCAGTGTGCGGTCACTTTCTTCATCATACAGCGGTTTGTTTAAGGAAACATAGTTATTAAGCGGAATGTGCTTCTGCCTGGTCGCAGTCTTTATGGCAGTTATGATCTGTCTGGTAATACAAAGTTCTGCAAAAGCACGGAACGAGCTTAACTTATCCTGTTTGAAATCACGAATGGCTTTATATAACCCGATCATTCCCTCCTGAACGATATCCTCATGATCAGCACCGACAAGAAAATAGCTTCTTGCTTTGGACCGGACAAAATTTTTGTATTTATCCAGAAGGTATTCTTCTGCGGCTGCATCTCCCTGATGGCTCATTTCGACAATCTGCTCATCCGTCAGTAATGAATACCCGTTTTCTGTGTTGCTGCCATTTTCGTCTTCAGATATAAAGTCTTTATTCTCGTTCATGATGATGTAACCTGCCTTCAGAAAGATCAGCGGTTGCCTTTATTCCTGGTATTCATCACCCGGTACATGATAATTCCCGCAGCCACGGAAGCATTCAGGCTGTCCAGATGGCCCTTCATCGGAAGGGAAACAGATTCATCGCATTTTTCCTCAGTCAGTTTGCTGATGCCGGATCCTTCCGCGCCGATCACAATCGCCGTTCCGCCGGAAAAATCAACATTATTAAAGTCAGTACCCTCCATCGTTAAAGCATATACCCATATGTTCTTTTTCTGCAGTTCTTCAATCGTTCGGTTCAGATTCGTCACGCGTGCAATCGGCATATATTCGACTGCACCTGCAGAAGCTTTTACTGCAGCAGGCGTAAGGCCCACGCTCCTGTGAACAGGCACAACAACTCCATGCGCTCCTGTACATTCAGCGCTTCTTATGATCGCACCCAGATTGTGCGGATCCGTTATGCCGTCAAGAAGGATTATAAAGGGTTTTTCATGTTTTTCAGCTGCAGCATTAAGAATATCTTCCACCGTTGAATAGTGAAATGCGGATGCAAACGCAATCAGCCCCTGGTGCTGACGGGTTATTTCATCCAGTCTGCTCTTTTCAACAACCTGGATCATCACTTTTTGTTCCTTGGCTTTTTTTACGATTTCCATGGCTGAGCCGGATAATTCGCCCTTCTGAACAAGCAGTTTTTCCAGATCGCGCTTATTTTTAAGCGCTTCCCGGATCGGATTACGTCCCGTCAGAATATACTCATCCGCTGAAGCATGAGGCTCCTCATAAGACGGGGAATATTCATAATCCCTGTATCCTGAGGCCGGCCTTGTCTGCCCGGCACTTTTTCTTCCTTCTGATTTGTACTGTTCCCCGTTCGCAGCATTATGCCTGGTTCTATTTGTCACCGGAGAATAAATACCCGTTCTTTTCTCCGTATTCCCGTTTCTCTTTTCCTTTGTGGCGAAGACACGATTGTTTCCTTTTTTTTCAGCCATTGGAATTTACATCCTCCTTCAGGTGTTCCAGCATTTCTTCCCGTTTCTGCCGGATGAATGCAGCCTGACCGCACGATTTTTCCCCTTCCGGGCATTTTCCTCTCAGGCAGGCCGGTCCAGCGTCAGAAAACAAGGCAGGAGCGGTTTCCATGCACAGTCTGTGCATTTCAGTCGCCAGCGCCTTGATTTCCCACTGTGCACGATTACACATGCGAAGCGAGAAGAAATGCCTGAGTTCCCGGACGTTCATCGTCAGCAATATTCTTGTTTCGCAGGCATTAGGCAATACAAACCTGGCGTCTTCGTTTGATTTTTCTCCTTTCCCCAGTTGAATCTGCCAGTCTTTATACCATTCTTCGATCTGGTTCATCTGATTCCGGTATTTATTGATTGCTTCTTCTCCCAACGCTTCAATAGCCGGAGGGATTATATAACCAAATCCGTTTTCATAGGATACATACCGCTGGCTTTGAACTGAAAAGCTTGCAATCCGGTGCCTGGTAATCTGCGCAAGAAGGACCCTGCTGACTCCTTCAATCCCAAATGTAAATGAAGAGTGCTCAAAAACGGATTCATGCCCCATATGCATCAACCTGTCAATAAACGCACTCTGATCCTGTGATGAAATCTTCTCCGTCAGGTTGGAAATCGTCGCTTTTGAATAGCAGAGCCTTGCGCCCAAAGCGGCAACTTCCTCCGGATTCAGCGTATGACGGATCAAAACAACATTCATTTTCTTTTTTTCAGCCATTATCCTGACCTCCAAGTATTATCTCAGAAAGGAAATCGATCCTCTGATCATTTCCCGTCAAATATAAGAAACCGATCAACGCCTCGAAAGCAGTGGCAAGCGAATAGTTTTCAGGATTTTGATTTTTCGGGGCAGGATGCCGTGCGTGTGCATTCCTTCCTCTTCTGACCAGATTTTTCTCCTCCGGTGTTAACTGATCGGAAATCAACTCAAGGAATGATGCCTGGGAACGGGCGTTGACCAGTTGTATACACCTTGAGTGCATATGGTGGACATTCAGCCTTTTCCCGATCAGATAATTCCTGACAACAATTTCCCAGACAGCATCACCGATATACGCTATTTGCAGCGCATTCATCAGGGATGTATCCTTCTCGCTCAATATCGTCCGGTTTCCAAACAGCAATCAGAAAAACCTCCTTGTGTTTTCCCGACAATTATAACATATAAACACCAGAATACAATAAACCCATACCGAATGTGCCGGATGATATCGGATTCGAACACACAGAAAATGAAAGAAAAAAACACAAAAGAAAATGTTGACAAATACAGGAAAACATGTATAATAACGTTTGTTCGCTTGAGCACCATTAGCTCAGTTGGTAGAGCACCTGACTCTTAATCAGGGTGTCTAGGGTTCGAGTCCCTAATGGTGTACAGCCCGCAGATTTGTCTGCGGGTTTTTTTTGCAAAAAAAGATACGTGTAAAAAAACCGGCTTTCGCCGGTTTTTTTACACGCGTTTGCCGGTTACTCCTGAGCGGGAGCACCCACAGGGCACGTATCAGCGCAGGCACCGCATTCGATGCAGGTTTCGGGATCAATCACGTATTTGTTGTCCCCTTCGCTGATTGCGGAAACAGGGCACTGAGCTGCGCAGGCACCGCAGCTGATGCATTCATCAGAAATCTTGTAAGCCATATTTACCTCCAAATTACGATCTCATGATCGTGTATTTCGTATAGATAATACCATCGTTGCCCAAAAGATTCAAGTATTCAATCCCGCTCAGTTCATCGAATCAATCGCTTTTCTGACCGCTTCCGCCCAATTCGGAGCAGATTCTGCCTTTACATCAGCAGGGGTCTGAGCGGCGGAAACTGCCGTTTTATTTGGATTCTCCCTCAAAACGGGCTTGCCAAGATTCGCCTTTTGTCTTGGGTTGACGTCTTTGTCTGTTTTTTTATGTTCCTTTTTCTTTACGTCTCCGTTATTACGGCCGTTTCTGGCTGGTTGTACATTCCTTTTCTGCTCCTGCTGCGAAGCAGCATCTTCTCTTTTTGATTCGCTGCCGTTCTCTTTTGCAGGGATATTATCTGCCGTTGTTGAATTCCCGGCGGAATTCTGCCGTTCACCGGTTCCCTGTGAATGTCCGGGCACAGAACGCACGATTTTGTCCAGAGAGTACTCCTTTATCTCACAGGAATCCCCGTTGGCAATTCTTACAAAAACTGTCTCCTTCAGTATATTCAGATCGCTGACAATGCCATTTCCGTCCGGGGTTATTACTTCTTTCCCGATGCGGGGCATAATTTTCCTTGTTTGCTCATAATGTTCCTGCTCGTACTTCAGGCAGCACATCAGTCTCCCGCAAACGCCGCTGATTTTTGTCGGATTCAGTGAAAGGTTCTGTTCCTTCGCCATCTTTATGGAAACAGGCTGGAACTCTTCCAGGAATGCTCCGCAGCAAATAGGGCGCCCACACGGTCCGAGTCCGCCAAGCATTCTTGCTTCATCCCGGACTCCGATCTGCCTGAGCTCAATGCGCATTTTAAATACTGAAGCAAGGTCCTTGACGAGAGACCGGAAATCCACGCGGCCGTTTGCTGTAAAGTAAAATAAAGCCTTGCTGTTGTCAAAGGAATACTCGACAGAAACAAGCTTCATATCCAGCTTATGCTCGGCGATTTTCTTCTGGCATACCTCGTACGCCTCGCGTTCCTTCTGGCGGTTTTCAGCGCTGATCTGCAAGTCCTTCTCTGTGGCGATTCTGATGATTTTTTTCAACGGTAATTTGATCTCGTTCTCATCGAGCTGCCTGCAGCTGATAACTGCCTGACCGAGTGCCAGTCCGTGCGATGTATCCGCAACAACGTAATCGCCTTGACTGATCTCCAGGTTGTTTGTGTCATAATTATAGATTTTCCCGTTTTTCTGAAACTGTATCCCTGTTATCATAGCCATGAGTTTCCTTCTCCCATAAATGAAAAAATGATTTTTTCAAGCACCGCCTGGAAATTCACTGAGTATTGAAGCTGTTTCCGTGCTTCACAGACAGCTTCCGTCAGCTTTACAAATTTCTCCTTAGGCGCTTTCTCTGAAAACTTTTTCCACTGTGTTGGAAATAAGTCCATTTCACTCTTCCCTGATTTGCCGAATCTGGACTCTGCAAGCATTTTTACATATGAATCCAGAATCATCAGAATCTGGTTTGAATCCTGCTTCCTGTCCTTCCATTTGTTTGAAATCCTGATGACATCGCTGCGGGAAGTTGCAGAAAAGAAACAATCCATCACTTCCTTGCGAAGATTCCAGAATTCATCGTTTGCGGCCATCTCAATCGCCCGACCGATTGAACCTTCTGAAACAAAAGCTGCCTCTTTCCTTCGTTTTTCTTCCACTCCCGTTTCGGCAAGCACCTTGTTCACATATTCTTCATTCCAGGCACTGATGCGAAAAAGTCTGCACCTGCTCACAACAGTCGGAAGAATGGACTGCGCACTTTCGGTTGTCAGAATGATGCATGTATCAGCCGGTGGTTCCTCCAGGGTTTTCAGCAGGCAATTCTGAGCCTGGCTGGTCATTTTATCAGCGTCAAGGATCAGCACAACCCGCATATTCCTCTCAGTCGACGAGCGGACATTGCAGAGCCGAATCATCTCACGCACGTCTTCCACCGGAATAGAAGCCCTGTCCTTTTTTATGCCTGCAGCAATCGGCTTCCCCTGTTCGAGTATAATGAGATCCGGGTGTTCCCCTTTTTCCGTCAGGATGCAGTTTCTGCAGCATCCGCATGGGCGGTGATCGGCGGCGGAGCAAAGGAATGCGGCCGCCATCGTTTTCGCCAGCGTTTTTTTTCCGACCCCTTTTTCCCCGGTAATCAGATACGCATGGGCTGTTGTTTTCTTCTCAAGCTGATAAAAAAGGGTTCTGAACTCCTCCCCTTTTGAGATAAAGGAGCCAGCATAATCAGCAAAATTCATCATCAGACCTTCAGAAACTGTTCAATGCTGAGAATAAAAAGAGTTGCGCCGCCAACCGTAACCTCAACCGGATATGTGGTGTATTCACCATGCGCCATCCCTGTCAATGAGGAAGGGGCGGAAGTCATCTGCTTTCTGCTCTTGCATACGGATTCGATTACGTGAACTGCTTCCTGAATTCTCTCATCCTCCACGCCAAGAAGCAGGGTGGTATTTCCTGCCTTCAGAAAGCCGCCGGTCGTTGCAAGCTTCGTCACTCCGAATCCAACCTGCATCAGTTTGGACAAAAGTCTGGATGAATCTTCATCCTGAACGACTGCGATGATCAGTTTCAAATGAACATCATCCTTTCCTATTAATTGTAACAGTATATCCTACATTAAGCTTAAAATCAAGGAATACATGCTCCGTCGCCCTCCGCTCATTCCCGATCGTATACCGGTTGAAAAAAGATATTTATGCTTACGCTGCCGGAAGCCCTTTACTTTTTACCGGTGAATGAATAAACTTGATGCGGAGGTAGTAAAAATGCAGAAAATATATAACTGCTTTGCATCCGCCGCTTTCGGACTCGAAGGCCTTGTTGCGTCTGAACTCAGGGCGAGAAAAATGAATCATGTCAAAGCAGAAAACGGCGGAGTGAGATTTTCCGGAACATGTGCCGATCTGTTCACGTGCAATCTTGTTCTGCATAACTGTGACAGAGTTTACATCATTGCGGCCGAAGGAATGTGCACCTCATTTGAAGATCTTTATCAGCTTGTGCGTTCCGTTGAATGGCAGGATTATGCGGAAGGAAAAGAGGCTTTCAATGTATCGGCCAAATGCGCACGAAGCAAATTAATGAGTCCGCGGGATTGCCAGTCCGTTACAAAAAGGGCCATACTGGATAAGCTCAAAGCGTCTAAAGGACAAAATACATTCCCGGAAAGCGCCGCTCCCCTGTGGATTAACGTTTCCATTCATTCAGATTATGCAAAAATTTTGATAAACACATCCGGAGAAGCTTTGTCAAAACGCGGATACCGGACATGGAACGGGGAAGCGCCTCTGAGGGAAACCCTTGCCGCCGCTCTGGTTCAGCTCAGTCCCTGGCACTCGGACAGACCTCTGTACGATCCGTGCTGCGGAACAGGAACGATCCTGATAGAAGCTGCATTTTTAGCTGCGCATCACGCTCCGGGGCTCAATCGTCATTTCTCAGCTGAGTCCCTCTATTGCTTCAGGACAACCCCTTTCGCAGAGATAAGGGATTCCATCGCCAGGGAAGAGAATCCGGATATCTGCGTCAATATTGCCGGATCGGATATCTCCCCCGATGCGGAGAACCTTGCAGTCAGGCACATCCGGCAGGCCGGTATGCAGAACCTGATCCGCACTTGCTGCAAGCCGCTGCAGGAACTGGTGCTTCCGGAAAAGGATGGCGTTTTTATCTGCAACCCTCCTTACGGAGAACGGTTAAGCGATCGGAGAAGCTGCCATGAGCTGTACAGGGATCTGCGATCCCTGAAAAACCGTCACCCGGGATGGTCCATGTGCGTTATTTCATCGGATCCTTCCTTCGAACGCGCGTTCGGCAAAAGGGCCGATCGAAAAAGAAGGGTATATAACGGACGTCTTGAATGCACATACTATATTTATCTCTGAATCATGGCTGCGGAATCAGATACGGAGAATCTTCCTGCACAGCATTTAGGACTCTCAATGCATCTTCCCCATCAGCAAGTACCGGTTGGTAATTGTTTCTTCCGTTTCCGGGGCAGCTGACTACAGGAACCAGCCAAAGGTCAGGAACATTTTTCCTGTTTTTTGTAAAAACCGCCTGGATGGTCAACGCATCGGACGAATGAACGTTGACTGCTCCCCCGTTTATCAGACAGCCCATGCTGTACACAACAGGGACACCCTGAATATAATCAATCCCCTGTACTTTTCCTGGGTGATAACCGATTACCAGATCCGCGCCTGCCCTTGCGCACGTTCTGGCCAATGCTTCCTGGAGCGTATTATGTCGGGAACTGTTTTCTTCTCCCCAGTGGCATAAAGAGATAATATATGTACACCCTTCCTCTTTAAGGGAAGCGATGTCTTTTTCAATCATGTGCGGATCTGCCAGGTATTCCTCTTCTGTACAGGTCGCGAATCCGAACCTGACACCACGGATTGTCAGGACTGTTGTGTTCTGAGCACTGATCCATCCGGCTTTTCCTTCAAGCGCCCGGACTGTGGACTGGAATCCTTCCTCCTGATAGTCCAGGATATGGCATCCTGAAAGAGAGACAAGTTCCACGGAACTATCCGCAAACATCCCTGCGTACTCAGGAAGTCCCCTGACCGGATTCCTGACAGTCCTGTCTGTTCCTTTTCCGTTTTCCTTCAGGGCGCAGCCCATGCCGATGCAGGTCAGGTCATCGCTTTCAAACAGGGCTTTCATGTTGCTCAGCGGATAAGATATGCCGTTTTCTTCAATCGTGTCTCGGAACGACCCTTTCCTGTACTGATACTCTTCCCGGTCACCGGGTGTAATTTCACCGCAGAAGGTAAGGATAATACTATTGTCATCTGCGACCAATCCCATTCGGTTTTCCGTATGAATTGTAGCGGAATCCGTATAGAAGGGTACCTCTCCGGAAAGCATGGCTTTTTCCTTTTCACGTTCTTCCGGGTCGTCGAGAATAATTAATTTGGTATGATATGGGATATGAGTCCATATCCAGTACGCGTTCATTCCCGTGTTTTTGCCAGGTTCATCCTGAATCCTTACACATGCATGAGAAGCTTTGGATCCAAGGTTTGCCTTGCCCAGTGTGAAATCCTTTTGTCCGCCTGAGTAGTAAGGAATCTGGTGCAGCAGATTTCCTCCGTCATACTGAATTACAAAATCATATCTGGAGCCAAGCGTTGAAAAGTCAACCCGGTGAAGGCCCGTCAAAAAACACCCCGCAGACGTTTCCCGAAACAATTTATCCTTTTCCATTCTTCCTGTGGATATGAGCAGCGTTTCAATCGGTTTTCCATGATGGTATACCGTAAGTGTCTGGTCTTTTTTTCTGACAAGCAATCCGTATTCTCCGGACGGAGCTACATTTTTTAATAAGCTGTATGGAACCCAGCCTTCTATATATGACGCGTCTTCATGATTCCACGCGCCGATTTTTGCCCATTCGCCCGCGATCTGAAGAACAGAAAGGCATTGGGTCTGTCCATGAACAGTTCCAAGCACGCGGCTTGACGAATCCGCATCTTCATAAACCTGCTGCCTTTCAAGATAATCAATATCCAGAACGACACCCGGTTTCATCATTTCAGACCACAGTTCATCATCTGAGGCGTCCGAATCCGGCATTATATTCCCGGTAAGTACGACAGGTTCCACGGGACATGCTCCCTCTTTAACCTGCAGAAGGAAAGAAAAGACGGATTCGGGTATTGATTCTTCATACACGTTTACATGATACTGTCCGGGATTCAAAACATTTTTTCCGATGATTTTCCTGAATGTATAATGCTCAACTCTGCCTTTGTGTGATATCATCCGAG
>OCVV011348629.1_pt1 | contig 69474 bp, 51 predicted proteins | sample 1539721 | NCBI WGS metagenome assembly OCVV01 (sample SAMN02144230, study PRJEB22623) | gut metagenome | biome: sheep rumen | host: Ovis aries | place: New Zealand
GTTCATACCCATGCCATTCATGCCTTGCTGGTTCATGCCCATGCCGTTCATGCCCTGCTGGTTCATGCCCATGCCGTTCATGCCTTGCTGATTCATACCCATGCCGTTCATGCCTTGCTGGTTCATGCCCATGCTGTTCATGCCTTGCTGATTCATGCCCATGCCATTCATGCCTTGCTGGTTCATACCCATACCGTTCATGCCTTGATTCATGCCCATGCCGTTCATGCCCTGCTGGTTCATGCCCATACTGTTTCCTGCAAGTCCGTTTTCTGCAGCATTTATTACCTGACCAAGAACACTACCGGCAACGCCTCCGATACCTGAACCAACTCGCTGACCTATACCGCTATTTCCGTTCATGCCCATGCCGTTCATACCTTGATTCATGCCCATGCCATTCATGCCCTGATTCATGCCCATGCCATTCATGCCCTGATTCATGCCCATACCGTTCATGCCCATACCATTCATACCCATTCCCATTCCACCGGAAAGAGCCTGCTGTATCTGCATTCCCTGCTGTTCAAGATTACGATATTGAAGATCATTTATTGAGGAAGGACGCTTGGAGCTTTGTGAAAGCTCAAAGGATATATCATCAAAATATGGAGAATTAACATTTATAGTTGTTCTGAATTCATAGGAATACTCATATCTCTTTGGATTATAGCTGACAGAGTGTCCTTCAGAATCCTTTCTGTATATTTCTCTTTTATGTTCCTTTGGTTCTGTGTAAACGCTTGTAACCTGATTGATATTTATTATATCAGGATTTGCTGCTCTCCAGTCACTGGCTGAGGATACTGCAAATGTACCTGCATTCTGATCAATATATACTTTAGTACCATTTCCCAGAACAAGAGTAGGATTGAAGTAAGAAAGCTGCTGCTTATTCTGCTCACGATAGGCAAGGTGCTCTTTTATAGTATCTACTGTACTGTGTCGTCTGTCATCCATAAATGGAGAAAGCTTAGATGCACAGTTTTTACATAGATTTCCATCCTCCAGTTTTCTGTTACCCAGTAAACCGATTTTCTCTCCGCATACACTACAATACTTTGCGTCAAAAAGTCCCATAACAAATACCTCCCTGTTATTCTATATTCATAGATGTTAATTATTTAAAGGCATATTAGTTCAGGTGTCGTAATGAACTTAACACCTTAGCCAATATATGACTATCATAATATGCCACAACAGATACCTTGATTCTAACATAAAAGACAGAATCTGTATATCGTCTGAAATGCTGTTTTTATCCGTAATGTCTGAAATGCTTTTATTTATCTGGAATGTCTTAAATGTTTTATTTATGTAACATCGTCAGAATGTGAATATAAGTGGCATTATCTGAATCCGTTTTAAAGCTGCGTGGCATAAAACGTATTCAAGCCTCAAAAAAAGTGCCAGGTGATATTTACCTGACACTTTAATGCTACAAACTCAAAACCGGAATGGGAGAGTTATTCTTCAATTATATAAATCTCAGCGGTTCTTCTTCCGAACTGGATAGCTGTGCCATAGTCAGAGACGAAAATGTCTATGACTCCACCGCCCATGCCGCCTGTATCCTCGACAACATATTCGCCATAGCCTTCGATATATATCTTTGTTCCCATTGGAATGGTGTTACAGGCAACTGTATGATTACAGGTAGGCCATACTCCGGATGCACATCTGTTACCTGTTGCAATATATGCTGTTAACTGGTAGGTGCCGATAGGTCTCATATGAGGAGTGTTTTCCTCAACTTCTTCCTCTCTGCTGGCACTGACCAGCTCGTTCATTTCAGCTTCCATAGCCTTTATATCGGCGATCTCTTTTTCTCTGACCAGTTCAGCTCTTTTTTGTTCTTTAAGTTCAACTACATGGTCCTCAAGCATCATCTTGGCGTATGCATTTATTGGAGAAGCTTCCTCGGCAGCGGTATGTATTGCCGGAAGAAAGGCTGCTGCAAAAAATGTAGATGTTAGAATAACAGTAGTAAATACTGCTTTTACCTGGTGTTTCATAATTTCTCCTTTTTCCAAACAAATGTTGGATATTACAGTCATCGTAATATGGGGTATGCGATGGCTGAAATCATTTGCTATTATGTTTTACAACATTTTTAACTTAAATGCAACACTTTTGTAACATTCTGTATAAAATGGTTATATTTATGTAATAACTTTATAACTTTTGTGCAAAATCACTATTTAGATAACATGAATCCCTTTTGCGGAGAAGAGAATAGAAATAGATGTAAAAATTAATATACTGAGATGAAACATTTCTTGCGCTGTTATAATAATGAGATATAATAAATATATTGTATTTGCATAGAGCTTTTTATGATCCAGTAGGCTATGTGCGATCCCATTTACGTATGAGAAGGAGGTAGATGACAGGATGAATCTAAAGGTGAAAACCATTTTTAGAAGATTGGTTGTTTTTGTAGCAGCATTTGCTGTAGTTATGTCCCTTGCCGGTATTCTTCCTAATGAAATGCAGGAGGTAAGAGCAGAAGAGGATGAACTTGTCAATATAAAAGTCAGCAAAGAGATTGATCTGGTTACCAAGGAGGAAATGATAAATAGAATTAATGAGATTCGTAAGGAGGCTGCAGAACTGGGATATATAAGTTCGTATACTCCGATTAAATGGTCATCATCTCTTGAAGAGATAGCAACTGTGAGAGCTGCTGAGACATCTATACTTTTTAGTCATACGCGCCCGAATGGATTAAGATGTTTTTCGGTAACTGCATCAAATGGAAGCAGCGCCGGAGGGGAGATAATTGCTAGTCCTGCAAATGCCATGCAATCTATAGAGCTTTGGTATGATGAAATAAATGACTATAAGAAAATGCTGGCTGGAGAAGAAGATTATGATTATTATAAGGTGGGGCATTATCTGGCTCTGATCCAGAATGCATATATTGGTATTGCATCTTTTGGATGTACCGCGGGTGAGGTATCCAATTATCCCGGAGCCGGCGAGGAACAGATAGCTACCGGTGGCTTAAAAACAATGGATATTCAGATAAAGAAGAGCCAGGCATCCCTCTTTGTATTTCCTGCTGATGGTAAGTCTTATTATTCTGACGATACAAGCTTCTATGTAACCAGAAATGAGAAGGTGAAAATGTCTGCAAAAATCAGAGGGGAATGGTCAACTGTTAATGCAGTAGGAACATGGGCATCAGATAATCCAAAGGTTGCTACAGTTGATAGTGAAGGAAATGTTACAGGAGTTTCAAATGGAACTGCCAATATTACCTTTACAGATGGTGACTGGTCTAAAACTGTTCAGATGAGTGTAAGAACTATGACCGGATATAAGCCATTTGAGAAGGTGGATATAGATAGTGGTTCTGATCCATCCTATAAGCTGCCATCAACCGTTCAAATGGAATGGTCAGATGGGACGACATCTAATGAGACGGTTACATGGGGAGAAGTTCCTTCTGCCTTCAACTCCAGAAATGGTGGAAATGCTGAAATGACTGGACATGTTGAGGGATATGATGGAGAGATAAAGTACCCATTTAATGTACTTCCGGCAGATATATATTATCTTGACGGACCGGTTGAGGTAGAAACAGTAACAGGTACACCGGCAGTTCTTCCCAAAACAGTAAAGGCTCACTGGACAAATGGTGATGAGACTGATGAAACAGTGCAGTGGGAAGATCAGCCTTATGCAATGTATTATTATCCGGGAAATGAGTATTCTGTAGATGGTAAGGTCGGAGCGTTGACTACATATGCGATTATTACTGTAAAAGAGAATCCCAATGCTGGTTCAGGAAGCAGTTCGGGTTCGGGAAGCAGTTCAGGTTCGGGAAGCAGTTCAGGTTCGGGAAGCAGTTCAGGTTCGGGAAGCAGTTCAGATTCGGGAAGTAATTCAGGTTCAGGGAATGGTTCAGGCTCAGGAAGTGAATCCGGAAACAGTGGGACAAGCAGTAATTATGAAGAAAAAGTTGAATATAAGGATGGCTGGAAGATAACAACTAAGACATGGACCTATATTGAAAATGGTATCGAGATGACTCAGACAGAAACCTCTACAGCCTGGGTTGGATATGACTATGATCCGAACTCTGATAATGGCGCATCCTCTAATTCGAGTGGCGCAGGTGCAGGCGGAAACGCTGGTGGTTCTTCAGACTCAACAGGCAGCTCATCAATCTACAGAAACGAATGGGTAAACGGACGCTGGTATGATGCAAATGGAAACCAGACCTATGAAGGTATTCTTACATGGAAATCAAATGCAACCGGATGGTGGCTTGAGGATTCAGCGGGCTGGTATCCAACTGACTCATGGCAGAAGGTTGATGGCGTATGGTACTATTTTGGAGCTGATGGATATATGGCTTCGAGTGAATGGCGTGGCGGTTACTGGCTGAGTTCAAGCGGTGCACTTGAGTATGAAGGAACAGGTATGTGGAAGAGTAACAGTACCGGATGGTGGTTTGAAGATACTTCAGGCTGGTGGGCTGTCAACTGCTGGCAGAAGATAGATGGATGCTGGTATTACTTCGGTTCAGATGGTTACATGGTAACAAGTACATACATTGACGGATACTGGATTGGATCTGACGGGGTATGTAGATAAGATATCATAAATACATATATTTGTTTGAGAATCCGGCTGAAATGCCGGATTCTTGTATTTATAAAACAAATAAAGATTTTCGTATTTGCCAAACACAATCCCGGTTTATTATTATAAATCCGATATTGACATGTTAGATTGAGGGTGCTATACTACGCATGAACAGTCGTTCATATGTTCATATTTATAGTGCGGTTACAATTACCATTATTATAGTAAGGTAAGGGAACAGCTTTGGTTAAAGCGGGCTGCATATATTTATATTTTAAAGGAGTTTACCATGAAAGAAAGAAGTGAATTACAAGAGGCTGTTACTAAAAGGGTTGCAGGCAACATGCCTGATGATGAATACTTATATGATCTGGCGGAGCTTTTTAAGATATTTGGTGATTCTACCAGAGTAAAGATATTGTATTCTTTATTTGATGACGAATTATGTGTAGGCGATATAGCAGAGATACTTAATCTAAGCCAGTCATCCGTAAGTCATCAGCTAAAGATACTTAAGCAGTCAAAGCTTGTAAAGTTCAGACGTGAAGGCAAAAGCATCTTTTATGCGCTGGATGATGATCATGTAAGATCAATACTTAATTTGGGAATGGAGCATCTGGAGGAGTAGGAAGGCTGACTGGATGGAATTAATGCCTACAGATTAACAAACGTAAATCATGCCCATCGGGCTTTAAATATAAATAAATGGAGGAATATATAATGAAAAAGACGTACAAGGTTGAAGTTGATTGTGCAGCGTGTGCAGAGAAGATGCAGGAAGCTATTAAGAATACTGAGGGCGTTAAGGATGCTACTCTTAGCTTTATGACTCTCAAGTGCAAGGTGGAGTTTGAGGATGGAGTAAATCCTGATGAAGTTATTCAGGAGGCAAGAAAAAACTGCAAGAAGATTGAAGATGATATGGAGATATTCGTATAGGTACAGTTTAAAATATACTAAGGAGCTTTAAGAATATGACACCCAAACAGAAGAAAAATCTCATTCGGTGCATTGTTTCATTAATACTTGTGGTGGTTTTATCAGTAATATTTTCTGTTATAAAGGCTCCGGTGTGGTGTGAACTGATATGCTATCTGGTTCCTTATTTTATAGTCGGATATGATGTGCTGATTAAGGCTGTTAAAAATATAAGAAATGGTCAGGTATTTGATGAGTGCTTCCTTATGACTATAGCTACTGTAGGGGCTATTGCGACCGGAGAATACAGGGAAGGCGTTGCAGTAATGCTTTTCTATCAGATAGGAGAACTGTTCCAGAGTATTGCTGTAGGCAAGAGCCGGAAGAATATCGCTGATCTTATGGATATCTGTCCTGATACAGCTAATCTTCTTTTGGAAGACGGAAGTATATCCGAGGAGGATCCGGACGATATAGATATAGGTTCCATAATAGTAGTCAATCCGGGCGAGAAGGTTCCTATCGATGGAGTAGTAATAGAAGGAGAGGCATCTGTAGATACCAGTGCACTTACCGGAGAATCTGTTCCCAGAACGATTAGAACCGGTGATCAGATTATCAGTGGATGTATCAGTATCACAGGTCAGTTGAAGATCAGGACTGAAAAGGAATTCGGAGAATCAACAGTTTCAAAGATACTTGATCTTGTCGAGAATTCCAGTATGAAAAAAGCAAAGGCGGAAAACTTTATTTCCAAATTTGCCAAGTATTATACACCGATAGTATGCTATAGTGCACTTGCGCTCGCTATACTTCCGCCGGTTATCAGACTGCTTTTAGAAATGGACGCGAACTGGATAGACTGGTTAATGAGGGCACTTACATTTCTTGTAATATCCTGTCCGTGTGCAGTAGTTATTTCTGTACCGCTCAGCTTTTTTGGAGGAATAGGCTGTGCATCATCAAAAGGAATACTGGTTAAGGGCTCGAATTATCTGGAGGTTCTTGCTGATACGAAAACTATCGTATTTGATAAAACCGGTACACTTACAAAGGGAGTATTTGAAGTACATGCCATATACCCGTCAGGAGATTATACTACGGCAAATGTACTGGAGGCTGCTGCTTATGCAGAAGAGGCTTCAAATCATCCTATCAGCCTTTCAATCAAAAGAGCGTACAGTGCACTTGAAGCTGTGGATGGAGTCGATGCATCACTCATACATGATGTGGAGAATCTGCCCGGTTATGGTGTAGGTGCTTCTGTACTTATAGATACGTCTGATAAGAACAGCAGATACAATAAGCGAATCTATGCCGGAAATCTTAAGCTTATGGAAAAGCTGGGAGTAAAGGTAAATGAGACTCATGATGAGGGTACAGAGGTTTATGTGGCGATAGAAACAGGTTTACATAAATCTAACAAAAAGAAGCTTACCTATGCGGGCTGTATAGTAATATCTGATTCTATAAAGAGTGGTTCCAGAGAGGCAATGGATGACCTTAAGGCTCAGGGCATCAAGACAGTAATGCTGACAGGAGATAATAAAAGTGCTGCAAAGGTTGTTGCAGAGGAAATTGGAGTCTCAGACTATAAAGCAGGTCTTCTTCCGGGAGATAAGGTCAGTGAGGTTGAAAAGCTTCTGAAAAACTGTGGAAAGGATGAGAAACTCGCATTTGTAGGAGATGGAATAAATGATGCTCCCGTACTGGCAAGAGCAGATATAGGAATAGCCATGGGCGGTATGGGTTCAGATGCAGCAATAGAAGCTGCTGATATAGTGCTGATGGACGATGATCCCGCAAAAATATCACTTGCTATGAAGATATCCAGAAAAACACTTGGGATAGTAAGACAGAATATAGCATTTGCCATAGGAGTAAAGGTACTGTGCCTTTTGCTTGGTGCACTTGGTATTGCCAATATGTGGCTGGCTATCTTTGCGGATGTTGGAGTGATGATAATAGCCGTATTAAATGCTACCAGAACCCTCAAAATAAAGTGACATAAATAGGAATCCTGTGTTAAACTGAAAAGTGCATTAATATTACTTCATAATGGTGATAAAGTATCTGCCCATGTCGCCCGGAAAGGACACAAAATGGATTCGAGGAAAAAAAAGAGGATTAAAGACGAGATTCTATCCATGCTCATGATCATAGTGGGAGCAGTAGTTGCGGCATTTTCTCTGGAGGAATTTCTTGCACCAAATCATATATTTGACGGAGGAGTAACCGGTGTCAGTATGATTCTGGCAAACTTTATCCATATGAATCTGGGAACACTTGTTGTGATTCTCAATATCCCATTTATTGTCATCGGGATTATAAAGCTGGGTAAAAGATTTATAGTCAAGGTAATCGTTGCGATTGTTATATTCTCTGTAATGACAGGTGTTTTCAGCCGGATGGAAAATGCAACCTATGATGTAATACTTGCAACTACATTTGGAGGAGTTCTTCTGGGAGCGGGTGTGGGGCTTGTGCTTCGCGGAGGTGGTTGTCTTGACGGAACAGAAATAGTTGCCATTCTCATAAGTAAGAAATTTCAGATATCCACTGGTCGTATCATACTTCTGATAAACGTAATCATCTATGCAGTGGCAGGAATAGTTTTTGGACTGGACAGAGGTATGTATTCCCTGCTGATGTATTTTATCACATCCAAGGTAATCGATATGGTAGAAATCGGATGGGATAATACCAAGTCGGTTATGATAATCACAGATGACGGAAGGAAGCTGGCACAGGAGATATATACACATCTGGGAAGAACCGTTACTTTTATTAAGGGTGAAGGACTTGTCAGTAATGATGAGAAGCAGATACTTTACTGCGTTATAACAAGAGCGGAAATGTTTGAGCTGAAGAGAATCATAAGTTCAGTTGAATGCAGCTCCTTTACAACTATATCAGAGGTTTCGGAAATTGTTGGTAATCATGTGAAGTCCAGCAGAAGAACAAAACAGGTAGTTAAAAATCTCAGTGATGAAAATGAGAACCGGTGAAAAGGTGTCTGTCCCCTTGTCGCATAATGTGACAGGGGGACAGGCACCTTGTCACATTATGATTGTGAAGAATAGGCTTTATTTTTTTATGCAATGCTTTATACTTTTTATTAATGCAGATAGTATGGTAATGGAGCAGAAGTATTAGTGAAATACATAGTTAAAGCTAATAATCTATGTGTAGCAGAATTATTTTAAAATTATAGGAGGTATTTATGAATAACAGGTTAAATGAAGTGGTTAATGATGAGTCATTTATCAAATTGAGAGAAAGATTACAGAATAAAGATAATAATATCTTTAGTATAGTAGGGACAACTGAAACAGAACATTGGCATAGTAGTTTTTATAAATGGATTTTATCTCCTAAAGGATCTCATGGATTTGGAAGTTTACCATTAAAGAAATTCGTTGAATTATATAACAATAAGGCTAAGGAAGGCTTGAGTATAGATGACAGCGATTTGGATAAAATGGTTTTTGAGGTTGAGAAGCCTGTTGATGGTCAGAAAATTGACATTTATGGTGAAAGTGATAAATGTATTATAGTGATAGAAAATAAGGTTAATTCATCAGAAAACTTTAATGGTCGAGATAGAGGACAAACAGTCGATTATTATAATTATATAGAAAAAAATAGAGGTAATAAAAAAGCCATATATATTTATCTGACCTATGAGTTTAAGAATCCAGACTGTAGTGAATTTGTAATTGTGACTTATAGTGATTTTTATGAAAAAATATTGAAGGGGCTTTTAACATACGAATGTCATGATGAAGTGGCAGATTTTTTGCTAAAGCAGTATATTAATAATCTCAGAAGTTTAGGTATTGTTATAGATGATGATTTAATTGAAGATCTATGGGAAAAATATGAAGGAGAGATTACTGATATTCATGATTCATGTATTAATAAAGATAAAGATGATAGTGAAAAGAGAGAATTGGTAACTATCTATAATAAAATAGAAAATAAAGAAGTATTTGATGAAATATTTAAAAAGCATTTAGGTGTTCCGCGGAAGCGTGGCATGGCTAGTCCTCAGGAGTTATTTGATGCAGGATATCTGAAGGATGGAGTAAATATGACCTGGAGGTATAAGGGTAATATTCTTTATGCACAAATATGTGTTGTTGATAATGTGGCTAAAATTGCGTTGATTAAGAGTATAGATGAAAAGGGAAAAGAGATTCCATATAAGGATAGTAAGGGTGAATATATTTTCTGCGAAAATACATCGCGTGCTGGGGTAAAGTCCAGAAATCTTTGTTGCGAAGAAAATCATTATGACAAGCCAAGTCAAACCCATGATGGTAAAGGTTGGGATATTTATCCTACAGTAGAGGATGTTGTTGTAAAGTGTAAATACGAAGATTTGGATGAAATATATAACAGAAATATGGAACTAACTATTGATAATTTGCGTGCTATAAACCCCGGTATAGAGGAAATACAAGACGTAAATGTTAATAGAATAGTAAGAGCATATATAAAAAAAACAAGTCATTAAACATGTGACAAGGTGCCTGTCCCCTTGTCACATGATAATTATTGCACTTTATCCGTCAATCTAGTAATATGGTAAGTGTCTGATTGATAATATGATAATCAAGACGCTTATCTGATATTATCATTAGGGCAGTTGTTTGTTTAGCTGATTACGATGTGGTATGAGGCTGTGTTCAAAGCTGACTTTTGAGGTTATGTGTATACGAGGGGGTAAAGTATGAAAAAAGGATTTATGAAAAAAGCTGCTTCAGCGCTTCTGTCGGGAATACTGATTGCTGTTTCCGGAGCTGATATGACTGCTGTTAATGCAGGAAAGAATAGTTTGGTTAATATACAGTATATCAGTCTTGAACAGACCTTTCCGGATGAGACATTACGTACTTATATATCTGATTATTATGATATTCTGGATGATGAGGAAAGCGTTTCACATGATGGATATTTATCTAAAGCGGAATTAAAGGATGTAACATATCTGGAAATAAATGAATTGGGTATTACCAGCCTCAAGGGTATAGAAGAGCTGATCTATCTTGAGAAACTAAACTGTGATGGAAATCCTATTAGTGAAATTGATGTAAGCAGTAACCCTGAGCTGAAGATACTTTCGTGTGCACGTTGTAATTTGACGAGCTTGAACGTAAGTAATAATTCTTTATTAAAAGAACTCTATGTTAATACAGATGAGGAAGCTGCAAATAAGATTTCTAGTCTGGATGTTAGTAAGAATACGGCTTTGGAGGTGCTTGATATTTCAGAACAGGGATTAACCTCGCTAGACATCAGTAAGAATACAGAGCTGACAACGCTCTATGCCGGCTATAATAAGCTAGATACCCTGGATGTTAGTAAAAATGCAAAGCTTGAAGTACTGAACCTTGGCGGAAATAATCTTAAAACGATTGATGTAAGTAAGAATACATTATTAAAGGAACTGTCTATTTACTATAATGACATTTCCTCTCTTGAATTAAGTAATAGTTCGTTGGAATATCTGGATTGTGATGGCAATAACCTTTCCAGTCTGAAGGTTTCCAAACTTAGTAAGCTCAAAGTGCTTTACTGTTCAACTAATTCTCTTACTTCATTAGATGTTTCGGCTAATACGGCTTTGGAGGAATTATACATTGATGATAATCAGATCAAACAGATTGATCTCAGCGGGAACAGTAAGCTGACCTGTTTGGCGTGTCAGGATAATCCTCTGGATGCTTTGGATATTAGAGCCACATTGCTTGGTAAAGCAAATGAATATGATAGCAACGATGATATACCTGACGAACTGCCAGAGGGTACAGGAATATTTATACATGATGCAGATCTCAGGATAATAGAGACAGATGAAGAGGCTGCCAGCTATGAGGCGGAGAAGGCTTCGGATTCAAATTCTGAAAAAGGTGGTAATTCATCTGATAAGAATTCCGGTAATAATGATTCTTCAGCTAAAGGTTCAGGAAGTAATGACTCATCGGGTAGTGGCACAGGAAGTGATGCTTCCTCAAAATCCGGAGTGGGAAATGAGACATCTGATGGCAAGGCTTCATCAAAGGATTCCTCGAAAGAGGATAAAGGAACTTCAGAAAGCGGTACTTCAGGTGAAAAGAAAACACCTAAATATTCAAGTGAATGGATAGACGGAAAATGGTACGAGTCTGATGGTTCTCAGAAATATACAGCAATAGGAAAGTGGATGAGTGATGGTGGCGGCTGGTGGTTTGAAGATTCCAGTGGATGGTATCCGAAAAGCACCTGGCAGCGGATAGATGGCAGATGGTACTATTTCACAGATAACGGATATATGGATTATAGTGAATATAGAGATGGATGCTGGCTGGGAGCGGATGGAGCCTGGGATGAGAACTATGGCTCGGGAACATGGCATTCCAATTCAGTAGGCTGGTGGTTTACTGATGGTGACTGGTATCCTGCAGGTCAGTGGCTCTGGATCAATGGTGTCAACTATTACTTCAACTCAAGTGGCTACCTGGAGATGTAACAGATATCTGGTAACAAAATAATTGCTAAAGGTGATAGGTTATATGTGCCTTGTCATATGGTGGCAAAAGGTATTTTGAAACCTACATCATTATATATGAGGAGGAAAAATAATATGAAAGCGGCAGTAATAATGGGCTCTATGAGTGACCTCGGCAAGGTAGAACCATGTATAGAGCTTCTTAAAAGTAAAGGAGTAGAGGTAAAGGCAAGATGCCTTTCGGCTCATAGAGCGTCGAAGCAGCTTACTGAATTTATAGAAGAATTAAATGAGGATGGTACAGAGGTTATAATAACAGCAGCCGGTATGGCGGCAGCACTTCCGGGTGTTGTGGCTGCCCAGACGGTCATTCCTGTAATTGGAGTCCCTCTTTCCGGTTCTGTTCTTGATGGTCAGGATGCACTTTATTCCATAGTTCAGATGCCTCCCGGAATCCCGGTAGCAACAGTAGCGATAAATGGAAGCAAGAATGCAGCATGGCTTGCAATGGAGATAATGGCTATAAAGCATCCTGAGATGAAAGAGATACTTTTATCAGAGAGAGCTGCCATGCAGAAAGCTGCACTTAAAGCAAATGAAGAGATGATGGAAAAGTTCTAAAAAAAAATGGCTGCCTGTAGAAAGGCGGCCATTTCTTTATTTATGAGAGGTTATGTGACAAGGTGCCTGTCCCCCTGTCACATTTACAGATCCTTGCCAGTCAGCATTTTATAAGCTGAAAGGTACTTATCAATAGTTTTATCAACGATATCCTGTGGAAGCTCCCAGTTCTCAGGTTCGTTGGTGTTGGCATCAGACTTCAGCCAGTCACGGGCGAACTGCTTATCAAAGGAAGGCTGACCGTGCCCCGGTTCATATCCATCTGCAGGCCAGAATCTTGAGGAATCAGGAGTAAGCATCTCGTCTGCAAGAACGATATTACCGTTCTCATCCAGACCAAATTCAAACTTGGTATCTGCTATAATGATACCCTTTGTAAGAGCGTAGTCTGCACACTTATTATAAAGAGCAAGTGTATAATTACGAAGCTTTTCAGCATATTCCTGTCCTTTTCCGGGGAATTCCTTTTCGAGAACCTCAACAGATTTCTCAAAAGAGATATTCTCATCGTGATCACCGATCTCAGCCTTTGTGGATGGTGTATATATTGCTTCAGGAAGCTTGTCGCTCTCGATAAGTCCCTCAGGAAGCTTTATACCACAGACGGTTCCATTTTCCTTATAGCTTGCCCAGCCGCTTCCGGTAATATATCCACGGACGATGCACTCGATAGGAAGCATGGTAAGCTTCTTGCAGAGCATACTGTTACCTTCAAATTCCGGCTTCTGGAAGAACTCAGGCATATCCTTGGTATCAACAGATATCATATGATTTGGAAGGATATCCTCTGTCATGTCAAACCAGAACTTAGACATCTGAGTAAGAACTGTACCTTTTTTGTCAATCTTGTTCTTGAGAATAACATCGTAGCAGCTTATTCTGTCTGTAGCTACCATGATGAGGCTTTCGCCACTCATATAAATCTCTCTGACCTTACCTTCTTTAACAGGTTTCATAGCGACCTCCATATAATTGATTAATTGTACTCTGACCATGCATATATCGAAGAAAAAATTGCATGACATTTGCATGACCATGAGACGCGGCTGTTGGAAAACATGAGCTGTTTCCGTCCGGTCTCTGAATCAGGAATATAGCATAGTATTTTTAAATGCAAAAATCAAGAAATTATTTGAAGATTTTTGAAAGTTATCTTTGTAAAATGTGGCATGTTGTGATAACATAGGAAGTGGCGTGGACTCTGATTAGTTCATGAACTTTATATAATGACATAATTTGGGAGGAATGGGGGAAATGAAGAAACCATTTTCAAATGCATATGAAGCTATAAAAAAGTTATTTAGAACTATATTTGGAATAAAGGCTCCGGAAGAGAATAAAGATAATCAGGAACAGGAAGGTGAAGAAAAAGCAGAGGAGGCTGCTGCCGAAGCGTCGGAAGAGCCGGAGGCCGCTCCTGAAGCAGAACCTGCTAAGGAGGAAGCTGAGCCAGAGCCTGAGAAGGCTATTCAGGATGTTCTTGCAAGCATTGCTGAAGAAGAAGGCATCAAGGAAGAAAAAGTCAGCAAGGGCGAGCTTGACGAGCAGAAGAAGTATGAGAAGGAAGTCAAGAAGCGTGCTGAAAGAGCTGCCAAGAGAGAGGCAGAGGATAAGAAGAAGGAAGCCGCTGCTGCTGCATCTGAAAGAGAAGGTGCTGTCAGAACAGCTATAGATCCTGTGACAGGTGAAGAGGTAGCTATCGATGATCTTCCTAAGGAAGCCAAGTATCTTAAGAAGTATATGCGCATACAGACTACTTCCGATGACATCGCTGTTGCTATCAACTCTATCCTGAAGCATCAGGATATGCCTAAGAATATCGTTATTCTTGGTAGAAATGGTTTCGGTACTGTTAAGGTTGGAGAAGACTTTGCAAGAAGCTTCTATGATCTGGGACTTGTTACCTCAGAGGCAATCGCAAAGACTAAGGCTAAACAGCTTAACAAGATGAGTCTTGAAAAGCTTACAAAACTTAAGGGCGGATGCCTTATCATAGAAAATGCCGGTCTTGTATCCTTTGACAAGCTTGTAGAAGTAATTAAGGATTCGGCTCCTGAAAACAATAATTATGTTGTTATCCTTACTGGTGAGATTGATTCACTTGCTAACTTCTTTGAGGAAAATGAGGATATTGTTGACAGCTTTATCTACCTTATTGATATTCATAAGATTAAGGAACGTGGCATGATGCATCTTGCAAGAGGCTACGTAAAGGAGAAGGGTTACAAGGCTGACAAGTCTGTATTTGATAAACTTAAGGCTGCTCTTAAGACAATGGAAGAAGGAAATATCGACAGATTTATCGCACGTATTGATGAAGTTATAGAGAAGTGCGATAAGAGAGAGGCTGCAGCCGGTGGAGAGCCTTCAAAGGTTATCATTCCTGAGGATGCTAACTAAGTATAGTTTTATTATTTGATTAAAAAGGGCGGATATGAAAATATTCGTCCTTTTAATTATTGACATATATATAACAACATTACAATTTTGATGGCTGTTCTGAGGCTTTATGATCTGGAGGGCTACTGTTTTGCAAAATAAGATGGAGGTAAAATAGTTGAAAAAGGCTAAAGTATTTAGAAGGCTTGCCGCAGTTGGCATGGCGCTTGCTATGCTTGTAGAACTGCCGGTTGTGCAGGTTCTGATGGAGAGAAAGTAGGGGATGATACTATTAAGATCGGATATAACAATCCGACTACGGGTCCTCTTGCGGGAAATGGCAAAGGCTGCGACTGGGCTGTAAAACAGATTACTGACTATGTCGAGGTAAATCCCGTCACCGTTAATGGAAAGATTTCTGCTGGGCTGGGAATAGATCCTTTGCTGACGCTGTTTATCTCAGTTCCGGCAATGTTTATAATAGGTTTTATATTGCAGAGACTGTTTATCAACTGTGCTATGAAAAGAGGGGCAGAGCCGGCGCTTCTGGTAACCTTTGGTATATCCGTTATTCTTAAAGACTGGATGTTGTATCAGTTTACTCCTGATGCCAGACATATAGCTACATCCTATGGCAACAGTACTGTTTCCATAGCCGGACTGGATATATCATTACTAAGTATCATTCTTCTGGCTGTAAGTATAGTTCTCATATTCGGACTCAAGCTTCTGCTGGACAGGACTGATATAGGTAGAGCCATAAGGGCGACAGCAGATGATCCGGTTGCGGCATCTCTTTCCGGAATTAATGTACCGAGAACACTTGCTGTTGCAATGGGAATAGCTGCTGCGACTGCTGCTGTGGCTGGAACCTGTGTAAGCATGAAATGGACCTTCTATCCTACATCGGGCGGCTCTTACCTGCTGATCGCATTTGTGGTTGTAGTTATAGGTGGACTTGGAAATATAAAGGGTACTCTGATTGCCGGAATACTCTTTGGATTCATTCAGGTTTTAGGCGGAGCAAACTACGGACTTCTTATAAGCTACATATTCCTGATAGTTCTGCTGGTACTCGATCCCAGAACCTGGATAAACAGAATGATACCTGATAAAAGAGATAAGGGAGGTGCGAAGCATGAAGCATAGTTCCCTTATAAAGATAATAATATATGCGGTACTCGGAATCATTTTACTGATACTGGGCATCACAGAGGCTGTCTCCGGAAATTTCATGAGATATATGCTGCAGATATTTCTGTATATTACCATAGGCGAGATGTGGAATCTGCTCAGCGGCTTTGCCGGTATGACGAGTCTGGGACAGCAGGCATACATCGGACTGGCAGGGTATTCGGTTGCTATGGTGACTACAGTTTATAAGCTGCATTATTCTGTGGGAATACTTGTTGGTGTTTTGATAGGGACAGTGGTTTCGGCATTTCTGGCATTTCTGCTTCTATATTCTTCATAAATAAAGGAACCATATATCCGGAGAGTGGGTTTAGTATAAGCTGGACCATATCTATGGTTTTTATCGTAATAATAGGCGGAGTGGGAACTATAGAGGGACCGATTGTTGGAACAGTAGTATATGTTATGCTGCAGGAGTTTCTGGCACATTTTCCGGGGCTTTCCAATATAATACTTGGGTTAATTGCAATACTTGTAATCCTGTTTATGCCGGAAGGAATAGTGGGATTTATCATGTCAAAGCTTTCGGCTGTATCTCAGCCGGGTAAAGAAAGGGGTTAATCATGAACGAGAATATTACAAAGAGAAATGAACTATTAGCCAAGAAGGTTATCAAGGGGCTGGAATCCAGAAATATGACCGGCTATTATGCAGCTACTAAGGAGGAGGCTCTTAAAATAGCACTGGATATTATTCCTGAGGGTGCTAAGATTACAATGGGTGGAGGAATGAGCGTCAGGGAGATCGGACTTGTAGATGCTCTGAAGGAAGGTCAGTATTCATTTATTGACAGGGACAACTACGAAGATAAAAGAGAAGCTATGCTCATGGCCTATGATGCAGATGTATTTCTTTCAGGCGTAAATGCCATGACTGAGGATGGTATTCTTGTAAATATAGATGGAAATGCCAACAGGGTATCGGCTATTGCCCAGGGACCTAAAAAGGTTCTCTTTATCGTTGGCATGAATAAGATATGTAATGATGTGGATGCTGCCATGAAGAGAGCGAGAAATGTGGCTGCACCTATAAATGCGCAGAGGTTTGATATTTCCACTCCATGTAAATCAACCGGTTCATGTATGAACTGCAAGTCACCTGATACTATATGCTGTCAGTTCCTTATTACTAGGTATTCCAAGCATGTGGACAGGATACATGTTATACTGGTAAATGATGATCTGGGCTTTTAATCGTCGGCAGGATCTGGATGCGTATGTCCTGTGGTGTCAAAGGGTACTTTTGATATCTGCATCATAGGCGGGTTGATCAGGCTTCGGTGCACCGTAAATCAGATCGGGAAATGATATATGTGTCGCAATATAGTAATCAAATGGAGCTCGGCTGGTAAGTGGCTGAGCTCTGATTATGTATGATAAAAGGGCTCACCGATTGCAGGATCTGAATAGTTACAATAGAATAAGCATTTGAAATGTGGTATTATTTCGGTGTTATTAAACGGGAAAGAGGTTGAAGTATTGTCAAAAAAATTATTTATAGCCGAGAAGCCTTCTGTGGCGCAGCAGTTTGCCGATGCGCTTAAGGTTAAGGGAGGTAAGTCCAACGGTTATATTGAAAATGATAAATATATAGTTACATGGTGTGTAGGTCATCTCATAACAATGAGCTATCCTGATGCCTACGATGAGGCACTTAAGAAATGGAGTATGGCTACATTGCCATTTATTCCTGATACCTATAAGTATGAGGTGATTCCGGCTGTCAGTAAGCAGTTTAATATCGTAAAGGGACTTCTGAACCGGGACGATGTAGAAACAATCTATGTCTGTACCGACTCCGGACGTGAAGGAGAATATATATACAGACTGGTTGATCAGATGGCAGCGGTGGATCCGTCCAAAGACAGAAGAAGAGTATGGATTGATTCCCAGACTGAGGAGGAAATCCTGAGAGGTATCCAGCAGGCAAAGCCGCTGTCGGATTATGATAATCTCAGTTGTTCTGCATATCTCAGGGCGCAGGAAGATTATCTTATGGGAATTAATTTCTCCAGAGCACTGACTCTCAAGTATTCCTATCCTATAAAGCAGTATCTGGGAATAGATAAATGCGTCATAGCGGTTGGACGTGTAATGACCTGTGTTCTTGGAATGATCGTAAAGCGCGAAAGGGAGATCAGGGAATTTAAAGTAACTGATTTCTACAGAGTGCTGGCAAGGGTTGGAAAGAAGGGGAGTGATGCTGCGCAGGATCCTGACTTTATAAAGCTCTTTGATGCAGAGTGGAAGGCGGTATCCGGAAGCAAGTATTTTAACAGCCCCAAGCTGTATAAGGAAAATGGTTTCAAGGAGAGAAAGGATGCGGAGGAGCTTATAGAGTATCTGAAGACTCCGGAGCCTGTGGAGCTTACCATAAGCAGCATTTCCAGAAAGACGGAGAAGAAGAATCCGCCTATGCTTTATAATCTGGCTGAGCTTCAGAATGACTGCTCCAGATTCTTCAAGATAAGCCCTACGGATACCCTTAATATAGTTCAGGAGCTGTATGAGAAGAAGATGGTTACCTATCCGAGAACGGACGCCAGAGTTTTATCTACAGCCATTTCCAAGGAAATAGATAAGAATATAAGAGGTCTCTGCAATTATCAGCCTGTGGCAGCATTTGCTCAGAATATACTTAATCAACAGGGCTATAAAGGGATAGCTTCTTCAAAGTATGTTAATGATAAGCTGATCACAGATCACTATGCTATAATTCCTACAGGTCAGGGACTTGGTCAGCTTGGAAAACTGCCTCCTATACAGGCAAAGGTTTATGACAAGATAGTAAGAAGATTTCTGTCTATCTATTATCCGCCGGCAGAATATCAGAAGCTGGCTGTTGTTCTTACCAGAAATACAGAGCAGTTCAGCGCTTCCTTTAAGCTGCTTATAAAACCCGGATATCTGAAGATAGCAGATCCGACACTGGTAAACCGTATGAGTGGAAGTAATGCTCAGAAGTCAGGCGGTCAAGACGGTGAGGAGGACACAGGGAGTAAAGATACTGATAAGGAATCCGGTGGTTCCGGTGAGGACTCGGATAATCAGGTTGCCACAAAGGATGTGGTGGATTATATTTCCAAGCTTAAGAAGGGGGATGTGCTGTCCTGTGGAGGATTCGATATCAGGGAAGGTAAGACCAATCCTCCGAAAAGATATACCTCCGGTTCCATGATACTTGCTATGGAAAATGCTGGTAATCTGATAGAGGACGAGGAACTGAGAGAGCAGATCAAGGGTAGTGGTATCGGAACCTCGGCTACAAGAGATGCCATCATAACGAAGCTTGATACGAATAAATATATTCAGCTAAACAAAAAAACACAGGTACTGACGCCAACATTTTTAGGCGAAATAATCTATGATGTGGTAAGATACTCAATCAGTGGTCTTCTGAGAGCGGATCTTACTGCAAGCTGGGAATATGGACTTGCCGGCGTTGCAGATGGAAGCATAACGGAAGAAGAGTATAATGAAAAGCTTCGTGGTTATGTGACCAAATATACTAATATAGTTAAAAATGTAAATAATCAGAATCAGATGCATGTGGTATTTGACCAGACGAAGCCATTTTATTCCAAAGTTAAGAAAGCTTCTACGAATAAGAATACCTGATTTCAAAGAAAAGAAGGCTTCTACGAATAAGAATACCTGATTTCAAAGAAAAGAAAGCTTCTACGAATATGAATACCTGATTTCAAAAAAGAGGATTTAAAATACAAGTTGAGAATAGAAAGGATACAGAACATGAGTAATAACGAAAAATTAATGGTACTTAATATGTATGATCTCTCTCACACTAAGGCTGCAGAGCTTCTTAACAGTGTGACTTATCCGTGGGAGGCGCTGCCTTTGATCAAGGACTATATACTTAAGCTGGGAGCTGAGATAGATGCATCCGAGGGAGATGATCCCGAATACATAAAGAGAGGCGAGGACGTATGGATTCATAAGACTGCCAAGGTTTTTGATTCTGCATATATTGCTGGACCATGTATCATAGGGGCGAATACCGAGGTAAGGCAGTGCGCATTTATCAGAGGCTCGGCACTGGTAGGTGAAAACTGCGTAGTCGGTAATTCTACTGAACTGAAAAATGTTATCATATTCGATAATGTTCAGGTTCCGCACTATAATTATGTGGGTGACTCCATACTGGGCTTTAAGTCACATATGGGAGCGGGATCTATTACCTCCAATGTTAAGTCTGACAAGACTCTTGTTGTTGTAAAGGGTCATGATGAATACAGTGACATTAGTATCGAGACAGGACTTAAGAAATTCGGAGCTATGCTGGGAGACTATGTTGAGGTGGGCTGCAACAGTGTTCTGAACCCCGGAAGCGTTATAGGAAGAAATACCAATATTTATCCTCTGTCACCAATCAGAGGCTTTATTCCTGAGAACAGTATAGTTAAGACGGGATGTGTCGTTGTAACTAAGAAGTAGATAACGTAAACAGACTGTCTGGTGAATTTCCGGATATTCTGGAGTATCTATGAAAGATAAGGAAAATAATATATGAGTAAATATATAGGAAAAATCATATCTATCATTTTGGTGCTTGGGCTTATATTCTCATCACAGCTTCTGAGTGGTGCTGGAAATGTTCAGGCTGAGGGCACCACTAAGTCCATTAAGGGATTTCTGCAGACGGCGCTTAAGCCCATGGGAACTACCATGTATATATATGGTGGCGGCTGGAATGAAGAAGATACAGGTGCAGGTACAGAAGCAAGAACTATAGGTCTTAGTCCTAAATGGGCTGAGTTTGCTGCAGAGCAGGGAGCCTCTTATAATTATAAGGATTATGACTATACGAAGGATGTGAGCGTTATTCATCTAGGGCTGGACTGCAGTGGCTTTGCCGGATGGGCTATCTATAACACTCTTGAAACAGAAGATGGAAATGAAGGCTATGTTGATTATTATAACCGGGTTCTGGAAAAGCTGGAGGAAGCCGGTTATGGAACACTCACTATGGCATCTTCAGTAACAGATTACAAGCCTGGTGACATAATGAAATCAAATGGTCATATGTGGATCGTAATAGGAAGCTGCGAGGATGGAAGCGTGGTACTTCTTCACAGCAGTCCTCCCGGAGTCCAGCTTTCGGGAACAGCTACGCCTTCCGGACAGAAGTATTCCCAGGCTAATACACTTGCAACCTATTACATGAAGAACTATTATAGTGACTGGTATTCAAGATATCCTGACAGCAGCAGGTCATCCGGCTATTTATCAGGATATAATCAGTTCAGATGGAGTATAACCTCACAATTTGCTGACGATGAAAAGTATCAGGAGATGAATGCTACAGAGGTGCTTTATGATCTCTTTGGTTCTGTTCCGGAGGGGTATGACATCTATCTCAGCTCTGAACAGAGCGGATCCTCTTCTTCATCTAATGAAGAAACTACCGGTGAAGGTGCATTTGGCACGGGTAGTTGGGAAAAGGATAGTAAAGGCTGGAAGTTTCTGAAGAAAAATGGTGATCTTCTGACATCCGGATGGTTCAAGGTAGATGGAGCCTGGTACTATTTTGATAAGAATGCTTATATAGTAACGGGCTGGCAGAAGATAGGTGGAGTGTGGTATTATATGAGACCGGACGGAACCATGGCAACAGGCTGGGTAAAGGATGGTGGAGTATGGTACTATATGAATAGTAGTGGAGTCATGACTACAGGCTGGGTGCAGGCTGATGGAGTATGGTACTATATGAATAGCAGTGGAGCCATGACTACAGGCTGGGTAAAGGCTGGCAGCAGTTGGTATTATATGGATATAAACGGCGCCATGACCACAGGCTGGATAAAGGACGGAAGTGACTGGTATTATCTGAAGAGCGATGGCTCTATGGCTGCAGCAACATATATTGGAAGCTACTTTGTAGATAGCAGTGGCAGATGGGTAAAGTAATTATAAAACGGGTGTTATATGAAAGAGGGTATAATCGTTGTAAATCCTGGAACTATGAATAGTGATATTCATACGAGGTGCATAGAAGAGCTGGTGCTTTCCATAAAGGACAGGCTGGAGGATGCCGAGGTAGTACATGTATATACTAATGGTGATATCAGAAAGAGACTCCGCGAAGAAACCGGTGAAAAGGTACAGAACCTGAAGGCTGCCATCCTTGGAATGAAGGAAAAGGGTGTCACGCATCTTACTGTGCTTACGACTGATGTGTTTGAAAGTGAAGATTTTGTGCGTCTAAAGGAGGAGACCGGTGGACTTGCCGGACTTTTCATTATTACGAATATAGCAGGTCCTCTTATAAGCGAAGAGGAAGACTATGAGATAACAGCCAGAGCAGTGAGGAGTGCATTTGGAGATATAGTAGGAGATGATATACTGCTTCTTGTTTCCGGAACAGCTCATCCTGCTGCAGACGAAATTGCTGACAGAAGATTGCAGGAATTTGAGAAGAGCATCAGAAAGTATATACCTAATACTTTTGTCGCAACACTGCATGGCGCAAGAAAACCTTATAAGGTTATAAAAGAGATAAAGCAGATTACAGGAACAAGAGTAGTTCTTGCACCTCTTGAATATATTGCAGGTGAAGGGATAGAGAATTCGGTTTCAGAAGAATACCCCGGTCTGGTAGCCAGGCTTGAAGCTGAGGGCTTCGTAGTTGAAGGCGTATTTAATGGGATAGCCGAATATGAAGATTTTCTGAGACTATATCTGAGACGCCTGTATGCTGCCAGAAGGCAGTAAGCGGTTTATACAAAATGATCGTAACTGGTCAGGTCATGCATTTGATGGAGTGACCATAAAGAATTGACTTAATAAGGTCAAAGGAGAATATCGGATTATGAATATTATGATAGCAGGCTGTGGCAAGGTTGGACAGGCTCTTGCAGAAACGCTTTCCACTTCCGGACATGAGGTTACGGTAATGGATAAGAATCACGCAGCCTTGATTGGTGTTACATCCTCATGTGATGTAATAGGATATCAGGGAGACTGTACCAGTATCAGAAGCCAGATGGAGGCGGGGATAAAGGATGCGGATCTTCTGATAGCGGTTACCAGTGATGATGAGATCAACATGCTTGCCTGTCTGATAGCAAGAAAAACAGGAAAATGTCACACCATTGCAAGGATAAGAAGCCCTCAATATACTGATGAGATACGGTATCTGAAGGAAGAGCTTGGACTGTCTATGTCGATAAATCCTGAGATGGTAGCGGCAGATGAAATGGTGAGACTGATACAGCTTCCGTCAGCCCTGGAGGTGGATACATTTGCGAAGGGCAGAGTCAGTCTTATAGGCATGAAGATACCGGAGGGTTCGATACTTGATAATCTTGCCATCAGGGATCTGCCTTCCAAGGTTGGTGTTAATTCCCTGATATGTGTTACTGAACATGATGGAGAGGTAAGCATACCTAATGGTTATAATGTGCTTCATTCCGGAGACAAGATATCAGTAACATTTTCCATGAGGGAAGCAAGCGCATTTCTGAACAAGATCGGGCTCAAGGCTAAAAGCATAAAAAATGTAATGATAGCCGGTGGTGGTACTATATGCTATTATCTTGCAAAGAAGCTTCTGGATCTCAAGATAAATGTTAAGATCATTGAAAAAGACAGGGACAGATGCAAGGAACTGTCGGAGCTTCTTCCCAAGGCGATGATCATTAATGGAGATGCTACGGAGAAGAGACTTCTGATGCAGGAATCAATAGAGGATATGGATGCTGTCTGCTGTCTGATGCATCAGGATGAAGCCAATATTCTTCTGTCACTTTATCTTAGCAATGTTAATCCGAATATCAAGTTTATTACCAGAGTTCACAGAAATTCCTACGAGGATCTGGTGACAGAGCTTCCGGTTGGTAACATTATAAGTACCAAGAACATAACCATAGATTATATAGTAAGGTATGTCAGGTCTATGGAGAATTCTATGGGAAGTGAAGTTGAAGCATTGTATCATATAATGGATGGCAAGGTTGAAGCACTTGAGCTTATTATAGGTGAGGACTTCACCAAGGCCGGCGTAGAGCTTAAGGATCTTCAACTGATTGATAATACACTGATATGTATCATAAACAGGAAGGGCAGGATCATTCGTCCGGGTGGTCGTGATACTATGGAAATCGGAGACAGTGTTATAGTTGTTACAACACATAAAAATATAAACAATATTCGGGATATCATTAAGGAATAGTCATGAATCATAAAATGGTGGTCTATGTACTTGGCCGAGTTACTCAGATAATTGGAATACTAATGCTTCTTCCTGCTGTAGTCGGGCTGATATATCGTGAAAAAGAAATCGTACCTATAACTATTACAGCATTAATCGTTCTTCTGGCGGGTGGATTGCTTAATCTTAAGAAGCCTAAAAAAACTCAGATCAGGGCTAAGGAAGGTTTTGTTATCACAGCTCTGGTCTGGATAGTGATGAGTATTGTTGGGGCTATACCATTTGTTGTGACTGGTTATATCCCTTCTATTACTGATGCTGTTTTTGAAACTGCTTCAGGCTTTACAACGACCGGTGCCAGTATATTAACAGATGTTGAAGCCCTTCCACACTCACTTCTGTTCTGGAGAAGCTTTACTCACTGGATCGGAGGTATGGGAATCCTGGTATTCATGCTTGCTTTTGTTACTTCCAGCGCAGATGAAATGAACATAATGCGTGCAGAAAGCCCCGGGCCTTCTGTTGAGAAGATGGTTCCAAAGGTAAGGGAAACCGCATTTATACTCTATGCAATCTATACTGTTCTCACATGTGCGCTGGTTATGGCGCTTATCATAGCCGGAATGCCTGTATTTGACAGCCTATGTCTTTCCTTTGGTACAGCAGGTACCGGAGGCTTTGGAATAAAGGGAGACAGTATAGCCGGCTATTCAAAGGCGTGCCAGATAATCATTACAGTAGGAATGGTTCTCTTTGGCGTTAATTTCAATGTATATTACCTGATAATAATGAAAAAATTCAGAGATCTTTTCCATGCTGAAGAAGTTATATGTTATCTGGTAATATATGCTGTAGCTACACTGATAGTATCAATAGGTACATTTAATGTTGTTATCGGCTCTATGGGATGGACAGGGGCAGAGGGATTTGACAGCTTTGGTGAGGCTCTTCAGCAGTCTGCATTTCAGGTGGCATCTGTGATGACCACAACAGGATTTGCAACTACAGACTTTAATCTGTGGTCAAATATTTCCAAGACTATTTTGGTTGCTGTTATGTTTATAGGAGCCTGTGCCGGCAGTACCGGCGGTGGTATGAAGGTATCAAGATGGATACTGTATTTTAAGCAGGTAAGGCGTGAGCTTCAGAGCTATATTCATCCTTCCTCTGTCAGAAGTATATGGCTTGACGGAAAGGTGGTTGGCAAGGATACCCTCAGAACTACGAATGTTTATCTGATGGCATACGTTTTCGTGTTCCTGATCTCTCTCGTAATTATCAGCTTTGATGGATATGATGTGGTTACCAGCTTCACAGCCGTAACTGCAACTATCAATAATATAGGTCCGGGTCTTAGTGTGGTGGGACCGGCAGGTAATTTTGCAGGCTTCAGTATATTATCCAAATGGGTTTTTATATTTGATATGATCGCGGGAAGGCTGGAGCTGTTTCCGGTTCTTATAATGTTATCTCTTAGTACATGGAGAAAGAAATAGTGAAGAATAAACTAAAGTCAGAACAACTTATCCCACTCAGCTTCCTGATAGCGATAATCATAGGAACTGTGATATTGATGCTGCCTGTATCTACTGCAGATGGAAAAGGCACAGATGTGATAACGGCACTCTTCACAGCAACTACATCTCTCTGCGTAACCGGTCTTGTAGTTGTTGATACCTATGCCTATTGGAGTCTGTTTGGCAAAATCATCATTCTTATAATGATACAGCTTGGTGGACTTGGAATCATAACAGTTATGTCGGTCATGATGCTGGCGGTTCACAGGAAGATGACACTGGGACATATGGTTGTCCTGCATGATGCATTTAACCTGAGTACCATATCAGGCCTTAAGAGGTTTCTTGCAAAGGTCTTTCTCAGTACCTTGGCGGTAGAGGGATTAGGCGGTATAATCTACTGCATTCGTTTTATTCCGCAGTTTGGAGTGGGGAGAGGAATATGGTATTCCTTTTTTACTGCAATATCAGCTTTCTGTAATGCCGGAATAGATATAATCGGTCCGAACAGCCTTATTGATTATAATACAGACTATCTGATCATATTTAATACCAGTATGCTGATCATTCTCGGCGGACTCGGTTATGTAGTATGGTTTGATATAGCAGGTACCTTTATAAACGGCATCAGGAAGAAGTATTCCTTTGGGCTTATATGTAAAAGATTCAGCGAGCATACGAAGCTTGTACTCAATCTTACCTTTTTCCTGCTTTTATTCGGTACTGTCGGTATATTTGTAATGGAATATACCAATGCAGAAACTATAGGAAATATGGGAATCGGTGGAAAGCTGCTTAACAGTTTCTTTCAGTCCGTCACCTTCAGAACGGCAGGATTTGCGGCAGTTCCACAGTCTTCTCTGACAAATGGCTCCTGTGCTCTGGGACTACTGCTTATGTTTATCGGAGGATCACCTGTAGGTACAGCCGGTGGTGTAAAAACCATTACATTTTTTGTTGTAGTTCTTAATGCGGTTTCCTATATCAGATCAAGAAAGGAAACGGTTGTATTCAGCAGGCGTATATCTGATGAGCTGATACAGAAATCCACAGCTATTCTTACCGTCAGCTTTGCCATAACCTTTATAATGCTGGTACTGCTTCTGACCACCAATAAGGTGGATATGGTGGATGCGCTTTATGAAACCTTCAGTGCGACAGCTACGGTTGGTCTGTCAAGGTCACTTACACCGACCCTGAATCCTGTCGGGAAGATCATTATTATCATATGCATGTATCTGGGCAGAATCGGTCCTATATCCATGGCTTTGTTTTTTAAGTATCATGGTGCTGAGAAAAATAATATCAGCTTTGTGAAGGGCAATTATTTTGTAGGATAGTACTGGTTAGGGTATGTCGGGGTGCTGCCCCTGTGGAGTATAAAAAGGAGATTAGTATGAATAAGTCATTTGCGGTATTTGGTCTGGGACGTTTTGGCAGAAAGGTGGCACTCAGTCTGTATGATATGGGTGCGGAGGTTATGGTTGTAGATAGGGATCAGGAGCTTCTGGAAAAGCTTTCGGGGCATGTGACCTATGCTATTGAAGCAGATCTAAGCGATGCTGAAGATATAAAGGGACTCGGTATAGAGAATACGGATGTTGTTATCGTAGCCATGGGTTCGGATCTTACATCAAGCATTATGTCGGTAATGGTTTCAAAGGAGATAGGAGTGCCATATGTAGTTGCAAAGGCTTCTGATGAGAGAATGGGCTCCATACTTGAGAAGGTCGGAGCTGATAAGGTCATCTTTCCGGAAGAAGAAACTGCCATGAGAACAGCCAGAAAGCTTATGTCTGACAGCTTCCTGGAATTCTTTGATATAGACGATAATCTCTGTCTTCTGGAAATGCGTCCGAAGAAGGAATGGATAGGCAAGAATCTTATAGAACTTAACCTACGTGAGCAATATAGCATAAATGTAGTGGCAATCAAGAGTAATAACGAGATGCGTTCTTATATAGATCCGAAGAAGCCTCTCAGCGAGAGTGATGAACTGCTGGTAATAGCTGAAAAGGATGATCTGAAGAAACTTAACTAAAGATTTTTATATCGATTCTTAAATGATTGGAACAAATGCCTCTCTGATTAACCTGTTGGCACAGTCTTCAAAGCTTCAGCGTAACTGGATTAAAAAATAAAAGCTCCTGAAATATGTTTCCGGAATTACGGACTGCATATTTTCAGGAGCTTATTTTTTCTGATACTTTACTGATGAACTGTCAGGTTCAGCAGCTTATGAGAAGCGTGTTGAATAAAACCATTATTCGATTGATACCTACTTCATCTCGGAAATACCACCGGCTGATACAAGACCATCCAGAGGGATTCCGGCTTTACAGAACGGACATTCATGGGAAGTATAGGAAGCATAGCCTTCGATATCATTCATGTGGAATACAGAATGAACATCTATTCCTTTAACATTTTCCACGGCAGAGAATATAGAGGTGATTGCGGCTATGTTACCACCGTAATACTCGATACATTCGAGAGCCTTTTCAGTTGTATGACCTGTGGTTACTGTAGCCAGAAGAAGCATCACGTGCTTATTCCTGATCATCGGGATAACATTATCTTTAAATGTGAGCTGTCCCATAGAATTCACTTCTGGTGTGATAACATACATAGTACCATGTTGATTCATAGACATGATTCCTGATTCAGTAAGTGCATCTGCAAGATATGCGCCGATTACATCTGTACCATCTATACATACGATAGTATCTACGATAGTGGTTGCAAGATATTCATGGCTGATGGACTTGGCAACTGCCTTTGCTTCAGCGGATCGAGCCTTCAGAGTAGTAAGGTCAATATAGTAATTGATATGTGAAGAAGTAGTTGCAAAATGTCCCTGGGAAACCTTCAGATTGATCTGATTATTAAATGGTGAAGTTATCTTATATGTTTGCATATTAAACCCCCTATCCGGAAATGATAAAAATTTTTACCTTTCCTAATTATAAAAAAAAATGATTGAATATACAATATTTATATCATCTTTTTACTACTTACTTTAAGCAGACTATATTGATGATTACTTTTATGACTGTTCAGTGATTTCATGACCTGAATAATTGCAATTATTTTTTTATATGATTCAGGCAGGTCTTGATGATGACGATTTTTGTGGTAAGATTTAAAATGTATTATATTTAGCTGATTATTAAGGAGCGCGATATGGAATCTGGTTTTGAGATACTTGCCGGTACTTCCCGGTCCGGAAAAACATATACCCTTTGTACCTGGGTACTGAAGGAAGCAAATGAGCATCCGAAAAATGAATATATAGTTGTAGTTCCGGAACAGGTGGGAAATGAATATGAGAAGAAGCTTATAGAAATGAACTATGAGCTTTTTGGACATCCCGGTTTTATGAATATAGATGTGCTTGGCTTCGGTCGTCTGGCGTATCGGATATTTACCGAGTTTGGCATCAGGGATATACAGCTTCTGGAGGAGTATGAGAAAAATATGCTGGTCAGGGTAGCCGGCGGGCATATCTCAGATAAACTGACTATTTATCAGAAGAGTGTGGGAAGAGTTGGATTTACTGCTGAGGTTAAGTCTCTCATTTCTGAGTTCCTTCAATATGGGGTAGAACCTGAGGATATAGAAAAGGTTTGTAATGAACTGGGAGATGACAGGGCTACTCTTAGGAATAAGCTCGGTGATGTAAGAGCTATATATGAGGAAGTGAAGGATATTATATCAGATATGCGAACCCCTATGTCAGAGCTTTCGTCAGGTCTTCCCAAGGAAATCGCTGCTTCCGGTTCAGCAGTTATTTCAGAAGAAAAACTGAAGCTTCTGACCAGACTTTTAAAGAGTGGGGCTCCATGCAGCGTAACGGACGGTGTAACATTTATCTTTGATGAATATAGAGGTTATACTCCGGATCAGCTAGCTGTTATCGGAGAGCTTGGTAAGAGAGCAGAGTGTCTTAAGTTTGCTCTTTGTATAGATAAGGGGCTTTTGTCTCAGGGAAATGCACCTGCAGAGCATCATTTATTCCATAAGAGCTATATGACCTATAGAAGTCTTGTGGAGAAGCTGGGAAGAAAGCCAAAGGTGATCGGTATCACAGGGCATAGACCTCAGAATATGCTCAGTCATCTGTCGTCAAATATATTCAGATATCCATATAAGGTTTATAGTGGTGATACTACGGATGACCATTCACTTGAGATATATACAGCAAAGAATCTGGAGGAGGAGATCAGACTTGTAGCGCAGTCGGTAAGAGAAAATGTAAAGTCCGGACTGCGTTATAAGGATATGGTGGTATGTGTAAGTGATGTAGAGAGCTTTGACAGCTTTGCCGGAAGAATATTTGACGAGTACGAAATACCTGTATTTTTTGATTATTCCCGAAAGCTTAAGAAGAACCCTTTTACAGAGGCTATCATCAGGGCTCTTAAAATATCAGACAGGGATTATGATTATGACAGCGTATTCGGGTTTGTAAAAACCGGTGTATGTGATGTAACTGATATACATGCTTTGGATAAACTGGAAAATCATGTTCTGAAAACGGGAATCCGTGGAAAGAAGATGTGGAACAGGAAGCTGAGACCTTATGGCAGAAGTAGGGATATCTCAGAGGGAATGAAGAATGAGTATCGTGAGATGAATAAGGTACGCGAGGAGATATTGAAATGTTTAAGTGATTTTTCAGACATAGGAAAGGGACAGGAGAAGGTAAGTATATATATATCAGCGATCCGGGGGATGATGGAGAGACTCTCATTTGAGGAAAAGATGGAGAAAACCAGAGTTCTTCTTGAAGACAGAAATATGATGTCTGAAGCAAGAGTTATGGGTAGCCTGTATAATATGCTGGATAAGATACTGACTCAGACAGACCTGTTACTGGGTCAGGAGGAAATGCAGCTTCATGAATTTATAGATATTCTCTCGGCGGGAATCAGTGAGATACAGATAGGGGTCATTCCGCCTACACTTGATGCTCTTCATGTATGTGATACAGAAAGATCCAGAATAGTGGATGCTAAGGCAGTTTATCTGATAAATGTAAATGACGGAGTTATTCCGGTCAGAAGGTCCTCAGGAAGAATACTCTCTGATAAGGATAAGGAAGAGGTGATTAGGATACTTGAGGATGAGGGTATAGGAAAGACGCTGGCGGACACGGGAATCAGGAAGAGTACTGATGATCTGTTCCAGCTCTATCAGATTATGTCCAAGCCTTCAGAAAAGCTTGTTATCAGCTATTCAGATATGAGTATGTCAGGAGATTCCATAGAGCCATCATATATTATCGGTCGGATTCGTAATCTTTTTTCAGACTTAAGGATAACTAAGAAAAGTGCCAAAGAATTGATGGGTACGGAGAGAAGCGACAGGCTTCATTATATAGGTGATATCAGAAATGCTCTTGAGATTATTCACAGTAAGGATAACAAAGAGTCAGATTCTTATCAGGACAGCAGATATAATGAACTAATGGATGGTATCGTTAAATATATGATATGCAGTAATGATACCGGCATGGAGCAGATGCTTTTACCGGGACTTACCTTTAGTAATACACCTTCAGCTATATCTGATGAAGTAATGAGCAGTATAGATGTAAGATTATCAGTGTCGAAGTTGGAAAGCTTTGCAGACTGCCCATATTCATATTTTATGCAATATATTCTTGGACTGAGGGAAAGGGAAGAGAAGAAGATAGAATCCTATGATGTGGGTAATATACTTCACAGGGCTTTGGAGCTTACTATAAATGAGATAAAGGATCTGGGAAATGACTGGAATGCTGTATCTGATGAGGAACTGAAAGAGAAAGCTCTGGAGTATCTGGATCTCGCCTGGGAAGAAAATGGAATGGACTTTATCGCTGAGAATGACATCTCTGAATATGAGCAGGCGGAAAACTCAGGAACAGAGCAGGGGGAAGAACCGGATAAGGAGCAGAAAAAAGACCTTGAGACAGAACAGGGTAAGGAGCCGGGTAAGGAGCAGAAAAAGGATCTTGAGGTAGAGCAAAGTGAAGAGCCGGATAAGGAGCAGAAAAAGGACCTTGAGACAGAGCAAAGTGAAGAACCGGATAAGGAGCAGAAAAAGGACCTTGAGACAGAGCAGGAGACTGAGCCGGCAGATGGAAAGACCATAGCTATCTATAATAATCTCAAGGAGCTGCTGGTTCATAATATAGATATCATAAAAAAGCAGATAACAGCCGGAAAGCTGCTTCCATTTAGAACAGAGCAGGAATTTACCGCAGAGTTCACTGCACATCGTCCTGATGGCAGCGAGGTTCCGGTATTACTAAAAGGAAAGATAGACCGAATCGATACCCTGAACTCAGATGATGGAAAGCTCTATATCAGAGTTATAGACTACAAAACCGGAAGTCAGTCTTTTGATCCGGTGGAAATTAAGGAAGGAACTACTCTTCAGCTTTCTGTATATGCCAAAATCATAGAAGAGATAATGAAGAAGAACTTTAGTGGTTCAGAAATTATTCCTGCGGGGATGTATTATTATCACATTAAGAATGATACATTTGACGCTCCTGAATCAAAACTAAAGGATGTGATGCCGGATAGTGAGGAAGAGGCTGTGATTCTTGATAATATCAGAACTCAGAAGCTTCGTCTGGACGGTGTATCTAATGGTAATCCTGTTACCGAGCTGAATATTCATGATAATGGACTGGTAGATACAAAAACCGGAAATCTGAAACGTGATAGTAATGTTATAGAAGTATCCATACTTAAGGATGGAACCATGAAAGACGGTTCGCTGGTAATATCCGGAGAAACATTGGAAGCCATAGAGGATTACAGCGTAGGCAAGATGCTGGAGACGGCTGATAAGATATTGTCAGGCTGCATAGACAAGGCTCCGGTAAAGATGCCGGGGAATGAGGGAAATGCCTGCACATATTGCAGCTATAAGCCTGTATGCAGATTCTCTGATTATTCCGGCAAGGAAAGAGTTGTATATAAGCCTAAGGGCACATCCAGAATGCTGCTTGATGAAATCGCGAGGAGCGTGAGCGGTGATACTACAGAAACAGCATCAGAGGATACTAGGGAAACGGCATCAGATGTTCCTACAGAAAAGGTATCGGATGCTGCTGGAGACAGAAAAAATAGAAACATTATTAAAAATGCAAGATTTATAGAGGAATAGATGTACTAGGAGTAAGTATATATTAAGGTGCAGGATATGGCAGGAAAAACAAATTGGAATAAAGGGCAGCAGGAAGTGCTGGACAGCCTTTCAGATAACAGGGATATACTTGTTTCTGCGGCAGCAGGCTCTGGTAAGACAGCAGTTCTGGTTGAACGTATTATAAGAACTATCGAATCAGGTGAGGCTGATATAGATGAGATACTCGTTGTAACATTTACCAAGATGGCGGCAGCGCAGATGAAGGGCAAGATCATAAAGGCTTTGGAGAAGCTGGCGGTGAAAGCGGCAGAGAGTGGTGATGCAGATTATATGGACAGGATTACCAGACAACTGCTTCTTGCTGATAAGGCAAATATCTCAACTATCGACAGCTTTTGCAATACCATCGTGAAGGAGAACTTCAGTATAGTGGATATGGATCCTTCATTTGATGTGTTTGATAAAGACGAGATAGAGCTTTTGAAAAATGATGTTCTTGAGAAAGTTCTGGATGATTACTACAGAGATAATGAGGTATTTGGAGAGCTTTCCCAGTTTCTCATTCAGAAGAATATAAATGATTCTGATCTGAAGAAGCTTATTCTTAGGATATTTAATGTTGCGGACAGCTTTGCAGATTACGAGGCGTGGTTTGAGAAGGCAAGAGGTGATTACGATAATCCGGAGGATGTTCTGAAGGAAAACTGGGTTATAGAATACAGAAAATATATAAATCAGTTGGCTGAAGATTATTATAATCATCTCTGTCATATAAGAGACTATTTTCTTCCGGATATTAATACGGATAAAAAGAAAACAGCAGAAAAGATAATCAAGGCTCTTGAAACAGATATAGCCAAGCTTCGCAGTATTGCTGATGCTGCTTCTCTGGATGCTGTCAAAGCTTCTCTGGAGGTTTCATGGGGGAGATTTCCTGAGAAGGATTCAAAGGGTGAGTATGGAGATGATTTCACCAGTCGTATTACTAAAGACAGAAATTCCATAAAAAAGAGTTTTAAGGAGCTTTATACAGAGCAGCAGATAATAGAAGACTATAAGGAATCGGCGGATTATATTAGGGTTCTGGTAGATATAACTTCTGATTTCAGGATCCGGCTTGCGGAAGAAAAAAACAGGCTGAGAAAGTACGAATTCAGTGATATAGCTCATGCTGCCTATAACATTTTATATGATAAGGTGAGGGGCGTGCCAACAGAGGTGGGACTTAGGAAAGCCTCAGAGTTTAAGTATATTTATATAGATGAGTATCAGGACGGCAGTGATCTTCAGGAGAATCTGCTGAGTGCAATCGCCAGAAGAGATGCAGAAGGAAATACAGTAAATATATTTATGGTTGGTGATATAAAGCAGAGTATATACCGTTTTCGACAGGCGAGGCTACAGCTTTTCCTTGAGAAAAGTGAAAGATATTCCAGAAATGAGGGTGGAAGGCTCATAACTCTGAATATGAATTATCGCTCCAGAAGAGAAGTGCTGGAGGGAACGAATTATATATTTGAACATCTTATGTCGAAGGGATTTGGTGGAACTGATTATGATGATACAGTAGGGCTTCATACGCCGGACATCATAGATTATAAGAATAATTATCCGGATACAGAGCTTCCGGTTGGTGGAGCGGTAGAGCTGGAAATGATAAATACCTCCAATGAAGGAATCAACATATCGGAAGAGTCGAATGCAGAGGTGCTTCGATATGAAAATTCCGAGATTGAAGCGCTGGAGATAGGACGGAGGATAAAGGAAATCGTTTATGGTGATGAGTCCAGAGGGATAGAGCCTCTATATGTCCGGAATGAATCATACGACAGCTCTTCTCCGGAAGGTATAGATAACAGTCCTTACAGAAGAGCTACCTTTGGCGATATAGTCATACTGCAGAGAAAGAAAAAAGGATCAGAGGCGGTCCTTCGTCTGTTTGAACAGATGGAGATACCGGCAATCATAGAAGATGCGTCAGGTTTCTTTGATACGATGGAGATCATAACGCTTGTATCGCTTCTGAGAATTATAGATAATCAGCAGCAGGATATACCTCTTGCCTCTGTTCTGCTTTCGCATATTGGTGGTTTCACTGATGAAGAACTGGCGCTGGTAGTTAGTAGTACCGGATATAAGAGGAGTCTTCTGGATAAGTGCACGGCCTTTGCTGAAAAGTATGAAAACTCTGACGAGACAAGGCTTCAGGATATAGCATCAAGACTTAGAATCTTTGATCAGATGATTAAGAACTGGCAGCAGATAAGACCATATATTACCATCAGTAATCTGATAAAGCAGATAGTTAAGGATACGGATTATGAAGGCTATGTGATGAGTATGCCGGATGGAAGAAGACGTGTGGCAAATATCAGACTGCTTCAGCAGAGGGCTGAGAAGTTTGAGAAAAATGAGACTGCCGGGCTTATGGATTTTATCAGATATATAGACAGGTGCAGACTGCAGGAAATAGATTTTGCAGAGGATAGTGACACTGACACTATAACAGATTCGGTCAGGATTATGACTATACATAAGAGCAAGGGCTTGGAATTCCCTATAGTTTTTGTTGCACGTCTGGGTGGTCTGTTCAATATGAAGGATACAGAAGGTGTAGTTGCAGTTGACAGCGATAATTATCTTGCAATGGACAGACTCCGTAAGACAGTACGTGGTGTTAGATTAAGAAGACCCGGAGTTAAGAAAGAAATAATAAAACTGCTGGCAGGCAAAGAGGTAAGAGAAGAGGAAATGCGTCTTCTGTATGTTGCCATGACAAGAGCAAAGGAGAAGCTTATACTTGTTGGTACATTTACCGCAGATCCACCGTCGGTGCTTATGAACAGCAGATCGTATCTTGATTATATACGTACTTCCATGGAGCTTGCTTCAGATCCCAACCCGATAGAGATCACTGTTAAGGATAAGCTCAGCGTAATAGAGAATTTTAGAAAAACCTACTCGGCTAAAAGTGTTGACTATAAAGAAGATGTAGAAAAACTGTTGGAGGATATGAATCAGAGATTATCCTCTGCGGATAAAGCTGAGATGCTTAAAAGTAGTCCTTATGACTTTGTGTATAAATGGGAAGCGGCTACAAATCAGAAGGCCAAGCTTTCAGTTTCAGAGATTAAGCATGCTGAAATGGAAAGCAGACTTGTATCTTTTGATACTTCTGATATTATTATAGATAATGTTGAGACAGAGATACCGGATAAAAAGTTATGTAAACCGAACTCTGTTAATAAAGCTGCTTTAAGAGGAACTGCCATCCACGCTGTATTTGAAAGACTTGATTACTCCAGAATTGATTCTGAAAAGGAAATGAAACTGGAGGTTGAAAGAATACTTGGCGGAGAAGGTTTCTCAGATGAAGAGAGGGAACTGGTTGACATAAATCTGTTTGTGACATTCTATAGTGAAGATGAAGATTCTTTATTTTACAGAATGAAGAGGGCGCACTCTCGAAGTGAGCTCTATAGAGAACAACAGTTTATAACAGGTCTTACTCCTGATCTAATACCTGGAATACAGGGATATACCAAGACACCGGAAAAGGATTTTGTTGTGGTGCAGGGTATAATCGATGCTTTCTTTGTCGAAGCTGGGGAAATAATTCTCGTTGATTACAAGACAGATAATGTTAATAATGGACAGGAATTACTGGACAGATATGCCGCACAGATGTATCTTTATGGTCTGACGATAGAGCAGTTAACGGGGAAAACTGTAGCTGACTGTATTTTGTATTCCACAAAGCTGGGAGAGGTTCATTATACAAATTGGAGGAATTATTTAAATGAGAGATGAAAAGGATAATCTGACATTGCTTGGAAATAAAGAAACCAAGTATCCTGAGACATATACCCCGGAGGTGCTGGAACGTTTTGAGAATAAGCATCCTGATGTGGACTATTTTGTAAAGTTCAACTGTCCGGAGTTTACCAGTCTTTGTCCTATTACAGGACAGCCGGACTTTGCCTGTGTATATATATCTTATATTCCGGATAAATATCTGGTGGAGAGTAAGTCTCTAAAGCTATATATGTTCAGCTTTAGAAATCATGGTGATTTCCATGAGGATTGTATAAATATCATTATGAAGGATCTGATAGCGCTTTTGGATCCTAAGTATATAGAGGTTACCGGAATGTTTATGCCAAGAGGTGGGATATCTATTGATCCATATACAAACTATGGACGTCCCGGAACCAAATGGGAGGAAATGGCATGGAGTCGTCTTGTAAATCATGATATGAATCCTGCCGAGAGTGGACTTACAGGTGGAAGATAGGATTTTTGGGAAAATGGGTACGGCAGTTGCACGACCTGAATAGTTACATTTGGAGAATAATAGTTGAGCAATAGATATAACGAGGTAATTGATTACATTAATAATACTCCGAAGTTTACTAAAAAGACAAAGCTTAGTAATACGTTGGGGCTTCTGCATAAGTTGGGAGATCCGCAGGTCGGAGTTAAGACTGTTCATATAGCCGGTACCAATGGAAAAGGCTCGGTTGCCAGGATGATGTCCGGTTTTTTACAGAACAGTGGATTTAAGACGGGACTTTTTACATCACCTCATCTGGTCAGAATGAATGAAAGGATTCAGATAAATGGTCAGGAAATAAGTGATGACGATTTGGTGGATTTGTTTGATAAGATTGACAAATGTCTTGATCTTAAGCTACTGATGAATCGTCAGGATCAGCAGTTTATGAGCAACTGCCGGGATTCGGAAAATATAAACGTCCCGGAATTAGATCTTCAGCATCCTGCTTTTTTTGAACTGCTTTTTATAATGGCGGTATTATATTTTAAAGATAAGGGCTGTGATTATGTAGTATATGAGACCGGGCTGGGCGGAAGACTGGATGCTACCAATATACTTACGCCTGAAATCAGCATTATTACCTCTATTGGAATGGATCATATGCAATATCTCGGAGATACGATAGAGAGTATTGCAGGAGAAAAGGCTGGAATAATTAAAAAGGGTATTCCGGTGGTTTATAATACAGGTGATTCCAGGGCAGACAAGGTAATAGAAGAAAAAGCTGAGGAACTTGGTAGTCCATGTTATAATGTATCAGCGGCTATGTTGCAGGATGCATCGCAGGGTAGTGTACAGCAGACTAAAGATTCCGGGTATGGATATAATTATAAGGTAAGTGTTGATCTAGGCAGCTATCCGGCTATGCGGGTTTTATATCAGAGGGAAAATGCAAGAACGGCTATATCAGCCTTCGAGCTAATGAACATAGGTACGGATATAGAGGCTGCTATTCATAAAACTCTGGATACATTTTCCTGGCCGGGCAGAATGGAATATATCAAACCAAATGTTCTTATTGATGGGGCACATAATGAGGATGCTGTCCTCAAATATGTTGAATCAGTTAAGGTAATCAAGGAAAGAGACGGCTGGGACAAGCTTAGTCTTATATTTGCTGTAGCAAGTGACAAAGATTATGATAGTATGATAAAGATACTAACTGAAGAGCTTGATTTTGAAAATGTTTATATAGGTGAGATCAAGGGCGACAGAAAGAGTGATGCCCAGACGGAAGTTCAGATGTTCAGGAAGTATATGAAAAAGGATAAGATTTTCAAAGTCAGAGCTTTGGGAGATATAAGTAAAGCCTGGGAGACAGCCAGAAGTGAGCAGGCTGATGATACGCTGCTGCTGGTGGTTGGCTCGCTTTACATGGTGGGAGAGATTAAAGCTGTTATTTCAAGTGATAATTCATGAGGATAGGTAATGAGTAAGAAGAACAAAAATAAAACTGATATGCATGAGATTTCGGTGAATGATCTGGAGGACATCAGAGAATCCGGGATAGATATGTCCTCAGATGATGGATATGATTCTGCTCTGGATGGGGCTTATGATGAAGATTATGAATCTGAGGATTATGAATCAGAGGATTACGAATCAGAAGATTATGGTTCAGGTGATTACGGTTCAGAAAAATATGAATCAAAGGATTATGCCTATGAATCAGAAGCTGATGAACATGAAGAATTTGACCTTGATAAGTTTGAAGCAGAGCTTGAACAGGATGAACTTGAAGAAGAAAGAAGACTAAGCAAGCTGAAAGATGAGGTATCAGATTCTTCGGACAGATCCTCCGGCAGTGGTATTGAGAGAGATTATGATTTCAGCGAAGATACAGATGAGGGATTTGATCTTGAACAGGATATAGAGCTGGACAGAGAGATACAGCGTGAGATCAAAGCGGCTGAGAAGAAAACAGAAAATATGGATTTTTCTGATGAAGATTATGATAATTATTATGGTATAGAGGAACTGCGTCCTGCCAAGAAGATTGTTCCGGAGGATCAAAAGACAACCAGGATACTGAGACTTCGTAAATACCGTGAGCAGAATCTTGCCAGATTTTCCAATATCTACATGCTGGCGGGAATGTTGATCGGAGTGGCGGTATTCTACTTCCTGGTTATTCCGGAAATAAAGGATAATTATGCAGAGCAGCTTAGGGAACTGGAAACCTCTTATAATCAGACTATATCCACCAAGAATAATGAGATAGATAATCTTAATCTTGAGATAGAAGGGCTCAGCAACAGAAACTCAGCTTATGAGTCCAAGCAGGCGGAGATGCAGGCCACCATAGAGAATCTTGCATCAGAGGTGGAAACTCTGAAGAGAACTGTAGAGAGCGGGGGTCTCTCTACTGTGAGTCCTGCAGAAACGAGTCCGGATGCTGCAACTGGGGAAGCAGCAGAGGGCGCGGAGCCGACCACAGAGCTTTCTGAAGAGGAAGCTGCTGCGCAGGCTGCTAATGCTGCCGCAGATAGAAATAATGCCAATGTAATCGGTATCAGTGGAACATCCATAGAAGATTTAATATCTAATGATTAATGAATAAAGTGATTTTAATAATAGACCTGAATAACATGTCAGAATCGCTTTTGAAGGCAAGCTTTCACGGCAATATGATAGTCATATCTGCATGACTTGAACAGACACATATTATTATAAAATCAGAGGGTTGGAGTAGTTATAATTAATGAGTATATTATTTAATCTGAAGCAATATATGAAAATGTATATCCAGAATGTACATTTACCTTTTATGTACAAGCTTGCATGCAAGAATAATAGTGTGATTCGGGATAGAATAATATTTGCCGACATGCATTCGGATGGGATAAATCCCAGCATGCAGGCAGTATATAAAGAATTGAAAAAAAGAGGATACAGACCGAAGGCTATATGTAGAGATGCGAGTAAGATGGGAACTATCAGGTTCCTGAGATTTATGAATGGTTTTATGAATGCCTATGCATCGGCAGGAACAGTTGTGATATCAACATACTTCCTGCCGGTTTCTTCTGCCAAAAAGAGAGAGGAAACGAAGGTTATTCAGCTATGGCATTCGGGTGGTCTCCTGAAAAAAATGGGATATGATACAGAGGATGATATTCCACGAAATTATCATGGAAATGTGTCAGCAAATTATGATCTGGTTACTGTCAGTTCACCTATATGTGAAACAGTATGGGAAAAGGCATTACATCTGGAACATGGTGTGGCGAAGGCTATGGGACTTGCTCGAACAGATGTATATTTTGATGAAAGCTGGAATCAGAGGAACAGGGATATATTTTATTCTTTGATACCTGAAGCAAAAGGAAAAAAGATAGTATTATATGCACCATCCTTTTCCGATAATGCTGCAAGACCTAAGTCGGCAGGCTTATCACTTGTGACAGAAAAAGAATTAAATGAGCTTCTGGGTAAGGATTATTATGTGATATTCAGACCTCATCCTCTGATGAAGGACCAGTATCCACAGTATTTTAACGGAAAGCTGGAAAGATTTACTACATTGAGACTTCTGTCGGTAGCGGACATTCTTGTTACGGACTATTCATCTATTCTTTTTGACTATTCGATCTATAGGAAACCATTTGTCCTTTTTTGTCCGGATATTGATGAGTACAGGAAGTCGAGAGGCTTCTATGTGGATCCTGAATTTTTTCCTTGCTTTATTACCAGAAACGTGGGAAATCTTGTGGATGCCATTAAGAAGGAAAGTGAGCTGGACAGAAGCAGGGAACTGGAACTGTTTTATAAAAAGTATATGGGAGCCTGTGACGGGAATAGTACCAGCCGGATAGTTGATTATATAGTTTCACACATAGAGTCCGGGAATAGGTAGACTAAAGACATGAATGGTTGGTTATTATTCTCTTAGCTAATGACCTTGGAAAGACACATTTTATTACATTGATTCTATAAAAGGATAGGTCGGGATATGAACATCGAGGACAGAAAAAAGTATATACGCCTGGTTGCGTTTGATCTGGATGATACAGCTCTGGATGGTGACGGGAGGCTTACCGAAAAAACAAGTTATTCCTTTACCGAGGCCGCTCGCTGTGGGATAGAACCGGTTATAGCCAGTGGACGTTCTTTTTATTCGCTTCCGGAAGAACTGCTTCAGGTTCCGGGGATTAGATATGCTATATGTTCAAATGGCGCGAATATATTTGACGTAAAAGAAAAAAGATGCATTGCAGCCTATACATTAAAGGAAAACTCTGTCAGGCAGATAGTGAAGCTTGCAGATGATTATATAGAAACGGTTTATCTGGATGCCTTTACCAAGGGAGTGCCTCACAGCGACAGACGGCTGCTGGATACACTTCTGAGTAATGATAAGATATCGGAACACAGAAAGGCATATCTTAGAAAAACCAGAAGACCGGAAGATGATATAAGGGCATTTATAAGAGAGCATGAGACTGTTCTTGACTGTATGAATTATAATGTTTTTGATGTATCGCTTTTTGATGAGCTTATGGAGCGGCTTGCAACTGAGGTTGATGGAGTATATGTAACAAGCTCTATTCCTGAACTTATAGAAATATCAGATGAGAGGTCCGGAAAGGCCGGAGGACTTAGGCGTATAGCAGAGCTTCTGGGGATGCAACTGGAGGAAACTGCCGCATTTGGAAATGCTGATAATGATGCGGATATGATAAGAACAGCAGGAATAGGTTATGCTGTATCCAATTCCTCAGACGAAGCGCTGGAGGCTGCGGATATAGTGATAGGCTCTAACAGGGATGAAAGTGTTGCAGATGAGATACTTAGTCTATGTGCATTAAAGATGAAATATTGAAATTGCTAATTGACAGTGTTATTTGTATTTCAATAACTGGTTGACTATTTTGTGGTGTGTTGTTAATCTTTAGAACATGAGTTGGTGACAAAGTGCCTGTCCCCCTGTCACATTTGGTGGTGACAAGGTGCCTGTCCCCTTGTCACATTATAAAAGAAAGGTTGTATTATGAATAAAAAATCAATTAAGGATTTCTTTCAGAAAAGTGGAAGTGCAGTGGCAATTCCTTTGATAATGGTTATACTGGGACTGTTTTTTATATTCTTTCCGGGCAGTGCCATTAGTATAACTGTCAAGGTGGTGGGAATTGCTTTTGTGGTAATAGGAGCAATTATGGCTGGTTCACTTCTGGCTGCATATTCTCCATATACTATGACGACAGCTATAATACTGATACTTTTCGGGATATTATGTATAGCTTCACCGGGCTTTATAGCATCATTTGTTATAAAGGCTATAGGTATCATGATACTTATAAATGAGCTTATAAGAATATATGAGGCATATAAGATCAAAGGAAAGAGTGATAAGTTTATACAGTATGTAATAGTTGATATCCTGACTCTTATACTGGGTATAGTGCTGATAGCAATCCCGCTTGATATAGCTGGTGCGATTGTTATTGTGATCGGAGTTATACTTCTGGTGCTTGGGATTTCCAACATTATTACGGCGATAAGGGTATATAAAGATGGCCGTTATGTAGATGATGGAACAGATGTAGTCTGGGAAGAATAGCGCCTATCTATAGAGAGGAGAGTATGATGAGAATTGGTATGGGATATGATGTTCACCGTCTTGTAGAGGGCAGACCTCTTATTCTCGGTGGTGTCGAGGTACCTTATGAGAAGGGACTTCTGGGACATTCTGACGCGGATTGTCTGACACATGCAATCATGGATAGTCTTCTGGGAGCTGCAGCGCTTGGGGATATCGGAAAGCATTTTCCGGATACAGATCCAAGATACGAGGGGGCTGATAGCCTGAAGTTACTTGCAGTAGTTAAAGAAATGCTGGACGAAAGATCATATATTATAGGAAATATAGATGCTACTATTATTGCCCAGAAACCTAAGATGGCACCATATATAGCCGAAATGAGGTCGAAGATAGCCGAAGCACTTGTGATAGAAGAAGAAAGGGTGAATATTAAGGCTACCACAGAGGAAGGACTTGGGTTTACCGGTGAAGGGCTGGGAATCAGTTGTCAGTCTATAGCACTTCTGGAAACGGTTGATAATTATCTATATAGAAATGTTACAACCGGGATAGTTGATAATGTAGAGGGAGATGGACTAAAAGATCTTTCTCTTGAAAGAAAGCATTTAGAGAATCTAAAGAAGAGAAAGGGAGAACAAAATGGATAGATATAACGAGAGACTTATAGCGGCAAAAGCTCCGTCCAGTGCCATGCTGGGACTTGTGGGAGCAATCATACTGACTGTTCTTGGTGTAATTCTATTTATTCTGACACCTCCTATCGGTCTGCTTATACTGGTAGGAGGAGTGGGACTTATCATTCTCACAAAGGATGCCCTTAGTATCGAATATGAATACATTATAACAAATGGCGATATAGAGATAGCAAAGGTAATAGCAAAGAAGAGACGTAAGGCTATTGGTGTTATCGAGGCAGAGAATATATCACGGATGGAAAGAGCGGATAATGACAGAACCAAGAATGATATAAGTATAGGTAAGTATAAGGTAAGAAAATATGTTGGTGCTGTCCCTGGAGATAATCTCATAGCACTCTATGTTGGAGAAGGGGACAAGCAGGAAATATATGTACTTGATTTTGATGAAAAATGTGTTGATCATATGAATCAGGTTCTTAAAATGAAGAGTAATGTTAAGGCATAGTACATAGATTCTTAAATGACTGAAACAAATGCCTCTTTGCTTAATCTGATAGCGCAGTTCCCAAAGCTTCAGCGTAGCTCGCTACAACTATGTTTTTGAAAATGTACTCTCAGGCAAGCATTCTCAGCATTAGTCCGGTTGTTTTGCAAATGATGTACTAGTGATAAGCTGCTGACGAAACAACAGGATCAGCAGTTTATGAGAGACATGGCATCTCTTTCTTGATTTGATTGTAAGATTAATTTGATTATAGGCTTGAAATAAAAAAAGCAGGCGACATCAGTCACCTGCTTGATTTATAATCAAAAGAAATAATCATACTAAAGGTAATAGAGCGTTTAGTAAGATGGCTAAGGAATCACAAAATCAAGGATCCAGCGGTATCATGGTCAGACCCTTATACATTTTGGTATAGATGCTTTTCTCATCCTTATAAAGCATAGTTCCTCTGGAACCATCTCGAATAATATATGCATATTTATTCTTCTGAACGTTCATGTAGAGAACTTCTTCAACGTTTAACTCCTTGGCTTTGACCTTGGCAGTATATACATTTACCGGTTCCAGCTTATACTTCTTTATAGCTTGTGCAACAGTCATGTCAAAACCTCCTTCACATAAGATTTACTTCTATTAGTATATGTGATATATTGCACAAAGTCAACTGTTAAAAAGTGACAAAAATATAAAAAACTGCCAAAACAAGTGAAGGCTTCTGATAGAACAAGATGATTATTGATTCTATTAATGTTGCTGGTTGAGAATTAATAGCAGTTGACCAAATGAATGGTGTATATATTTACTTTTGCTGAATGAAAATCAGTGGTAGTTGACTAAGAGAATGGAAAATAGAATTACTTTTGCTGAATGAAAATCAGTGGTAGTTGACTAAGAGAATGGAAAATAGAATTACTTTTGATGAATGAAAAATCAGGGGCAGTTGTAAAAATGAATGGAGTATATATTTACTTCTTATGAATAATAGTCAGGAGAAGAAAAACATTTAGATAAAGAAAAGGACACAAAAATATGAATTATTATATGGAATTTGAGAAACAATTAGAGGAAGCAGCAGAAAAAGATACACTTCCAACCCTGCTTCTGCACGCATGCTGCTGTCCCTGTAGTTCTCATTGTCTGGAGGTGCTGGCGGGACATTTTGATATTACTGTTTTTTTCTATAATCCCAATATAGATGCAAAGGAGGAATATCAGCATCGTCTGGATGAGCTGTACCGATTTACTGAGGAGGCGGACTTTGCAAGGAATGTGAAGATAGTAGATGGCGGGTATGAGCCGGAGCTTTTTTATGAAATGGCAAAGGGGATGGAGCATCTTCCAGAAAGAAGCGAGAGGTGTTACAAGTGTTATGAGCTTCGACTTAGAAAAACTGTAGAGTATGCTATGAAAGAAGGCTATGACTATTTTTCTACCACGCTTTCTATAAGCCCTTATAAAGACAGCAACTGGCTGAATGAGATCGGAATGAGGCTTGAGCAGGAACTGCATGAGTGCTATGATGAACCTGTGCCGGTATTTCTCTTCAGTGATTTTAAGAAGAAAAATGGGTACAAGCGTTCTATAGAACTGTCAAAGGAATATGGACTTTACAGACAGGACTATTGCGGATGCATTTTTTCAAAACGCAGGTGACAGGGGGACAGGCACCTTGTCACATGTGGGGATAGGTATCTTGCCACGTAACAGGCACCCTGTCACATGTATGGACAGGCGGCTTGTCACATAAATAACTAGGAGGGGATAATCAAATGAAAACTCAAAAAAAATTTCAAAATAACAATTTGAAAAGAATTATAACTATAATTCTTGCAACTGCATTAGTAGTGACGTCATTTGCTGTAAGCAGAAATGCTACAGTATATGCTGCTGAGGTGTATGAATTTGAAATGTCGATAGAGCAGGCCAAAGCTCTTAAAACTACCGCGAAGACGTGGTTGGATGAAAAAGGAACCATAGATGGTGAAGGAAGAAAATATTATCAGGAGTCATATGTGGAAGAACAGGCTGATGCTGAGCTGGCTAAGTATCTGACTGTTCCGGATGGATTCAAGATAACCGGTCGTATGGATATCTGGGTAGCTTCTGATAAAGAGGATGGAAGTGTTACAGAAATCGGAATATGGATCAATATGTTTGATAAGCTTCCACAAGGAGCATCTGCCAGCTTTAAAGGTGTAACAAGTAAGAGTTACGTGTCAAATGACGAAGTCAGATCGGAAGAAGCAAAGTTTAATGATCCGCGAATTGGAACAGGAACATTTTGCAGCTTTAATGATGCCAGTTATTTTGGAAAAAGAGTTGATGGGAAATGGGTGACAACATTTTACCCTGCTGATACAAATGGAATATATTTAATATTTGATGATGACAAGATCAAATATTCTGAGGAGTGGGTAGATGGTAAATGGTATTCTGCGGATGGTACCCAGACCTATGGAGGAACTTTGTTCTGGAAGTCAGATGCAACAGGCTGGTGGGTTGAGGATTCTGATGGATGGTACCCACAGAGTCAGTGGCAGAGAATAGACGGTGCAGAGTACTATTTTAAGGCTGATGGATATATGGCATCAGGTGAATACTGTAACGGCTACTGGTTTAATGATGATGGTACCTGGGATGAAACATATTATCTCAGTTGGAAGAGTAATGCAACAGGCTGGTGGGTAGAAGATAAGTCCGGATGGTGGCCTTCAGCTTCATGGCTTAAAATAGATGGATTCTGGTATTACTTTGATGGTTCAGGTTATATGGTAACCAGCCAGTATGTAGATGGCTACTGGCTTGGTGCTGATGGAGCCTGCCAGTAAATGTGACATGGTGCCTGTCCCCCTGTCACATTCACTTGTCACATTTAGGAGGTTTCAAATGAAAGCAACTGGAATGGTTTTATATAATCGATACGCTACTTATCAGGTTTGTCTGGATGTATATTCAGATGAACTTAGTCAGGATGATATATTCAAAAAAGTCTTTTTATATGTTGTTAATTGGGTAAAGGAGAGACTTAAATCATCGCAGGCTATAAATATAGGAGATTTTTCTGAATTTGATAAATATCCTAAAGTGGAAGAATATGAGAAGCTCAGCTTTGATATGATTAAGGATTTCAATGAAGCAATCCTTACAGATATGAGGACGGTATTCTACGAGAATGGAGAGACCAGAGACTGGGCATTCAGACAGACAGAGCCAGATAATGGAAGCGAGGGAAAAGCTATAGCCGGCAGGGAGTTCATTACTGAGATATCATTACATGAGGGTGATGGTAAAGTATCTTTGGCTGTAATGATTGAGGTAAAGCAGCCTGAAAATGTCAGGAAGACGCCCAAGGTTTACAGACCTGCATTTATCAAAAGTATGTTCAAAGATGAATATCTCATTCTGGTTGAACACGGTATTGATAGAAAATATGCATTTACAGGGAAATGTATATATATTGAAAGTCATTCTGATTGCAAGGAAGTTAGTAATAATTTGCTACTAAATATAGACTGCCAGCTTCCGGTGATTATATTTCCGGAAATCTATAAAAATGTTGAGCAGAATATGGAAGTTTATAGAGATGGAAAGCTTCAGAAAGATAAGGTGGGGATAGATTATCTTGCTGGTTCATTGGTTGGATTTGCGCATGTGGTAGTTATAAGTGAGAAGGAATATAATAAGCTGTTTTACACACGCCTTCAGAACGAGGATGAGGTATTCCTTAAAATGATTACCATGGCTAAAAAACCTTATTTTTATATTCCGGCAAGTGAATATATTGCATTTGGTTCAGAGAATCTTTATGTTGATAAGTCTAAGCTTGATACCGAGTCTTTGCTGAAAGATCTAAGTGATATGGCAGGTGATAGCGGTGAATGGCTTTCTGATGATGAAGACTTTTCGGAAATGCGTGAACTGGCGATGAATTATCAGCTTGGGAAGAACTATAATTATGCTCCATGCATGTTCTATAGAACGCTTAGAAGTAAATATCTGGAATCACGTGACGGCAAGGATAGTCAGGAAGAAGCTGCAAATCTGAGACATTATGTGGCTGAGTTAAATGAAAAGCTGAGAAGCAAGGATACAGAGCTTGCTAAACTGGAAAAAACTGTAGATGAGTATAAAAAGAATGATATCCTCACTAATGTCGAAAAGAAGGAAAAAGATGAAAGAATCAGTGATCTGGAGAAAGAACTAAGTAGAAAAGAAGAAGAGTATAGAGAATTAATCAGTAAGAATAATCTGGTAAGTAATGATGATTATCCTTTAGTCACAGATGAAACCAGAGCTGCATTTAAAGATAAAAATGTTAGATCTATAATAGTATTTGATGCGAGATACGCTGATTTTAATTCACTTATTAAAGATAAGCTGCTGGAGCTTCTGCGAAATACTGAAATAGAACTTACATATGCCAAAGATACCAAATACTCCAGAAGAAGAGAATGCATAGAAATCGTATTGGAATATGAGAAAGCGCATGGTACAGATACAGGTTTATATTATCCTGCGAAACTTGATCTTTTTGAAAATGAAATCCGAGAGATGATACAGGATGTTTTCTATAAGCATTGCACTAAGAATAATACAGCGGTATCACTATTATGGCTGAAGAGCCTTCTAAAGGATAATAACTTTAACGAAGAAATGGGTAAGAGAGGAAGGCGCTTCTATAATGAGCTTAAAGGAAAGTCTGATCCAAAGGATATAGGTAAGGTACTTATGGATTATGGCTTTGAAAGAAAAAAGAAGGATCACCATTCGGGTTTTGCATATTATGGAATGGATAGATTATTTACTACATTTGCTAATACTCCGTCTGATTCAAGAGGAACTAAAAATGGAGCGCAGATACTGTGTAACATGGTATTTTAATGTGACAGGGGGACAGGCACCTTGTCACCTCCTCGGTAGGGAAGTGGACAATGTGACAAGGTGCCTGTCCCCTTGTCACCTCTATGCATTTTCATAGAGATATTTAATCTCCGGAATCGTAAACTCATAGTCCTTGTTGCAGAAATCGCAGTGCAGATTAACCGGCTTTCCATCATCTATCATTGATTTAAGCTCCTTGCGGCCGATACTGATAAGTGCAGAGGTAACTCTTTCACGGCTGCAGTTACAGAAATACTGTGTTGGTCTGGTTTCCTCGATATCAATATCAGTTCCGAAAACCTCTTCTCCCAGAAGGCTTCTCATCATATCCTCCGGTGTCATTCCCTTTACGAAGAAATCAGTAACAGATTTGACCTCCTTTAATCTGTCCTCAAGTATGGAAATGGTTTCTTCTGAAGCAAAAGGCAGTAGCTGGATGATAAATCCGCCAGCATGCTTTATGCTTACATCTCTGCCTACCAGAACACCAAGTCCAACCGAGGTTGGTATCTGATCGCTCTCCGCAAAGTAATAAGTCAGGTCATCACCGATTTCTCCGGTAACGAGGGAGGTTTGTCCTATATATGGTTCGCCTATTCCATCATCCCGGATTACAGTCAGGGTTCCACGGCCTACGGCAGCGCCTACATTTAAATGATTATCAGCTCTTGGAGGAAGCTCGGTATTATCCACTGCAGGATTGCCGATGATTCCTTTTACATTTGACATGGCATCTGCAGTTACTGTCATGGATCTGATAGGTCCGTCACCATTTATTCTGAGGGTAAAAACTTCTGATTCCTCCTTACACATAGCTCCCATCAGCGCACCGCCGGTCAGAAGCCGTCCCAGAGCGGCAGAGCATACAGGGCTGGTATTATGAATTACCATTGCTTCATTTACAAGATCTCTGGTGTAGCCTGCTACGAACCTGATCTCATTTCCTGCTGCCATTCCCTTGATTATATAATCTGTCATTTATTATTCTCCATTCTGATCTAAAATTTTGATGCTTTTATTTCGTGAGCGATGAGCCATGCTCGAATCCATGCATCCGTAAATGGTAACGAGATAGACTCCATCAGTCAAGACCTCCTCGAATGCATGCATCCGTATATGGTAACTGCCACGAAGGTCAAATACTCCACCTTTTTGGCGTACAAGCTAAAAGACAAGTCACGCCCGTAGTTTTGATGCGGTATCTGACTGCACCATAGTTATAGCATAAATGAATGAATTATGAAATGGCGTATTACAAAAACCATATCGTGTAGTCTGTTAACCTGATGATTGAAAGCCCTAGCGTTAGTTTTAGAATTGCCGGTGATTTATATGCAAATTTATGTGTAGATTTGAAAAGTGAATTGAGTGAAACTTAAAATAGGTACATCATAAAGAATATATTGGTGTACCAGGGTTTATAGCCGGTAAGATCATCATTTGGTTTGGAGGTAATCTGGTGAAAAGAGCTAAGTTTATAAAAGTTATGATAAGTACAGTGCTTGCGACAGGGCTGATGCTGTCCTGTGTTACAGGCTGCGGGGCATCTGAGGGAAACAGTGCAGGTGAAGATATTACAGAGAATGTAAGTGATAACGCAGCAGAAAATGCAAGTGAATCTTCAACAAACAATGCAGGTGAAGATGTAGCAGAGAATTTAAGTGAAGCTGCAGCCGATAATGTAACTGAAGCAATAGGAGACAATACTGCAGAAAAAACAAAAGAAGCAGCAGAAGAAAACACAGGTGAAAAATCTGCTGATAGTAAAGGGGCGACAGATAGCAGTGATATGGCTGCTTTATCCTCTAAGGAGTATGCTGTTATAATGGGAAATGGTATCAATCTTGGAAATACTATGGAAGCCTGCGACAGCACCAGACCCGGTGACTACATCAATAATGATATAGCTTACTTTGAAACTCTCTGGGGACAGCCCGTAACTACCCAGAAGCATCTGGAAGACATGAAGGCCTCCGGGCTGGATACAGTCCGTATTCCTGTTGCCTGGCACAATGCCATGGACTTCACGAATGGTGACTATACTATCAGACCGGAATATCTGGAACGAGTAAAGGAGATAGTTGACTATGCCTATGCGGCAGATCTTTATGTTGTGATAAATGATCATTGGGACAGTGGCTGGTGGGGACTGTTTGGTGCCACTGATGTTACCAGGCGTGAAGCAGCCATGACACAGTATGTATCTATGTGGGAGCAGATATCAGACTATTTTAAAGATTATGACTACAGGCTGGTATTTGAAGGAGGCAATGAGGAGATAGGCGACAGGCTCAATGATATAGATGCCACCTTCAATCCTGACGGCGCAGCTCTCTCAAAGGATGAATGCTACAGTAAGGCAAATGAGATCAATCAGACCTTTGTTGATACAGTAAGAAAGTCCGGTGGTAATAATGCTGACAGATTTCTGCTTATTCCCGGTTATGGAACAGATATCACTCAGACGCTTGATGCAAGATGGCATATGCCTGATGATACAGCTACGGATAAGCTCTTTCTTTCGGTGCATTACTATACGCCATGGAGTTATTGTGGAAGTACCGGAGCCAGTACCTGGGGTACTAAGAAGAATTATGAAGAAATGAATACGCTTCTTTCGGGGCTTTATGATAAATATGGAAAGGACTACGGCATAATAATAGGAGAGTGCGGAGTTCTTCCTACCTCAAGTGGAGAAGCAAAGCCGAATACCCTGCTGTGGTATAAAAATTTCTTCGCAAATTGTGATAAGTACGGATATGTTCCTTTGCTCTGGAATACAGGTGATATTCTGAAGAAAGCAGACGGCTCCTGGTATAGCGATGAGATTAAGACATTTTTAGAAGAAAAATCTTATGAAAATGAAGCAGCTAAATCTGCGGATGAGATAATCGCTGAAGCGGATAAAGTAATGGCAGATGGTATCGCTGCAGCACCTGAAACCTTCCAGACTGAAGATAAGCTGGCAGGAGACGGAAAGGCAGTTGCCTGGATCATGTGGGATTCGCAGGATTGGAATATAGTTTATAGTGTAGGAGATACCTACGATCCGGACAGCAGTACAGCAGGAATTGAAGCTACAGATGTGGAGATAAATGGAGAAGGCACCTATACGGTTGGACTTGATTTTACAGGTACAGATGCCGGAGCATCGGTGAGTACTGCATTTTCCGCTATAGGAATAGCAAATGGAGAAGAACTGTTCCCGGGTTATATCATTACCATTAAGCAGGTGCTCATTAATGGCGAAGAGTACAAGCTGCATGGAAGGAACTATACGTCATCAGATGACGGACTTTGTACCAGAACCAATCTTTATAATGAATGGGTAAGCAAGGTTCCTGATGACGCAAGAACAGCGGCTGGCGGACTAAATGGATGTAAACCTAGTATATTTGACCAGAGTGATCTTGGAAGCATAGAGACACTGGAGATAACATTTGACTATACTCCCGGAGAAGAGGGAATATCACCAAATGATGCAAATTCAAAAAATTAGTACATTGGTCGTGAGATAACCGGACTAATGTTGAGAATGCTTGTCAGAGAATGCAGTTTCAAAATGTAGGCGCAGCGGGCTACAGTGAGGCTTTAGGAACTGTGTTATCAGGTTAAGCGGGCAAGTATTTGGTATAGTTACTTAAGAATTGATGTACTAAGTAGAAATTATGTAGCAAATCAGTTGAAATATAAAGACTTTGTTGAGCGATAAAAACACTGTCAAATGATAAAACTGATGAGCAGTAAAATGCTTCTGAATAGTATTAAAGTTTGAAATAATGTATGGAGCTTCGGTAATCCATGACGAGAGAAATGAAAATGAGGAAATAATATGGGATATAAATATGACATGAAACCATATCTGGAACATATAGAGAAAGGCATCCAGGAAGGACCTTACAGAGCAGACTGGGACAGTCTATCAGACTTTGAAGTGCCTTCCTGGTTCAAAAGGGCAAAGTTCGGAATCTTCATGCACTGGGGGCTGTATTCTGTGGCGGCAAGATTCAATGAATGGTATTCCAGAAATATGTATAAGTCAGATATGGATGCATTTAAGGATCATATTGAGAGACACGGAACTCAGGATGTATTTGGCTATAAAGATTTTATCCCTCTCTTTAAGGCAGAGAAGTTCGATGCGGATAGCTGGGTGGAGCTCTTTAAGGAAGCGGGGGCAAGGTATATAGTTCCGGTGTCAGAGCATCATGACGGTTTCCAGATGTATAAGAGCAGTCTGAGTCACTGGAATGCTTATGAAATGGGACCGAAGAGGGATATACTTGGAGAACTGAAGGCGGCTGCCGAAAAGGGCGGACTAAGATTTGCCACTTCAAACCATAGAGCAGAACACTGGTGGTTCATGGGACACGGCAGAGAGATAAAAAGTGATATAAAGGAACCGATGGAAAGAGGGGATTTCTACTGGCCTGCACAGCCGGAGCCGGATAATCAGGATCTTTACAGCACGCCTTATCCTACACAGGAATATCTGGATGACTGGCTTATCAGAGTGGTGGAAATAATTGATAATTATCAGCCGTCTTTTTTGTATTTTGACTGGTGGCTGCAGCATGATGCATTTAAAGAAAATATGAAGAAGCTGGCTGCGTATTACTATAATCAGGGAGTAAAATGGGGAAAGCCGGTTGCTATATGTTATAAGCATGACGGCATGGCGTTTGGCACAGGAATAGTGGAGATAGAACGAGGCGCATTTGCAGATATCAAGGCATTTCCCTGGCAGACGGATACAGCTATTGCCCACAACTCCTGGTGCTATACCGACAGTCTGGATTATAAAAATGCAAGAATGATAGTAGAGCTTCTGATAGATGTTGTGAGCAAAAATGGTAATCTTCTGCTGAATGTTGGACCGAAGGCAGATGGCACCATTCCTGAAAAGGATCAGGAGATTCTGCGTGATATTGGCAGATGGCTAAGGGTAAATGGTGAAGCTATCTATGATGCTAAGGTGTGGCGTAAATGCAAGGAAGGTCCGGCACAGGATGTAGAGGGACAGTTTAGTGATGGCAAGCCGAAGAACTACGGACCGAAGGACTTCAGATTTACCGCCGGTCACGGGTGTATCTACGCTCATGCCATGAATTATCCTGAGGACGGAAATGTATGTATAGAGTCTCTCAGATTATCTCCGGATCAGAATATACCTGAATTTCATGGTATCATAGAAGATGTGAAGATACTTGGTTTTGATGAGAAAATCGACTACAAGGTTACGACGAAGGGACTGGAATTTGCAACAAAAACAGTAAAAAGTGATATGCCGGTTGTTATAAAGATTAAAACAAAGTAAAATAGCAGGTAGTTGGAACAGTATAGTTAAGAAAGCCAGATGCATAGATTTGAAGCGCAGATATGAAGTACAGATCTGTAGCATCTGAGGAGCTTAGCATAGGAAAACATTAAAAGTATTTGGGGACAGTTGTGGGTAAACTACGTGAGCTAAACATAAACCTTAAGATGAAGCAGCGGATGATCCTGGTATATGTACTGGGATGCTTTCTGCCGCTTCTTTTAGTGTACATTTTTATGTTCAATCAGATCAGTAACTCCTTGTGGGATACCCAGATGTCTAATCAGAATATCCGGCTGGAAACAGAGGTCGGAGTCGTTGAGAGTGCCATGGAGGATGCGGCGGCAGTTTCTTCACGTTTCTATATGGATACGGAGTCGGGAGAGCTTGGTTTCAGAAGGTTCTCAGATGAAGAGGATCTGAAATGCGGCTATAACGAGTTTGATATCTTATCTGAGTATCTTCATTCCTACTATCCTGTGATAAGCAGTGTCAGTGTTTATCTGGATGAAGATATCGTGGAATCCAAGGATAACAGTGATGGAATAAGAATCGATAACAGACATTATAAACAGATAACTCCCACTATTATGGAAAAACAGTGGTACAAAGATGCGACCGAGCTTAGCAGCATACCGAGATGGTCCTACCAGACAAATGTTCAGATAGGGCAGAAGAGTCCGAGACTTGCGAGGATCCTCCTTGATCAGCATGGAAACCGGGTTGGTGTAATCAGTATAGTTCTGTCGCCGGAAATCTGCGAGGAGTATATCAATTCTCAGGATTCTCTGGGACTGATGTTGTATAAGGATACGCTCATCTATTCCAATTTCAAGCTGAATGAGGAACAACTGGAGTATATTCTTTCAAATACAGGTGAAGATGAATATACCGGAAATCTGACCTATGAGTCAGATGTTTACCTTACTTCCAAGGTAAACATTAATAGCCGTTATTCCAAGGACTATTACAGTATTATTCTTATGACCTCAGATGTAGGACTCAGAATGGATACCAGAAATGATGCGATACGTCTTCTGCTGCCATTTCTGGGTGCGATGATAGTGATAGCGATTGCAATAACTGTTTTCAATGGATGGTATTCCAAGAGAATCCTGGCTCTTAATAAGGCTATGGGAAATGTGACAAGAAAGGACTATAAGAACGCTGAAGCCGAGATAGGAGAAGCGAGAGACGAAATCTGGGAACTCTATAACGACCTCAATAAAATGGTTGCTGATATGAGAGAAATGGATGAGCAGGCGGCAAATGACAAGGTCATGCGTGAACAGCTTTACTCCAGACAAAGAGATGTGGAATTCAAGATGCTGGCAGCCCAGATCAATCCGCATTTTCTGTATAACACTCTGGAGAATATAAGGATGCTGGCATCCATCAACAGGCAGCATGAGATAGAGGAGATAGCAGTTGACCTTACCCAGCTTCTGAGGAGCAGTCTGGAGGCAGGCGGAGAACTGAGGACGCTTGCCTGGGAAATGGATAAGGTGGAAAGGTATATCAGGATTCAGGATTACCGATTTGGCGACAGAATACATGCATCTATAGAATATGATAAGGAAAAGGCTGAACAGTACATGGTACTCCCTCTTGTGATACAGCCCTTTGTGGAAAATGCCTATGCTCACGGTATGGAAGCCATGGAAAGTGGAAATATTAAAGTCTCAGCCGATATGAATGAGGAGAACGGAAAGCTCATCCTTATAATCGAAGATGATGGAGCAGGAATGAGTGAGGAGGAACTGGAGGAGCTTCTTAATAATATGAATGATGTGGAGGAACTGGACAGAACTCACATCGGAGTAAGCAATGTAAATCAGCGTATCAGACTCAGATTTGGAGAAGAATATGGCGTGAAAGTAACGAGCACCGAGGGTAAGGGAACAAGTATAAAGATAGTTATGCCTCTTACAAAGCTGTGTGACATTTGACCTGACGAAAATTTAGTGTAGTTTTATACAAATCTTTGAGGTTTTATAAAAGCCTTTCCTGGAATAAACTAATTACAGTGCAGGCGGTATCAGGCGATTTAAAGTCTGAACATAGTAAATTAAAGCACGTAGAAAGAAGTAAGAGGAGAGGATGATATGAAGAGTAAGTGGAAGAAACTGCTTTCAGGTCTGGTTGTTGCCGGACTTGCTATAGGTCTTGTACCTCCGGTTGCTGCAAAGGCAGAGAGTAATTCCTGGTCAGGCGAGGCTGAAGTATATATCGGCTTTGGTGGTGATAAGGAAGAGGAAAATGACTGGGGTTATCAGTACAATGATCCTAATAATGCAGGAAATGCAGGCGATATCGTTGCTACCAACTCAACTATCAAAGTTGGCGACACAGTTACAGTATCTCTTGAGTTCCCGACAGAGGTTACAAATACCTGGTGGATGGCACCGGTTGTTGTAGCTGAGAATATCGGTGAATTTGATGCAGAAGTATCTCTTAAGATTGATGGTGAAGATGTTGCTATCGATTCATCAGCAGGTGATGCCTGGTGGTATGAGGCAACAGGTGATAATGATGATAAACATGCTATAAGACTTGCAGGTGGTTTCAATGAGTGGGGAACACAGTATATAGAAGAGCCTTCAGGCTTCAAGAAGGTTGAATATACTATCACACTTAACAGAGCTACTACAGTAGAAGAGAAGTCCTATGAATCAGAAGATTACACAGGTGATGTAGAAGTATTCGTAGGCTTCGGTGGTGATAAGGATGAGGAAAATGACTGGGGCTTCCAGAACAACAGTCCTGAGAATGAAGGAAATGCAGGCGATATCGTAGCAACCAACGCTACTATGAAGGTTGGCGAGACGGCTACAGTATCTCTTGAGTTCCCATCTGAAGTAGTAAATACCTGGTGGGTAGCACCTGTTATCGTTGTAAATGATGTTATCAATCTTGATGCAGATGTATCACTTAAGATTGATGATCAGGATGTTGATATAGATCTGTCAGCAGGTGATGCATGGTGGTATGAGGCAACCGGTGATTATGATGAAACACAGGCTATCAGACTTCCGGGTGGTTTCAATGAGTGGGGAACACAGTATATAAGCGAGCCAACAGGCTTTAAGAAGATAGAATATACTATTACTCTTAACAAAGTTGAGGTTGGAGTTGCTTCAAATGGCGATGCTTCACTTATAGCTGAGAATCCTGAAGCTGCAGCCGGAGAAGTAGATAAGAATGGTACCTATAATGCATATATCGGTATCCAGACACCTAAGTTTTCATTTAGAAATTCATGGTTTGATGCTTATGGTAAGGACGATGCTGATAACCCTGGATTCTTTGACAGAGTTACAGGCTGGACAGCAGATGGAGAAGCTGTAGAACTTCCCGGAACGATCAGTGATGCGGTTATCGAAGGAAATGGTACCTATGAAGTATCTATCACAGGTATGGAGTTCCCTGAAGATGAGTTCAAGGATCAGGAATATATGAACCTGATATTTGTAGATACAGATATTCCTAACACAGGTGATATCACCATATCAGATATGCAGCTCAGCGTAAATGGAAGCTCAGTTTCAATCAACCCTGTAATAAGCCCTGATTCAACAGATTATCTTGTAATGCTTATTCAGAATATCTGGAATGAGGATGTTGCAACTATTGGATACTATCCTGTTCCTGTTACAGACATCAAGATCACATTTACAGTTTCCGGTTTTGATTATGACAATACAAATGCAGCAGTAACTGAGGAAGAAACAACTGCAGCAGCCGCAGATGCTACAGAAGCAGCAGCGGATTCGGAAGTTAAGTCAGAGGAAAAAGGCGGTCTTGGTACAGGAGCTATCGTTGGTATCGTAGTAGGAATACTTGCAGTATGTGGAATCGGTGCCGGTGTTGTTGTAAGCAAGAAGAAAAAAGGTAATGAATAGTTTTTAGCAGTTGGGGTTACAAAACTATTTAATATGGAAAGGAAGCCGTCTCAGAATAGAGATAGCTTCCTTTCTAAATAAATGGGAAGAAAAAAGCCAGAATGGTCAATAGGCTAATCTGAATAAATAGGCTGGAAAAGTCAGGATGGTCAATAGACTAATCTGAATAAATGGGCTGAGAAAGCCGGGATGGTCATATTTGTATGACTTGAAATATAAAATTGGAAGGAGAACGGTAAAATGAGTGATACTCAGAAAAAAACCGTAGAACAGACTCCGGATATCCCTGTAAAGAAGAAAGAAAAGGTAGAGAAGGAACAGGCATGGTTATTCTTTGGGGCAGAGAGAGTTATAGCTCTCATCATGTTTTTCTTCATGTTTCTTCCGGGAATGAATCCAGCACGTGTGAGTGGGATGATAAGCAGAAACCTGTCGCTTTTTACCTCGGCAGTTTCCTATTCAAGTCTTATCTCTGGTGTAGGAAGAGGTTTCAGATCGGGCTGGATAGAAGAGAGTGCATTTATCATACTTTATATCTCTTCAATCGCAGCAGTTCTGGGAATAGTTGCAGTAGCAGCCGGTTCCTGCATATCTCTTGGAAATATTAAATGCAAATGTCTCTCATTTGTTTTTTCTATTCCGGGTGCAGTAGTTCTGATATGTGGGCTTGGAGGAATGATTTATTCATACTCACTTATGAATAATGCGGCGAGAATAGAGAAGGTGGAACCGATATTTCCGAATGGACTGATCATATTTATGGTACTGGGTGCGGCGGCGCTTGTGGCGACCATAGTGGCACTTATCATAGTTCCGAAGGTAAGCCTTAAGAGAGTACCTAAAAAGATGGAGAAGAGTATAGCTGAAGGGGCTGAATCGTCTAAGCAGTCTGATGGTGGTGACTGGGACGAGGGAAAGAACATCATTCCTTATGAGATGGAATCAAAGTATAAGCTTTTCCTGATGTTTCTTCCCTTTGCACTTCTGGCGTTTGTGTTCTGCTATCTGCCGCTTTGGGGATGGAGATATGGTTTCTTTGATTATAAGGCCGGCGATGAACTGACCATGGACAAGTTTGTAGGCTTCAAATGGTTTACTTATCTGTTCCAGAATGCGGCTACCAAAAGAGATATAATCAGAGTTCTTAGAAATACACTTGCAATGAGCGGTCTGGGAATAGCAACAAGTTGGATACCTCTTGCATTTGCAGTATTACTTTCAGAGATTGAGAGTAAGAGATTTAAAAGATTTGTCCAGACATTTACAACTATACCGAACTTCATAAGCTGGATACTTGTATATACAGTTGCATTGGCTATATTCTCAACAGATGGTTTTGTTAATACATTACTTACAAATCTTGGAACACCATCTAATACAAACTATCTCATGAGCAGCAGTCATGTATGGTTAAAAATGCTTGCCTGGGGTATATGGAAAGGCGTCGGCTGGTCGGCAATCATTTATATTGCAGGCATATCCGGTATAGATAAGCAGCTCTATGAGGCGGCAACAGTAGATGGTGCCGGAAGATTTCAGCGTATATGGCATGTGACCATACCGGGACTTATTCCTACTTACATGGTTATGCTCCTGATGTCGGTTGCAGGTATGCTAAGTAATGGACTTGATCAGTATCTGGTATTCTCCAATGCCAACAATGCATCAGCAATGGAAGTACTTGATCTGTATGTATATAACCTTGGTTTTGCCGGAGGAAGTATTCCACTTTCCACCGTTATCGGTATGGCAAAATCAATAGTCAGTGTAGCGCTTCTTTTTATGGCCAACTCAGTTTCCAAGCTGGTTCGCCATGAGAGCATTGTATAGGAGGTGGAGTATGGCAAAGAAGAATATAATCATAGCTGAAACACCATCCGGTGAAAAGATAGAGATAAATGCCAAAAGTGCAAAGCATAAATACAGCGTTGGAGATATCATTTTCTATATAGTTGATTATCTGTTTTTTATTATATTTACACTGGCGTGTCTGTTCCCATTTTACTATCTGTTCATTAATACAATATCAGATGCAGATCTCGTAACAAAGGGAATGGTAAACTTTGTTCCAAAGGGAATAAATCTGAATAACTATCTTGCGCTTAAAAATGTAAATGATCTGGGTACTTCGCTTATAGTATCAGTACTCAGAACCATAATCGGAACAGCGCTTATGGTTGCTGCATCAGCATTTGTAGGATATCTCATGACAAAGGATGAGATGTGGCATCGTAAGTTCTGGTACCGTTTTCTGGTGATAACAATGTATTTCAACGCAGGTCTGATACCGTGGTACTTAAATATGAGCATGCTGGGACTTACCAATAGATTTGCAGCATATATCATTCCCGGTATCGTTGCACCGTATAACATTATACTGGTTAAGACCTATATCGAATCTATACCGAAGGAGCTTGAGGAGAGTGCATTTATAGATGGGGCTTCTTATATTACGGTGTTCAGAAAGATAGTATGGCCGCTGTCGAAGCCGATACTTGCAACTATAGCTATATTTGGCGCGGTAGGAAACTGGAATTCCTTCCAGGATTCTCTGATACTCATGCCAAATGCACCTGATCTCTATACTCTTCAGCATAGACTCTATATCTATCTGAACAGTACATCTAATATAGGTCAGATGATGAACTCTGCCGGTGGTGGTGGAATGGCACTGGACTATGCTAATAATGGAATGATCATTAAGTACACTATATCGATGGTATCTATCATTCCGATCCTGATGGTATATCCATTTATGCAGAGATACTTCGAGGAAGGTATCATGCTTGGAGCGGTTAAGGGTTAAGTATCCTGCCAACATTGAAATATCGGACAGTGTTTCTGAAAAAGAAATGTTTTCGTAAAAGAATATGAGGAGGTTTACATAATAATGAAAAGAGGGAAAGTAAGAAAAGCTTTAAAAAAGGCTGCTGCTCTTATATCTGTTTCAGCAGTAGCTCTTGGTTCTCTTGCCGGCTGTGGTTCCGGTGGAGGCAGTGCTTCTAAGGGTGGAGATCCTATAACACTTACAGTATTCAGTCAGAGAGCTAACTATTCCGGAGAGCAGATCGGATGGTCAGCAGATATCCTTCTGGATAAGTTCAATGTTAAGCTGAATATAGTTCCGAATAGTGATGGTGTTATGGACACAAGACTTGAGTCTGGAAATCTTGGTGACATCATCGTATTTGGATCAGAGCAGGATTATATGAAGGCTGTGAATGCCGGTGCACTTTTTGACTGGGAAGAGGATCAGATACTTGATGAGTATGGTCCATACATCAAGGAGAATATGTCACATGCGCTTGAGAAGAATCGCGGCATGTCAGAGGATGGTAAGATATATGGACTTGGCTATGAAGTGGCAACTAATAGTGAAGATATCCAGAGTTTCTTCTATACCTGGGATCTGAGATGGGATCTCTATAAGGAGCTGGGTTATCCTGTAGTTAATAATCTGGATGATTATGTGGAAATGCTGAAGGATATGAAGGAGCTGTGTCCTACAGATGAATCAGGAAAGCCTACCTATGCAGTTTCCCTCTGGCCTGACTGGGATGGAAATATGGTAATGTACGTAAAGTCAATGGCTACAGCATATTATGGATATGATGAATTCGGACTTGGACTCTATAATCCAACTGATGGACATTTTTATGGAGCACTTGGAAATCCAAATGATCCGTCAGAGCAGTCTCCATATCTTGAAATGCTTTCCTTCTTCCACAACCTCTACAAGAATGATCTGCTGGATCCTGACTCAATGACTAATACATATGATACAGCTACTGAGAAAACAAAGAAGGGTGGTACATTTTTCTCTATCTTCAATTATTCAGGATATATGATCTACAACACTGATGAGCATGTTGCACAGAATAAGATGATGAAGTCCATGAAGCCAAATGATGCATCACCTATAGTTTATGGTCTTAATGTACTTGGTGGAAATAACTACTGGGCAATCGGTTCTAATACAGAGTATCCTGATCTCTGTATGGAAATCATCAATTATCTTTGCACACCTGAAGGACGTATGACGATGGAATACGGTCCGCAGGGACTTACATGGGACTATGATGAGGATGGAAATACCTACTTTACTGAATATGGTAAGAAGGTAAATAATGATAAGAATACTCCTATGGAGGGAGACTACTCAGGTTCAACCTTCCATGATGGAGAGCTTCAGATTAACTGTACTACATGGACTATCGATGCTTCCAATCCTGACTCAAATGGTGAGACCTATAATGATGAACAGTGGAAGTCCAATCAGGCTGAACCTGTATGCGATATAGATGCTGACTGGAGAGAGTACACCGGCGCAACATCAATTAATGAATATATGGCTGCTGGAAACTATGTAGTATCCCCTGGTTCTGCATTTGTACTGGCAGAGCAGGATGATGAGCTGAAGACTACCTGGGCACAGGTTACCAAGTGTCTTGTAGATAACTCCTGGAAGGCTATCTATGCAAAGTCGGATGAAGAGTATGACAAGATAGTAGCAGACATGATCAGTCAGTGTAACGACTATGGCTACGAAGACTGCTGGAACTGGTCAAATGATCAGGCGGCAATCCGTAAAGCAGCCGAGGAAGCTGTTGGTGATTAAGTAGTACAGGGTGATTTTAACTGCCTTGGTATAGACGTCTTGTCACTTTGTTTAATGCTAAAAACATGATATAATGGGAGATGCAGTTACTGCATCTCCTTTTTTTGTGACAAGGTGCCTGTCCCCTTGTCACATGTGACAGGGGGACAGGCACTTTGTCACATCGTCACAATTAAAATATAAGTTTAGGATATATTTATGAAAAAATTCTTTGATATAGATAGTCCGATATATCGTCTGATGACTACGATCATGAACTTTGCGATTTTAAATATATGCTGGATACTTGGTAGTGTTTTGCTAATAACTATCGGTCCGGCGACGGTTGCGGCATGCGATGTCGGTCTTAAAATGGTTGATAATGAGGAAGGTTATATATTCAGACAGTTCTGGAAAGCCTTCAAAAATAATCTAAAGCAGGGGATACCGCTCGGACTCATGGCTGTATTTGCAAGCTATGCGGTATATCTTGATTTTCAGATTGTAAAGGTTCTGGAGAATCCTTCGATATTTTTGATAATGATAGGAATACTTTCGGCGGTTTTCTTTGCGGCCTGCTTTATCTATGCTTTTCCGCTTACTGCCAGATATCAGAATTCGCTTATTAATATCATTAGAAATTCCTTCAGGATATCTACAAGATTTTTTGTCCGTACTATACTTCTGGTGCTTTCGGTCGTTATAGAAATGCTGGCATTTATGTGGAATGGAACTATGATGTTTATAGGTGTGATCATCGGTCCGGCAAGTATAGTTCTGACTATATGCGCATTTGCAAAACCAATCTTCAAAAAGCTGGAGAAGGCGCAGGGTGAGGAAGCGGAATAAAGAAGCAGGATGAAGAAATAATCTGATAAAAATGCGTAATGAGGTCATTAGAAAAATCCAATCTATAAATTCCATATAAGGGGGATACTATGGGGAAAGTTAAAAAGATTTTTATATTTATTGTTATCTTAGCTGTTGTTGCGACGGCTGCGATATTCGGAATAAAGTATTATCTGGATCAGCAGAGTCATGAGGCTGAACTGGAAGCGCTTTATAATGGAGCACTTGAGGAGATAGAGAGTCTCGAATATACCAATGAGGTTTTGTCCAATCCCCCAAAGGTTAAGATAACGGTAAAGACTCTTCAGGAAAGAGTTGCTCCTGCCAGTGAGCTGATTACCTACAAGTATTACTATACAGATGTTGGAACCTATGAGAAGACACAGCCTATCTTTGACATGGAGTTTTCCTTTATGACTGACAAATCTGTTTATACATATTCGGGAGTTATCAGCGCCGGAATAGATGTGGATGATATCAAGTTTATGGTCAGTGATACAGAAGGGGATGAAAAGATAGTTGTTACTATGCCTGAGCCTAAAATAATTGCACATGAATTAGATGAAAAATCCTTCCAGAGCTACGATGTACAGAATTCTATGTTTACTTCTTCTGATCTGAATGAATTTGCAGGATTTCAGTCGGAACTCAAGACAACAGAGGAAGAGAAGCTGAGTGCTAACACGGAGTTCTGGGATAGTGTGAAGAAAAATGCTGAGGATGTAATAAATGGACTTCTTACAGCAGATGAAAATATAAATGAATACGAGATAGAGTACAGATGGGCTGAGTAGAAAAAAACATACATATGACCAGAGTAGTAAAAATATACAGATGGGCTAAGCAGAAAAACATGCACATGGTCAGAGTAGTAGAGATATGTAGTGTTGAATTAAAGCAGTTAAAAGGCTGCTGAGGATATTGGAAAGATCAGGAAATAAAAAAGGTTGAAAAATGGTAGCCATGAAATAGTTTGCTGTATGGTAAACTGGTTTTGATTTTAAGATAGTATTTAAAGAGGTGTTTATGGAAAAGAAGGTTTGGACTCTTTCAGAAGAGAGAAATGTAACATTAACAGGTTATTTTCTGGATGATCATGTGGAATTTCAGCATGGTGTTAAACGTCCGGTTATAGTTGTATGTCCGGGAGGCGGATATGCATATCTGTCAGAGCGCGAGGCGGATCCTATTGCGCTTAAATATATGTCGATGGGATTCCATGCGGTGGTTCTGAGATATGGAGTAAAGGAATATGCTGTGGCTCCGGGACCTCTTCAGGATATTGCTTCCGCAGTAGCATTTCTTAGAGAAAATGCGGAGGAACTATATATTGACAAGGATTCGGTTTTTGTCTGTGGCTTTTCCGCAGGAGGACATGTGGCTGCGCAGCTTGGGGTGTTCTGGAATAACGAAGAGCTCCTTCCTGAATATAAAGGAAACTATGAGCTGATAAAGCCAAATGGTATGATATTGGGATACCCTGTTATAGATCTTCGTGCCTCTACTAAAGATATGGATATAGGAGCAACGTTTGATATGAAGCTGGAGGATCTTAGAATAGATCAGATGCATCCGGATATTCCGAAGGAGAGAATATTTGTGCGAAATGAAAAAGCCGGTAAGTATCTGGTTGATTTTGAGGTGGCAATGAATGCATATATATTTGGTGGCGAATATACAGATGAGCAGGAGGATCAGTACTGTCTGCAAAGATATGTTACCAGGGATACGCCACCTGCATTTATATGGCACTGTGCAGGAGACGGACTGATATATCCTTCAAATTCACTGGATTTTGCAAGAGCGCTTCAGACAGCCGGAGTTGATTTTGAGCTTCATATATATAATGGTGGTGACCATGGTATAGCTACTGCAGACTATATGACGCGAAATGATTATAATCAGTTCTATGAACCGGCAGAAGGCTGGATGGATCTTTCGGTAAGCTGGATAAACAGGGTAAGCGGATACAAAGATAGAATATTAAATGTATAAGTATGGTTTACATAACTTGGATGCTTTAAAGTATTATTGTTCGGAGTAAGTAACAGATTTGGGACGATAAGATATCGTGAAATGTAATAGTTTATAATGTGGGAAATAACAAATGTATAAAGTATTAATAGCAGATGATGAAAAGATAATACGAATGGGTCTTCGGGGGATAGTTGACTGGGAGGCTTTGGGATACGAAATAGCCGGGGAGGCGGCAACAGGCAGAGAGGTTCTCTCAAAAATGCTTGAGCTTCGTCCAGATCTTGTTATGATCGATATCCGTATGCCGGGAATTACCGGACTTGAGGCTCTAGGAATGGCGCGAAATTCCGGATTTACCGGTAAGGCTATTATCCTTTCGGGATACTCTGATTTTGAATATGCCCAGGAAGCGATTGATGTAAATGTCGTTTCATATCTTACCAAACCGGTTGATGCTGAGAAGCTCGAGAAAACCCTGACAGAAATCAGAAACCAGCTTGACCAGGAGCATACAGACAGCAGGACACGGGATATATACTTTAAGCATGCCAGGGAAAAGCTCCTGAAGGACATAATGACAGGAGTTATAGATCTGGATGATTTTGATGAAAAAAAGGATGAGCTGGGTCTCGAAACAGGTCCTTACAGAGTTGTACTTGCGGAGAAGTACAGTGTTCATCTGGAGGATCCGGAGTACAGCTTTTCTGAAATGATAAGATTATCTGACACAGAACTTAGAAGAGAAAAAAGTGAAAATGCTGTCTCAGGAAATGATACGTCACTTTTTGAAGAAATAGTGGATGATGATGGTTATGCAACTATGCTGCTAAAGGGGAAAGCTGCAGAGGAAAAGCTGAAGGGAGCGCTTCGCAGATTTGATATGGAGATGCCTCCTGAGAAGAATTCGCCTCTCGATACCATTTTCCTGGCTATAGGACCTAAGGTGGAAGAAGCGGTGAGTATTCCTGATTCCTATGAGGTGGCAAGCTTCTATATGAAGAATCGTTTCTTCTGTGATAAAGGTCAGCACTATGTTTCTCCTGAGCATCCGCCTTACGGCGTAGAGGTTCGTGATGGGGAGATAATGGATAATGAAAAATATCTGGTAGATGACAGTATGCCGCTGGAAACGGTAAGACTAAGGCTGCTTGGCCCATATGTGAAAATGCTTACTGAGTCTATTCAGGTATTTAACAGACATAAGCTGGCGGAAGGACTTCGTAATCTTCAGGAGCAGCTATATCTTACCAATCTGTCCGTGGATCAGATTAAGGATCTCTTGCTTGATATATATCTTCAGGTAAAAGAGAAGGTACTGGTTTTATATAATAAAGCTGATATTCCGTTTAAGGCAGATTCGGAGGCAATCAGTTATATTAAAAATGCATATTATCTGTATGAGATAATAACCTTTATATCTGAACAGTCTGATATGATAATCACTGCAATAGGAGGTTCCTCCAGAGACAGCATATTAGATGATGTGGTATTCTACATAGAGCATAACTATGCATTTAACATTACACTTGAAAATCTGGCGCCGCTTTTTGGTTACAACAGTTCATATCTGGGAAAGATTTTCAGTAAGAGAATGGGTGTTAACTTCAATACCTATCTGGATAAGATTCGTATCGAACATTCAAAGGAGCTGCTTCTGTCGGGGAAGGCTCAGGTATATAAGGTTGCAGAAATGGTAGGCTATAAAAATGTGGACTATTTCCACATTAAGTTCAAGAAGTATGTCGGAATCAGCCCTGCCGAATTCCGAAAGAGAGGAAAGCAGTAGCTTATCGGGTGAAAACAAGGTCTTCGCTTCGCTCGACTTTGTTTTCCTTCCGATAAATTACATTATGAGAAGCTGGCGCTTCTCATAAACTGCTGAACCTGACGGTTCATCAGTAACTTATCGGGTGAAAACAAGGTCTCGCTTCGCTCGACTTTGTTTTCCTTCCGATAAATTATATTGAAAAAAGGTAAGTGATAAATGCTAATAGATTTTAATAGTAAGCCTCTGACGGGTACGATTCAGGCGCCTCCCTCCAAATCAATGTATCATAGGGAACTGATAGTCCGTTTTCTGTCGGGCTTCAGGGATGACTATGATTCGGACAGCTATGAGATGCCGGATGGCAGCGGCATAGTTCCGGACAGCGATGATGTAATTGCTACCAAGGCGTGCCTGAGGGCGCTGGCTGAAGGGACGGATATATTTGAATGTAAGGAAAGCGGTTCAACTATCAGGTTTATGATTCCGGTTGCTGCTGCGTATAAGAGCAAGGCAGTAGATGTTGAAGGTGATGCTGATGCAATTCTTAACAGGGGTGGAGTGGATATTCACACGCTTGTTTTTAAAACTGAGGGAAGGCTCTTTGACAGACCTCTGGATGAACTGGCAAATGCCTTAAAGCCTCATGGTGTTAACATAGGTTATAACAGTGAAAACAGAACTGTTCTGGTTGACGGCAAAATGATTCCGGGGCGTTACATAATAGCAGGAAATGTATCCTCTCAATATATATCCGGTCTTCTGATGGCTCTATCATACTTTGATGAACCTTCGTCGATAGAGGTGACCGGTGGAGTAAAGTCTGCAAAATATATAGAGCTTACACTGGATGTCCTGAAAAAATATGGAAAGAAGATAGTTCTGGAGGGAGATACATATTATGTAAACTGCGAGCGCTCCAAGGCGGGAGATAATCAGGAAAAAATGTCAGTGGAAGGAGACTGGAGCAATGGCGCATTTCTCCTTTGCCTGAGTCTGTTTACAGATATAGAAGTAATGGGACTGAACTATGAATCCCATCAGGGCGATAAGGCGATACTTGATTTTTTGGAGGTCGTTAAAAAATATGCTTCAAAAAAATCTGACCAGAGTAACGATGGGGATGCTGCCCCAAAGAAGGCAGAAGCTGTTAACTTGCTAAACCCTGAGAAAACGGACGTGGCATTATTGGAAGATGAACTCAGAAATGAAATCATATGGAATGCTGCGGACATTCCGGATATAGTTCCTTATATGGCTGTGGTGGCGGCATTTAAGCTTCCTAAAACAACATTTACTGAAGTGGGAAGACTCAGAATCAAGGAATCGGATAGAATCCGGGCAATACGTGAACAGCTTGCGGCTATCGGAGTCAGAACAGAAGAAACTGAGGATACACTTACAATATATCCCATTGGCAGTGAAGCAGCTTATAGGAATGTGATATCAGAAAAAGAAACTCCTGTATTTCTTTCGTCATATCATGATCACAGAATGGCTATGTCAGCGATACTGATAGCAGCTGCCACTAAAAGGGGAGTAGAGCTGGATGATATAGAATGTATGAATAAATCATATCCCGGCTTCAGAAATTATTTAGATAAAGAATAGATTTAGATAAAGAAAAATATAGATAAGATATAAGTGATTTTAAGAAGTGTTTTATGAAAAGTTTTATAAAGGGTTTTATAAAAAAGTAAGTATTTATAAAAATGCGTGAAAAGGTTAAAGGGGGAAAAAGATTTGTCTGAATTAAGTAGGCTGGAAGAGGAACTGAGGGCGAGCAGGAAAATGCTTGAAACAGTCAGTTCGCGTCTTACCAGTTTAGAGGAGCAGATAGCTCAGTTGAAGAATACTGCGGAGTCCGGATATTCATATGGCACACAGCCTGCTACACATACATCTCCTTATCGACAGGGGGGAGGTCCGGTATATGGTACTCAGGCTCCGGACTATAGAACAGGCTCCGTGCAGCCTAAAACTGCAGCTTACCAGCAACCGGCGGGAATGCAACAGCCATTATCGCCAAGTGGTCAGCAACCACAGGGAATGCAGCAGTCATTTTCAGCAAGTGTCCAGCAGCCACAGGGTATGCAGCAGCCATTTTCGCCAAGTGGTCAGCAGCCACAGGGTAT
>OCVV012870880.1_pt1 | contig 69459 bp, 64 predicted proteins | sample 1539721 | NCBI WGS metagenome assembly OCVV01 (sample SAMN02144230, study PRJEB22623) | gut metagenome | biome: sheep rumen | host: Ovis aries | place: New Zealand
GGGAAGGGCTGCACCATCGGCACCACCATGACCGTCGGGGAGTACGTGGTCCCCAATCTGGTGGGCGTGGACATCGGCTGCGGCATGGACGTGGTCCGGCTGAAGGAAAAGCGGATCAATCTGCCTGCCCTGGACGCCTTCATCAGCAAAAACATCCCTCATGGCAGAGACGTGCGGGAGAAAGCACACCGCAACAGCGGGCAGATCGATATTTCCGAGCTGGAATGCTTCCAGTACATCGATACCCGACGCGCCGCAGAGAGCATCGGCACCCTGGGCGGCGGCAACCACTTCATCGAGGTGGACCGGGACGAGGAGGACAATCTCTATCTTGTGATCCACACCGGCAGCCGGAACCTTGGCCTGCAGGTGGCGGAGTATTATCAGAAGCTGGCCTATGAGAGCGTCGGCGGAAGGGCCCAGACGGAGATCCCCTTCGAGCTGGCCTATCTGACAGGCGCGGACCGGGACAGCTATCTGCACGACATGGCCATTATGCAGCGTTACGCTGCCCTCAATCGCCGGACCATCCGGGACTGCATCCTGGACGGGCTGAAGCTCCACGAAGCGGAGTTCTTCACCACCGTTCACAACTACATCGACCTGGAGCACGGCATTCTGCGAAAGGGCTCGGTCTCCGCCCGGGCCGGGGAGCGGCTGCTGATCCCGCTGAATATGCGGGACGGGGCCATGATCTGTGTGGGTCTGGGGAACGACGACTGGAACCAGAGCGCGCCCCACGGCGCCGGACGCCTGTTCAGCCGCAGCCAGGCGGAGAGCAGCTTCACCCTGTCCGCCTTCAAGAAGAGCATGGAGGGCATCTACACCTCCACCGTCAGCAAGGATACCCTGGACGAGTGCCCCATGGCCTACAAGGACCCTCGGACCATCATCGCCGCCATCGGGGACACCGTCCGCATCGAAAAGCAGATTCGCCCCATCTACAACTTCAAATCCAGCGACCGGTTCACCAGCAAAAAGAAGTAATAATCAAAAAAACGCCGACTTTATAAAGTGCTCAAGGATACTCTACCGGAGGGTTTGGCTTATGACGAAGAATGAAGTAAAACAGGCGATTCAGCGCGGCCTGGGCAGAGGCTATCTCGCAGTCAGAAACGACCCGGAGCGGTATCGGGACCTGGTGCTTTGGGCCTGCGGGAGGAATCTTGCCTTTGACACGCAATGCGAGGGAACGCGGGCCTGGTATGACTATCAACTGATTTTGTGCTATTCCGACCGTGCAGCGTTCCGGGACCATGTGATAGAACGGTTTCAAAGGAAACAGCCCGACGGCGGTTGGGATTACGCGCATTTTTCGGAGCTGCTCGCCTATTTTGCCGAGGACGGCGACGTGGCGGCAGAAAATGCGCTCTGGGAAAAATACAGGGAGCTGCTTGCGGCGCTGCACAGCTTCCGCCGGGCGAGCCGCAGAATGCGAAACACAATTGACTGCTTTGAATCTCTCTGTGTCGCATTGAGCTGGAAGGAAGCGAACTATTCCAGGATTGCCCTGGACGTCGGCGGTCTGTTTCTGAAAAGCCGTCTGTATGACGGGTGGGACTTTGAATGGCTGTACGACAGCAGACCCAAGCCGTTCAATCAGCGGCTGCGGAAAGCCGCTGATCAGTCCGCCGAATTGTCCGCCTATCTTGCCGCAATCGACGAGCATCAGCGCACCATGGATGGGTGGAAGAATACTCCACGCGTGACACCGATTCCGGAGAGCGGGCGACGCTTATCCGGTTACCTCAAACGAAGCGCCCCGGAGCTTGCGCCGAAGTATGCTGAGATTTATCTTGCAGCAGAAGACCCGGAGGCCCGAGCCGCGGCCCTGGAGGCGTTTGTGATCTGTCCTTATCCTCTGGACCCGTCGCCGGTGATTACCGACGCTCGTTCTGCGCACCCTGCGCTTCGGTCCGCTGCGCTGAAAGCATTGTCTGAGATCCGCCACCCGGCGGTTCGGGACTTTGCGTGGGCGCTTCTGGCCAACGACCCTGACAATGCGCTGCCGATTGCGATCAAGAATTATCTCCCGGAGGATGAAGCCCGATTAAACGCCATGCTGCAAGCCTATCGAGTGGACTACGCCTGCAAATCCAACTGGCATTGGCTGCACTGGGCAATCTTCGACTTGTTCGGAAAGGATTCCGGTGTGGAATCACCTCCGAAATCTCTGCTGCCTCTGGTATATGAAACGACGCTGTGCTCCTGCTGCCGGGAAACAGCTGCCCGGCTCATGGGGCGTTACCGCATGATGACCCCAGAGCTTTGGGAGGAGCAGTTGTATGACAGCAACGATGACATTCGACGCGCGGCGCAAGCCCATTTTCGTCGCACGTCGTGCAGCGGAGAAAATGACCGTCAAAAGAACTGAACGGGAAGCGCAACAGCGCGTTGCTTGCTTTTGGGCGGAGTCGGCAGTATAATCGATTCAGGAGGTGCTGGTATGGACACAAAGGACGTTTTGTATACCCTCAGAACCCGGAGCGGTTTATCCCAGGACGAGCTGGCGGAAAGGATCTTCGTCACCCGGCAGGCGGTTTCCCGCTGGGAGAACGGGGAAACGGTTCCGAACACCGAAGCCCTGAAGCTGCTGTCAAAGGAATTTCAGGTATCCATCAATACCCTGCTGGGATCGCCCCATCCGCTGATCTGCCAGTGCTGCGGGATGCCCATGGAGGACGAGATCCTGGGCAGGAACCGGGACGGCTCCCTCAATGAGGACTATTGCCAGTGGTGCTATGCCGACGGGACCTACACCTACAGCGATATGGACGATCTGATCCGCGTGTGCCTTCCGCACATGGTGCAGCAGGGCTTCACCGAGGAACAGGCCCGCGCATACATGAAGCAGACGCTGCCTTCTCTGGATTACTGGAAACGGCAGGCGCAGTTGGGAGACGACGGGCAGTTCGAGACCCTGAAGCGGCAGTTGATTGAGGAGATCAACGCCCTCCATATCCCGGGCATGCCGAAGTTGGAAAAGCTGAACGCCCTGGTCGGAGCCTACGTCAATCTGGAGTACCCGCTCCCCGGCGGGATGAAGGCAAAGTTTCTGGACGACCGGACGACCTATCTGGGCAACCAGCTTCCCTCTGAGCTGGGCCCCGGCAGATGCTTCGGCGTCCTGGCCAATCCGGATTTCATCCTGATCTGCACCTACGGGGCCGAGGGCACCGACCCGGAGCTTGTTCTTTACAAAAAACGCTGAGCGGTGCGAATCCCGGTCTGATTCCTGTTCGGAAATCAGACCGGGATTTTTCACCTTTCAAAAATCCTCCGGCGTGTAAATATGGCGTTTATTTCGCGGGAAGAATATGCTACAATGAAAGCGGCAGAGTCGGCGCGGCTCCGACGCGCCAATCGGAACGATCAACAAAACTGAGTGACAGGGGAACTGATATGAGCAATGAAAAACGCAAAACGATAATCATTGGCGGCGTCGCAGGCGGAGCAAGCTGCGCGGCTCGGCTGCGCAGGCTGGACGGAGAACGGGAGATCGTGCTTCTTGAGCGCGGGCCTTATATTTCCTATGCCAACTGCGGACTGCCCTATCACGTGGGAAACGTGATCCGAAACCGCAATTCCCTGCTTTTGATGACGCCGGAGCTGATGACACAGCGCTTCCGGGTGGACGTGCGGGTTCGCCACGAGGCGGTGGCCATCCATCGGGAAACAAAAACCGTAACGATCCGGGAACTGGAGACCGGCAGAGAATACGAGGAGTCCTACGACGATCTGGTGATCGCCACCGGCTCCTCTCCCCTGCGCCCGAAGATTCCGGGGATCGACTCGGAGCGGATCCGCACGCTCTGGACCGTCCCGGACACAGACGCCATCCGGGCGCTGGTGCAGAGCGGGAAGCTCACAAGGGCCGCGGTGATCGGCGGCGGATTCATTGGCCTTGAAATGGCGGAAAACCTGGCACATGCAGGGCTTGACGTCTCTCTGATCGAGGCCATGGATCAGGTCATGGCCCCGCTGGACCCGGAGATGGCTCAACTGCTCCATGAAAACATCCGAAAGAACGGCGTTCATCTGCACCTCTCCGACGGCGTGGCGGCCTTTGAAGACGACGGCAGCCGGGTCACGATCCGGCTCAACAGCGGTCGGGCGCTTCAGGCGGAGCTGGTCATACTCTCCATCGGCGTCCGGCCCAACAGCCGGCTTGCCAGGGAGGCCGGGCTGCCGCTGAGCGACCGGGGCGGCATCCTGGTGGACGAGCATCTGCGGACGGAGGACCCCTCCGTCTACGCCGTGGGTGACGTGATCCAGGTCCGGGATCTGGTCTCCGGCGAGGGGACCATGGTGCCCCTTGCCGGCCCTGCAAACAAGCAGGGACGCATCGCGGCGGACAATCTTGCGGGCCGGGATTCGGTCTATCGGGGAACGCAGGGTTCCTCTGTGGCGAAGGTCTTTGATCTCACCGCCGCCTCCACCGGATCGAATGAGAAAACGCTGATCCGCCGGGGGCTGGAAAAAGGCAAGGACTACGAAACGCTGATTATCACGCAGAATTCCCATGCGGGCTACTATCCCGGAGCCACGCCCATGACGCTGAAGCTGCTCTTTGCCCCGGCGGACGGGCGGATTCTCGGCGCCCAGATCGTGGGACGCGACGGAGTGGACAAGCGCATCGACACCATCGGCACGGCCCTGCGGCTGGGGGCTCCCGTATCCGCCTTGAAGGAGCTGGAGCTGGCCTACGCCCCGCCCTATTCCTCCGCAAAGGACCCGGTCAACATGGCGGGCTTCGTGGCGGAAAACATGATGACGGGAATGGTCGCCTTTGCCGACTGGCGGGAGCCGGATACCAATCGGGATGCGGTGCTCCTGGACGTGCGGGAGAAGGCAGAAACGGAAGCCTTTGCGATTCCCGGCGCGGTCAATATCCCCCTGGGGCAGTTGAGAGATCGGCTTGCGGAGCTGGACAAGAGACGGGAACACATTGTATTCTGCGCCGTCGGCGTTCGCGCCTACAATGCCGCGCGGATCCTCTCCCAGAATGGCTTCCCCCGGGTCAAGGTCTATCCCGGCGGCGCGCGTTTCTACGGCGCCACCCACCCCGGAAAGGAGCAGGCAGATCCAAAACCTCTCCAGACGCCCGCTCCCGGCCCGGCGCCCAAGGCGGCGAAAGGAGGAGACCGGATGAAAACAGTACGGTTAGATTGCAGCGGTATGCAATGCCCCGGCCCCATCATGGAGGTATTCCGTTCGATGAAGGACCTTGCGCCCGGGGAGCTGCTGGAGGTGACTGCCTCCGATCCCGGCTTTGCCAGAGACGTAGACGCGTGGTGCCGCAGAACCGGCAACACGCTGGTGTCCAATGCGGAACGAAACGGGGAGTTTGTGGCGACCATTCGCCGGGGCGGAGTCCCCGCGCCGACCCAAACGGCGGAGGCGCGCCCGAAGGGGAAAACCATCATCGTCTTTGATGGGGAGATGGACAAGATCCTGGCGAGCTTTGTGATTGCCAACGGCGCCCTTGCCATGGGCCGCCCGGTAACCATGTTCTTTACCTTCTGGGGGCTCACGGCCCTGCGGAAGCCGGAAAAGAGCAGCGTGCAGAAGAATCCCATTGAAAAGATGTTCGGAGCCATGCTGCCCCGCGGCGCTGCCAAAACCGGCCTTTCCCGCATGAACATGGGCGGCCTGGGCGCAGCCTTCATGAAGAAGATCATGAAGGACAAGAACATTGACTCCGTGCAGGACATGATGAAGAAGGCCATGGAAAACGGGGTCAAGATCATCGCCTGCTCCATGAGTATGGACGTGATGGGCATTCGCCCGGATGAGCTGATCGACGGCGTCGAGATCGGCGGCGTTGGAACCTACCTCGGCGATGCGGAAGAATCAGACGTCAATCTGTTTATCTGACCGGATCAGGGGATCCTCGTTTGGGTCCCTTCTTCTTCGTTTTCTGAATCGTGAAAAAAGCAGCAGCCGGGGTGCGCGTATTGCACACCTCGGCTGCATCTTTCTGCGCTTCATCATACTAGAGAAAGCCCCGTTTCTTCATAGGACAGATATTCATCATCAAGGCTTCTGTCGGTGATGTCACGAATAATAATTGTTGAATTCCGAGTTGATTCATGTATAATGGAAACTGAAAAGAAATGTAAGTTTTAAGATCAGTCAACGGTACGGGATGAGTGTTCGCCATGGAGAAGTCAGAAATGGGATTTTCAAAAATGACAAAGCAAGACCGATATAAACAACTGATTGCCGATGTGCGGCAAAGCTATTTCTCCAGGCAGGGAGAACAATACGCTGCCTCCGTGAAACTGCTGTGGTGCGAGTACTGCAAGCTGGAGATTAACCTCTGGTCCTATTGGCAGAACAGCCTGGATGCCAGGATCATGCTGGTTGGGCAGGATTGGGGTTGTCCCTGCGAGGAATCGTCATTATCGACGATGCAAAGAATTCGCCAGGTCAACGAAGGCACCGGGGAAGCGTTTTTCCCGGATTTCGATGGCGCATCGATTTGGACAACGGACAACAACCTTGCCGTACTGTTTCAGATCCTCGGCTATGATATTCACAAGAAACAGCCGGATCTGTTCTTCACCAATTTCGTCCTGGGCTATCGGAATCATGGAACCAGCGGATCATTCCGGCAGAAATGGCTCCGGGATGACGCACCGTATTTCAAGCCTCTGGTGGAAATTGTTGAACCGAAGGTCATCCTCTGTCTGGGGAAAAGCACCTACGAGGGCGTCGTCTATTCCCTGACCGGGCAGATGAAGCGCATCAATGGCTTCAACCGCTTCCTGGACAGTGGGGAGAATTATCAGGATATTCCGCTGGACGCGGGGCATAGCGTCCGCGTCTACGCTGTGGCCCATTGCGGAACCATCGGCACTATGAACCGGAATCGTGGAAAAAAGAAGCCGGATGGAAGCCCTTTATCAAGCAGAGACTTAACGATTCAGAAACAAGATTGGGAGAAAATCAAAAACGACCTTCGTTTATTGGTTTATAACGCTCCGCTCATTGACCCAAATCAACAAGAGCGCTGAGTATGCAGGCGCTTTTCCGGACGTCATCACCGGGAGGATATCAGGATGGTAAAGGAAATCGTAAAGGACCCGATTTTTCTCGGGCGGAAATCGAGAGCGGCCACTGCGGAGGATCTGCCGATCGCGCAGGATCTGCTGGACACCCTGGCTGCGCACAGGGACGGCTGCGTCGGCATGGCGGCAAACATGATCGGACAGGCGGTGCGGATCATTGTCTTTGACAATGCGGGCACGGCTATGGCAATGCTCAATCCCGAGATCGTGAAGGCCTCCGGCCTGTATGAGACCGAGGAGGGCTGCCTGTCGCTGGAGGGCGTGCGCAAAACAAAGCGGTACCGCTCCATCAAGGTGCAGTACCAGAATGAAAACCTGCAAACCCGTCTGAAGACCTTTACCGGCTGGACGGCGCAGATCATCCAGCATGAGATCGACCACTGCAACGGGATCCTGATCTGAGGAGCGGAACGCTTATGACGCGAAACGTAAAGCTGACAATTACAGAAAGCAACTGCAGATGCGCGTATCACAAGGCGGGAGACAGCTTTGTGGTGGGGGATCTGTGCCCGCCGCTGTGCCACGAGCTGTGGAACGTCGTCTATCCCTACGTCTTTGCCCTGCAAAACGGGGCGGCATTGGACTGCGGAGAGGGCAAGGCGAAGGTCTTTGACGCCAGATGCCCGGACGGCGGCAGAGTTTGCGTCCACGGGGAAGCGGTGGATCAGCTTCCGGAATAAAAGCCGGGAGATTCCGGATCGGTTTGGCCCATCCACGCAGAATGGAGCATGCAAGATGAAGAATTCTACCGAATTATCCGCGATCACAGAGCTCCTGGAGCGGTCCGCGCCGGTATACGCCGCGACCGTCGGCTTAGACGGGCGGCCGCAGCTGCGGCCTGTCTGCTTCCTGTTTGAACAGGACGGAGCGCTGTATTTTCTGACGGCAAAGAGCCGCAGACTCTATGCCGAGCTGTGCAAGTCGCCCGATATTCAGCTTTGCGTATCGGACCGCGAGACGGAGACCTGCCTGCGACTCTCCGGGAAGGTCTGCTTCACGGAAGACCAGGACCTGATCCTGCGCTGCTTCCGGGAGCGGCCTGCTGTGACAGCAGCCTTGGGCGGAGACCGGAAGGCTCTGATCGCCTTCTTCCTGATGGGCGTTCGTGTGGAACAAAGCGCTTGTTACGAAGAAGCACCGCTGGAAGCCTGGACCCTGCCGGACCCCGCCGGCGTGCCGGTCGGAATCACGATCAAGAAGAAAACCGAGCTGCGGGATCGGCTTGCGCGGATTCTGGAACGCCGGGAAGCAGAGCCTCCGGCCACGGCAGACGAGATCATAAAGCTCCGCGACGGCGCGCTGTTTCTCTTCGCGGAAACGGCAAAGGCGCTGTGGCCCCGGATGGATATCCGGCCCATCGAGCGGGCTGCTGTATTTGAGACCTGGGATCAGCGGGAGCACTATACAAAGCTGGCGGCGGAGCTCATCGGAAATGCCGTCATCGACAAGCCGGAGGATCTGAGCTACTGGCTCAATCCGGAAACGCTGAAGGAGCTTCGAGGCGCTGAATGACGGAAGAAATGCGGCAGGCGGGAATCCGCCTGCGTCCGGTCCGGCGGAGGACTTGACGCCGTTCAGGTCGAAAAGAGGAGGGTGAAATATGCCGAGACAGAATATCCTGGAAATGCCCTTTTCCAGGGTCTATCCCCTGTTGGTGCAGAAGGCGGAGCGGAAGGGACGGACCAAGGCGGAGGTGGACGAGCTCATCACCTGGCTGACGGGCTATCCCGACCCTGAGGCCTGCGCGGAGCTGCCCTGCGGGGACTATTACGCCAAGGCCCCCTGCTGGAACCCTGCGGCTGAGCGCATCACCGGCACCGTCTGCGGCGTCCGGGTGGAGACCGTCGAGGACCCGGTGATGAAACGCATCCGTCAGCTGGACAAGCTCATCGACGAGCTGGCCAAGGGGAAGCCAATAGAACAAATCAAACGGGGATGAATCGTATCACAAGAATCGAAGCAGCAAATCAGTGGCGATTTAACCCAAAATATCAACAATACTACCGAGGTGAGGAATCAGAATGAACATTCCTATGTGGCTACTCATTGTGGCCGGTATAGTCTTTGCCTTTTTATCCGTCTGCATTTTTAATTTGTCCAAAAAGATAAAAGACGCAAATTCAAGACTTAACGAGATAGAAACAAACTACAGAAGTTCCGAGAAAAAATTGGAAGAAGAAACGGAAAGAAATAAAATACAACATCAATTGTTTGAGGTACAACATCAATTGTTTGAGGCAGAAAAATCAAAGAATGAGTCTTTGTCAAACCTTCTCTCAGAGCGGCCTACCATAGGTCAAGTACGTGAACTTGAAAGAAAACTGAAAGCAGCAAATGATTATATACAGTCCAGCAAATTACCACTAAATAAAGAGTATTCAGAAATAGAATCGGAACTGGCGCCATTAATGCAGGCTGTAGATTACAGGAATAATCTGCCTTTTTTCACAGGCTCTATGTCACAAGCTGAAATAATTAGTAAGTTATACACACTTTCTAATCAATCTCACAAGCTCATTAATGAGTTGTTATTATACAAAGGTTTTTACCTTAATGCCCGTTCTAATTTAACATTATTCCCGTATATGGCGGGTATAGTGTCTGAGTTTGAAACCCGTGATATTGAGCAATTAGCCTGCAGACTCGATTGGGGAAGTAACTATGAACGGTCAAAGAAGGTTGCCTCAATTCGGGCGATTCGCCATGATGCACAAGAAAAAATTGAACAGGCTAAAGTAGCGGAGTATCAACTGGCATATCTGCTTCAAATGTTTCCATCCTTAAAAGACTTGCTGGAATATGAATACTCCGAACTGCCCCATATCACAGCGGATGATCTCTCAGAGTATGATTCAACCCGTGATTATCTATCAAAAGAGGAATGGGAAAGCCTTTCTTCAACCGAAAGAAATCAGCTGGCCCTTGACCGCTATGTTGCGTCGAGGAAAAAGACGAATTGGCAGGTCGGCAGAGACTATGAGGAGTACGTAGGATACCGATACAGACAGCTTGGCTATTTGGTGGATAATTTTGGCGCCTATATGGGTCTTGATGATCTGGGGCGTGACATAATTGCAAAAAAAGGAAGCAAGACATATATCATCCAATGCAAATACTGGAGTCAGAAAAAGGAAATCCACGAAAACCATATCAATCAGCTGTTCGGAACGGTTACGAGCTATAAAATTGAAAACAACGCTCCCGATGACAACGTAATCGGTGTTCTCATTACAAACACGCAATTATCTGACAGGGCGAAGAAATTTGCAGAACGCTTACATATCAACTATAAAGAACATTTTGAAATTGGAGATTTCCCAAGAATTAAATGTAACATCGGGCATAGTGAGTGGGGAAACAAGATTTATCATTTACCGTTTGACCAACAGTATGATGCCACAAGAATCTGTAATCCGGGTGAGTTCTACGCCCTAACAGTTGCAGAAGCAGAGAGAGCGGGCTTTAGACGAGCGTTCAAGTGGCACGGAGCATAAGGATGTTGGATTCCTGTTTGCCATAGGGACGAACATTGCTCGTCCGCCGTCCTCATAACTAACCACGACCCGGAGGTCAAACAGAAGCTCCGGGCCATGGCGGAAGCCCTGTAAAGAAAGCAAACACGATCAATTGATGACCGGAGGCAGCCAGGAAATCATGACCTGCACATTGCGCAGCGCGAACACGCTGCGTAGGAGTTTTTATGCCGGAAATCAATCCGAGCCTTGAAAGAGTCCCTTGTTTTCAAATTGCGCATCAGCGTTTCTTCCGTTACAGGATAACGGGCAATCGCACTGGAGATAACAACATGCACGACATCTGGAATCCCTGGCACGGCTGCCGGAAGTGCAGCGAGGGCTGTCAGAATTGCTATATGTATTTCCTCGACGCCCAACGGGGCGGGAACGGAGCGGAGATCTATCGGACGAAGACCGGCTTCCGCTATCCGCTGAGCAAGGACCGCAGCGGGCAATATAAGGTCAAAAGCGGCGAGATGATCCGGGTCTGTATGACCAGCGACTTCTTTTTAGAGGAGGCCGATCCCTGGCGGGACGAGGCCTGGGAAATCATCCACCGGCGTCCGGACGTCAAGTTCTTTCTGCTGACCAAGCGGCCGGAGCGGGTTGCCGGGCATTTGCCCTGGAATTGGGGCGACGGATGGGAAAACGTGATGCTCAACGTCACCTGTGAAAATCAGCGCCGGGCAGACGAGCGCATCCCGATCCTGCTTTCCCTTCCCTTCCAGCACAAGGGCATCATGTGTGCGCCGTTCATCGGGCCGGTCAGCATCCGGGACTATCTGCCCTCCGGCCAGATCGAGCAGGTGCTGTGCGACGGAGAAAACTACGGCGGCGCAAGACCCTGTCACTACGAATGGGTCAAGGCCCTGCGGGATGAATGCTTCGCCTGCCAGGTGACGTTTACCTTCTGCGGAACGGGCAGATGCTTTGTCAAGGACGGAAAAACCTATCATCTGGAGGGCAGCGTCCAGACCCGGCAGGCCCGGAAGTCCGGCTTGAGCTTCCTCGGAAAGCCGATGGCGTTCAAGCTGACGGACGAATGGGGAAATCCGATTCCGGCCGAACGCCTCTACAGGCCATCCTTCGGCCCACGCTGCCAAAGCTGCGGCATGCAGCAGACCTGCAACGGCTGCATCCGCTGCGGAAAGTGCGAAAAAGAGAATCAACCGCAAGGAACCGGTCCGGATCAAAAACGATTGGACCGGCCATAAGAGGTGAGAAGTTGAAAAAGATCCTGTTTGTCTGCCACGGGAACATCTGCCGCAGTCCGATGGCGGAGTTTGTCCTGAAGGACATGGTGAAAAAGCGCGGCTTGGAAGGGCGGTATGAGATCGCTTCCGCCGCCACAAGCCGGGAGGAGATCGGAAACCCCGTCTATCCCCCCGCCCGGCGAAAGCTGGCGGAGCATGGAATCGTCTGCGCGGGGCATCAGGCCAGGCAGATGACGAGGTCCGACTACGACGATTACGATTGGATCGTCTGCATGGATCGGGCGAACGTACGAAACGCTTCCCGGATCGCGGGCGGCGACCCGCAGAACAAGATCCGCCTTCTGCTGGACTTCACGGAGCGCACCGGCCAGGAGGTCGCAGATCCCTGGTACACCGGCGACTTTGAGGCGACCTGGCAGGACGTGCTTCATGGCTGCGAAGGTCTGATCGAAAAAACGACGAGATCATGACCGTTTCCGATTTCGGAAAGCCGGTCATGATCTCGTGGAATGATTTGCATTTTTTCTACTCTGCATCGCAGAAGCGCCGGATCGCCTCGGAGGCGAAGGCCGCGGTACCGGGGCCGCCGGCTTTGTCGATGTTCTCGGTGAACGCGCCGCCGCTGCCGTACATTTGGCCGAGCTGGGCGAAGATCCGGATCGTGCAGGTGTAGTAGTGCTCGGTGATGTAGTCCTGCACCCGGCGGGCCTGGGTCTGGGCCTCCGGGGAAGCGGGGCTGCCGTCCTTCATGGGACCGAACTCTGCCAGAAGTCGCATAAGACCGTCGCCGGTTTGCTTCATCTCCGCCAGAGTCTTCCCGCTGTTCTTCTGCTCAAACTCTTTGTACTCCGGCGTCGCGCCCCAGGATTTCCGGGCCTGGGCCGCGTATTCCTCCAACTTCTTCTTGTCGAATGCTTCAAAATCCATGGTAATCCCTCCTGTCAGCTTCACGGTTCGCGCCATGCGGATCAGGTTGTCGATGTGCTTCCGCTTCAGGCTCAAAAGCTCGATCTGCTGCTCCAGCGCCTTGTTCCGGTCAAAGGCCGGGTTCTCCAGGATGCTTTTGATCTCCTTGAGCGGGAACTCCAGCTCCCGGAACAGCAGAATCTGCTGCAGCCGCTCCAGCGCAGCGTCCCCGTACAGCCGGTACCCGGCCTCGGTGTACTGCGTGGGCGGCAGCAGCCCGATCTCATCGTAATACTGCAGCGCCCGGATGGAAACCCCGGTCAGCCTGCTGACCTCGTGAACCGTCATCATCGCAGCCCGCCTCCTCTCACACGTATTATAAACCATCACGCAGCGTGAGAGTCAAGTGTTTTTTATCCGATCAGCCATTCTTTTTTCACGCAGCCGGGGCGTTCCAAAACAGTTGATTTTTCCTCCGGCATCTTTTATAATATCGACAACTATCCCATCAAAGGAGCCTGAACCATGCTCGAATACCGCTATGACACCCAGCTTCTCATCGAGGGACACGGACTGGATGAGGACGAAATCTTTGACTATATATCCGGCCATTTTGCCGGCGACTCCCTGCTTGCAGTCGGGGACGAGGATCTGATCAAAATTCATTTCCACACCAACGAGCCCTGGAAGATCCTGGAATACGGCCGTTCCCTGGGCGAGATTTTTGACATTGTGGTCGAGGACATGGACCGCCAGTCCCGCGGTCTGAAGGGCTGATCGGAGGGGTACGATGCCGAAAACACTGGTTTTGGCTGAGAAGCCCTCGGTCGGCAAGGAGCTGGCCCGCGTCCTCGGCTGCCGCCGGGGCGGCGACGGCTATCTGGAGGGCGACCGCTACGTCGTCACCTGGGCCCTGGGCCATCTGGTGACGCTCGCGGACCCCGACGTCTACGACAAGAAGTTGGAAAAATGGAATATGGACGACCTGCCCATGCTGCCGGAGAAGATGAAGCTGGTCGTGATCCCGGAGACGGCGCGGCAGTACAAGGTCGTAGCCAACCTGATGAAGCGCGGAGACGTTTCCGATCTCGTGATCGCCACCGACGCCGGACGCGAGGGCGAGCTGGTCGCTCGCTGGATCATGGTCAAGGCGGGCTGGAACAAGCCCACGCGGCGGCTTTGGATCTCCTCCCAGACCGACAAGGCGATCCGGGAGGGCTTCGCCAACCTGCGGCCCGCAAAGGATTACGACAATCTGTTCCGCTCCGCACAGGCGCGGTCCGAGGCCGACTGGCTGGTCGGTCTGAACGTGACCCGCGCCCTGACCTGCAAATTCAACGCCCAGCTCTCGGCGGGCCGCGTCCAGACGCCGACCCTGGCCCTGGTGGTCGAACGGGAGAACGAAATTCGACGCTTCGTTCCTAAGCCCTACTACGGTCTCAAGGCGGAGCTTGCCGGCTTCCGCGCGACTTGGCACGACGAGAAGGGCAACGCCCACAGCTTTGACCGGGCGCGGATCGAGAAGCTCTTGGCGGCCTGCACGGGCAAGGAGGCCCAGATCACGCAGATCTCCAAGATGCGGAAGATGACGCCTCCGCCCGCAGCCTACGATCTGACGGAGCTCCAGCGCGACGCAAACAAGAAATACGCCTATTCCGCCAAGGAGACCCTGAACTGCATGCAGGCGCTCTACGAGCGGCACAAGGCCCTGACCTATCCCCGGACCGACAGCCGCTACATCTCCGACGACGTGGTCCCCACCCTCCCCGACCGCATCCACGCCGTGGCTCAGGCCGAATACAAGGATCTGGCCCACGCCGTGCTCCGTCGGCGGCCGATGCAGACGAAGTATATCGTCAACAACGCCAAGGTCACGGATCACCACGCGATCATCCCCACCGAGGAGGCAGCCGAGCTCTACAACCTGACCGGCCCGGAACGCAACGTCTACGATCTGGTCGTGCGCCGTTTCCTGGCCGTCCTGCTTCCCCCCTTCGAATATGAAGAAATCCGTCTGACGCTCAAGATCGGCGATCAGACCTTTACGGCCTCCGGCAAGCGGGTCTTGGACCAAGGCTGGAAGGCGGCCTACAACCGGAGCTACGACGCCTTAGAGGACGAAGGCGACGCCGAGGAGGAGGAACAGAGCCTTCCCGATCTGCAGAAGGGTCAGCGCCTGCCGGTGAAGAAGCTCCGCCTCTCCGAGGGGCAGACCGCACCCCCGGCCCGCTACACCGAGGCCACCCTGCTGACCGCGATGGAGCATCCGCCGGTCAGCCAGGTCTCGGACAAGCAGCTCCGCCAGATCCTGCAGGAGACCTCCGGGCTCGGCACCCCGGCGACCCGGGCGGACATCATCGAAAAGCTCTTTTCCACCTTTTATATCGAGCGCTCCGGCAAGAGCCTGGTCCCCACCTCGAAGGGCATTCAGCTTGTCGATCTGGTGCCGCAGGAGCTGCGAAGCGCCGAGCTGACCGCCCGCTGGGAGGACCGTCTGGCCCGGATCGCCAAAGGTCAGGAGCGGGATTCCGCCTTCGTGGCAGAAATGCGGACCTACGCGACCCGGCTCGTGAAGGAGGTCAAAGCCAGCGACGCGACCTATACCCACGACAATCAGACCCGAAAGCCCTGCCCGAACTGCGGCAAGCTGCTTCTGCTGGTCAAGGACAAGCGCGGCGAGCTGCTGGTCTGCCCGGACCGCGACTGCGGCTTCCGCAGACGGACCACCCAGATCACGAACGCCCGCTGCCCGAACTGCCACAAGAAATTAGAGCTCTGGGGCGAGGGCGACAAGCAGACCTTTGCCTGCGCCTGCGGCTACCGCGAGAAGCTCAGCGATTTTGAGGCCAGACGCAAGCGCGATGGGGCCGGCAAATCCGACGTCCGCCGCTATATGGCCCAGCAGGGGCAGAAAACCGAAGCCAACCCCGCCATGGCCGACGCCCTGGCAAAGTGGATGGCAATGAACGGGAAGAAATAGTGACCAGGGAACAGGGATCAGGGATCAGGGTCCAGGGTCCATTGTCACCACAAATTCTCAATTCTCATTTCTCACTTCTCAATTCCCCCAAGGAGGTGTCCCATGAACGTTCCATCCTATGCGTTGGACGCCGTTTCCAGGCTTCGTGCGGGCGGATATGCCGCCTTCCTGGTCGGCGGCTGCGTGCGCGATTCTCTGATGGGGCGTGTGCCGGGGGATTACGACGTTGCGACCTCCGCCCGGCCGGAGCAGACCGAGGCCGTCTTTGCGGGCGAGCGCATCATCGAGACCGGTCTCAAGCACGGGACCGTCACCCTTCTGCTGGACGGACATCCGGTGGAGATCACGACCTTCCGCACCGACGGGACCTACTCTGACCACCGCCACCCGGACGAGGTCCGCTTTGCCGCGCAGATCGAGGACGACCTCGCCCGCCGGGATTTCACCGTCAACGCAATGGCCTGGAGCCCGGAGACCGGACTCGTGGACCCCTGCGGCGGGCAGGACGATCTCGCGCGAAAGCGCATCCGCTGCGTCGGAGACCCCGACCGCCGCTTTGACGAGGATGCTCTGCGCATCCTTCGCGCCCTGCGATTTGCCTCCGTCCTCGGCTTCGATCTCGACCCGGCCACCGCAGCCTCGGCCCTTGCAAAAAAGGATCTGCTGGAAGCAGTCAGCCGCGAACGGATCGCCGTGGAGCTGGTCAAGCTGGTCTGCGGCCCGGACGTGCGGCGGGTGGTCTGCGGCTTCTGGCCCATCCTCGCCGTGCCTGTGCCGGAGCTGGCCCCGATGGCGGGCTTCGACCAGCGGAGCAAATACCATTGCTACGACGTGCTGACCCACTGCGCCGTCGCCGCCGAGGCCGTCCGTCCGGACCCGATCCTTCGCCTGGCCGCCCTCCTGCATGACTGCGGCAAGCCCGCCTGCTTTACGATGGACAAGGACGGAACCGGACACTTTTACGGCCACGGCCAGATCAGCGCCGACCTGACGAAGACGATTTTGACCCGTCTGCGCTTCGACAACGACACGATCCGCCGCGTGACGGACCTGGTGGCCCTCCACGACTACCCGCTCGATCCGGAGCCGGGCAAGCCGCCCCGCGCGATCAAGCGCTTGCTGGGGAAGCTCGGAACGGAGGACTTCTTCCGTCTGCTTGCGCTCAAGCGGGCCGATTCCCTCGCCCACGATCCCGGATATCGGGCGCGCGCTGCGCTCTGCGACCGCGTGGAGGCGCTGACAAGGGAGCTTCTTGCCGAGCAGGCCTGCTTCCGGGTGAAGGATCTGGCTGTAAACGGCCGCGATCTGATCGCACTGGGCATCCCCGAGGGTCCGGCGGTCGGTCGGACGCTGAACGCCCTGCTGGAGGCTGTGTTGGGCGAAGAAGTGCCGAACGAGCGCGACGCCCTTCTGGCGCTCGCGCGGTCAGTTGACAGGTGACAGTTGACAATGGCGACCAGTCGCCACACGACCGTGGAAAACCTCCCCTGACAAGGGGAGGGGGACCGGCGAAGCCGGTGGAGGGGTAGGCTGCCGATGAGCGTGTGTTCGAAAACAAGGCATTCGTCCAACGTTACCCCTCCTCCGCGTCCCTGCGGGACGCTCCTCCTCCCCTTAGCAGGGGAGGTCTTTGCGCTGATCCCTGCTCTGTGCCCTGCTCCCTGATCCCTGATCTCTAAACCCTAATTATGGAAACCATCCATTTTGCGTTCCTTTTCCACATCTCCCCTGTGGGTTTCTCCGGTTTCTGTGGAAACCTACAAATTTTTTCCGGAAACTCCCTGTTTTCGACGAGTTTTTCAGCCGCCGCCCCGATAAATCGGTGGAAAACCCGGTGGAAAATGTGGAGAACTTCTCCAAATCCGCAATCGCGTAATTGATTATTTGTGGATGTTATGTTTACCAAAATCTACCCCTTGTGGTTTCACCGGAAGAAGTTTCGATTTGTAATTTATCCGTAAATATGCCGAACGTGGAAAAGATTGCCAGGCGCACGGCGCGCTTTTTGTCTGGCATTTTCGGAATCGGTCTGTTATAATGAGAACCGGAAAGCGGATCATCCCGGATGATTCGCCCCGATTGCGCTTATGACAATTCCTTTGAATCCTAAATCATTACGAGGTCCCGCCATGCTTGAATTACTCTCCCCTGCCGGTTCGATGGACGCGCTCCGGGCAGCCGTTCAGAACGGCGCGAACGCGGTCTATCTGGGCTCCGGTCAATTTAACGCGCGACAGAACGCAAAGAATTTCTCGGTGGACGAGCTTGCGGACGCCGTGCGATATTGTCACGTGCGGGGCGTGGCGGTGCATCTGACGCTGAATACCCTGGTCACGGATCGGGAGCTTGAGGCTGCGGGCGAGACGATCGCCGCGGCAGTCCGGGCCGGCGTAGACGCCTTCATCGTCCAGGATCTCGGCATCGTCTCCCTGCTGCGCCAGATGGCCCCGGAGGTTCCGATCCACGCCTCCACGCAGATGAGCATCCACTCCCTGGAAGGCGTGCAGCAGGCTGCGGCGCTGGGCGTTTCGCGGGTCGTGCTGGCACGGGAGCTGAGCCGGGCGGACATCGCCTATATCTGCCGGAACAGCCCGGTGGAGATCGAGGTCTTCATCCACGGCGCGCTATGCATGTGCTATTCCGGTCAGTGCTACTTTTCCGCTGTGGTGGGCAGCCGCTCCGGCAACCGGGGACAGTGCGCCCAGCCCTGCCGTCTGCCCTACGGCTACGGGCGGTTCGCGGAAAAATACCCCCTGAGCCTCAAGGACAACTGCCTGATCCCCTGGATGCGGGAGCTGGAGGAAATGGGCGTGGCCTCGGTGAAGATCGAGGGCCGGATGAAGCGGCCGGAGTACGTTGCCGTCACCACGCGGCTCTACCGCGCCGCCATCGACGGGCAGGCCATCTCCGCCTCCGACCTTGCCGATCTGCGCGACGCCTTCTCCCGCCAGGGCTTCACCCAGGGCTACTATACCGGTCAGATCGGGCCGGAGATGTTCGGCACCCGGCAGAAGGAAAAAGAAAACCGGGCGCTGATGCAGGCGGCCCGCGCAAGCTATGAAAATACGGAAAATCCCCTCGTTCCCGTCCGCTTCTACGCGGTGGTCTCCGCCGGGCGGAACGCCATGCTGGCCGTCCAGGACGACCAGGGCAATATCTGCAAGACCGAGGGACCGGTTCCCGAGGCGGCCTTGAAACGCCCGCTGACGCAGACGGATCTGGCCGCCCGGCTCGAGAAGACCGGCGGCACCCCCTATCGCTGCATCGAGACGAAGAGCGTGGTCGAGCCCGGGCTGACCCTCTCTGCGGCGGCCCTGAACGCGATGCGCCGGGAGGTCCTGACCCATCTGACCGCGATCCGCGGACGGCGCGGCGAAAACCGCGAGCTCAACGGCTTCTCAACGGTCAAGACCGTGCAGGGCCCTGCCCGTCCGCCCCGCGTTACGGTCGGCGTTCTGAGCCCGGACCAGCTCACGCCGAAGCTGATCGCCCTCCGGCCCGTCCGGCTCTACGTCCCGCTCACGATGCTTGCGGACGACACGGACTGGATGCAGTCCATCCGGCCGGAGACCGAGATCTGCGCGGTGATGCCCAGGGTCGTGATGGATCACGAGACCGAGCGCGTCCGCAAGCAGTTGGACGCCGCCTACGCTCTGGGCGTCCGGCGCTGCCTGGTGGGCAACCTGGGCCACGTCAGTCTGGCCCGGTCGCGCGGCTTCCAGGTCAGCGGCGACTACGGTCTGAACCTCTTCAATTCCCGGGCGATGAACGCAGCCCGGGGGCTGGGACTGGATTCGGTTACGGCGAGCTTTGAGCTGACCCTGCCCCGGGTCCGGGACCTCTCCAAGCCCCTGCCGACGGAGCTGCTGGCCTATGGCCGTCTGCCCCTGATGCTGACCGAAAACTGCATCATCAAGAACCGAACCGGTCACTGCGCCTGTCATACCGCGCAGACCAAGCTGATCGACCGCCGGGGCGAGGAGTTCCGCGTCCTGCCGGACCCCGGCACCTGCCGGAGCGTGATCTACAACGGCAAAAAGCTCTATCTGCTGGACAAGCAGACGGAGCTCCGCGGCATGGGTCTTTGGGCCATCCGCCTGCAGTTCACCACCGAGAATCCCCTGGAGGTGGATTCCGTTCTGGCCGGTCTGCGCGGCGGCGCGGTCTTCGATCCCGGCTCCTGCACGCGCGGGCTGTCCTACCGCGGCGTGGAATAAGCTCGCAGCGCGCGAAGCCAGCCCGCCCCGATCCGGGGCGGGCTGGCTTCGCGAAAATAGCGCAACCGTTCAACCCTCAGCTCGCAGGGCGGGCGCGTAGGTACGCGCCCCTACGGCGGGAGCATTTCCACAAAAAATTCTATTTTTCCCTCTTGACAAGGCCGGAGCGATCCGCTATAATAGCTCCGCAAAACAAAGAAGGTCGGTTGCGCCGCCTCACCTCACGCCCCTGGCAAAGAGGTTCACACAGCGAATCCCGGAGGGTCCGGGGGTATGTGCGGGTGCAGTCGGCATCCGCATTGTTGTATTTTTTGGAGGTGTTTTCGATCGCTAAATTAACCCATCAGCTCAACGAGGAGATTCAGGACAAGGAACTCCGTGTCATCGGCCCCGACGGCGCACAGCTCGGCATCATGTCCAGCAAGGCCGCGTTGGATCTCGCTGCAGAACAGGAGCTGGATCTGGTCAAGATCTCGCCCACTGCGAATCCTCCCGTCTGCAAGATCATGGACTATGGCAAATTCCGCTTCGACCAGATGAAGAAGGAAAAGGAATCCCGCAAGAATCAGCGTGTTGTGGAAGTCAAGGAAATCCGCATGTCTCCGAACATCGACACCAACGACCTCAACACCAAAATGAAGAATGCGATCAAGTTCCTGAGCGACGGCAACCGCGTCAAGGTCAGCGTCCGTTTCCGCGGGCGTGAAATGACCCACACCAATCTTGGTGAGCAGCTGCTGAACCAGTTTGCTGAGGGCTGTTCGGAGGTCGCAAACCTGGAGAAAAACCCGAAGATGGAGGGCCGGTTCATGTTTATGTTCCTGTCCCCCAAGGCGGAAAACAAGAAATAAGCCAACTTTCTTAGAATAACCGAAAAAGGAGAACCAACTATGCCGAAACTGAAGACCCATAGCGGTGCCAAGAAGAGATTCAATCTCACCAAGACGGGCAAGATCAAGAGAGCACACGCGTTCAAGAGCCATATCCTCACCAAGAAGACCACCAAGCGTACGCGTCGTCTGAGAACCACGACCTACGCCGACGTCACCAACCAGGAAGCCATCAAAAAGATGATTCCTTACAAGTAAGAGATAGGAGGATATACAAATGGCACGTGTTAAAGGCGCAATGATGACGCGCAAGAGAAGAAATAAGACCCTGCGGCTTGCCAAGTCCTACTGGGGTTCCAAGTCCACCCACTTCAAGATGGCCAAGCAGGCCGTGATGAAGTCCGGCACCTACGCTTACGTCGGCCGCAAGCTGAAGAAGCGCGATTTCCGCCGTCTGTGGATCACCCGTATCTCCGCGGCTGTGGCTCCCTTCGGCATCAACTACAGCCGGTTCATGAACGGTCTGAAGAAGGCCGGCATCGAGATGAACCGCAAGGCCCTCTCCGAGATGGCCATTGCCGATCCCAAGGCCTTTGAGGCCCTGGTGGAGACCGCCAAGAAGGCGCTGTAATTTCAGATTGCAGAGCAAACGCCCGGCAGCCAAAGCTGCCGGGCGTTTCATATCTTCTTGGCTTTATTCGGCCTGCGCAGGGACGCGCTCCATCATCACGTACCGGCCGACGCAGGAAAAACCGGCGTCCTCAACGGCCTGCTTTTCCTCGTCCTCGCAGAAATAGCCCAGGACCGCGCTGCCGTCTTCCTTGGCTGCAGCGGCGCAGGCGCGGAGCAGCTCAGCGGCTGCGTCCGGGTCGAAATCTCCGGCAAAATCCAGGCTGAAGATCTCGGCGTAGTCGTCGCGGCTGCAGCAGGCCGCTGCCTTCGGCACGCCGTCGCGGACCAGGACAAAAAGGATCCAGTCGTCGAGGGTCTTTTCGATCCGGTCGGCGTTCCAGTACATGGTTTCGCCGTTTTTCGCGTGCAGGTCCCGGAACAGGTCGAAATTCTCCCGCCCGATCCGCATCACCGTCTCGGCGGGCGGGTCCGGCTCGACCCGGGGCAGGTCGCGCAGGAGCATATTCCAGGTGGACTCTCCCAGCCGGAAGCCTCTGGACGGCAAGAAGTCCAGGGCCTCGCGGTTCTCCGCCGGGAAGCCGAGGTAGATCGAATCATCGGGGAAACGGGCTTCTGCGAAGTCCAGAAATTCCGAAAGCATCTGCTCCATACCCCTGCTTGCGCCCATGGAGACCGTACCGAAATAGCGGTCCTCGGGCAGCTCGTAGTATTGTACCCAGCCGCAGAATTCGCCGTCCAGGGTAAAGAGCAGGATCTCCTCGTTCTCCCGCGCAAAGGCCTTGCGCGTGCGCTCGATGAACATCTCCTTCGTCTTGTAGCCGTCGTACCACACCGGGTAGCCGGTGCATTCCGGGATCAGGGCGAGCTCGTGCATCCGGTCGATATACCGGTCAAAATCCGCTTCTGAAAGCACAGTCAGCATGTTACGTTTCCTCTTTCCCGGTCTACTTCTCTTCCAGGATCTTGTTCAGCTCCTGCATGAAGCTGTGGATGTCCTTGAACTGGCGGTAGACCGAGGCAAAGCGGACGTAGGCGACCTCGTCGAGGGGCTTGAGGCGCTCCATGACCATCTCGCCGATGGATTGGGTGGTGACCTCGCGCTCGAGCGAGTTCTGGACCTTGCTTTCGATCTCCTCCACGATGGTTTCCAGAGCCTGGGTGGAGACCGGGCGCTTTTCGCAGGCGCGGAGCATGCCGTTCATGATCTTATTGCGGTCGAAGGGCTGACGGCTGTTGTCGCGCTTGACCACGATGATCGGCAGGACCTCCACGGTCTCGTAGGTTGTAAACCGCTTCTGGCAGGACAGGCACTCGCGGCGGCGGCGAATGCTCAGGCCGTCCTCGGAATGGCGGGAGTCCACGACCTTGCTCTCGGAATAGCCGCAATGCGGACACTTCATAGGTATTCCCCCTCTTCTGTTCTTCTGATTTATTATAGCAAACCCACTTCGGCCTGTCCAGCATATTTTCGGGTTTTCGCAAGATTTCCGGCGTGTCCGGCACTTTTTCAACGTGCGGGATTGCATTTTGACCCGTCCGGTGGTATAATAAATTGATTTTCAGATGATGCTTTTCCACACGGAAGAAAGGAGCACGATCCATGAAACGAATGCATCTGCTTCGGAGCCTTGCCATGCTGATGGCGCTGCTGACGCTTCTGTCTGTCTCCGTTTTCGCAGAACCCATCCGAACCGCCCGTGCCGCAGCGCCGGCAGCGGACGTTACCGATCCCGTCGATCCGACCGATCCGACCGACCCCACCGATCCGACCGACCCCACCGATCCGACCGATCCGACCGACCCCACCGATCCCGTCGATCCGACCGATCCGGCCGATCCGACCGACCCCACGGATCCCACGGATCCAACCGATCCCACGGATCCGACCGATCCGACCGAACCGACCGATCCGACCGAACCCGACGAGCCTCCCGCACCCGCCGAGCCGACGGACGAGGAGCTGATCGAGATCTACCAGATCCCCGATACCTGGGCGCGTCCCGCTCTGCTGTTCGCGGTGCGGACCGGCCTGCTCGTCGGCGACAGCAAAAACAATCTTCACCCCACGGACAACGCCACCCGCGCGCAGCTTGCGACGATGCTGACGCGGATCGCCGTCACGGGCATTGAAGCGGATCTGTCCGGTTTCCGGGATCTTTCAGCCTCCGACTGGTACTATACCGCGATTGCGAAGGCCGTCGCCCTCGGACTGATGAAGGGCGCCTCCAAGACGAAGATGAAGCCCGGAAACTCCGTCACCCGCGAGGAGACCTTTGTCATGCTGGCCCGCATGTTCGGCGTGCGCAGCAAGGACAAGACCGCTCTTTATTCCTTCAAGGACTGGAAGAATATCAGCAGTTGGGCAGCCTGCGACATTGCCGCCATGGTTCAGGCCGGCTACGTCAAGGGGACGGGCAAGAAGCTCAACCCCAAGGGCAAGATCACCCGTCAGGAAATCGCGCAGGTCATCTGCAACGTTCTGGACGACTTCGGCGCAGAGCTGGACGAGACCGCCGAGGGCAGCTACGCCCTGTCCGCCGAGGCTCTGGCCCCCGGCACCGTGGTGGACGGCGATCTGCTGTTCTGCACCGACAGCCGGGAGATCAGCCTGCAAAACGTGACCGTCACCGGCCGTCTGGTCATTCAGGGGGCGGAGCCTGCGACGCTGGTTCTGGAGGGCTGCTCCATCGGGACGCTCGTCCTCTGCCGTGACGTCGAGCTGACCCTGGACGGCGGCGTGGAGAAGATCGTTTCCAACACGCCGTCCGTCACGGTCAACGGCGCGGCTGATCGCGTGGAGATCTGGGAGAGCACCGTCACGGTCAACGAGGGCGCGACGGTACAGACCGCCGATCTGATGACGCGGGAATCCGTGCTCCGCGTTCTGGGCCGGGTCGAAACCGTCAACGTCCTGGAAAAGGACCAGACGATCACCGGAACCGGCTCCATCGGCACGCTCAACGTCTATCAGTCCGGCCTCGATCTCTCCTGTCCCGTGGATGCGCGGAAGGACGACGTGGATCTCGGTCTGACCGAGATCCAGGTGACCAAGTTGGAGGAGACCAAGCTGGCCGAGGGCGAGGTCACTGCCCCCGCCTCCGTTCGGATCGAAAACTTAGAGGACATTCTGCGCGAATACGACGTCTCCTGGTCCATCCGGGGCAAGGAGGTCTATCGCGACTGGTACTTCCTGCTTCAGGGCTCCGGCGTGTGCGCGGCGGACCTTGATTTCAGCAGCTTCCTGGAACCCGGCATGCAGGAGGCAACCCTGCCGATCACCTTTACGATCCGCTGGAACGGCGAGACGCGCAGCTACACCTACGAGGCGGACGTTTCCGACGGCCTGTTCCACGGCATCGGCGAGGTGAACGCCATCAAACAGGAGACCACGAAGGCCGCCGTCGCCGCCCCGAAGGCAGCGGCCTCCGTCAAGCTGACGAATATGCCCCTGCGGGAGCGCGAATACACGGTCGCTTGGTACGTGGGCGGCAAGAAGCAGTATTCCGAACAGAAGACGCTTGGGGAGGGCAGCATCGTCAGCGCAAACCTCGATTTCTCCGAGTACATGAGCCCGCAGACCGCCCGCAACAGCGTGGAGATCGTTTTTGAGATCACGCTGGGCGACGAGACCCGCCGCTTCTCCTTCCAGGCCGACACCTCCGACGGCGTGGTGAAGGGCGCAGCCGCCGTGCGGACGCAGAACATCCAGGCAAAGGTCCTGTATACCTGTCCCCTGTACGGCAACTCCCTCTACGGCCAGATCGGCACCGTCTCCGCCGGGACCTGGGTGACCTACATCCTCTACAACAACCAAAACGGCTATTACTACAGCGCCAAGATCCGTCTGCCGAACGGCACGGTCGGCTGGGTGAAGCACTCCAATTTGCAGGTCTCCAGCGGCAATTTCTACGTGACCTGGGACTATTCGACCGCCGTGAAGGAATATTGGGTGAACAACGTCAAAAAGGCCTCCTCCTCGTCGGGCTATCTGATCTGGACCAGCCTGTACACGCAGAAGGTCAACATCTTCACCGGCTACGCCGGACACTGGAAGCTCGTGAAGTCCTACCCCTGCTCCAGCGGTCTGAACACCAGCAACACCCCGCCCGAGGACAAGACGATCCAGAGCAAGACCATGCGGTGGAATTTCTCGGACGACGGCAATTACTACGTGGATCACGTCACGGTGCTGGATTCCCGCGGCCGCGCCTTCCACTCCCGCCCGAAGTACTACAGCGGGGCCGTCAAGGACGCGACGATGGGCCGCCCGTCCTCCCACGGCTGCGTCCGCATGATGGACGACGGCGTACAGTACATCTACAACAACTGCCCGATCGGAACGAAGGTCGTTCTGCACTGATCCGGCACGTCTGCACTGGCCCCGACCGGGGCCTGTGCGTTCCAAAGGAGAACACCGATGAAGCAAATGATCGCCCTTCTGACGGCGATGATCCTGCTGCTCACTTTGCCGGCCTGCGGCGCGCAGCCCGCTCGTACCGCGCGGGACCGGGAGGTCTTCGCAATGGATACCGTGATGGAGCTGCGCGTCTATGACAGCAGCGACGCCGTGCTGGACGAAATGGACGCGGCGCTCGCAGCGCTCAGCCGGGAGCTGAACGCGGAGGACGACAACGGCGGTCTGTACGCGCTCAACCGGGCGGGCGGCGGGGAAAACGCCGCGCTTGCGGATCTGGTCCGCCGGGCGGCGGCGCTCTCCGCGCGCACCGGCGGGGCCCTGGACGTCAGTCTGCACCTGGCCTCGCTCGCCTGGGGCTTCCCAAGCAAACGCTATTCGATCCCCACCGAGGCGGACCTGACGGAGCTGGCCAACCACTGCGGAATGCGGCTGGTCGGCTGCGCGGGAGACCGGATCACCCTGCAAAACGGGGCGGAGCTGGATCTTGGCGCGATTGCCAAGGGCTATGCCGCAGACTGCTGCCGCGCGATCCTGGAGCGCGCCGGGGTGAGCGGCATCCTCTCCCTGGGCGGCAATATCCAGACCGTCGGCAAAAAGCCGGACGGGTCCGACTGGACCGTTGCGATCCAGGACCCCGACGATCCGGGCAGCTATTTACTGACCATGACGGTCACAGGCACGAAGTCCGTTGTGACCTCCGGGGACTATCAGCGGTTCTTTGAGCGGGACGGCACGCGCTACTGCCACATTCTGAATCCAGAGACCCTCTCCCCTGCCCGGAACGGCCTGCGCATGGTCACGATCGTTGCAGACGAGGGCTTCCTGGCGGACGGGCTTTCCACGGCCCTGTTTGTGATGGGGCAGGAGCGGGGAATCGAATTCTGGCGCGCCGGCAATGACTTTGAGGCGATCTGGCTCACCGAGGACGGGACCGTTACCGTCACGGAGGGCTTGGAGGATCGGATCTCCTATAAGAACGCGGAGGTCGTCCGGCGATGAAAACGCTCAAAACCAAAACCTGGGTGCTTCTGCTGGCGGCGATCTTCGTCCTGCTGGCCGGGATCGTTCTGCTGCAGCGGCTGACGGAAAAGCCTGCCCGGACCGCATCGGTCTGGGTCGCCGGAAAGCTGGATCGGACGCTGGACCTCACGACCGACGGCGTCTACCGGATCGAGACCGGAGACGGCTGGAACGAGCTGACCGTCTCCGGCGGAAAGGTCGCCGTGACTGCGGCCTCCTGCCCGGACGGGGACTGCGTCCGCTGCGGCGCGCAGAACAGCGGCCCGCCGATCACCTGCCTGCCCAACCGTCTGACGATCCGCTTTTCCGCAAGCGGCGGCGTGGACGGCGTAGCAAAATAAATGCGAGAAAGGAACCAATCAAATGGAAGCAAGCGAAGCCTACGCGCTGACCATAACGCCCAGCCTCTGCGACTTTGACGGGAAGCTCTCCATCCCGGACTGCTTTTCCGTCTTTCAGGACATTGCCGCCGATCACGCGGAACGGCTCGGCGTCGGAGCCGACGCAATGTTCAACCGCGGCCTGTTCTGGTTGACGGTCAAGACGAAAATCCACTTCCTCCGCCGTCCGGCCATGCCGGAAACCGTCACCGTCTCGACCCGGCCGCTTGCGCCGGAGAAGGTCCGCTCCATCCGAGAATACCGCCTGACGGCAGGCGACGAGCTGCTGGCCGAGGGCAAGACCGAATGGACGGTCATTGAGACGGCTTCCGGGAAGATCCATCCGATGGCCGACGTCTTCGATCCGGCTCTGGAGCTTGGCCGGGAGGCCGGTTATACGGCTCCCTTCTGCCGGATCGACCCGCGGTTCGCGCCGGAGGAGCGGCTTGGGACCTATACGGTCCGCTCGGTGGACATCGACTTCGGCGGGCATATGAACAACGTGGCCTACGTACGGGCGGTATACGGACTGCTCTCCACCGAGGCGCGGCGAACCGCCCCGCAGAACGAGGTGGAAATCGCCTTCCGAAGCCCCTGCTACGAGGGCGAGACCCTGACCGGCTTTTGCCGCAGGCTGGCTGACGCCTGGGAGCTCGGTCTGATCAAGCCCGACGGCACGCCCGCCGTATTGGTGCGGATGGCGTAAGACCGAATCTGACACGTTGCAAAGGGGGCTGGCGCTTGGCGCCAGCCCCCTTTGCGTTGGGTTTGAATTCAATTACATGTGACCGATTTCAACGGACCAGCCGTACGGATCCTTGACGCGGCCCCACTGGATATCGGTGAGGGTCTTGTAGGCATAGGCGGAGATCGGGCCGATCTCGCCGTTGTTGATCTTCATGACCTTGTCGCCCCACTTCAGCTCGCCGACCGGGCTGATGACAGCGGCGGTACCGGTGCCGAAGACTTCGTTCAGCTTGCCGGCGTCATAGGCGTCTGCGATCTCCTGGATGGTGATGGGACGCTCGGTGACGGTGTAGCCCTTGTCGCGCAGGACCTGGATCATGGACTTGCGGGTGATGCCGGAGAGGATGGAGCCGTCCAGCTCGGGGGTCAGGACCTCGCCGTCCACGACGAAGAAGATGTTCATCGCGCCGACCTCGCCGATGTACTTGCGCTCGACGCCGTCGAGCCACAGAACCTGAGAGTAACCCTTGGAGTGGGCAACCTCCTGCGCGCGCATGGAGGACGCGTAGTTGCCGCCGGTCTTGGCAAAGCCGGTGCCGCCGCGGACCGCACGGACGTACTCTTCCTCAACGTAGATGGGAACGGGCTTCAGACCGCTCTCATAGTAAGCGCCGGAGGGGCTCAGCAGGACGGCGTAGATGTAGGAGCTGGCTTCCTTGACGCCCAGCTTCGGCTCGTTGCCGATGACCATCGGACGGATATAGAGGGAAGCGGCGGGATCCTCGGGGATCCACTCCTTGTCGAGGTTGACAAGCTCCTTCAGGCTCTCAACGCAGAAGTCCACGTCCAGCTGGGGGATGCAGAGGCGCTCGTTGGAGATGTTCAGACGCTTGAAGTTCTCCTCGGGCCGGAACAGCAGGACGCGGCCGTCCTCGGCACGGTAGGCCTTCATGCCCTCAAAGGTCTCCTGCGCATAGTGCAGGACGGTGGAGGCGGGGCTCAGGGTGATGGGGCCGAAGGGAACGATGCGGGCGTCATGCCAGCCCTTGCCCTCGTCGTACTCCATGAGCATCATGTGGTCGGTGAAGACGGAGCCGAAGCCGAGCTTCGCGCCCTTGGCGGGCTTTTCCTTGGGATGTTCGGTTTTGATGATGGTGAGACCTTTCACGATAGTACCCTCTTTTCGTATTTTTTCGTTGATTTTCGAAGCGTATTGCGATAAAATGCAGGTATTGGGAGGTGGGTCATATGGCCTATTCGGGCAACGCCCTTTCCGTCCGCGCGGCGGATCGGATCATGGATATGATCACGCACGGGAGATTCCGGCCCGGCGACAAGCTGCCAAACGAGCTGGAGCTGGCCGGGGAGCTGGAGATCAGCCGAACGACCCTGCGCGAGGCGCTGCGCATCCTGGCGACCAGAGGTCTGGTCGAGGTGCGGCGCGGCGTCGGGACCTTTGTGACGCGCAGCCAGAGCATTCACGCCGACTACGACGTTTTAAGGATCCAGAACACCAACGTCAACACCAAGGATCTCTATGAGATGCGGCTGATGTTCGAGCCGCAGGCCGCGCGGTATGCCTGCCTGCGGGCCACCGATGAGGAAATCGAAACGATCCTGCGCTTCGGCGAGCTCGACGAGCAGCGCATCCGGCAGGGCGATCCCCTTTGGGACGAGAGCGAGCAGCAGTTTCACAACGCGGTCGCCTCGGCAACGCACAATCCGTTCATCACGGCCCTGCTGCCGATCTTCAACCGCGCAATCCACCGCGGCATCATCCTCGCCAACGAGGCGCCGCAGGTGGTGGAAATGACGATCCACGACCACCGGCTGATCATGCAGTACCTGCGCGAGCGGAACGCAGAGGGCGCCCGGACCGCGATGTATCTGCATATCATCAATACCATGCGGGAGTTCTCGATCGAGCTGGATTAGAACTCCTTCAGATCCTCGGCCACTTCCACGCTGAACGGGAGCAGGTCGAGGATTTGCGTTTTGACGTCAACGCCCTTGGCGACCTCGGTGAGAACCAGGCCGTTCGGGCCCAGGCGGAAGACGCAGCGCTCGGTCACGTAGACGACCTCCTGGCCGTTGGCGTGGGCGTTCTCGGCGGAGAAGCTGAGCGCGGTGACGTGCTTGGTGAACTTCGGGAAGCGGCCCTCGCTCAGGATCTTCAGGCCCGTTTCGTCGGAGTGCTCGATCTCCAGACCGCCCGCAGAGAAGGTGGTGCAGAACACGACCTTATGGGTGAACTGGGTGATGTTGATGAAGCCGCCGATGCCGGAGAGCTTCTTGGGGTTATAGTGACCGTTGACGTTGCCCTCGGCGTCTACCTCGAGCGCGCCGATGAAGCAGATGGACAGACCGCCGCCGTCATAGAGGTCGAACTGCTCGGCGGTGGTGCAGATGCTCTGCGCGCCCATCGCCGCGCCAAAGGCCAGACCGCCGGCGGGCAGGCCCTTCATGGAGCCGGCCTCCACGGTCAGGGCGACCTTGGAGAGCATCCCGCTTCTGGCCGCTTCCACAGCCACGAACTCGGGCGCGCCGACGCCGATGTTGACCACGTCGCCCTCGCGGAGCTCGCGGGCCGCGCGGCGGGCGATCAGACGCTTGGCCAGATCCTTCGGCTTATTGGAGGCGTGATCCTTGGCGTAGGCTTCCAGCTCCTCGTCGGTCATGGGGATCTCGCCGGTATAGTGGACGTCGGTGCCGGGGATGCCCTGGATCTGGGTCTGCTCCGGGGTCACGCAGATATAGTCCACCAGGACGGAGGGGATGATGACCTCCAGGGGACGGCGCGGGTTTTCCAGCTTGCGCTCGACCTGGACGATGACGATGCCGCCGCGGCGCTTGGTCGCCTGCGCGATGGAAAGCGGGTCGCCCAGAACGGGCTCGTTTTCAAAGGAGATATTGCCGTACTCGTCGCAGCTGCTGCCCTTGATGAGCGCGACCTCGGGCTTCGGGGTCTTGTACTTCAGACGGCGCTTGCCGTCGATCACGATCTCCTGGACCAGCTCCTGCTTCGACTGCTCGTTGAGCTGATAGCCGTTGTGCTTCGGGTCCACGAAGAGGTTCAGACCGACGTCGGAGATGATATAGTCCTGACCGCTGGCCGCAGCGCGGACGCAGTGCGACATCGCGCCGAAGGGAAGGTTGTAGGCCTCGATCTTGTTGTCAAGGATCATCTGCGCGGTCTCGGGCATGGAGGCGTAGTGCGACATGATGAGGGTCTTGGCCGCACCGTGGACGATGAACTGCTCGCAGGGGGAACCGATCGTCCAGCCGCCCAGACCGGCGGTGCAGTAGACGGTGAGGTCCTTCGGATGGCCGGTTTCCACGAAGCGCTTGTCCAGTGCGATCAAAAGCTGCTCGGCATTGTACATGCCGAGGAAGTTATTGAAGATGATCTCCTGTCCGTCGCGAATCAGGTCCACTGCCTGCGCGGGGGAGATGAATTGAGGCATAGAAGTATTCCTCCGTGTTCAGAAAATGGTATCGCCGCTTTGCCGCAGCAAAGCGGCGATACGTTTGCGCGCCGTAAGGCAGATTATTTGACGCAGGCAGCGCCCTTGAGCAGAGCCTCGCGGTTCAGGGGGATCAGCTTGGCCTTGCGCTCGCCGAGCTTCTCCAGCAGGGCCTTGAGGACGGTTTCAATGTCCACGCACTTGGAGTAGCCCAGGTAGGCGCCGAGCATGATCATGTTGGCAACCTTGTTGTTGCCGAGCTCCGCGGCCAGCTCGTTGCAGGGAACGTAGTAGGCCTTGACGTCGGTGCGCTGCACCTTGACGTCGATCATGGAGCTGTTGACGAAGATGGAGCCGCCGGGAACCACGGTGTCCTCAAACTTTTCCAGGGACGGGCGGTTCATGACGATCAGAGCGGTGGGACGGGTGACCATCGGGCTGTCGATCTCCTTGTCGGAGAGGATGACGGAGCAGTTGGCCGTGCCGCCGCGCATTTCGGGGCCGTAGGAGGGGACCCAGGTGGTGTGCTTGCCTTCGTGCATCGCGGCAGCGGCAAGAAGCTGGCCCATGAGCAGAACGCCCTGGCCGCCGAATCCTGCGAAAATATTCTTCTCAATCATGGATCAGACCTCCTTAAACGTGCCGAGCGGGTAGTAAGGAATCATGTTCTCTTCCAGCCACTGCATGGCCTCGACCGGAGACTTGCCCCAGTTGGTGGGGCAGGGGGACAGGATCTCGACCATGGAGAAGCCCTTGCGGTCGATCTGGGTCTGGAAGGCCTTCTTGATGGCAGCCTTGCAGCGGGTGATGTTGGCGGTGTTGTTCACGGCGCAGCGGGCGATGTAGGCGGAGCCGTTGATGGTGGACAGCATTTCGGCCATCCGGATGGGCTCGCCGCAGTGCTCCTTGCTTCTGCCGTAGGGGCTGGTGGTGGTCTTCTGACCGACCAGAGAGGTCGGGGCCATCTGGCCGCCGGTCATGCCGTAGATCGCGTTGTTGATGAAGATCGTGGTGATCTTCTCGCCGCGGTGCGCGGCGTGAACGATCTCAGCGGTGCCGATGGAGGCCAGGTCGCCGTCGCCCTGATAGGTGAAGATGAAGTTATCGGGATGGACGCGCTTGTAGCCGGTGGCGACAGCGGGTGCGCGGCCGTGGGCGGCCTCGTACATATCCACGTCCATATAGTTGTACATAAACACCGCGCAGCCGACAGGGGCCACACCGGCGGTCTTGTTGCGGATCCCGAGCTCGTCAATGACCTCGGCAACCATGCGGTGCACGATGCCGTGACCGCAGCCGGGGCAGTAGTGGAACGGAACGTCGGTCAGAACCGGGGTACGATCAAAAATCACTGCCATACTCTTATGCCTCCCTCATTTTCATAATGCGCTCGATGATGCCTTCGGTGGTCGGCATGATGGAGCCGGCCTTGCCCATGAACTCCACGGGCTTGACGCCGTTGACAGCCAGACGGATGTCCTCAAGGAGCTGGCCGTCGCTCATTTCGACGGTCAGGACGCCCTTGACGGAATCCTGCGCAACCGCGTCGTGGACCGCTTCGGTCGGGAACGGCCACAGGGTGATCGGGCGGACCAGGCCGACCTTGATGCCCTTTTCGTTGAGCTCGTTGACCGCAGCCTTGCAGACGCGGGCGACGGTGCCGTAGGCGCAGAGGACGATTTCGGCGCCCTCGGTGTTGTAGCACTCAACCAGGACTTCCTTCTGCTTGATGACCTCGTAGCGGGCATGCAGACGGTCGATCAGGGTGTTCAGATCCTCGGTCTCGATGTACAGGGAGTTGAGGACCGCGCGGGGCTTGGTGCCCTTGGGATCGTAGCCGGTGGCGGCCCAGGGCTTCTCGGGCATGGTGGGGTTGGGGTTCTCCTTGAGCTCCACGGGCTCCATCATCTGGCCGATCAGACCGTCGGCAAGGATGATGACCGGGGTGCGATAGGTATCGGCGGTATCAAAGGCGCGCTGCATCATGTCGCAGGTCTCCTGGATGGAGGAGGGAGCGTAGACGACAGCGTGATAGTCGCCGTGACCGCCGCCCTTGACGGCCTGGAAATAGTCGCCCTGGGAGGCCTGGATGTTGCCAAGGCCGGGGCCGCCGCGCATCATGTTGACGATGACAGCGGGGATCTCGGCAGCGGCGATGGTGGAGATGCCTTCCTGCTTCAGAGAGATTCCGGGGCTGGAGGAGGAGGTCATCGCTCTGGCGCCTGCGCCGCCCGCGCCATAGACCATGTTGATGGCCGCAAGCTCGGATTCAGCCTGCAGGAAGCAGCCGCCGACCTCAGGCAGACGGCGGGACATGTACTCGGGAACGTCGTTTTGCGGGGTAATCGGGTAGCCGAAGAAATAACGGCAGCCGGCCTGGATGGCAGCTTCGGAAATCGCTTCGCAGCCCTTCATCAGTTTCAAAGCCATTCTCTCTTCCTCCTTACTTCTCGATCCGGATGGCGACATCCGGGCAGGTCTTGGCGCAGGACGTGCAGGCAATGCAGGCCTCCCCGTTCACGACCTCGGCCGGATAATAGCCCTTGGCGTTCAGGTGGGAGGTGGAGATTGCGAGCACACCCTTGGGGCAGGCACGGACGCAGAGCCCGCAGCCCTTACAGGTGTTCTCCAGGATGGATACTTTAATCATGGCATTTCCTCGCTTTCCATAAATTAAATACGGTTTAGAGACCCTCTGACAGGTACTTATCCCAGCTTCTGTGCATCATCACCTTGATCGGCTGATACCGACCAATGTACGCGCTGTCCAGATCGTGGTCCTGCGCATACCGCCGGAATTCGTCCAACACGCTCTGCTGCCCCACCGTGCCCCAGACCGGGATCCCGGTCTGCTCCGAGAGGCCGCGAACCAGCTCATAGCCCATGACCAGGTGGCTGACGTCCGTCATTCCGGCCAGATTGCCGTTGTTGACGATGCCGGTCACCTCGAGCCGGCCGGCAATCTGGAGATTGCCGAGCACTGCCAGGGCGCTGGGGACGTTCGCCGCCATCGGGCGCAGGGGGTTGACAATGAACAGAACGTGAAGACGCTCCGGCGGGATGTTCGCGAAATTGGGCTTGTACTGGCCAAGGGCGACGGTGCCGATGTCGTCGCCGCCGATGTCAAAGATCACGGTCCCCTCCCCCGGCGTAAACGCGGAGTATACGCGCGGAGAGAGCGCCAGGATCTCGATCTTATCCATCGCAAACGGCGGAGAGATCAGCTCCACGCCCGCGGCCTCCAAATCCGCGGCACGCTCGCTGGAGCGAAAATAGGCGTTGATGACATCCAGATCGACCAGCGTACAGGGTCCGGACTTCCTTGCCTGCAGCGCCATATTGATCGCAAGCTCGCTCTTGCCGCTGCCGAAGCTGCCCATCAGGACCCAGTAGTCTTTCATCTCGGATGACCTCCTGCCAGTTGTCGGACAACCGGAAAAAGTTGTCTGACGATTACATTTATTGTATCAAAAAACATGGGAAAAGTCAATCGGCATTTGGCTGTTTTTTGCACGATTCGTTCGTTTTTCGGGGCAATTCCTGGGCAATGGAACGAAAGACGAGCCGGACCCGTTTTTCTGCAATTTCCCTCTTGACACGTTATACTATGTGTGGTATAGTATAATGCGAAAGGGGGCATTTGATGGATACCCAACTTAAGCGCGGGCTGCTGGACGTGTGCGTGCTCGCGGCGATCAAGGACGCAGATTCCTACGGCTACCAGATCATCAAGGACGTGAAGCCCTTCGTTGAGATCGCGGAATCAACGCTCTACCCGATCCTGCGGCGGCTGGAGGCCGCCGGGCAGCTCACCGTCCGCTCGGCGGAATACAACGGGCGGCTGCGGAAGTATTACCACATCAACCAAGCCGGGCTGGACCGACTGGCCCAGTTCCGAAACGAATGGAAGGAAGTCGCTTCCATCTACAATTTTGTATGCGGAGGTACGGAGCATGAAGAAGGCTGATTTTTTTGACGCCCTGCGGCGCGGTCTCGCCGGTCTGCCGGAGGCGGACGCGCAGAACGTTTTGGATTACTACGGCGAGCTGATCGACGACCGCGTGGACGAGGGCATGGACGAGGAGGCCGCCGTGGCGGCCCTGGGCAGCGTGGACGAGCTGGCTGCCGCCGTGCTGGCCGACCGGCCCGTGACCGGGCTGATCCAAAAATACATGCAGCCCAGGCAGGAGACAAAAAACGCAGCCCAGGAGGGCAACACGTGGACGATCCCGGGCGGCTTTCGGTCCGTCTCGATCCAGAACCGCGCCGCCGACGTGCGCCTGGAGCACTCCCCCGACGCAGACTGCCACGTGACCTACGAGGGCAACGGCAGAAACGCGCCGCGGGAGGTCGTGGTGGAGGGCGGAACCCTCTGCATCCGCGGCGAGCGCGGCCTGACCCGGGAGGTCCGGGGGAGCTGGGTCGAGAAGCTGTTCTCCCGGCTGGAAGCCGACTTCTCGACGGACGAGCGGATCACCCTCTGGCTGCCCGGAACGGACTACGAAAGCCTGGGTGTGTCGCTCATGTCCGGCGACTTTGACCTGAACAGCGGCTTCCGCATCGGGGACGTCGTGCTGAAGACGGTCAGCGGCGATCTCCGCGTTGAGGGATTCTCGGGCGGGCGTATGCGGATCGAGACCGCCTCCGGCGACGTCAGGCTCGAGGGCGCGGAGCTTTCCGATGAGCTCCGGGTCAGCACAGCCTCCGGCGACGTGAACGGAGAAAACCTCCGCTGCCGCGCCGCAGCGCTCCAGACCGCAAGCGGGGACCTGGGCATCGAGCTGCTCTCCTGCGACCGGGCCGAGCTGAAGACTGCCAGCGGCGATCTGGAGCTGGAGCGCGTGATCTGCGCCGGACCGCTGACTGCCTCGACCGCCAGCGGCGACCTGCGGCTGGCGGGCTGCGACGCCCACGGGGCCGCCCTCCGCACCGTCAGCGGCGACGTGAACGCAGAGTTTCTGCGTCAAATGCGTTATGAGACCCACACCGTCACCGGCGACGTCAGTCTCCCGGCGGGCGGCGCAGCGCCGGACGCGGACCTCTGCTCCATCCACACGGTCAGCGGCGATATTCGCGTAACGGTAGAATAACGCCAGAAAAATCAACCGCCCGGAGGGCGACGGTCAGGCTGCAAAAAGCCTGCCTCGCTCTCCGGGCGGTTTGTTCCGCTTCGCGGAACCGGGCGCGAAACAACTCTGTAAAACGAACTGCTTGCCAGGGCTCCGACAGAGCCTTCCCCCCTCGGGGGGAAGGCTTTTCGCGCGGCCATGGCGCGAAGCGCTTTTCGGGGGTATCGCTTCATTCATACGGGGATACCATCGCCCTTGCGGGCGATTTGTTCCGCTTCGCGGAACCGGGCGCGTGGGTACGCGTCCCTACAGGGTAGGTGCGCTTCGTTATGGATGGCGCAGCCGATTTCCATTCGTTTTGCGCAGCAAAACACCACAATTCTCAATTCTCAACTCTCATTTCTCAATTCTGTCCTGCGCAGGTGGGAGTTGATAACGAAGCCGACGGCTGCGCCAAGCAGAAGGGCTGCGTGGTCCCAGCCGGCGTCAGGGAGCTGGTCCGGGCTGGAAATGGCGGCCGGGAGCATGGCGATGATCTCACCGACGGAAAAGCCGAGGGTCTCGTTTTCCGCATAGAGCTGCCGGCTGAAGGCCGCGTACAGGCCGAGCAGACAGATCACCAGGCTGATTGCCGCCGTGATGATGTGTCCCGCCTGCGTGTTCGGATACCGGGCGACCCGGTTCCAGATCTGGAAGCTCAAAACAGCGGAGATCAGGCTCAGAATGCCGATCAGCACCGGGGCGTCCGTCACGAAGCAGATCGCCGCGCCGATCGGAAGACAGGACAGCAGCGCACAGAGCGCGGCCAGCCGGATCCGCTGACCGTTCGCCCGCCGGAACGCTCGTTCCTGTTCGGTTTGTCGCATCGGGATCCCTCCTTTTGACCGGATTGGTTTGGAAATCAGTCGATCTGGAGATAAAACACCTGCAAAACAGCCTCGAACAAATCCACGTCATCCGGGTAGAACATGGCGCTCACGCCGCTCCGCTCATAGGTACCGTCAATGGTACGGAAGGTGAAATTCGCCCCGTTTTCCAGGAAGCAGGTGCTCAGGAAGGTCACGTCCGGCAGGCTCAGATCCGTGACCATGTAGTCCGAGAGCGAGGAGAAGATCTCGACCGGGAAGGTCAGATTCTGCTTGGATTTTTTCACGACGACCTTGGAAAATTCCGTGACGTACTGCTTCTGCCGGGCCATTCTGGCGGCGTTGGCGTCCAGCGAGTAATGCGAGCGGGTCCGAATGTACTGATCCAGCGCCTTGCCGTGGAGCTCGACGTTCTCGCCCTCGCGGAGAACAATCGAATGGTCGGAGGATTCATAGTCGATCAGCGACTTGACCGTCACGCCGCCGACGGCCTCGTTCGCCGCCTGAATGCCCTCCATATCCAGGGCAATCACGGAGCTGATGGGCAGGCCGTAGAGCAGGCGGGAGACCGCAGCCTTGGTATTTTCACAGCTTTCCAGCCCGCTTTGATAGGCGTAGGCCAGCGCAAGCTGCTCATAGCGGGTTTCCATGAAGCTGCCGCCCGCCGTGTAGACGTCCACCTGGGCGTAGGTATCGCGGGAGAGATTCAGGATCGTGCTCCTGCCGGTGACGGTGTCGATGCCGATCAGAAGCAGAACGTCCGCCTGGGTGCTCACCCCGATATCGTTCTCCTCCTCGTTGAGGGGATGGTCTACGCCGAGGAAAAGGACGGTCGCCAGGTTTTCGTTCAAGACGTAGGTATGTCCGCGGTAGACCCAGATCTTGCCGTTGTCGCGGCGGATGATGACGTTCTCCTCCTCGCCGAAGGGAACCTCGCCGTCCTCCACGATGCGGATGGTCTGGTCGCCGGAATTCAGCGCCTCGCCGGCGTAGGCCCCGGTCTGGTCGCCGTAGATCAGCAGTCCGCTGCCGCTGAGGAAGTGATCCGCCAGCGAAAACACCTTATAGCCGGTGGCAAGCAGGCGCACCAAAACCAGGATCAGGATCAGCAGCGCAATCGGCCCGGCGCTCCGTTTTTGGGGCACAGGCTTGGGCCGGGCCTCGAATCGCCCGACGTAGCCGCGTTCACTTGGTTGGTTCATCACTGATCAATACCCCCTGAATCAGGTATCGGGCCGTGCTGTGCTCCAGGCAGGTGCTGAGCACGACGAGGCGGTCCTCCGTCGTGATCTCCAGATCCTTCCGGACCTGCTGCACCGTGGTCTTGGGGTGGAGTACGTAGTCCTCGATCCAGTTCGCATAGACGTCCTCGTCACTGAAATCAAAGCAGTTGAGGATGTGGCGGGTGTCGAACTGGATGGCACAGGCGATCCGGTAGGTCAGAATGTGGCCCGGCGTATAGATATAGAACGTATCGTGCTCCTCGAAGAACGCGGCGTCCTGGAAATTGACCAGGCTGGAGAACATTGAGACGCCGTCGTACATGTTGTGGCCGTAGATGACGGTCACGGGGTCCGTGAAGTCCTTGCTGTTCGCCTTCTGGGTGTAGAGCTCACCGGTGAATTCATAGACCCGGTCAATATTGTGATGGAGATAGTAGTTGTCGTCGTCCTTCGTGCGGGCCTGGAGCACGGGCAGGTCTACGTCCCACTTCCGTTTCCCCATCGGGATATAGATCCAGGCGTACGCATCGGGGTTCCGCTCCTGCAGGGCGGCGAAATCGACGGGGTTTTCCTTCGGTCCCGGCTCGTCGGTCTCGATCTCCGAGGAGGGATCGACGCTCTGATCGGGTCCGGTGGGGGTATGCATGCTCGTCGCCGCGGTGGGAAGGGTTTCGGAGCGGGAGGTCGGATCGATCCGGTGGTAGACCTCCGGGGAGAATCGTCTGGCGTTGCGGATGACCAGCAGCAGGATCCCGACGCCGATCAGCAGGACCAGGCTGAGAACCAGGATCAGGATCCAGACGGTTTTTTGATTGGAATTGTTCTTTCCTGCCATCGGAAAGCCTCCTTACACAGGGTTCTTGATACAGGGTTCGTTCTTACTTGCGCAGCCACGTGGAGGGCGACATGGAGATCAGCATGGGGTAGATCTCCAGTCTGCCGAAGAGCATGGCAAAGGACAGCACCAGCTTCAGCACCGGCTTGTACGCGGCAAAGCTCGAGGCTGGGCCAACCAGATCCAGGCCGGGTCCGATGTTGTTGAAGCAGGAGGCCACGGCGGTGAAATTCGACTGGAGGTTGAAGCCCGGCTGGAACGAGACAATCAGGAGAAAGACCACGAACAGACCGGCATAGATGGCAAAGTAGTTGGCGACGCTGATGAGGGTCGTGTTGTCCACAGTCTTGCCCTCGAAGCGGACCGCGCCGACGGAGCGCGGATGGAGCAGGTGGCGCAGCTCGCGTTTGACGATCTTATAGAGCATGACCAGACGCGAGACCTTGAGGCCGCCGGCAGTCGAGCCCGCGCAGCCGCCCATGAACATCAGCAGGACCAGAACGGTCTTGGACAGCTCCGGCCACTGGTTGAAGTCGGCGGTGGAGAAGCCCGTGGTACTGGTGATGGTGTTGACCTGGAAGAAGGCCAGGCGCGTGGCCTCGGAGAGATTCCGGTAGAGCGGGAGGATGTTCCAGGCAATCAGGCCCGTGGCGCTGAGGACCACGATCACGTAGGTCCAGAGCTCCTCGCTTCGGAGGATCGAGCGGAACCGGCGCAGGATCAGCAGATAGTAGAGGTTGAAATTGACGCCGAAGAGCATCATGAACGCCGCGATGACCCATTGCAGATAGGGGCTGTAGGAGGCGATCGAATCGCCCTTGATGCCGAAGCCGCCGGTTCCAGCGGTGCCGAGCGCGTGGATCGCGCTGTCAAAGACCGGCATCCCGCCCGCGAGCAGGAGGACGAATTCCGCCGCCGTCAGAACGAAATAGAGGACGTAAAGGATTTTGGCGGTATCGCGCAGACGGGGGACCAGCTTGCCCATGGTCGGGCCGGGCATCTCGGCGCGCAGAACGTGGATGGTCCGGCTCGAAAGGTTCGGCATGATGGCGACCATCAGGACCAGGACGCCCATGCCGCCCATCCAGTGCGTAAAGCTCCGCCAGAACAGCAGGGAGTGGGACATGGATTCCACGTGCGTCAGGATCGAAGCGCCGGTCGTGGTAAAGCCGGAGACGGTTTCAAAGAAGGCGTCGATATAGCTTGGGATCTGGCCGGAGAGCACGAAGGGGATCGCGCCGATCGCGGAGACGCTGAGCCAGGCGAGAGCGGTGATCAGAAAGCCCTCCTTGGCAAAAATGACCTGGCTGGTATTGCGGAAGAAGCCGCTCAGCGCACCGCCGACCGCCGCGCAAATGGCGATCGTGATCAGAAACGGAACGGTGCCGACGTCCTGATAGATTAGGGAGACGATCAGCGGGACGAGCAGCAGAGCGCCCTCCAGGAGGATGATGCGGCCCGTCATGTAATAGACCATTTTTCGGTTCATTGCAGTGCCTCCGTCATCTGAGGATGTCGGTCAGCTCGTTGAGCCGAAGCTCGCTGGAGATCACGACCACATGGTCGCCGGGCAGGATCATATCGTCGCCGCCGGGGATGATGGGCGTGCGGTCCCGGACGATGCCGGCGATCAGGGTGTTCTTGTGCGTGGGCAGATCCTTGAGCGGCTTGTTGGTGACGAAGGAGGGCTCGGTCACGGCAAATTCCACGGCCTCCGCCTTGCCGTCCATGAGCTGATAGAGGGTCTCGATCTTGGCCGAGTCCACGGAGCTCTGCAGGGCGCGGGCGTAGCGCAGAACCACGTTGACCGTGATGTTCTTGGGCGAGACCACGGAATCCAGGCCCACCTGAGCGGCCATCTGAGCCATCTCGTCGCGGTTGACCTTGGCAATGACCCGCGGCCCCTTCTGGCTGGCGGCGTAGCAGGAAACCAGAATGTTTTCCTCGTCCATGCCGGTCAGGGCCAGGAAGGCGTCCTGCTCGCGCAGGCCCTCCTCCAGAAGGATCTCCTGGTGGGTGCCGTCGGCGCAGATGGCGGAGATGCCGCGCATTTCCTCGCTGAACTTGCGGCAGATCGCGCGGTCCATGTCGATCACCTTGACGTCAGAGCCGGAGGCGATGAGCTGCTTTGCCAGGTAGAAGGCGATCCGGCTGCCGCCGAGGATCATGATGCTCCTGGCCTGCTTCTGGTTCATATTCAGCGAGCGGAGCAGCTTCTGCATCTCGGAGGGCTTGGCCGTCAGGCCGATCCGGTCTCCGCCCTCCAGGACGAAGGCGCCGTTCGGGATGAAGACGTCGTTCCCGCGCTGGACCACGCAGACCAGGAACTTGGCCTTGTGCCGCTCGCGGAGGGTCCACAGGGGAATGCCGCAGAAGGGCGAGTCGTCCTTGAGCCGGAGCTCGATCATCTCAAAATTGCGGCGGGAGAAGGTTTCGACCTTCGCCGCGGCGGGGAGCTTGAGCATGTGGTAAAGAGCGCTCGCCGTGAGGCGCTCCGGATTGATGGCCATGGACAAGTCGAGCTGCTCCTTCATGAAGCTCAGGGATCTGTCGTTGTATTCCGGATTCCGGATGCGGGCGATCGTATGCCGCGCGCCCATGCGCTTGGCCAGGAAGCAGCAGAGCATATTCAGCTCATCCGAGCCGGTGACGGCGATGAAGAGCTCCGTGGACTCCACGCCCGCCTCGGAGAGGACCTCGGTGTCCACGCCGTTGCCGCAGACGCACATGACGTCATAACGGTTGACGATTTCGTTGATGACGGTATCGCGGTTGTCCACCGCCACCAGATCGTGGCCCTCATGGGCGAGGGCGCAGAGAATGGTTTCGCCGATTTTTCCGCAGCCGACGACGACAATTTTCATAGAACAAATACCTCGATGATTGATAATTCTTCAGGTCTCCGACCGGGCCAGTCTCGCTGCCCGCTCCTCGCGGGTTTCAAAGCCGTGGATCCAGTCGGATTTCAGGTAGTAGATCAGATAGATCAGCGAGCTGATCGACCAGGTGATCGGATAAGCCCAGAACAGGAGTACGATGTTGTGAGAGATCTTCATGGCGACCGTGATATAGGCGATGCGCAGGACGCACCAGACGGCCAGCATGATCGCCATCGGCACGAAGGCCTTGCCCGCGCCGCGGCAGATGCCCGCGATGCAGTGGGAGAAGGAGAGCAGGCAGAAGAACAGAGACTCCGTTCGCGCCTGGGTGACGCCGATCTCAATCGAGGCCGGGTTCTCCACGAAGGCGGAAATGAAGGGTCGGGCGAAGATCATCACGATCACGCCGATGAGCTCGGCCATCGCAACCGCCGTCAGGATGCCGAACCGGGCCCCCTTCCGGGCGCGGTCGTATTCCCGCGCGCCGAGGTTCTGGCCGATGTAGGTGGTCAGAGCCATCGAGAAGGAGGTGATGGGCAGGAAGGCGAAGCCCTCGATGCGCGAGTAGGCCCCGCAGGCCGCCGTGGCGACGTCGCCGAAGGTGTTGATGTTCGACTGGACCATGACGTTGGCCAGACCGATCACGCTGTTCTGGATGCCGGTGGGGATGCCAAAACGGAGGATCTCCTTGAGCAGCTTCCCGTCGATGCGCAGCTTCCGCCAGGACAGGGCGTAGACCGTGCCCTTCTTGGACAGCTGCAGCAGGCATAGCATCGCGGAGGCAAACTGGGAGATCATCGTGGCGATGGCCGCCCAGCGAATGTCCTTGCCCAGCGGGCCGACAAACAGCCAGTCGAGCAGGATGTTCAGGACCGAGGAGAAGATCAGATAATACAGGGGCCTTCGGCTGTCGCCCACCGCGTTCATGACGCCCTTGAGCATGTTGTACATGACCAAGGCCAGGGAGCCGAGGAAGTAGTAGCGCAGATAGTCGATGGAGTGCGGCAGGATCTTCGGGTCCGTGTGCATCCAGCGCAGGATCTGGGGCGTGAGGATCACGCCCGCCACCGTGAGCAGCAGGCCGCTGAGCAGAGAGACCACGATGCTGGTGTGGACGGCCCGGGAGACCCGGTCCGGGTCCTCGGCGCCGAAATAGCGGCTGATGACCACGCCGGCACCCATGGAGGCCCCGACGAAGAAGCTGATCATCAGATGGATCAGGCTGGCCGAGGAGGTGACGGCGGCAAAATTCTGGTCGCCCAGGTAGTGGCCGACGATCCAGGCGTCGGCGGTGTTATAGAGCTGCTGAAAGAGCTGGCTCAGGAAAATCGGCACGGCAAAGGTCAGGATGACCTTTTTGGGGTCGCCCTTCGTCATGAGCGTGGCTTCCGAGCCGTGATGGTGCGAGCCGTGATGGAGATGCAATGGGATGGGCATGAAAAGTCCCTCGTTCTTTCTATCCAAAACCTTCAGACTGTATGATTCAGATTATTATACCTTTTAATCTTCCATTTGTAAAGAGATATCCGCACATTTTCCCCATTTTCCGCGGTCAAAATTTCACGATTTTTTGCCTTGCCAGCACAATGGAATTGTGCTACAATAACTGCGTATTTTTTTGTGAGGGGGTCCTGGGATGAATTCCGTCGGCTTTGACAATCAGAAATACCTGCAAACCCAGTCCGCCCGAATCCGGGAGCGCATCGATCAATTCGGCGGCAAGCTCTATCTGGAATTCGGCGGCAAGCTCTTTGACGACTATCACGCCTCCCGGGTCCTGCCCGGCTTTGCGCCGGACAGCAAGATCCGCATGCTCCTGGAGCTGAAGGACAGCGCGGAGATCGTGATCCCGATCAATGCCTCCGCCATCGAGCAGAACAAGGTACGCGGCGATCTGGGCATCACCTATCAGGAGGACGTGCTCCGGCTGATCGACGCCTTCCGCAGCGAGGGTCTGGCGGTCAGCGGCGTGGTCATCACCCAATACGCCGGTCAGCGCGGCGCAGACGCCTTCCGCCGCCATCTGGACGATCTGGGCATCCGGGTCTACCTGCACTACCCCATCGAGGGTTATCCGCACAACGTCTCGCACATCGTATCCGAAGAAGGCTTTGGGAAAAACGACTACATCGAGACCTCCAAGCCCCTGGTCGTGGTGACCGCGCCCGGCCCCGGCTCGGGCAAAATGGCGACCTGTCTGAGTCAGCTCTACCACGACTACCGCCGCGGCGTCGTGGCAGGCTACGCGAAGTTTGAGACCTTCCCGGTCTGGAATCTCCCCCTCAAGCACCCGATTAACCTGGCCTACGAGGCCGCCACCGCCGATCTCAACGACGTCAACATGATCGACCCCTTCCACCTGGCCGCCTACGGCGTGACCACGGTCAACTACAACCGCGACGTTGAGGTCTTCCCGGTCCTGCAGGCGATTTTCGAGCAGATCATGGGCAAGAGCCCCTACCAGTCCCCCACCGACATGGGTGTGAACATGATCGGAAGCTGCATCATGGACGAGGACGCGTGCTGCAGCGCCTCCCTGCAGGAGATCGTCAGGCGGTATTATAAGGCCCTCTGCGACCGGCGCAAGGGCATGGGAACCGACGAAACCGTCTTCAAGCTGGAGCTGCTGATGAAGCAGGCCGGCATCACCGCCGAGATCCGGCCCGTGATCGCGGCGGCGGAGGCCGCCGAGGAGGAAACCGGCCTGCCGGCCGTCGCCATCGAGCTGCCCAACGGGCAGATCGTGATCGGCGGGACCTCCGAGCTGATGGGTCCGTCCGCAGCCGGTCTGCTGAACGCCCTGAAGGCCCTGAGCGGGATTCCGCGCCACTACCACGTGATCTCCCGCAGCGCCCTGGAGCCGATCCAGAAGCTCAAGATCCAGCGCCTGGGCAGCCGCAACCCGCGCCTGCACAGCGACGAGATTCTGATCGCTCTGGCAATCTCCGCCTCGTTTAACGACATGGCGGTCCCGGCCATCGAGCAGCTTGGGACCCTCAAGGGCTGCGAAGCACACTCGACGGTCATCCTCTCCGGCCCGGACGCAGACGTCTACAACCGTCTTGGCCTGCGCGTCACCTGCACGCCGAAGTACCAGACCAAGGCGCTGTACCATAAATAACGCAAACCGCACCGAAGGGGCTGTATCGCAGAGATACAGCCCCTTCGGTGCGATTCTCCATGATTCAATTCAGACTGTTTTCCGCCTTTACGGTGTCGTTTTCATATTCCGTCGCAAAATATACGTCAAAGATGGCGCGGGCAATATTGCCGAGCGCGCCGCCCTGGGCTCCCTTCTCCACGTAGATCGCAACGGCGATCTGCGGGTCGTCAAAGGGGGCGTAGCAGACGTAGGCCGCATGGTCGGAGCCCTCGCCTCCGTGCTGGGCGGTGCCGGTCTTGGCGGCGACGGGGATCTCATAGTCTCCGAAGACCTTGTAGCCGGAGCCGCCGGGCTCGGAGGTCACCATGTGCATACCCAGGGTGTAGGTCTCATAGGCGTCCTCGCTGATCTCCAGGCGCGCAGCTACGGTGGGCTTCAATTCATACACCAGGTCCTGATAGTCCGGGGAGATGATGCGGTTGAGGAAGGTCGCCTTGTAGCGGACGCCGTGGTTTGCCAGCGCGGCGGTATAGACCGCCATCTGCATCGGAGTAAAGCGGTTTTCACTCTGGCCGATCGCCATGGAGATCGTATCGCCGTCCGTGAAGACCTGGAGGCTGGGGTCCAGGTAGACCTTCTTTTTGGTTTCGGGGTTGGCCCGGTAGCCCGTGACCTCATCCAACTCCACGCCGGTCGGCTCGCCCAGGCCGAGGGTCTTGGCCGTCTCGTCCATGAGCCGCCAGCCGGTCAGTCTGCCGACCTCATAGAAGAAATAGTTGCAGGATACCTTGAGCGCCTGGGCGCAGTTGATGACCCCGTGGGTCAGCTTGCTGGAGGTCCAGAGCGAGCAGGCAGGCTGGTAGCCCTCGTAGTAGTCGTAGATGCCCTTGTCCTCGATGGTGGTCAGGGGCGAGATAATGCCGTTGTTGATGGCGGCGATGGAGGTACACATCTTATAGGTGGAGCCGGGGGGATAGATCTGATTCAGCGCCCGGTTGAGCAGGGGGGCGTTTTCCGCCTCCGAGAGCTCCTTGAAATCGCGGGAGAAGTTGGCCAGGTCGTAGGTCGGATAGGAGGCGCAGGCCAGGACGGCGCCGGTCTTGATATCCAGCACGACCACCGCTCCGCCCTCCGCGTCCTTGCCGTCTCCGGCCTCGTTCACGCCGTTGGCACGGAGGTTCAGGATATAGTCCTTCAAAACCTCCTCAGCGGTCATTTGCAGGTTGATGTCGATGGTGGTCTCCACGTTGGACCCGGCCTTCGGCTCGACCACATACCGCTGAGAGATGATATTGCCCTCGCGGTCCACGGTGGTGCGGAGGATGCCGTCGGTCCCGTGCAGCTCCTCCTCAAAGGCCAACTCCATGCCCTGCTTGCCCACGTAGGCGTCCATGGAGTAGCCCTTGTCCTTGTAGTCGTCCCATTCCTCGGCGAAGATCGCGCCGGTCCGCCCCAGAATATGGGCGGCATAGGTGGTGTTGTACTCGCGGACGGTGCTTGCCTGGACCTGCATACCGGGGATGTTCAGCTCGGTCAGCTCGGTGATCTGGCTGGTATCCTCGATGTCGGAGAGCAGGGTGTAGGTGGACAGGGCGGTATAGTTGCGCAGATCCAGCTCGTAGCGCAGGCCCAGAACGCCGCGCACGTCCTCGTCGCTCCAGTCGTTGGGGATGCGGAAGCGGCTGCGCATGAGCTTGATGAGCTGGGCCGCGGAGACGTCGGAATCCCAGTTGTTTTCCTTGAGGAAGCGGCGGAAATAGCCGTTCCAGGTGTCCCCGGCGGCGTCGGTGGTATACTCAAAGGGCTTGGAGTCTGTGATCGGCAGGTGGTCGGTATAATCGACGTCCAGCTCCCGGCACAGGTTCACCAGGCGGCGCAGGGATTCGTTGGGGTTCGGGGAGTTGAACAGCGCGTAGTTGATCAGGATCAGGTTGTAGCTGGCCCGGTTTGAGATCAGCACGTTGCCGTTGCGGTCCAGGATCTCGCCGCGGGCAGCGGTGACGCGGGTATCGTAGGTGAAGGTGCCGACGGTCTGGCCCGCGTTCTTCGGCGCATCCACGATCTGAAGCCGGATCAGCCGGTAGGTATACAGGCCGATCAGAAGGCCGAAGGCCGTCAGAAACAGGCCGATGCGAAGTCTGAGATTATAGGTCATAGCTGCCTCCCGTCTTATGAACCGCCTTGACCAGCAGATAGACCGGCGGCATCAGGATCATGGACAGCAGAACGCTGGGCAGGATCGTCTCGGTATAGTAGGAGGGTCTGCCGGCGGCCAGCAGGAGCTTGAGCGCATAGATCACGGAATCGTGGAGCAGGCTGACGACCAGGCAGCAGAGAAAGGTCGGGAAAAAGCGCATGGTCAGCACCGCGCGGCATAGCACCGCCGAGAGAATGGCCCCGGCGGGGAGGATCGCCACGGAGAGATTGCCGTAGTCCGCTCCGGACAGACACCAGAACAGGGACGCCAGCAGGGCGAACAGGCCGCCGCCCTCCGGACCCTCCCGGACGCAGACGCAGACGATCAGAAGCGGCACGGGGTTGAGCTTGAGGCCGAGGATCGGATGCTTGGCGAGGATCACGGTCTGAAACACCATCGTCAGCAGAAAAAGCGCCGCATAGAGCGTCCACTTGAGCCCGGTTTTCCACTGCCGGGCCGTGATATGCAGATGGCTGAGCACGTGCGATCCTCCTTTCTTCCGGTTCTGCCGCAGGCGAAACCGTCAGTTGTTTTCGTAATGGGTGATGATAAAGACCTGCTCCAGATTGTCCAGATCCGCAGCGGGACGGAGCAGGGCGTATTTGGCTACGCCGGTCTCGTCAAAGCCGGCGTCCGTGATATAGCCGATGATGAGGCCGCGGGGGTAGACCGTGGAGCCGGTGGTCAGGACCTGGTCGTTGTTCCGCAGGACGGAATCCGTGGGCAGATAGTTCATGCGGAGCAGACCCTCGGAGCCGGTGGCCAGAGCGCCCTCGACCTTGCCGGTGTAGCCGGAGGAGGCGACGCTGGCGGAAATGCCCAGGACGGAGTCCAGGACCGTGGTCACGGTGGCCCAGTTCGGCCCGGCCTCGGTGACGAGGCCGACGACCTGGCTGTATTCGGTGATGGCGACCATGCCCTCCTCGATGCCGGAGCTGGTCCCCTTGTCGATGGTGAAGGCGCTTTTCCAGTTGCTTCCGTTCCAGGAGATGATGTAGGCGGACGTGGGGAAATAGTCCCTGTGCTCCTCGACCAGCCCCAGGAGCTGGTGCAGGCGCTCGTTCTCGCGCTGGAGGGAGTCGGCGCTGCGGACGTCCTCCTCCATCGCCATGATCTGCTCGCGCAGGGCCTTGTTCTCGGCCTGGAGGCTTTCATATTGGAACACGTAGTCGTAGTAGCGCTCGACCTGGCGGACCAGGGTGCTGCCCGCCGAGCGGAAGGGCGCCAGGATGGTCTGAACCACGGTCTGCCCCGGACGGCGGCTGCTGACCGCGTGGAAGACCGTGATGCCCATGGCAAGCAGGACCGCAATTACGATCAGCCACTTGGCACGCGCGGAGAAATGCTTTTTCATCTTCCGTCCTCCCTCAGGACCTCGACGCCATAGTCCCGCAGGCGCAGCGCCACGCGGCAAAGCGGCAGGCCCATGACCGTGAAGTAGTCGCCCGTGATCCCTTCGACCAGAACCGCGCCAAGGCCCTGAATGCCGTAGGCTCCGGCCTTGTCCATCGGCTCGCCGGAGGCAACGTAGGCTCGGATCTCCGCCGGGCTCAGGGACCGGAAGCGGACCTCGGTGTGAGCGCATTCCGTCTGCGCCTCCCCGCCCACGGGCAGGAGGGTGAAGGCCGTGTAGACCCGGTGGGTCCGCCCGGAGAGGGCCGTCAGCATCGCCTCGGCCTCGGCAGGGCTGTGGGGCTTGCCCATGATCCGCCCGTCCAGCACCACGATGGTATCGGAGGTCAGGATCAGCTCGCCCGGCTCTGACACGGCGGCGACTGCCCGGGCCTTGGCCGCGCAGGTCGCGCGAACGGTCTGCTCGGGATCGTCGGTCTCATATTTCGATTCGTCCAGATCGGCGGCGCGGACCGTGAAATCCAGTCCGAGCTGCCGCAACAGTTCCCGCCGCCGGGGCGACTGGGAACCCAATACAAGCTGCATAACAGGCTCCTTGCTCATAGATTGGGAACCGCGATTCCCATAGATTTTTATTATACGACATTTGCCCGGCTCCGTCAAGCAAAAGTGGGGAAAAAGTCGTCCGAATAACGGATCGACCCCCCGACCTGTCCGGGGACCGGACGGGTCGGGGGGCAGGGAGCCCGGAGGCGCTTGCCGCTCAGCCGCGGGTCAGATACTTCTCGGTCAGGGCGAGCTGCTCGGGGGTGTTGACGCCGAGGATCTGTTCGTTGAGCTCGGCGGTGTAGACCGCAACGCGCTGACCCTTGCCGCGCAGGATGGCGGGCACGTCGGTCAGATAGTATTCGTTCTGAGCGTTGTTGTTCCGGATCTCGTCCAGACTGGTCAGCAGGGCCTTGCAGTCGAAGGCGTAGATGCCCACGTTGAGCTCGCGGATGGCCTTCTGCTCCGGGGTGCAGTCGCGGTCCTCGACGATGCGGAGGAAGTCGCCGTTCTCGTCGCGCAGGACGCGGCCATAGGGCAGATACTCGTCGCAGGTGCCGGAGAGCATGGTGCAGGCAGCGCCGGACCTGGCATGGAAGTCGAGCAGGCCCTGGTAGACCTCCTTCCGGAGCAGGGGCATATCGCCGTAGCAGACCAGGACGGTGCCGTCAAAGCCCTCCAGATGTTCGCGGGCGCACATGACCGCGTGACCGGTGCCGAGCTGGGGATCCTGGACGGCGCGAGGATAGTCGGGGAATGCTTCAAAGACCTTTTCGCGCATATAGCCCGCGACCAGGACGGTATCCTGAACGGGAATGAAGTCGAGCGCGCGGAGAACGTAGTGCAGAAGCGGCTTGCCGCAGGCCTGGCGGAGCACCTTCGGGAGGTTGTTCGCCTCAGACATCATGCGGGTACCCTTGCCCGCCGCGAGAACGACTGCTTTGATAGACATAGTATCACTCCTGATTCTTTCTTTGTGCCGGGGTTCTGTCCTTACTATATCGGATGCGGTCGGAAAAAGCAAGCCTTTTTGAGAATTTCGCATTTACAAAACCGGGTTTGCAGGGTATAATGAGAAGAAGCAGCGGCAGAACAAGGGGGGTGCGGGCTTGGAAATCGTCCGTTCCGGAAGAAAAACGCTGGGCATTCAGGTCCGGGCCGACGGAACCGTCGTGGTTCGCGCACCCCTGCGGATGCCGGAGGCGGAGATCCTGCAGGCCGTGGAGCGGCACCGGTCCTGGATCGAGAAAACCGCGGCAAGCGTGAAGTCTGCCGCGCCGGAGCCGGAGGACCGGCTGACCGAGACGGAGATCCGCGCCCTCGCGGATCGGGCGATGGCCGTCCTGCCCCCGCTGGCGCGGGTCTGGGCGCAGAGGCTCGGCGTGCGCTTCGGGCGGATCACGATCCGCAATCAGCGCTCCAAATGGGGAAGCTGCTCGGCGCAGGGCAATCTGAACTTCAACTGTCTTTTGATGCTCTGCCCGGAGGCGGTCGCGGAATACGTCGTGGTTCACGAGCTCTGCCACCGCAAGCATATGAATCACTCCCCCGCCTTCTGGGCGGAGGTGGAAAAGGCCCTGCCCGATTACCGGACGCAGGAGGCCTGGCTAAAGGCACACGGCACGCAGATTCTGCGCCGTATGACCGGATAGGAGATTGTATGGTCAATTTTGAGAGCGATTACATTGCCGGCGCACATCCGAAGCTGATGCAGCGTCTGCTGGAAACCAATCTGGAGCCCGGCGCGGGCTACGGAGACGACCGGTGGTCGCGGTCTGCGGAGCGGAAGATCCTGGACGCCTGCGGCTGCCCCGACGGCTCCGTCTTTTTCCTCAGCGGCGGGACCCAAGTCAACGTGGTGGCGATCTCCGCCCTGCTTCGGCCCTGGGAGGGCGTGGTGACGGCGGAGACCGGACATATCCACGTCCACGAGGCCGGCGGTCTGGAGGCCATCGGCTGCAAGCTCCTGCTCCTGCCCGAACGGGACGGCAAGCTGACCGCCGCCGCAATACGCGAGCTGACCGAGACCGTGCTGGCGGATGAGAACCGCGAGCACGTCGTCTGGCCGGGCGTCGTCTACGTGACGAACCCGACGGAGTGGGGCAGTCTCTATACCCGGCGGGAGCTGGAGGACATCGCCGCCGTTTGCAGACAGTACGGTCTTCGCCTGTATCTGGACGGCGCACGGCTGGCCTACGGTCTTGCGAGCCGGGCAGCCGACCTGGATCTGAAAACGATCGCCGCCCTCTGCGACGCCTTCTACATCGGCGGAACCAAGTGCGGCGCGCTCTGCGGCGAGGCGCTGGTCTTCCCGCACGGAGCTCCGGCGCATTTCGCCAACTACACGAAGAAGCGCCTTGCCATGCTGGCAAAGGGCCGCGTCTTCGGCGTGCAGTTCGACGCCCTGTTCACCGACGGCCTCTATTGGGAGATCGGACGGCACGGGATCGAGGCCGCCGAGCGGCTCAAGGAGATCCTGCGCAGGCACGGGCTCCCGATGTTCCGCGAGACGCCGACGAACCAACAGTTCGTCGTGCTGGAAAACGAGGCCCTGGTCCGTCTGCGCGAGCAGGTCGCGGTCAGCTACTGGTCCCGCGCCGACGAGACCCACACCGTCGTCCGCCTGGCGACCTCCTGGTCCACGACCGAGGCGGACCTGGAAACCCTGGACCGGGCGCTCGGCGGCTGATCCCCCATCATTTCCCCTTACGAAGGAGTATCTATGCAGCTTGGAACACATACCCTCCCCGTCGGGGCGATCCTCGCGCCGATGGCAGGGGTGACGGACCACGCCTTCCGCGCGGTCTGCGCGTCGCTCGGCGCGGCGGCCACGGTGACGGAGATGGTCTCGGCAAAGGCGCTTTGCTATCAGGACAGGAAATCCGCGTCCCTGCTGCGCCGGAACGAGGGCGTGATCTGCGGGGCGCAGATCTTCGGCTCGGAGCCGGAGATCATGGCGCGCGGCGCTGCCCTGGCCCTGGAGCACAGCCATTGCGACTTCATCGACCTCAACATGGGCTGCCCGATGCCGAAGATCGTCAACAACGGCGAAGGCTCGGCCCTGCTCAAGGATATTGATCTGGCAGGCCGGATCATCCGCGCCGTGGTGGACGCCGTGCCCGTGCCTGTGACCGTCAAGACCCGCAAGGGCTGGGACAAGAGCCATATCACCGTGGTGGAGCTGGCAAAGGCGGCAGAGGACAACGGCGCAGCGGCGATCGCCGTCCACGGCCGGACGAAGACCATGCTCTATTCCGGCACGGCGGACTGGGATATCATCGCCGAGGTCAAGCGGGCCGTGAAGATCCCGGTGATCGCCAACGGCGACGTCCTCTCCGCGGAGAGCGCCCTGCGCTGCCGGAACCGGACCGGGGCCGACGCCGTCATGGTGGGCAGAGCCAGCTTCGGCGACCCCTGGCTCTTTGCGGAGATCCGGGCAGCACTGGCGGGCGAGCCGATCCCGGCCCGTCCCCCGCTCCGGGTCCGCATGGAGACCGCCGCCCGCCAGATGGAGCTGGCCTGCGCCGACAAGGGCGAGCATATCGCCTGTCTGGAGGCCCGCAAGCATCTGGCCTGGTATCTGCGCGGCGTGGCCTACAGCAACTACTACAAGCAGCAAATCTCCGCAATTCAGACGATGGACGACGTCCGCCGGGTGATCGCGGGGATCCAGCGGGATCTGTCTTAGAGGAACTGTCAATGGATGAACGAGAAATCATACAGAAGGTTCTGGACGGCGACAACGACGCCTTCGGACTTCTGGTGGAGAAATATCAGACGAAGGTCTACAACCTCGCCCTGCGGATGAGCGGGAACGAGGACGACGCCTTCGACCTGTCGCAGGAGGCCTTCCTTCGCGCTTGGCGGAACCTGGGGAGCTTCCAGTTTGAATCCGCCTTTTCCACCTGGCTGTTTCGGCTGACCTCCAACGTCTGCCTGGACTTCCTGCGGGCCAGGAAGCGCAAGGCCACGGTCTCGCTGACCGTCACCGACGACGAGGACGGAGAGACCCAGCTTGATCTGCCCGATCCCGCCAAGACGCCGGAGGAGGCCCTGCTTGCCGCCGAGGATCGCCGGCTTCTGACGCAGGCGCTCAACGAGCTGCCGGCGGTCCAGCGCCAGATCCTGACCATGCGGGCCATCGACGATCTGAGCTACGCCCAGATCGCGGAGATCCTGCAAATCGAGGAGGGCACGGTCAAATCCCGTCTCTCCCGGGCGCGGGCAGCGCTTCGGAATAAATTATTGCAAATCGGGAACAAATCGAAAACAGTTTCGTCTGTGAGGTAGAAAGGAGGGATGCGCGTTGAACTGCGAGCAGATTTATGAATTACTGAGCGCAAGGCTTGACGGGGCGCTCTCCGCCGAAGACGAAGCGCGTTTACAGGCGCATCTCGACGCCTGCCCCGACTGCCGCCGCCTGTATGAGGCGATGGCGTCCATCGAAGAAAAGACCGCCGAGCTTGCCGTCCCCGCCCCGGAGGGCCTGAAGCGCGGCGTGATGTACCGGATTCGTCAGGAATCCGGCAAGCAGAAGAAAAAGCGCGGCTATTGGGGCGCCGGCACGGGCTTCGGCCTGATTGCCGCCGTTCTGGTTCTGCTGGTCGGCACGGGCGTGATCCGTCTGCCCCGTCCGCAGACGGCTGCGAAAGCCAGCGCCGGGGGGGCGACCGTCTCACACCCCTCCCCGTCTTCGGAGAAGCCCGCCCAGCCGGCAGAAGAAACCCTCGCCTTTGCGCTGCCGCAAGCGGACGGGAGCGATAGCAGCACCGGTTACTTCTTTTCACCCGGCTCTCTGATTGCAAGCGCCGTACAGGCTCCGGGCAGCACCGCCGCACCCGACACCGATCTCAACAGCCCCGGCGAAGGCAGCAGCGAAAGCAGCGGCGAAGACAGCAGCGAGGGCTTGCCCGAGGTTCGCTTGCCCGTGCGGCCCGTGGACGAGATGCTCCGCCTCATTTGTGCGGATCTGAGCGGGCAGGCGGAAGCCCCCATCCTGCTCTACACCGAGTTTTCGGCGGACAGTCTGCTGGACCTGCTGGCGGAGGCAGAGCCGGAGCTTTACGACCGTCTGGTGCTGGCTGAGCCGACGACGCCCGCCGAGGTGCTGGGCGACGAGAGCACCGAGCCGGACGAGAGCGGGCTGACCGTCTTTGCCACGGACTACGAGACCGCGCTGGCCGTGCAGGAATGGCTGCTCCAAAATCTGCCCCGGTCGGCAGAGCTGGACGCCGACGGTCAGGCGGAGGAGCAAGAGCTTCTGGTCCGGATGGAGGAGCTCGATCCCGAGAGCGGGGCGCTGAACCGGATCGTGACCTGGGCTCCGCGCACGGCGGAGATCGACTGGCCGGAGGACTGGCCGGAGGACTGGGCCGTTCGTCTGCGCACCGGTGAAAACTGGGCGCTGTTCTACCCGGAGGAGGACTTCATCCCCGAGGCCGGAGATCTGGCTCTGCTGATCTTCGCCGCGCCGGAAGCCGAAAGCGAAGCGCAATAAATGACTGCGCCGGGCTGCTGAACAACAGCAGCCCGGCGCTTTTTCGTTTGGATCACTCTAAGAAATAGGTTGCCTCGGTATCGGCCACCGAGAGGGCGAAGGCGAGGGGGAATTTCGCCATGGCCTGACCGACGGTGCGGTTGTCCTCGTCGCCGGAGAAGCCCATGTGGTAGCGGATGGCGAAGGCCTCCTGGTCGGTCAGGTCCATGTATTTCATGATCATCCAGACCGATTTCTCGCCGTGCCCGAAGGGCAGGGGATCTTCAAAGTTGTAGGTAGCCACCTTCTGCCAGACGCCGCGCTCATCCTTGACGTTGCGGAAGCCGGGACGGTAGCAGCCGATCTTGCAGACGTCGTGGAGCAGGGAGACGAGCGCGATGCTCTCCGGGCTGTAGTCGTCGCCCACCAGCTTGTAGACCTGCTGGACGCGGGGGCGGTTCATATAAGCCCGCAGGCAGTCGTAGACGTTCAGACTGTGCTGGCACAGTCCGCCCGCCACGGAGGAATGATACCGCGCGCTGGCAGGGGCCGTGAAGAAATCCGAATCCAGCAGGAATTGCAGAAAGGCCTCCGCCCCGTCGCGGGTGATGTATTTCCGGTAGAGTTCGACAAATCGTTCCTTGGGTTCCATCGGCAAGTCTCCTCTGTTTTTTCTTTAGTATAGCCCAAGCCCGGAAATATTGCAAGGGAAAAATGAAGACGGAGGACGGAAACGCCCGGCTGTATCCCGATTTGCGGGATACAGCCGGGCGTTCAAGCGCATCAGAGGAATCAGCTTTCCAGCTTTTCCAGCGTGCAGGTCTTGGCGATGGACTTGCGGATGGCGGCGCGGAGCGGGAGGACGGAGGACGGGGAGACAGACAGCTCGTCGATGCCGATGGCCAGGAAGGTCTCGAGCAGGGAGATGTCCGCGCCGAGCTCGCCGCAGATGCCGATCCAGATGCCGGCGGCGTGGGCCGCGTCAGCCGCGATCTTGATCGCGCGCAGGACGGCGGGGTGATGCGGGTCGAAGAACTTGCCCAGATCGTTCGCCTGACGGTCGCAGGCCAGGGTGTACTGGGTCAGGTCGTTGGTGCCGACGGAGAAGAAGTCCACTTCCTTGGCCAGCGCATCGGCCACGAAGATGGAGGCGGGCGTCTCGATCATGATGCCGATCTCGGTTTCGGGGTTGAAGGGGATACCCTCAGCCTTGAGCTCCTCCATGACCTTGGCGCAGGCGCGCTTGCACTCCTTGACCTCCCAGACGGAGGTGATCATCGGGAACATGATGGCGACCTTGCCGTAGGCGGAGGCGCGGTAAAGGGCGCGGAGCTGGGTGCGGAAAATCTCAGGCCGGTTCAGGCAGATGCGGATCGCACGGACGCCGAGGGCCGGGTTCTCTTCCTTCTTCATGTCAAAATAGCTGACCTGCTTGTCCGCGCCGATGTCCAGGGTGCGGATGACGACGCGCTTGCCGTTCAGACCCTCGGCCACGGCCTTGTAGGCCCGGAACTGGGTATCCTCGTCGGGGAAATCGGAGGCCTTGAGGTAGAGGAACTCGGAGCGGAACAGGCCGATGCCCTGGCCGTCGTTATTGAGCACGGCGGGCAGATCGTCGGGGGAGCCGATGTTGCAGTAGACCAGGATCTCGCGGCCGTCCAGGGTCACGTCCTTCTGGCCCTTCATGGTATCCATCAGGACCTTCATCTCCTGCTGCTTCTTGAGCTTGGCGTTGTAGGCGGTCAGCGTCAGCTCGTCCGGCTCAAGGGCGACCTTGCCGGTTTCGCCGTCGATGTAGACGGTGCGGCCCTCCATCTCGGTCTTCAGGCTCTCGCCCAGGCCGCAGATGGCGGGAATGCCCATCGTGCGGGCCAGGATCGCGGTGTGGCTGTTGCCGGAGCCGCCCTGGGTCATGAAGCCGAGGATCTTGCTCTTGTCGAGCTGGAGCGTCTCGGACGGGGCCAGATCGTCGGCAGCCAGGACCACGGGCACGTCGGAGTCGATGCCGCCCTCGACGACACCCATGAGGTTGTTGAGGATCCTGGCGGTCACGTCGCGGATATCGGCGGCGCGGGCCTGCATATAGGCGTCGTCCATCGCGGCGAACATGGCGGCGAACTGCTCGCCGGCGCACTGCACGGCGTATTCGGCGTTGCAGCCCTCTTCCTCGAGGGTGTCCATCACGGCCTGAACGTAGTCCTCGTCCTCGACGAACATGGCGTGGGTCTCAAAGAGAACGGCGGCCTCGTCGCCGGCCTCCTCGCGGCACTTGTCCGCCAGGCGGTTGAGCTGCTCGATGGACTTTTCCTGCGCGGCGGCCAGGCGCTCCTTCTCGGCTGCCTGGTCGGGGGCGTCATACTTGGTGACGGTGGCGTCGCTGCGGCGGAAGAAATAGATGGGGCCGCTGGTCACGCCCTTGGAAACGCCCTTGCCCTGTAACAAAATCATGGTTTACCTCCTGAATATAGTAATGATAGAAGCGCGGGCGGGGTTTTTGCCCCGCCCGTTCGGATGTTTCGGATTACAGATTCTCCTCGAGGAACTTCTTGACGCCCTCGATGGCCTCGTCCTCTGCGGGACCTTCCGCGGCGATGGTGATGGTGTTGCCGGTCTTGATGCCCATGCCCATGACCTTCATGAGCTGGGAGGCCTTGACGGTATTGCCGTCCTTGGTGATGGTGACGACGGTGTCACCGAAGCCCTTGGCGAGCTTGGCAAGCAGGCCGGCGGGACGGGCATGGATGCCCAGGGGGTCCTTGATGGTATAATCAAACTGCTTCATAACGATACCTCTCCTTTGAATGATGATGGGCTCCGACCTTGAAATCGGTTTCACTCTCCTAATCATTTTACACGGTTTCGCGGTCCCTGTCTACATGGGATAATTGACAAGATTGCAATCGGGTTTTTATGCACATTCCCTATAAGAACTTCCATTCTTTCGTGTAATAAGTACAAATCCGGTGGAATCCTCCGCCAATTCCGGATTTGCTCTTGCAATCGTTACCCGGTTGTGCTATCATGGTTCTATCTATGAAAACGATTTCAATACAGAGGGATTCTTATGGCTGATTTACTGACTTTGGGCGAGCTTCTGATCGATCTGACGCAGACGCACGTGGACGAACGCCAGGTGCGGCACTTTGCCGCCAATCCGGGCGGCGCGCCGGCCAACGTGGCCGTTGCAGCGGCGCGGCTCGGCGCTTCCGCCGGCTTCATCGGCAAGGTGGGCCGCGACACCTTCGGACGCGACCTGCGCGCCGTGCTCGTGCGTGACGGCGTGGACGCGACCGGTCTGTATGAGACCGCAGAATGTCTGACCACGCAGGCTGTCGTCAGCGTCGCCCCCAGCGGCGAGCGCTCCTTTTCCTTCTACCGTTCCCCCGGCGCGGACACCCTGCTGACCGCAGAGGAGGCCGTGCGTGCCCTTTCTCCCCTGCCGAAGCTCCTGCACTTCGGCTCCGTCAGCCTGACGGCCGACCCCGCCCGCACCGCGACGCTGGAGGCAGCCGACTATGCCCGCGCCCACGGCGTGCTGATCAGCTACGATCCGAACTACCGCGCGAACCTCTGGCCCGACGAGACCACTGCTCTGACCTGGATGAAGGTCCCGCTGGAGAAGACTGACGTTCTGAAGCTCAGCGACGAAGAGCTTCCCCTGCTGACCGGCACGGACGATCCGGTCGCCGGCACGGCTGCGCTGGCAGCCCTCGGCATCCGGCTGATCCTTGTGACCCTCGGAAGCAAGGGCACGTTCTACCGTCTGGGCGACGCCGTGGGCTCCGTCCCCGGCGTGCGCGTCCGGGTCGCAGACACGAACGGCGCGGGCGATACCTTCCACGGCGCGCTTTTGAGCCGCCTGGTCGCCCGTCCCGACGGCCCCCTGAACGCGCTGGAGGCTCCGGAGCTGGAGGAGATGCTTCGCTTTGCCAACCGCGCCGCGGCGCTGACCTGCTCCCGCAGCGGAGCGATCCCCGCGATGCCCACGCTGGCGGAGGTCGCCGCCTTTGCAGACTGAAGGGAGGAGCCGATGGAATACGCTGCCTTTGTCAACCGTCTGAACGCCCGACTGGACGAGCTCAAGTGGCTCTACTGCGAGCTGTACCGGAATGACGTCCGCGCCTTCGAATACTTTGTGGATATGCTGCGCCGCAGCTATGACGACCGCAAGCAGGCGCTCCGCGACCGAGACGAGCGCCGTCTGGCCGACCCGGACTGGTATCGCTCGAACAAGATGCTCGGCATGATGCTCTACGTGGACAATTTTGCCGGGGATCTGAAGGGCGTGCGCGCCAAGCTCCCCTATCTGAAGGAGTGCGGCGTCAATTATCTGCACCTGATGCCCCTGCTCCGGACCGTCAAGGGCCGCTCCGACGGCGGCTATGCCGTGGCGGACTTCCGCGCCGTTCAGCCGGAGCTCGGCACGATGGAGGATCTGGAACACCTCGCCGACGACTGCCGCGAGGCCGGGATCAGCCTGGCGCTCGACTTTGTGATGAATCACACGAGCGAGGACCACACCTGGGCCAGAGCCGCACGGGCCGGCGATCCCGTGGCGCGGGCGCGGTACTTCTTCTACGACGACCGCCGGATCCCCGACGAGTTTGAAAAGACCGTCCCCCAGGTCTTCCCCACCACGGCCCCGGGCAACTTCACCTGGCTGGACGACTGCGGGCAGTGGGTGATGACCTCCTTCTATCCCTATCAGTGGGATCTCAACTACGCAAATCCGATGGTCTTCAACGATATGACCGAGAATCTGCTGTATCTGACGAACCGCGGCATGGACGTGATCCGTCTGGACGCGATCCCCTATATCTGGAAGCAGCTCGGGACCGACTGCCGCAACCTGCCCCAGGTTCACACCCTTTCCCGGATGCTCCGCCTGGCCTGCGAGATCGTATGCCCCGGCGTCCTGCTCCTGGGCGAGGTCGTGATGGAGCCGAAGAAGGTCGCGCCCTATTTCGGCACGCCGGAAAAGCCGGAGTGCCACATGCTTTACAACGTTACCACGATGTGTTCCACCTGGAGCTGCCTGGCGACCCGCGACGTGCGGCTGCTGGGGCGGCAGATGGAACAGCTTGCCGCCCTGCCGCGGTCCTGCTCCTTCCAGAACTATCTCCGCTGCCACGACGACATCGGCTGGGGTCTGGACTACGCCTGGCTGCGCCAGTTCGGCATTGAGGAAGTGGCGCACAAGAAGTATCTCAACGATTGGTTTACCGGCAAGTGGCCGGGCAGTCCAGCCCGCGGCGAGCTCTACAACGACGACCCGCGCCTGGGCGACGCCCGGCTCTGCGGCACGACGGCCTCCCTCTGCGGGGCCGAGGTCGAGGAGAAGACCGCCGTGGACTGCGATCTGATGCTCCATGCCTGGATGCTGACCCAGAGCGGGATCCCCGTCCTCTACAGCGGGGACGAGATCGGCCAGCTCAACGATTACGGCTACCACGAGGACCCGGACCGGGCCGAGGACAGCCGCTACCTCCACCGCGGACGGTTCAACTGGGCCGACGCGGAACAGCGCGGCGACCGGAAGACCCGGCAGGGCAAGCTCTTCGCCGGTCTGCGCCGGTTGGAGACGATCCGTGCGAAGGAGGCCGTCTTTGCCGCCGACGCGGAATTCGTCGGCTTTGACACCGGCGACAACGCCGTGCTGGGCGTGCGCCGCGCGCGCGACGGCGCGGTTTTGACGGCCCTGTTCAATTTCAGCCCGGAGCCGCGGACGGTGCATCTCGCCCCCTGCGAGGCGCGGAACCTGCGGAGTAACCGGCACCTGAATCTGGAGACCGTGGAGCTGCCCGGATACGGCTTCCTCTGGGCGAAGCACGTATAACCAACGCATATCAAACTCTCACGAAAGGCGGTGTATGACCGATGACCATGAAGGAGCTGGCGAAGCTGGCGGGGGTCTCCCCCTCGGCGGTCAGCCGCTATCTCAACGGCGGTTCTCTGAGCCCGGAAAAGCGCGCCGTCATTCGCGAGGCCATCGAGAAAACCGGATACGAGCCCGATATGGCCGCCCAGGCCCTGCGCACCCGAACCACCGATCTGATCGGGATCGTGGTGCCGCGTCTGGATTCCGAGGCCGTCTCCCGCATGGCGGCGGGGGCATCGGAAGTGCTCTCCCGCGAGGGCTACGTCTGCCAGTTTGCCGTATCCGGCATGGACCCTGAGCAGGAGCTGAATCAGCTCCGCCTGTTCCAGACCCGCTCCGTGGCCGGTGTGATTCTGATGGCCACGGTCTGCACCCGGGAGCATGAGCGCTTTCTCCACGATCTGCCGATCCCGGCGGTCGTGGTCGGGCAGAAATACCGGAGCGTCTGCTCGGTCTACCATGACGACTACGGCGCCGCCCTGGAGCTGACCCGTCTGGTCCTCCGCAGAGGACGGTCACACCCGGTCTACATCGGCGTGACCGAGCGCGACGCCGCCGTCGGCGTCTCCCGGCGGCGCGGCGTGGAGGCCGGGCTGCGGGAATTCGGTCTGGATCCGGAGGCGCTGCCCGCTGCGCTCAGCGACTTCTCCCTGGAATCCGGACGCGAGGCGATGCAGCGGCTCCTGGCAGAGCATCCGGAGCTGGACGCCGCGATCTGCGCCACCGATCACATTGCCTTCGGCGCGATGGAAGCGCTTCGAGCCGCCGGCAGACGGCTGCCGGAGGACGTGAGCGTCGTCGGCGTGGGCGACAGCTGGGCCTGCTCCCATATCTCCCCCCACCTGACCTCAAGCCGTTTTTACTACCGCGCCAGCGGACAGGAGGCCGCGCGGATGCTGGTGGAGCTGCTCCGCTCCGACGCACCGGTGCGCCACATCCGACAGACCATGCTGAGCTATACGATCCAAATCCGAGATTCGATTTAAGGAGGCCGCTGCCATGCGAGAATGGACCCGCGAGGAACGCTACCGCGTTCTGAAAAGCCCGAACGAGATCCGCAGCCTGTATGACCGCATCCGGGGCTCCGTCTACCGGCAGACCTATCACGTGCAGCCGATCACCGGCCTTTCCAGCGACCCCAACGGCTTCGCCCTGCACCGGGGCGTCTGGCACCTCTGCTATCAATGGTGCCCCTGGGGCGCGGTCCACGGTCTGAAATACTGGTACCACGTGACCAGCCCCGATCTGCTGCACTGGAAAAACGAGGGTATCGGTCTTGCCCCCGACCGTGACTACGACAACAAGGGCGCCCACTCCGGCTCTGCGATCTCGGTGGGCGACAAGCTCTATTTCTTCTACACCGGCAACCACCGGGACGAGAACTGGGTCCGGACGCCCTGGACCTGCGCGGCTTATCTGGACGAGGACGGCAAGCTGCGGAAGCTCCCGGAGCCCCTGTTTGGGCCGAGAAGCGACTACTCCGAGCATCAGCGCGACCCGAAGATCGTCTGGAACGCCGAGAAGCAAAAGTATTATATTCTGATCGGCGCGCAGACGCTGGACAAGCGCGGCTGCGTTCAGGTCTACGAATCCGAACAGCCCCTCACCGGCTGGCGCTTCGCCGGGCAGCTCAAGGTCCCAGGCTTCGAGCGCTTCGGCGGGATGTGGGAATGCCCCTACATCGTGAACATTTCCGGCAAGGACGTATTGATCTTCTCCCCGCAGTACACGACCCTGCCGATGCGCGGCAACAGCACGAACCACAACGTCTATCTGATCGGCACGATGGACTACGACACGCTGACCTTCACGCCGGACGGGTCCTACGACTATCTGGACTGGGGCTTCGACTTCTACGCCGCGCAGGGCGCGGCCAACGTGGACGACCCAGACAAGGCCGTGCTGATCGGCTGGATCGGCCTGCCCGACAACCACTATCCGACCGCCGAGGAGGACTGGGAGGGCTCGATGAGCCTGCCCCGCGAGCTTCGCATCCGGGACGGCAAGCTGATCCAGACCCCGATTTCCGGGATCGAGACCCTGCGCGGCGCGGCGCTCACCCCGAACGGGACCCTGCCCCGTGCCTGCGAGCTGGAGATCGGCGTCCCGGCGGGCGATTTCGATTTGAATCTCTGCACCCGCTCAGACGGCTCCGGCGGCCTGCGCCTGCATTACGACGAGAACGCGGGTATCTGCACCCTGGACCGCTCCGGGATGGATCTGCGCTTCAACGAGAACGTGTACGAGCGGCTGGACGTGAAGCTGGAAAACCCGCTCCGCAGTCTCCGCGTCTTCCTGGATCACAGCTCCGCCGAGCTCTTTTTCAACGACGGCGAGCGCACCTTTACGACCCACCTCTACCCCACCGAGCGCGAGCTGAACTACACCGTCAAGGACGGCGCAAAGCTCCGCATCTGGGAGATGACCCGCTCCGTGACGGACGAATTTGCAGTTTGACAGAGGTTTCAACATGAAAGTATTTGCCAGTGATTTTGACGGTACCCTGTATTTCTACAAGGGCGCGACCGAGGCCGAGCGTCTGCCGCCGGTCAGCGTGGAGACGATCCGGCGCTACCAGGCCGCGGGTCACCTGTTCGGCCTTTGCACCGGCCGCCAGGTGGGCGGTCTGACCCCCTTCATCGGCGGGATCCTGCAGCCCGACTTCTACATCACCTCCAGCGGCGCGAACATCGTGGGCCGGGAACTTGAGCCCATTTTGAAGCGCGGTGTGGACCGCAGCGTGGCGGACGCCCTGATCCGGGAATACAACCCGAAGGGCTACCGGATGACCCTGGATATCGAGGGAGAGATCTGCGTCTTTGCCAGGATGGACTATCCCGGCTTCTACCACGTGATCACCGGCGTGGACGACGCGCCGGACGGGCTGATCCATCAGGTGAGCATCCACACCGAGCGTCTGGAGGACGCGGCTGCCATCGCGGCAGCCGTGAACGAGCGCTTCGGCGATTTCGTCCAGGCCTTTCAGAACGTCGTGGAGGTCGATATTGCGCCACGCGGCTGCTCAAAGGGCAAGGGTGTGCTCTATCTGCGCGACTACATGAAGCAGCACTGGGGCGAGGTCAAGCTATACGGCATCGGTGATTCGATGAACGATCTGCCCCTGCTGGACGCCGCCGACGTCTCCTACACCTTCCCCTACGCCCCCGAGCTCGTACAGAAGCGGGCGACGAAGGTCGTTCCGACCATCGTGGACGCCCTGCTCGACAGCATGAACGACGACTGAAAAGAATCTTTGCCATGGACGAATTGAACACGCTCAGCCGCGCCCTGCTGGACGCGCGGCACTATGAAACCAACCAAAGCGCCTTTATCATGCCGGAGGATCGGCCGGCCTTCCACCTCTCGCCCCGCGTGGGCTGGATGAACGACCCGAACGGCTTTTCCTTCTACAACGGTCAGTACCACCTGTTTTACCAGTATCACCCCTACGATTCCCACTGGGGGCCGATGCACTGGGGCCACGCGGTCAGCAGCGACCTGCTGCACTGGGAATACCTCCCCGCAGCCCTGGCCCCGGATATGCCCTATGACTACGGCGGCTGCTTTTCCGGCACCGCTCTGACCCTGCCGGACGGACGGCACGCGCTGATGTACACCGGCGTGGCCGACAAGATCACCCGTCACGGCGGGCGGCAGCAGGTACAGACCCAGAATCTTGCCTTCGGCGACGGACTGAACTACGCGAAGTTCCCGGGCAACCCGGTCATCACCGCCGAGGACCTGCCCGCCGGCGCAAGCGACGAGCATTTCCGCGACCCCAAGCTCTGGCAGGAGCCGGACGGGCGCTATCGCTGCGTCATTGCCAGCCGGGACGACGAGGGCGGCGGTCAGGTGCTGCTCTATGAGAGCGAGGATCTGGTCTCCTGGCGTCTGATCCGCAAGGCGGCGGAGAATCATAACCGCCTCGGTCTGATGTGGGAGTGTCCCGATCTGTTCCGTCTGGACGGGCAGGACGTTCTGCTCGTCTCGGCGCAGGATATGCTCCCCCAGGGCTTTGAGTACCACAACGGCGACGGTGTTTTCTGCCTGATCGGCACCTTCGACCCCGAGAACGGCGAATTCCGCGAGCGGGCCAATCAGGCTGTGGATTACGGCATCGACTTCTATGCCCCGCAGACGATCCTGACCCCGGACGGACGGCGGGTCATGGTCGGCTGGCTGATGAACTGGGACACCTGCAACCAGCACTACCGCAACTATCCCTGGTTCGGCCAGATGAGCCTGCCGCGCGAGCTGTTTTTCCGCGACGGCGTCCTCTGCCAGCGTCCGATCCGGGAGCTGGAACAGCTCCGGGCGGACCGCGTCTGCTATGAGAACGTGGAGATCCGAGGCGAAAAGGTCTCCCTGCCCGGCGTAGACGGGCGGCAGCTCGATCTGGAGCTGGAGGTTTTCCCTCTGGACGGCCCCTACCAGCGCTTTTCGGTCTGGTTCGCGCAGGACGAGCAGTTCCACACCGGCGTCAGCTTCCGCCCGCACGAATCCGTGCTGAAAATCGACCGAAAGTTCTCCGGCTCCCGCCGCGCCATCATCCACCAGCGCCGCGCAAAGGTCGCCCACGAAAACGGCGCGATCCGCCTGCGGCTGATTCTGGATCGGTTCAGTGCGGAGGTCTTTGTGAACGACGGCGAAAAGGTGATGTCCCTGGCTGTGGACACCCCCGTCACCGCCGACCACATTTCCTTCTTTGCGGACGGCGCCGTTCGCCTCAACGTCAAAGCAAGCCATCTTACCAAGTAGTTTTCAGCTTCGGCTGAGAATATAATACGAAAAGGAGAGTTCTGAAATGGCACTCAACTACCGCAAATGCGCGGAAGAGATCTTTGCCAATCTCGGCGGCAAAGAGAACATCATCAGCGCAGCCCATTGTGCCACCCGCCTCCGCCTGGTCATCGCCGACAACAGCAAGGTGAATTCCAAGGCTCTGGAGGACGTGGAAGGCGTCAAGGGCATGTTCGAATCCAACGGTCAGCTCCAGCTGATCATCGGCACCGGAACCGTCAACAAGGTGTATGACGAGTTCCTGGCCGTCACCGGCCTCACCGCCGCCACCAAGGCCGAGGTCAAGGAGGCCGCCGCCTCCAAGATGCCCTGGTGGAAGAAGATCCTCAAGACCCCCGGCGACATCTTCGTTCCCATCCTCCCCGCCATCGTGGCCTCCGGCCTGATGATGGGTCTCGTCGAAGCCCTGCCCAAGTTCATCAAGGACTTCGATCAGACCGCTTGGTATCAGTTCCTGGACCTGGTTGCCAATACCGCCTTTGTCTGTCTGCCCGTCCTGATCGCGGTCTCCGCGGCCCGTGTCTTTGGCGGCAACGTATTCCTTGGCGCCGTCATCGGCTTCGTTATGATTCATCCCTCTCTGCTCAATGCCTGGAACGTCGGCTCCTCGGAGGCCATCAATAGCTTCTTCGGCGTTACAAACGGCCAGATACAGCAATGGAAGCTGTTGGGGGATCTCACAGCAAACAGTAAAATACTATCCTTCTTCTTCGACGTCAACAGGGTAGGCTATCAGGGCCACGTGATCCCCGTGATCCTGGCTGTCCTGCTGATGTGCAAGATCGAGAAGGGCCTGCACAAGATTGTTCCCGAAGTGATCGATCTGTTCGTGACCCCGCTGGTCACCGTCCTTGTCACCGTCTTCTTCACCTTCACCGTCATCGGCCCCGTCTTCTCCGTGCTGGAGAACTGGGTGCTGGCGGGCGCTAAGGAACTCATCACCATCGGCTACGGCGTGGGAGCCGGCATCATGGGTGCCATCTACCCGGTCACAGTCGTCATGGGCCTGCACCATATGTACAACGTCATCGAGGCCGGCATGCTCTCCGGTGCTGAGAAGCTCAACACCTGGATGCCCATCGCCTCCGCCGCCAACTTTGCCCAGTTCGGCGCCTGCCTTGCCGTGGCCTTCATCGCCAAGAACAAGAAGACCAAGTCCGTGGCCTTACCTGGCTCCCTGTCCGCCTCCCTGGGCATCACCGAGCCTGCCATCTTCGGCATCAACTTCCGCTTTATGAAGCCCTTCATCGCCGGCATGATCGGCGGCGGCGTCGGTGCCCTGTTCGGCTCTCTTTTCAAGCTGGGTGCTCATGCCTACGGCGTCACCGGCATCCCCGGCATCCCCGTCATCAACAACGTGCCCATGTACCTTGTGATGCTCCTGATCTCCGCCGGCGTTGCCTTCGTCCTGACCTTCATCCTGTGGAAGGAAGAGAAGCCCGCTGAGAAGAAGGCTGACAAGCCTGCCGAGATCGTTGCCCCCACCACCTCCGTCATCCGCTGCGCGGCCGGCACCGTTCTCCAGCCCGTGCCCGGCAAGGTCATCCCGATGGAAGAGATCCCCGACGAGACCTTTGCCTCCGGCGTTCTGGGCGAGGGCGTCGGCATCGTCCCGACGGCCGGCGTCGTAGTCGCTCCCTTCGACGGCGAGGTGACCTCCGTGTTTGACACCAAGCACGCGATCACCCTGGAAGCCAACGGCATGGAGCTTCTGATCCACGTCGGCATCAACACCGTCAGCATGAACGGCGAGGGCTTCACCGCCCTGGTCCAGGACGGCGACAAGGTCAAGGCCGGTCAGCCCCTGCTGAACTTCGACGTCAGCAAGATCAAGGCTGCGGGCTGCAACGAGACCGTGGTCGTCATGCTCACCAACGCCGAGGATCTGGACGGCGTGTCGTGCGGCGCAAAGTAAACGATCCCTGCCCCATCTCCCGGCGGAGCCGCTCGGCTCCGCCGGTTTTTTGCGTTTTAAAAATCTTCCGTGCTTAAGCTTGCTATAAGGTTCGCCCGCTACAATCACGCCAGAACAAACGAACCGGCAGGGTTCCAATTCTGCCCAGGAGGTGATTCCGATGCTGCAATCCGCTGCCGCTCCCGTCACGCTGAATCCGGAAAACCCCATTTCCGTGATGCAGCGCGTGGAAATGAAGTATATACTCAACGCCCGGCAGACCGCCGCTCTGCTCCGGGGACTGGAGGGGCACATGGTCGCCGACGCCTTCGGCCTGACCTCGATCGCCTCCCTCTACTATGACACACCGGACCGGCGGCTGATCCGCGCCTCGCTGGAAAAGCCCCCCTTCAAGGAAAAGCTCCGACTCCGCTCCTACGGCCCGGCCTCCGAGACCTCGCCGGTCTTTCTGGAGCTCAAGCGGAAGGCCAACGGAACGGTCTACAAGCGCAGGGTCCGATCCACGATCCCGGCGGTGGAGCAGTTTTTCGCGGGCGAGGCCGAGGCCCCCGACGGTCAGATCGACCGGGAGCTCGCCGCCTTTCGCGACTACTACGACAATCTGGCTCCGGCCTGTCTGATCATCTACGACCGCACCGCCTACTATGAGCCGGACGGCGAGCTGCGTCTGACCATCGACGCAAATCCCCGCTACCGCACCGACCGGCTGGATCTCACGAGCGGCCTGGACGGGATCCCCCTCCTGCCCCAGGGCAGCGCGATCCTGGAGATCAAGGTCCAGAGCGCGGTCCCCCTGTGGCTCACCCGCATTCTCTCCAGGGAAAAGATCTACCAGGCCAGCTTTTCCAAATACGGCGAGGCCTACAAGCGCGAAATTCTGAACGTCAGCTAAGAAAGGATGCATGCATATGTTTGATACGATCTATACCTCCGCCATCACCGCAGGCCAGTTTTTCACAATGGCGGCTGCCGCCCTGGTCTCCGGTCTGATCTACTCCTGGCTGATGTCCTTCCGCATTCGCTCGACCAAGCGCTTCTTTTTGGTGACGACGCTTCTGCCCCTTGTGGTCGCGGCGGTCATATCCTTCGTCAGCGGCTCGATCGGCGCGGGCGTCGCCATCGGCGGCGCGTTCGGTCTGATCCGCTTCCGCTCGGCTCCCGGCAGCGCGGACGAGATCGCCGCGGTGTTGATCGCAATGGGCTCCGGGATCGCCTTCGGCATGGGCTACGTGGCCTACGGGGTCATCATCCTGTTGGGGCTTGCTGCACTCTACTTTATGATCGCCGCTCTGCCGATTTTTGAGCACCGCGGGCTTTCCGCCGAGAAGCTGCTGAAGGTCACGATCCCCGAATCCCTGGAATACAACGGGGCCTTCGACGAGATCTTTGACCGCTATCTGCGCAGCGTGGAGAGCGTGGGCGTGAAGACCACCGGAATGGGCTCGATGTTCCGCCTCTCCTACCGGATCACGATGAAGAATCCCTGCGACGAAAAGGCCTTGATCGACGCCCTGCGCACGAAGAACGGGAATCTGGAAATCTCCATTCTGCCCTACGCCCTGGAGGTCGGGCAGCTCTAAACCACGCACAATGAATTGCCACCGTAACAGTTCAGCCCTGCGGAATGCGGGAGGACGGTGGACAGCTCGCTTTGTAGGGGCGCGTACCTACGCGCCCGGTTCCGCGAAGCGGAACAAATCGCCCGCAAGGGCGATGTTGCCCGTTGGAATGATGCGATCCCGTATCGTTATTTGCATCCGGCAAATTGCATTCGTTCCGAATGCCGGACAAGCTTGTCCCTAGGGCAGAGCATGACCGTTTTCGGATTTTTCGGCGGGGCTCTGTTGTCGATCCGTGCGGGCGCGTAGATACGCGCCCCTACGCGGGGCTGGCGGTTGTTCGGCGGGCGCGTGGATACGCGCCCCTACGAGGCGCTGCGTTTCGGAACGTTGGCGCAGCCAATTTCAATCCTCCCGCAGGGAG
>OCVV012870922.1_pt1 | contig 69411 bp, 52 predicted proteins | sample 1539721 | NCBI WGS metagenome assembly OCVV01 (sample SAMN02144230, study PRJEB22623) | gut metagenome | biome: sheep rumen | host: Ovis aries | place: New Zealand
CCATCATTTCTTTTGAGTTTCCGTAACCCGGACATGTGCCATATCTTACATAATCGGAATAAAATGATGCATTATAAATATCGATCAAAAATCCGGCATCTTTCGGAATTGCTTGCCTAATCCGAAGCATTCCGACACACGGGCTAAGATCAAAACCAGATACTCCCCCATATTTCTTCAGCTCTTCAATATCTGCATTAATCTTATTCAATCTCGGCCACAGCTTATCCTCATACTACAAATACTTACAATCCAATAAATCGGGATACTTCTTGGTTATATCAGGGGATATATTGTATTCAACCTCAAGCTCGTTAAGTCTTTTGATTATCTGTACCGCTTCGTAATGCTTGACTGTAGTCTGAACCATTCCTTTTTCATCTAATATCTTTAATAAGTCCAAGACATTAAGTTCGAATACTTTTGATACCTTGATTTTCTTCGCTTTTTCGATGTTACTCACCGTGATGGTATAATCCAAATCATCATTTATACACGGCGGGAAAAAACTTGCTCCGATAACATCGAACCCGCAGTTGCTACACTTAAGTGCCATACAGGCGCCATCTAAGCTACAGAGAAGGGTTTCATTTCCGCATTCAGGGCATTTGCCTATCTTAGGGTTTTCATACTCCTTACGAATACAATACCGGCAGATATCGTCAGACATGCAATATCGCATTAATCCGTCGTTTACCAGATCATCCAATGTGGTTTCGTATCGCACAAGCTCATCCGGATTTGCCGCGCACAACTTTCTTTGATCTACACAGGAATGATTGTGCCACCATACTGGGACAAGATAACTATAATGGCCGTAAGAATGGCAATTACTGCACCATGCCCACGCTCCGCCACGATTGGTATCTTCATATCGGTTAATATAGATATGCGCTCTTTTCGCTCCGCAATCAGGGCATACAACCGGGTATTCAGGCCTTCCTTCTACAAAAGGCTTAAATATCTGATCTATATTTTCACTGTCGTGCCACGCTATCTTTCCCATACAACACCTTTTGCATTTACAGCTTTTTAATGATCTTCTTAAATCTCTCTATCGGAAGACCAAGCTGGCTTTCATATTTATCAGTAACAGCAACTACCTTTACTGCCTTTTCTCCATCATATCCTTTAACGATTACCTCATCTCCGACTTTTACAGATTTATCATCGCAAAGATAATCATAGCACCTTCCGCTTTCTTCGAAGCACACGCTGACGAAATGATATACCTTACCGGATAATTCCTTTTTTACCGCCGGAGCAGTGAAAGAATAACCATCGGTGCAGATTTGCCCAACGCACTTATCATATAAGTAGAACTTCGTAGTACGCTTTCCGTAATCAAACTCTACATGATCAAAAATGATTTCCGATGAACCATCAGCTATTTCATATGTACTGTTCTTGGCTGTTTTGATGGTTATCTTATTCCTCAACTCGCAATAGTCTGCCTTTGGAATAGTAATAAGCATCAAAGGTGCCTTATTTTCGTCAAAGCGTTTCATCGGTGAAGCAGAAAGGGAAAGAACTCCATCTTTCAACTCTTTAATCTTCAATCTGCATCTTCTGTGTTTTATCAGCGTCCATTTCGTCCAACCCGGATAAAAGAACTGTTCTGTACGGCCCTTTTTCGTATACTCTTTTCTGACTTCTTCAAGCGCCTTCTGAACACCGTTAAATACAACGGTGTCCCCGTAGTGATTTGCAACCGCCGTTCTTTTTCTTATCGCAAAATCAGCCTGAAGATAGTAATAATATGCTGTTTCCAGATCTTTCTGGGTTCCTATTTCATCACGGAAACAGTTACCCATACGAAGTGCAGCATCAGCGAATTTACATTCATAATCTTCTTTTACGAATCTCTTTATATTTTGCTTGTAAACACTCCAATACAGATGGTTTGCCGTTTCACCATCCTTTACTACGCCGTACCCATGAGCAAACATATCGGCAAGCTTATAGGTGCTTTCAAAATATGTGTATGCATGACCGATACTAAAGTATTTAAATGCTTCCTCATATTCCGGCACACCGCCGTTACATCTACCGTAGTAATATATGTATCCCAATGTATTCGCAGCCGATGCATCACCGGTCAACTGGTAATACTCTAAAAATGCATCTCTTGCCTTGATCCAATCATTCGGATAAATCTTCGTTCCACAATAATAACAGTAACCTCTTCTCTGTATAGCCTTCGGGTCTTTTTTAACACAAAGGCTATCAAGACATTTCTTAAAAAGCTGTTGGGTCTTTTCCGACTGCTTATCTATACTGTCACTGTCAAACTGCTGGGCAATTCGAATTGTAAGACTCTCAGGGTACTCTTTTCCTTTCGACTTTACCCAGATCTCCAGACATGCCCTTAGGTTCTTAAAGTCCTCGGGCAGCAATTCCACAGGATTTTCTTCAAGAATGTCCCATCTTAATTCTTCGAGTTCATTGTATGCGAGATTAAGGATATCTTTCTCTTTTACCTCATCGACTATATCTTCCCAAGGCGACTCCGGGAATGACAGATCTTCCTCAAACTGCATGATCGTATCAATCCATTTAAGAACATCTTCGGGCGGCATTCCGTCATAAGCGTTCACTCCGGCAAGAAGGTCTTCTGCTGATACTTTATATGCCTTGGAATCGGTCTTTACATATTCGGATAGATGGTTTATTCCGTTGCTTACCGCATCCAGGGTCAGCTCTCCCCTAACAAAAGGTCCTAACTGCGATGTTTTTATAGCCGGAGTTTCTGCAGGCTTAAGTTCATGGTCTTTAAACGTGATATATTCCGGCTCTATGTATTCTTTATCATAAAAGCAAAGCGTTACCTTTGTTCGTTCTCTATCTTCAACTACTCCAATTCTTCCTGTAGCAATAACCTCGGCACAAGCCCCCATCTCTAATCTGGCCATAGACACCTCCGTTCTCTATCTGCAAGGGATAGTCACTTCACAGGCGTAATCCTGCTCATACGCATCCTTTGTTCCACGCACCTTCCAGTACTCTTTCCAATACTCCCACCATTTCTCACAGACACTTTTGATTTCAGTGGGTTCATATTCACCCTTATTTCCAATAACCTGAATCGTATCGCCGCCAAGAATAAATCCGACATATCCGCATCTTCCTGCAAGAATATGTTTTGCACTTCTTATGACATCCTCACCGACAGTGCTGTCCTTACCATTAACATTTTTGTATTCCTTCAGAATTTTTACTGCGTATTCGGCATCATCGAATACAAGCTCATCAGGATCCATTGTGAAAGGTTCCAGCTCGTCATTATATAATCTGTCATACCAGTCTTCCGGCAAATCCTCCGCAGGACCGTTATCGAGGAATACAATAAATGCATTATCCACAAATCTGATAGCGATATGACCGGACCTTGGCTCTTTTCCTTCTTTTGCCTCATCATAAAGGAGAACTCCACCAAATTCAGCCTGAGCACAGCCTTCGGACAAGTCCCACCACATCCAGTAACCACAATCTGATATTGCTTTACAAAGAATCTTATTAATTTCCTTTGTCATAACAGTCTCCTTTGTTTTCTACCTAAAAATAAACTTCTGATGAACATCCTTCTTATCAAAATCATCCATTTTTCTTCCTTCAAGGACGTGATCCTCAACAAAAAGATGAGTATTGCACTTAGTACAACTATCAGACCACCCATACAAATTTTTATCTGCCTGTTGAATGGTAACATCATAGCCCTCGTCAGCATACACATATGTCATATATTTTTTCTCACATACCGGGCAAAAAACCCCTCTGTATTTTCTCATAAAAAGTACCTACTCTATAGTCGATGAAACAAACTTTTAGCTACTATTTCGTAAAGGAGTTTATTTCTTTGGCATAGTTTGAATCTCCATAACACTATATAGTTCTTTATATCATCTGAAAAAGCCTCATTGCATCCTCAATAGCCTTTACTTTTTCTTCCGGACACCCTGGATGCTTACTTCCCACGGACTTTGCTTTGTTATAATTCTCTCTTTCGATGATCCCGTGCTTCTGTTTCACCTGGGCAATATTCAGATTTGTCACATGAAATCCGTACTTCTCCTGCACCCAATCCTGGATTTCCTTGTATGTAGCCTTGGCTTCTGCACTTGTCAGGTCCAGTTCATCCATATCCACCTTAACTTCGATATGATGCTTTGCTTCAGATAGTTTGGACAAAAGCGCTACCGTTTCTACATGCACGGTCTGCGGGAACATATCGCAGGTCCTGTATTTCTTCAGTTCATACCCCCTGTCGCAGAGATATCTTAAATCCCTCGCAAGGGTTGCACTGTCACAGCTTACATAGACAATTCTTTTTGGAGCAGTGTCCACCACAACTTCAAGAGCCCTTTCATCCATGCCCTTACGTGGCGGATCCATTACTATCACATCTGCCTTTATTTCATTTTTATGCTCCTGCAGATAGTCTTCTGCCGGTGCGCAGATGAATTCTGCATTTGTGATACCGTTGTTCTCCATATTTTCTTTTGCATCTTCTATCGCCTGTGGAACGATCTCTATGCCGTGAACCATCTTAGCCTTAGATGCCATTGACAATGTTATAGTACCTATACCACAGCATAGATCCCACACTTCTTCATTGCCTGTAAGTTCCGCATATGACACAGCTATCCCGTAAAGCTTTTCCACCTGGACCGGATTGACCTGATAAAATGACAAAGGAGAGATATTAAATAAAAGGCTTTTTTCATTATAGGCATCCCTGAAATCATTTTCCGGATTCCTGACACTCATGCTGTCACAGATAACGCCTTTTCCATACACGGTATGATAGTTATCACCCATTATCACATTTGTATTCTTTTTGTTCACGCTGTATGAAACGCTGTCAACGCCGAGTCTGCCAAGATCTGCTGCCAGTTCATCTTTATGAGGTATGTCATTTCCGTTTATCACAAGGCATACCATCTTTTCACCGGTGCTGAACCCTTTGCGCAACAGCGCATGTCTGACCAGGCCTTTTCCGGTCTTCTCATCATACGGCTCTATATGGTATTTTTTCATGAATGCTAATATGCATTTTAATATTTCGCTGTTAGATTCATCCCCCAGCATGCATTCTGTCGCCGGAATTATCGAATGGGTCCTCCCCGCATAGAATCCGCAGATGATCTCACCGTCCTTATTCTTTCCGAAAGGGTACTGCGCCTTATTTCTGTACCTGAGTGTGCTTCCTTCCATACCGGCTATAGGCTCCGCAATGCTGTCTATAAATCCGGAGTCAAAGCCGCCAAGCCTTATGAGATTATTCCGTACCTTATCTTCCTTAAATTTAAGCTGGGCCGCATAATCCATTTCCATCAGCTGGCATCCGCCGCATTTCCTGGCATTTCCGCATGCAGGTTTGACACGAAAAGGAGAAGGCTTGATAACCTTCTCCACTCTCGCATAAGCATAATTTTTTTTAGCTTTGGTGATCCTGGCTGCGACCTTGTCCCCGGGCAGGGCATCCTTTACAAAAAGCGCATATCCGTCTATATGACCTATGCCTTCTCCCCCCGTTCCTATATCGCTTATGCCTACCTCCACCACTTCATTCTTTACATATTCCATCTGTTCCACTCTTAATTATCGGCTGACAGCTGTCCTCTTACGGATTCTTTGATGATAGAGCTTAATTCTTCCAGCCGCATGGCAGTATTCCTTTTATAAACGCCGTATACAAGCGATTTTTCTCCCCCGTTTCCGAAATAAGCTCTGTTCAGTATCAGCTCCTTCTTTTCAAGTTCCGTATATTCCTCTATTGCAGCGAAAACTTTCTTTTCCTCTTTCTTGTTGACCTTGAGTTCCTTGCCTGCAAGGTCAACAGACAGGTTACTTCTTTCATATGATATGAATTTTTTCCCGTTTATCGTAAACCTGGGAAAATCCTCCGGCATATTCTGGCTTTTCCGGTTTGTCTTTTCATCCTCAAGAATACGCTTTTCTTTATCGCTGCTTATCTCCGAATATTTTTGGGAAATCTTATATCCCATTTTCTCAATGTCGCAGAACACCGAATACATCGATTCAATATATGCATTATACAGTCCGCTTTTCAGTTTTTCTACACTTACCGGTACTCCACCTCCGTCCAGACTCATTATATTCTTATATTCTTCAGTCTTACGGAATTCCGGATTCAGCATATCAAAGCCCGTTCCATCCACAAAATAGCTTACCGCATATCCCGCTTCCATTGCGGAAAGATGTTCCCTCCTTGCCTTTACATAATCCGATACGGATTTCTTTATCTTTGTAAGATGGCTCTTTGTGAGTTTTTGCCCGTCTATCGTTCCCTTATCGAGTATTTCCAGCATCTTACTCTCATATGCAAGAAGCGAAGCATTGTCTACGCCCTCAGCCAGATAATCCCCCACATCCGGCCTCACCTCTTTGAGGAAAGCGGTATCATCATTCGGATACTTAGCCGCGATCCACTTCTTTTTATTCTCAAAAGCCTTTATGATCACATCTTTTTTCTTTGTTTCTTTCTGTTCTTTCTTTTCTTCATCATCTCCGGGTTTGCCGGACCACGTCTTCTTATCTTTCCAGTTTATTCCCATCCCTTCGGTTACGGTTTCAAACCGCTTTTTATCGGTTTTTACCATGGCTTTCTTTTTTTCTTTATACAGCGCCAGAAGGTCTTTTTGTTTATTGCGTCCTTTGCCGAACCGGTTTTCCGATAATTTCCGGTACAATGCGGCATATTCCCGCATGGACTCATCAGAGTCAGCCGGAAGGTTTTCAATATCTTTTTTTGATAATAACGTATAGTAGGGCGAAGAGAGCAGTTCCATCCTGTCCTCATAATCTTCCTTCAGTGCTTCGAAATATTCAACTTTAGCCTGCAGCCGGCTGAGGCTCAGTTTATTTGACAGTTCCGGGTCTTCCTCATATTTATTTATGATATAGCGTGTTGCTGCATAGCGCACAATAGCATCATATTTCTGGGCAAACTTTGATACGAATTCATCATCGGATGAATATGAATAATCCGTCGTATCACTGTCCATCTCCTTGCATATCTCATAATAAATATAATTCCTGTTATGTACCTCTCCCACCGATATACCCAGACGCAGCTCGTCATAATCATCATCTTCCTCACGCATGATGCCCCAGTTCCGCAGCAGGTTCATCTCATCTTCCGAACCGATACGGCTGCTTAATTCCTTTTCCCTTTCTTCGGTCAGCATAGACAATACGAATTCCTTGTCATCCTGACGCTTTTTTATGAACAGTTTCTGCTCATTCAAAAGGTTCCTCTGCCGTTCTATCTTCCTGTATGCCGATTCCGCACGTTTTCCTTTCTGCATATTTGAAAGTGTTTTATTGCTTCTTGCGGCAGTGTATGTATCTGAGACGCGGTTCTCCAGACCCTCTTTTGGAATCTTCTCTTCAGCATATCTTTCTTTGAATATGTCGATCGAGCTCCCGGAGACTGTTTTCTCTACATTGCGCAGAGCCATATCCTGTCCCCAGAAAGACTCACCCTTATCCCTCTGCAGATTTCCATATTCTACGAATTTATTCTTCTGTCGTTTTCTGAATATACTTTCCTGATAATCAGGCATACTCTGTCACTCCTATATATTCAGCTGGGCATAGTAACCATAGCCCCTTGCCCCGGCTTTTTTCCCAGCCGGAAGCAGGTAGTTTATAAGCGGAAGCGCCCTTGTGCCTCCGTCAAGAAAAACCACCTTTCCGTTTTCCCCTGTATTTATCAGTGCTGCCCTAAGGAAATAGGACAGTACCGTCAGCATATAACGATAATCCTCTTCATAATTAACGAATACCGAAAGATACACTTCATCCGCCTTGACTTTTTTTGCCAGCAGGACGCAGACCGGCCGTCTTCCCGTAAATGCGGCAAAAGAGAGCTTCCTGTCATACTGCCCCTCTTCCAGAAGCACGCTATCCGCTCCCGTTTTGCGGAGTCTGTCCCGGATTTCCCGTATTTCCATGGTACTGAGGCTGAGAAATGAGGATACCTCGGTTTTTTCACTTTTTTTCAATATCCGTCCCACGCTTTTTTGTCTAAGCATATCGGCTATTCCAAAAGAGTATTCTTCAAAAGCAGGCCTGCAGATGAATCCACAGCTTTCAAGGAATGCCCTGAGTTCCTCATTCCCGTGGATAAATGATATCATAAGATCCGTACCCGATTCTTTAACGGTGCCGGCGATCTCCGCTATGAACCTTTTTCCCAGGCCCTTACGCCTGTACTCCGGCTCTACGAAAACATACTCAAGCTCTGCGGCGCCGTTTATCATGGAAAAGATACCGCATCCCACAGCCTTTTCATCCTCTATGATGCCGAATGCAGCCTTGCCCCCCGCATATGATTCGGGCAGCATATCCTCAAAGTATTCCTTATTATTGTTGCCTATTATAGTGATTTCCATTAAGATTTCCCTTTTCAGGAGTCCTGCGCCGGGACTCTATACCTGCTCTGTCTTCCGGACATTGCTGTCCAGGAACTTATTGAACCCCATCCAGTCCTTCTGCTCACTCGAATTTATAGCCTCCGAAAAAGTCTCTATCTTTGCATCCATATTGTCTGCCATGGAAAGCGCTAAAGCTTCAATCAGTGCCGGCTTCTTCGGTGAGCCGAATTCCAGCTGGCCGTGATGGGCAAGTATGCAGTGCTGGACCTCATTTTTCAGAATCTCAGGGAATCCGCTTATCTTATCCATATGCTCCTTGGCCATCTGTGCACCGATTATGATATGCCCTACCAGCTGTCCTGCATCCGTATAATCATTATCCGGAAAAAGTGACAGCTCTCTTATCTTTCCTATGTCATGCAGCAGTGCACATGTAACCAGCAGATCCCTGTTCAGCACAGGATAATTTCCACACATAAAATCGCAAAGTTTCGTAACACTCAGCGTATGTTCCAGAAGGCCGCCTATGAACGCATGATGTATGGTTTTGGCAGCGGATGATTTTTTAAAAGTTGCTGCTGTTTCCTCATCACCAAAGAATGACTCAAGCAGAAGCTTTAAATAAGGATTTTCAACTGACTCAACCAATCCGGTCAGTTCCCTATACATCTCATCGATATCCTTTGATGTGACCGGCATATAATCCCCGGGATCGTATTCATCCTCACTGCACTTCCTGATGCTGTTTGCCCTGAACTGCTTGGCATTATTGAAGATGATCACGTCACCCCGTACTTCTATGAAATCGCCGGCCTCATACTCGCGTATCCCCGGGTCATAGGGTGACCACACCTTTGTATCTATGGTCCCGGTTTTGTCCTGTAATATAAGACTGTCATAAGGCTTACCATTCTTAGTCTCTGTAGATATCTTGGATTTGCAGTAGTATATCCCGTCAATCCTGTTGCCATCTTCAAAATCTTTTATGTATTTCATATAGCTCTCCTTTTTTCAAAAATCAGCCTGCCGTATCATCAAATACATCCGGTTCTACTTCAACCGTCATCCGGACATACTGCGTCCCGTTTGTTCTTGCGTACTCAACAACTATGTTCTCTCCGGGATCACAGCTATGCAGTGCTGACATATATTCATCCACTGTCCTGACTGACATATCCCCGATTTTAATTATCACATCACCTCTGTTAAGTCCAGCTTTCATAGCAGGTGAATCCATATCCACGTCAGTAATATAAACACCTTCCGGAACATCATATGCCATCATGACATCGGCAGGCACCTCTGCAAGGTGATTGCCCAGATAGATCCGCTCCTGGGAATTTGAAAGATCCTCTATCAACTGTTTGATTGAGCTAATTCCGTAGGCGTATATGAGGTTTTCCATCCCCTTCTCATGATGGTCACTGCAGATGATCCCAACCACCTGCCCCCTTACATTTGTAAGAATTCCGCTTGCATCTACACTTGCATATATATCCGTTGTCAGCAGATGGTATGCGGCATCAGTTTCATTAATCTTAGTCTGGGCCGAAGTAACCGATCCATAGCACACCGAACTGCTTCCCAGAGGCATGCCTGCAGCTATCACTGCATTTCCTGTTATGCTCCTTGCTGATGAATTTCCTATGGTCGCTATCGTATACGATTCCTTTGCGCCTTCGGGAATCGCCCCCAGCCCTATGGCATAAATTGCCAGACCGGTCTCACGATCCATGCGCCTCATATACACATCCCTGGTGCTGTCTCCGCTGGGGAATTTAACTGTCAGCCCTCCATCAGATTCAGTCTTTATCCGTCTGCTGTCTGCAAGTATCAGCAGTTCATATCCGTTTTCGCCTATTATTACACCGGTGGTACGCCTTCCCTTAAGCTCCTCCTCATTGAGCCAGTCGTCAATTCCCTGGTCTGCCGTAAGTACGACCAGACTCTTAGACACCTCACCGGACATGGAATACATCTTCCGGTAGAGCTGCATATAATCCTCCAGTTCCACCTCACGTTCAGCAGGTGCCGGTGTTACCGAAGGTTCTGCAGCCGGTGTCGTACCTGTAGTGGCACTATTATCACCATTACTGTTTCCCACATCATCATCGCTTAAGCTCATTTCCTCGATGGGCTTTTCGACCTCTATCTGCACTGGTGCGGATGATGCATCGGGATCGCCAGGTTCGGTTCCCGGAGAAATCTCCGAATCCTCTAATGGCCTTACAGCCTCTACCGGATAATCCTCATCCTCAACGTTCTCATTCAGTTCCACCGGCATTAGTTTTATATCCTGATCAGAAGTGATCCATTTGCTCAGAAGGGGTTCCATCAAAAGGAATGTAAGACAGGCAATAATACCAAAAAGAACAGCCATTCCCGAAGTAAACAGCGAACGCTTTATAAGCTTTTTCTTATTGACAGGACGCTCCCGTATCTTTTCCCGGATAAAGTCGTAATCGCTTTTTTCTTCCGGAACACTCTTTGAGGCTGATTCAGACCCGGTATCTTTTTCTGTTTTATCTGGCTCTAATTTATCTTTCTCTTTTTTATCTGTCTCTTTTTTCTTTTCTGTACTCATTTTCCGGTATCTCACCACCAAAAATCGTAATTGTCATCGTCAAAATAGTCAAAGTAACCATCATAATAGTAGTCGTCATCATAGTAATAATCGTCGTCGTAGTAATATTCATCATCATAATAGCAATCATCATCGTAATAGCAATCATCATCGTAATAGCAATCATCATCATAATAGCATTCATCATCATAACCGCCATATGACGTGTACTCCGAATAATCACCACTGTTGGGCTCGGCTTCCGAAAATGCTGCCGGGTATCTGGCCGCTATGGTGGGATAGTCATCAAGCTCCGGAATATCTGTAAGCCAACCGATGAAATATGCCGTTATATCGGTCAGCTCATTCGTAACCCTGTCCTGATATATCGTGTATCCATCAGCTCCGTAAGTAGTAAGCATTATTTCATTAGGATAATTTTTCTCGATATACTTCACGAAATCCACGGTTATCCCATCATATTCATTTGATGAATAAAGATCCCTTGCCCCAAAGAGATGAAGTATCTCATGAGCGTATACAGCAGGACATTCCTCTTCACCTTCGTAATTGTAATACATGAAGCATATCTCATTGAAATAATCAGATCCGCCATCCTCATAGTACGGATAGGTACATGACGTTCCCTCAGCATTAAGACAGCATAAAAATGCGATCCCATCAGCACCATACTCGTCCATAAGTGCCTGTGTATCAATATTGTCATCTATATACATTTCCGTGTCATACAGGATTTCTTCCCACTTGGATTCATCATCTATATCCCTGGGGACAGAAGCGCTTATGTCAATATCGTAGTTTAAATCACTGCTGCCGCACGCATCATAGACAAGCTCTACATCTGCGCCATACTGTCTGCCGGATTTTTCCAGAAAATCCGTTGCAATATCCATCTTATTCTGAATGTTATCCTTCATGCTTCCGGACCAGTCATCTTCACCATCATAGTAAAGCACCACCAGAACGGTCTTCCCGTTCAGGAAACCTGCACTGCCTTTGGGATCAAGCCCATATGAGTCCCGTGCATCACCATCATCCTGTACTCCTTCAAACTCATGCGTGTCCTCAAAATATGATGCATACTCCGAATAGCCGTTCTCCTCAAGCCATTCCTCACCATACTCGGATATCTCGGCTGACTCCATTGCTTCGGAAACAGTAGCTTTCATCGCCCCACCCGCTACAACGCAGATTAATATGATAATGATAAGAAATACTGTCGTCGCAACGATTATTACCACAGCCAGAACGATAGGAATCAGTGCAAACAGTGCTAATACAAGAAGTACTATCAGCAGAGTGTTATCTTTCTTCTTTGGAGGGACATAGTACCCGGGGCCGTGGTTCATTCCGGAATCATTGCCTGCTCCGTACTGTTCACCACTATTCATGCCATGCGCATTGCCATAAGATGCCTGTCCCGTTGTCCGTGCACCACCCTGTTGCCATGTGCTGTTTGCTGCGGACTCCGTCTTAGCCCCACAGTTAGGACAGTATTTAATTCCATCAGAAAGATCTGTTCCGCAATTTTTACAAACCATATACCATTTTCCCTATATGCATAGCTCGCTATGCACCCAATAATATTAAAATTACCGCTAAACGTTTCGCTTAAAACCCATTCGATTTTTTAGGATATTATAACAAAAAAAACAGCCATTCGCACTTTTATGTGTTAATATATCCTTTATGAACGAGAAAGCATTACGAATTTTGGAATTCAATAAAATAACAGATACACTATCCGGATTTGCCGGGAGCGAGCCGGCAAAAAAGATGTGTCATTCCCTTCGTCCGTCATCAAACATGGACTGGGTGATACATGCTCAGGATGAGACTGAATCTGCACTCAAACGCATACTGAAAAATGACCGCATATCCTTCGGTTACAACATTGATGTACGTCCTCTTCTGAAGGCGGCTGCCATAGGCAGGATGTTGTCTGCATCAGAGCTTTTATGCATCTCCAGACTGCTTGCCAACGTAGCATCTGTAATTGCATATAACAGTGAATCCGACAGTACAAAGGGTAATTCTGCAGAGGAACAGGAATCTCACGACTGCCTTGAAGAGTATTTCAAGGTTCTTGATCCTTTAGGCTTCCTTTCAGATGAGATTACCCGATGCATCCTGAATGACGATGAGCTCAATGATGATGCCAGCAGCAGACTCCGGGATATAAGGAACGAAAAGAAAGCTACTTCCGGAAGGATACAGTCCCACCTGTCCAAGATGGTTAACGATACCTACCGTTCATACCTGCAGGACAATATAATTACCCTGCGCGATGGCAGATACTGCATCCCGGTCAGGGCAGAATACAAATCCCAGGTTCCCGGAATGGTCCATGACAGATCTGCCAGTGGTTCTACTCTTTTCATCGAACCGGCTGCCATCGTGGAACTGAACAACAAGCTTCGCGAGCTGGAGATTGCGGAAGACGATGAAATAAGACGGATACTTTCCGAGCTTTCCGCAAAATGCTCCGTTTACAGTGACACCATAAATGAGGACCAGAAGACCATTACCCTTCTTGATTTCATTTTTGCCAAGGCAAAATATGCATTGAGCCTTGATGCCACCAGGCCTTTATACGACACCAACGGAAGCCGCATAATAGAGCTCAGGAAAGCCAGACATCCGCTTCTGGACGGGAAGACCGTTGTTCCCATAGATATAGCTCTTGGCAGAGACTACAACCTGCTGATAATAACAGGCCCCAATACAGGCGGAAAAACCGTTTTCTTAAAGACTGTAGGTCTTCTTACCCTTATGGGACAGGCCGGGCTCCATATTCCGGCATTAGACCATTCAGCTCTTGCTTTTTTCAATGAGGTATATGCAGATATAGGTGACGAGCAGAGCATCGAACAGAGCCTCTCCACTTTTTCATCCCATATGACTTCAATAGTGGATATCCTGAAAAAAGCTGATTATAAGTCCCTCTGTCTTTTCGATGAACTTGGAGCCGGAACAGATCCTGAGGAAGGCGCTGCCCTCGCAGTCTCCATACTGGATGACCTGCACAAAAAGGGTATCTGCTGTATGGCCACAACCCACTACAGCGAGCTAAAGATTTATGCACTCACAAGCGACGGAGTAGAAAACGCCTGCTGTGAATTCGATGTTGAATCATTAAAACCCACCTACAGGCTACTGACCGGTATTCCCGGCAAAAGCAATGCTTTCGCCATATCAGCAAAGCTCGGGCTGCCGGAAGCAATAATAAGAGGAGCCGAAAAGTATATAAGCAGCGAGGAAGAAAGCTTTGAAAACATAGTATCCGATCTGGAGGAAAGACGGGTACAAATGGAAAATGACAGAAAGCTTTTGGACGAAGCACTCGCCGATATGAGACATCGTGAAAAGATACTTGCAGACAAAGAAGAGAAGATATTTGAAAAGCGTGAAAAAATAATCGCTGATGCAAGGTCTGAAGCAAAAGATATACTGCAGGATGCCAAGGATATCGCAGACGAATCGATCCGTGCTTTTACCAAACAGGGAACACAGATGAAACCTTCCACCATGGAAAAGAAACGCTCTACCCTGCGTGAATGGATTTCAAAGGAAGAAGAAGCAATCTATGAAGAAGCAATGAAGAATTCCCGCAGAAAAAAAACTTCCGAAGACTCACCTGCGCCTTTAAAGCGGCTGGATCCTGCTCAGATAAAAACAGGTATGAAAGTACATGTGGAATCCCTTGGGATTGATGCCACAGTCACAAGCCTGCCTGATAAAAAAGGCAATGTTACCATCCAGAACGGTGTAATATCATCCAAAGTGAAAGCCTCCGATCTGACACCTGCCAGGGATCCGCAGTCGTCCGACAAGGTAAAGTCCGGCGGCAGCAAACGGGTAGCTACCGGATATGCAAAATCATCAGGCATTCACATGGAAATAAATGTCATAGGCGATACTGTTGACGACGCAGTAATAAAAGTAGACAAATATCTCGATGATGCGTGCATAGCCGGTCTCCAGTCCGTCAGGATAATACATGGCAAGGGGACCGGAGCACTGAAAAATGCCATACACGACCTGTTACGAAGGTCCCCTGTGGTGGACAGCTTTTCCATAGCCCCCCACGGCGAGGGTGACGCAGGTGTTACAGTGGCAAAATTAAAATAACGGAGGGGAAACATGGCAGCAAACAAACAAAGAATACTCATTGTGGACGATGACGAGAACATCGCCGAGCTTATCAGCCTTTACCTTACAAAGGAATGCTACGATACAAGGATCGTAGGCGATGGTGAATCGGCACTGGAAGCAGTTTCCAGCTTTGCCCCCAACCTCATTCTCCTGGATCTTATGCTTCCCGGCATTGATGGCTATCATGTCTGCAGGGAGATCCGCAAGGATTCCTCTACACCAATCATAATGCTTTCTGCCAAGGGTGAGGTCTTTGACAAGGTACTGGGACTCGAGCTCGGTGCTGATGACTACATGGAAAAACCTTTCGATTCAAAGGAACTGGTAGCAAGAGTTAAAGCGGTACTGCGCCGCTATCAGGTTGAACCTGCTGCCCCCGTTGCAGAATCCTCTGAAAACGAGGTCAGATATCCGGACCTCATAGTAAATAAAACAAACTACAGCGTACTTTACATGGGTCGCAAGATAGATATGCCTCCCAAGGAGCTGGAGCTGCTTTTCTTCCTTGCTTCCACCCCCAATCATGTCTATACCAGGGATCAGCTTCTTGACCAGATCTGGGGATATGAGTATATCGGTGATACAAGAACTGTTGATGTCCATATCAAGAGGATAAGGGAAAAGATCCGGGACAATGCAAACTGGCGTATCGCTACAATCTGGGGTGTAGGATACAAATTCGACACCACGCCACAGTAACAGAACCTTATATAAAGTATGAGAAAAACCCTTTATTTAAAAATGCTCATAGCCTACCTTATCTTTGGTGTTTTTGGATTTATCATCGTTTCCACATTCATGCACCAGATGACCGTAAGGCAGCTGGAACAGGATAAGGCCAGGGAACTTTACAAAAACGCTTCCCTTATGGCACAGAATGAGGCTCTGGCAGTCTACAAAAATGAAATGTCGCTTATCTCACTTAAGGATATCATCGACAGAAATGCAGCTATTTCAGATGCGGTAGTCCGTATAGTAAATCCTTCGGGTCTTATAATCGTTTCTTCCGATTATGATCTGGACGTGGATAATCCGGAAGTAATAGAGAACTTTGACGTAACTTCTCTGTCCGGATCTTTTTACAGTGTCGGTACATTTTATGACTCCCTTGACGGCACGTATCTTACCGTGGCCTCCCCTATCACTTCCGGCCCGGTAGTTCATGGATATGTTGTTGCTTCCTACGATATTGACCTGCTGGAAGAATCTTCCAATCATCTGCTGAACCTCGATTACATACTGCTGCTTATCATGTTCCTCCTGTCCCTGATAATCCTCATATTCTTTACTGAATTGGTATATATCCCCCTGCGGAAGATCATAACAGGTACTGAGCAGTATGCCTCAGGCAACCTTCATTATGAGATTTCCATAGAAAGCGATGATGAAATAGGCTATCTCGCTGCCTCACTTGCTTATATGGCTCAGGAGCTTGCAAAGGGCGAGGACAACCAGAAAAAGATCGTTGCCAATGTCTCACACGATTTCAGATCTCCCCTTACTTCCATAAAGGGATACCTTGAGGCCATGAATGACGGTACCATTCCCCCTGAGCTTTTCCCCAAATACACAGGCATCGTGATAAATGAGACCGACAGGCTGATAAAACTCACAAATAACCTGCTCACTCTTAACAACCTCAACACCAGCGGAATGATCCTTGATAGGACTGATTTTGATATCAACAATGTGATCAGGCAGACAGCTTCAACCTTCGAGGGGAGCTGCCGCGGAAAGATGATCACCATTGAGCTTGCTCTTGTAGGTGATATCCTCTATGTAAACGCAGACCTTGGAAAGATACAACAGGTCCTCTACAACCTGATCGATAACGCCATAAAATTCAGCCACAAGAATTCCATCATACGTATCGAGACTGCGGAAAAGCATAATAAGGTATTTGTCTCTGTCAAGGACAGTGGCATAGGAATCCCCAAGGAAAGCGTTCCTTTGGTTTTCGACCGCTTCTATAAAAGCGATCTCTCGCGAGGAAAAGATAAAAAAGGCACGGGTCTCGGGCTTTCCATAACCCGTGAGATCATCCGTGCTCATAAAGAAAATATTAATGTTATTTCAACCGAAGGAGTAGGCTCAGAGTTCATCTTCTCCCTCCCCCTTTCCGATGATGATGTCACCGGAGAGGATGAGTAGTTCCCTGTTTCTTACATCTGAAGCAATGCAGAAATTCCCTTGAAGTCCATTTTAAGCCAAAGCTCCCTGATCTTATCATATCTATCTTTTTCCGATAAAGGAACATCATAGGTTTCAAGGTCATTGATAACGGATTCCATATTGTCATAATCCATCCGCAGGGCATAACCTCCAAGCATCTCGTAAGCTTCTGCAAGCATATCTGCAGAAATAACCGGCTTCTTTTTCTTATCGGCAGCTGCCTGTCCTAAGGCGTCACCCAGCCCACTGCTGCACTCTGCGTACATTTCAAGCAGAGACGCTGTCTTTTCATCTATACAGCTGATATTTCCGTTCTTTCCTGCCTCCTCAAGCTCTTCCGCAAGATGGGAGAGGCTCATGACTCCTATTATACCCGCAGTGCTTTTAAGCGCATGCACTTTAATGGTATAGTTGTCCCAGTCTTCATTCTCATAAAAATCACGGATTTCTTTTATCCGAAGCTCAGAGGTGTTCAGGAATATCTCCAGGGCTTCCCTGTATTCTTCAGTACCGCCGCAGTTATCTATACCATTATCAAAGTTTATCCAGTTTATTGCCCTTAATTTTATAACCCAGTCAGGCACTGACATGGCATCGGTTCCCGAATCAGGCTCAGCTGTGTCACTTTCGTTTACGGCTGTCATATAGTCTATGACTTTATCTCCAAGCAGTTTTCCGTTTACAGGTTTCTGTATATAATCACAGAAACCCATATCCCTGTATGCCTGACCGTCGTCATCGACAGAATTAGCGGTAAGTACTATACAGGGGGTCCTGCCGTTAAGCCCCGATGCATCGCTCCTGATTTCCTTAAAAGCAGTCACACCGTCCATATCCGGCATCAGATGGTCCATTAGGATCAGAGCGTACTTAGTTGTTTCTGTCTTTTGTATTGCTTCCGTTCCTGAGGTTGCTGTATCAACCTCAATCCCCCGCTTGGAGAGCAGCTTTTTGATAAGGATATTGTTCATATCCGTATCGTCAACTACCAGAACTTTTCCCAATGAATTGATATCCGTCATTTTTCCTCTTTCTGCCGCTTTGCGGCATCAATGTTCAGTGACATTTTCTGACAACAGTCATCTCAAGAATAATCTTAACAGTTTTTCATTCAGTTTTGTATATGGCTGATACCTCATAGGCATATCTATCCAGTTCTTTTTATCCAGGATGCTCTTTTCATGAGTAAAGGTATAGAATCCGTGCTTTCCATGGTACGCACCCATGCCGCTCTCTCCCACTCCGCCAAAAGGCATCTCGCTGGTTGCTATATGTACCACTGCATCATTTATGCATCCGCCGCCATAACGGCATTTTTCCGTAACCCTTTTGATATTTTCCTTATCCGTTGAGAATATGTACAGGGCTAAAGGCTTAGCATGATCTTCCACCATTTCTATTGCCTCCCCTATTTTCTTATACGTAAGTACAGGCATTATGGGGCCGAATATCTCCTGTCCCATAACAGGATCCTCCCAGCTCACATTATCCATAACCGTAGGCTCAATGCGAAGAGTTTCCGCATCACTTTTTCCCCCGTGTACCACCTTTTTCTTTTCTATCAGTGAGCATATCCTGTCATAATGCTTTTTATTGATCATCTTGCCATAATCCCTGTTTTCAAGGGGATGGCGTCCAAACTGCCTTATTATCTCCTTTTTCACATATACCAGGAACTCATCCCTTACCGATTCATCACAGAGGATATAGTCAGGAGAGACACATGTCTGTCCGCAGTTCATGAATTTAGCAAATACGATACGTCTTGCAGCCAGCTTAAGCTTTGCCGTTCTGTCGACTATGCAGGGACATTTACCGCCCAGTTCAAGCGTCACCGGTGTAAGATGCTCAGCCACCTGATGCAGCACTTCCTTACCCACTGCCTGTGAGCCTGTAAAAAAGATATAATCAAACTTCTGCTTCAGCAGAAATTGATTTTCTTCCCTTCCGCCGGTAAATACCGCAACATATTCCTTCTTAAAAGTCTCCCTTATCATCTTGGCCATAACCGCCGATGTCTCCTGTGAGTAAGCAGAAGGTTTCAGCACTATGGTGTTGCCCGCCGCCAGAGCATTTATTAACGGTGCCATCGAAAGCAGAAAAGGATAATTCCAGGGACTCATGATGAGCACATTGCCATAAGGGCATGGCACGATCCTGCTCACGGCATGGAAGTTCGTGATCGGAGTAGGCACTCGCCTGACAGCCGCATACCTGCCAATGTGACGCAGCATATAGCTTATTTCACTAAGCGCAAGTCCCACTTCGCAGATATAGGCTTCCATCCCTGACTTTCCCAGATCCATACGGAGAGCCGCCTGTATTTCAGGCTCATACTTTCTTATGGCACGAGCAAGCTTCTTAAGCGCCCGTATCCGGTAACCTACAGGAAGCGTAGCGCCTGTCCTGAAAAAAGCACGCTGCGCATTTATTATCCGTTCTTTTTCTGCATCCGTCATCATAATACTCCCAATAATGAGTTACTCAGACTTTATGTCCTTCCAGTAATCATTCATAAGATCTACCGTATCATCGTCAAGGCGCTGATATACCTCACAGCCGCTCATATCATCCAGGTCCGGGAAGAGTGTCTTGTTATTCCTTACTTCCTCATCCAGATTTGCAATAGTCGCCTGATTTGATGTAGCATAATACACGTACTCAAAATTCTTTTCTGCCACATCCTCACGGCACACCAGATAATCCAGGAACTCATAGACTGCATCCTGGTTCTCACAATCCTTCGTCATAGCCCAGCAGTCAATCCATAAGTTTGTCCCCTCCTTTGGAATGACATACTTAAGCTTGTCATTTTCCATCTCAGCCAGTATGCCGTCTCCGGAATAAACTACGCCTATTGCCGCATTCTCAGCGATCATCTCATCCCTGACCTCATCCACCAGGTACTGGTAAACATCGGGCTTCTGCTCTATGAGAAGATTTTTAGCTGCTTCCAGCTCTGCCCGGTCGGTAGTATTACAGGAATGTCCCTGATATTTTTCTGCTATCATGAACGCATCTCTCATGCTGTTCTGCATATATATGGAACCTGCATACTTGCCGTTAAACAGCACATCCCAGCTGTCGATCTCCTCGTCCACCATTTCGGTATTGTAAAGGATTCCGACTGTGCCCCAGAAATACGGAAGCACATACTTATTTCCCTCGTCAAATGTATTGCAGAACTCCCATATTTCAGGGCTGATATTATCTATATGCTCAAACTTTGAAAAATCCATTTCCTGAAGAGATCCCTCCGACATCATCTTCATAAGCACATATTCCGAAGTGCATAGACAGTCATACTTAACTGCTCCTGCCGAAAATTTAGCATATAATTCCTCGGGTGTTGAGGCCTCCTCATAGAGTACTTCTATGCCGGTCTCTGCCGTAAAATCATCAAGGATTTCAGGATCGATATACATACCGTAATTAAATACGGTGATGGACTCCTTTGTACCGCCGTTGCATCCGGAAAATACACATACCGAGCCTATTGCAAGGGTCATCAGCAAAGCAATTCTTTTCTTCATTTTTTTCACCTTTCTGCCGCTTTAATTTTATTCTTTTTCGGTGCCGTCAGTACATTGACTGATACAAGCAACAATACCGTTATTATAAATATGACTGTAGAAAGAGCATACATGCTGGGTTCGATGCCCCTTCTCTTTTCCGCATATACCATAGTGGACAGATTATCAAATCCCGCACCTTTGGTAAAAAACGTGATCACGAAATCATCCATGGACATTGTAACTGCCATGAAGAAACCGGCAAGCATCCCCGGAACTATCTCCGGAAGGATCACCTTGAAAAAGGAATATACAGGTCCGCCCCCCAGGTCCCTGGCTGCTTCATAAGTACTTACATCTATCTGGTTAAAACGCGGCATTATATTCAATATCACATATGGAATATTAAATGTGATATGTGCCAGCAGGACGCTTGTAAAATTGAGTTTCATGAAGCTCATAAAGAAAAGCATCATGGCAATACCTGTAACTATATCCGCATTCAGCATGGGTATATTTGTTATGGTCATGACAAGTGAATACTGTCTCTTGTTCATAGCATCGATACCTATGCAGGCCACGAGTCCCAGCAGGGTCGCTATTACCGCACTTATAAGCGCCAGAGCTATAGTATTGCCGAATGCATTCATTATCCTTGTGGATCGGAACATGTCCGCATACCATTTTAATGAAAATCCTCCCCAGGAAGCATACGTCTTCCTGGAATTAAACGACAGCGCAATAAGCACCAGGATAGGCGCATACATAAAGATCATAACTATTGCAACATAAAATCTGCAGAAAAAACTCTTAAGCCCTACCATACATTAGACTCCCTGTCTTTTCCTTCATGCTTTTCGGTAAAAAGCAGTCCTATTATAACAAATATCAGTAAAGCGAATGAAAGTCCCGAACCAAGATTGTAATCCGCCGTCGTCAGGAACTCCTGCTCTATTATATTTCCCAGGAGCTGTATCTTTCCTCCGCCTAAAAGCTCGGGAATTACGAAAGATGTAAGTGATGGAATGAACACCATGGTAATACCGCTGATAATGCCGGCTTTTGACAAAGGTATCATTATCTTGAATATCTTCTCAAATCTGGATGCCCCCAGATCCGCAGCGGCATCAATGATGTCGTCCTCAATATCCATAACCGCATTGTATATCGGAAGTATCATATAGGGCAGGAAGTCATAGACTATACCAAAAACAATTGCCCCCTTTGTATTTAACATGCTAAAAGGTCCCAGTCCTACAAGACCGATGACTGTATTGATTATGCCATTCTTATTGAGTATTATCTGGAGCGCCATGATGCGGAGCACGGAATTCATCCACATTGGAAGAATGAGAACCATAAGCATGGTGCTCTTATTCTTAAGATCCAGGCTTCTCATCATCAATGCCAGCGGATATGCGATCAAAAGGCATATCATGGTACAGATTAACGACAGCTCTAATGAAAGCATCGTCGCCTTGATATGATTTGAATCAAGAATGGCAAACACGTTGGAAAGGGTTATTCCGCCTTCCTTTGTCGTAAAGGCATAGTAGGCCACAAAAATAAGCGGGACGACAATAAATGCCACCATCCATATGATATATGGCAATGCCACGTATTTACGCTTCATCATTACTCCTTATGATTGACCTCTTCGTCTTCAGATTCAGGCTTATTCATTATCTGAATATTAAAAGGCTTCACGTACAGATCTATATCCATTCCCGGCTCATGATACTCGGTTGTGTGTATCATCCAGTTTATACCTATTCCTTCGGCAAATATCTCATAATGCACACCCTTGAAAAGAATGGATGATACCTTTGCCGGGAAGATGCCTTCTCCCCTCTTTCTTATCTCCATATCTTCAGGACGGATGACTACATCCACAGGCTTATTCTCCCCAAAGCCTTTGTCGACGCAGGCAAATTTTGTACCGTTTATTTCGACCAGTTCATCCCTTATCATGGTTGCGCTCAGAAGATTTGCATCCCCTATAAAATCAGCCACGAAAGCATTCTGGGGCTCATTGTATATATCTTCCGGAGTTCCGATCTGCTGTATATAGCCCTGGTTCATCACCACGATCTTATCAGACATGGTAAGGGCTTCCTCCTGGTCATGTGTAACAAAGATAAAAGTTATGCCCAGCTCTTTCTTAAGACGTATCAGCTCTTTCTGCATATCCTGACGGAGCTTCAGGTCAAGTGCTCCTAACGGCTCATCTAACAGAAGCACTTTCGGTTCATTAACTATTGCTCGTGCAATGGCAATACGCTGCTGCTGGCCACCGCTCAGGGAACGCGGCTTTCTCTTTTCATAGCCCTTAAGATTAACCAGCTCCAGGGCATAGTTAATCTTATCCCGTATATACTTTTCGTCCTTCTTTTTTACCCTCAGGCCGAAGGCGATATTATCCTCTACAGTCATATGGGGAAAAAGCGCATATTTCTGGAATACGGTATTTAGCGGCCTTTTTTCCGTCGGCATGTAAGTGATATCCTCACCGTCCATAAGAACCTTTCCCGAATCAGGGGTTACGAAACCGCCTATAATCCTTAGAGTAGTGGTCTTTCCGCACCCGGAGGGACCAAGGAGGGTAACAAATTCATTCCTCTTGATATCCAGTGAAAGATCCTCCAGGACCATGGTCCCCTCAAATGATTTATTTATTCCTACTAAGTTTAAAATATCTGTATCCATCTTAATCCCTCACCCATTCAGCCTGCAGGTAACGCAGACCGGGTTTAAGCAGTAAAAAACAAGCAAAACATAGTATATCAGATTTTAAGCGTTCATTCCACGAATAACTGCCGGCTTTAACTTTCTGTTTTCGCCGCTTCTTCCTTTCCTGGAAGATAAGCAAGCACGGAAAGTATCCTGTTGTTTTCCGCCTTTTCCACCTTGAGGAGGGTCCCGTCCTCAAGGGTCACTTCCTCGCCTTCCTCAGGCAGCCTGTCATCCAGGTATTCTATGATTATTCCGCCTATCGAATCATAATCTTCGCTTTCAAGTTCCGTCCCTATGGCATCATTTATATCGTCTAACTTCATGGTGCCTTCTATACGATACACCCCATCTCCCAGTTTGCATATCATCTCATCTTCGTCGTAATCGTACTCATCACGGATCTCGCCGAATATCTCCTCCACCATGTCCTCAAGAGTGATCATTCCTTCTGCTGCGCCGTATTCATTAAGCACGATAGTCAGAGGAACGCTTTTTTCACGCATCTCACTCATCAGTTCCGAGACTTTTTTATATTCATAAGTATAATAAACGTCACGCATCAGATCCCTTAGATGGAATTTATCAGGATTTTCGATAAACAGCATATCCTTAACGTTAAGGACACCGATGATATTGTCCGGCGATTCATCATATACAGGAATCCTTGTATACATATTTTCCTTGAAAAGATCCATAAGCTCCGAATAAGACGTATGGAAATCCGCAGTGACCATATTGACTCTCGGGACCATGATATCCTTGGCTACAGCATCTGAAAAATCAAACATATTGTGGATCATCTCACGCTCGCCGGATTCTATCACCCCCTGGGAGTGGCTTGTATCCACATAGGAAAGCAGTTCGCTTTCAGATATGCTCACGATCTTTTTTTCAGGATCTATACGCATTAGTCTGAGCAGTCCGTTGGACAGCTTATCTATGACAAAAACCACCGGAAAAAGAACAAACATCAAAAGCCTGATGACCGGAGCATAGGCAAAAGCTATCTTTTCATTCTTGAGCATAGCTGTAGTCTTGGGAACGATCTCCCCAAACAGGAGAACTATCACTGTCAGAAGCCCCGTTGCGATTCCCACCGCCCAGGAGCCGAAGATATCCGTAGCCAGCACAGTCGCCAGTGCGGACGCTGAAATATTTACTATATTATTACCTACAAGAACGGTCGTGAGCATCCTGCTGTAGTTTGAAAGAATATCAGATACCATAGCTGCCCTGGCAGAGCCCGACTCCACCTGAGTCTTAAGCCTGGTCCTGTTCAATGTTGAAAAAGCTGTTTCAGCGGATGAAAAAAAGGAAGAGCACAGTATAAGAAGAATAAGCACCAAAAAGCCTATTGCATTTTTTTCCGTAAAAGAGATTTGCATCAGTTTCTCGATCATTTCTTCTTAAGACGCTGCCTGACGACCTCATATGAAAGCACTGCAGCCGCCACTGAGACATTTAGAGAGTCCAGTTCACCTTTCATAGGGATACTGACATGTATATCGCACTTTTCACTGACCAGCCGGCTTACGCCTGAGCCTTCCGATCCCACCACCAGACCTATAGGTCCCGTCAGGTTGCAGTCGTACATCACGTCACCGTCCATCTCAGCACTTGCAAACCACATTCCCTTTTCCTTCAATTCCTCTATAGTTCTCGAAAGATTAGTGACTTTGGCAACAGGAACATAGTTAATCGCCCCTGCCGATGCTCTGGCAACAGTGGAAGTCAGCCCCACCGCCCGGTTCTTTGGGATTATCACGCCATGTGCCCCCGCCTGACATGCAGTCCTTATTATAGCGCCAAGATTGTGAGGATCCTCCACGCCGTCAAGCAAAAGTATGAAAGGTTCCTCCCCCCGTTTTTTTGCCAACGCAAATATATCTTCAACTTCGGCATATTCATAAGCTGCCGATGACGCAATAACTCCCTGATGCATGCCCGTCTCGCTCATATGATCAAGAAAGCTCTTATCCACGAAACGGATAATGGTATCGCTTTTGTGTGCAAGCCGCTTTATTGTCTGGATAGGACCGTCCTGACAGCCATCCAGTATATAGATCTTATCAATAGTCCTGCCTGAACGATACGCTTCTATAACAGCATTCCGTCCTTCTATGCGGTTTTCGTTAACCGCATCTGAGTCTTCTGCCACATCGTACTGTTCAGTTCCGGGCGATGTGCGCGCTGCTGCCTCAGCAGTCTTTTCTGCCTGTTTTATATCTTTTATTTTTTTTCGCAGATCCGGATGTGAAGACGGTCTTTTTCCGTTTTTGAAATTATGCATTCTGTTTTCCCCTGTTTCTTGTTATAGAAAACGCCTAATTCATTTAATTCTTTTATCTGCAATGCCGGTCTTTTGTTACTCCCTGATCTTACGCATCAGGCTTAGCCAGATATTCTATTCCCTTTAGAATAAGTTCCGACGCCCTCTTGTCCTGACCTTCCAGATAGAGATAACCTATTACAGCCTCAAGTCCGGTAGCCCTGCGATAGTCTGCAGGCTCCGCATTCTTAGGCATGGTATGTGATTTGGAATTTCTCCCTCTTTTGAAAACTGCCAGCTCATCATCGGTAAATTCATCCGTATCAATATAATACCTTGCTATGGCTGCCTGAGATGATGCTTTTACAATACCCGTCACCTTCTTATGCAGCTTTTCCACCTGCATATTGCCTTCAGACACTACATAAGTACGGACAACCATTTCATAATAGGCATCGCCTATGTAAGCAAGCACCAGTGGCGATAGCTGATGTGCATCATTCTGACGATTCGGTGCTATAGTCTCATTCACGCCCTGTGCCACTTTACACCCTCTCTGGTATCTTCAAGGATTATCCCCTTTGCCGCAAGCTCATCCCTGATCGCATCAGCCTTTGCAAAATCCTTTGCCTTCTTTGCAGCCTTTCTTTCCTCAATCTTTTCTGTAACATATTTCTCGGTTTCTTCATCCACGCCTTCAGCGGCATCTTCTGACAGTGCGTCAGCACGCTTTATCAGATCAAGTGACAGGACTTCATCAAAGCTGTCAACAAGTGCCCGCTTGGTGGCATCATTCATATCAGCCTTTAAGACATCGTAAAGGACCGTAAATGCCATTGATGTATTTACATCATCCGTAAGCGCTTCCGTAAATTTCTGTCTGTATTCATCAAACTTATCCTGCTGTACCTCACCCTCTTTGGAAAGCTGGGATATACGCTTAATGAGCTTTTCATATGTACCGGTCATGCTCTCCAGCACATCATAGGAAAATTCCAGAGGCTTTCTGTAGTGCGACTGCAGACAGAAGAACCTGTATGCTAACGGATCATACCCTTTTTCCTGAAGCACGCTTACTGTCAGGAATTCGCCGGATGATTTGCTCATCTTGCCATTCTTATCTACAAGGTGATGAACGTGGAACCAGTATTTGCACCAGGGATGCCCCAGAAAAGCCTCGCTCTGCGCGATCTCATTAGTATGATGAGGGAATATATTATCAACACCGCCGCAGTGTATATCCATATGTTCCCCAAGATGCTTTATGCCGATGCATGAGCACTCGATATGCCAGCCGGGATAACCATAGCCCCAGGGGCTGTGCCACTTAAGTTCCTGGTCATCAAATTTAGACTTGGTAAACCATAGAACAAAGTCACTGCGGTTACGCTTATTTGTATCCTCGTCAACATCATCCCTTACGCCGACCATAAGGTCATTCTCGTTAACATTGCTGTTGGAAAGCACGTAATAATTCTCAAGCTTTGATGTATCAAAATATACATTCTCACCGGCCTGATATGCATAGCCCTTTTCCAGAAGTACCTCTATCATATTTATGAATTCAGGTATACAGTGGGTCGCAGGCTCTATTACATCCGGCATGCCGATATTGAGCTTTGCAAAATCCTTAAAAAAGGCATCTGTATAAAAATCAGCTATCTCCAGCACCGTTTTATGCTCGCGCTTTGCGCCTTTAAGCATCTTATCTTCACCTGTGTCCGCATCACTTGTAAGATGTCCCACATCAGTGATATTCATAACGCGCTTTACATCATAGCCGGCATATCTCATAGTCTTAACCAGCACATCTTCACAGATATAGCTTCTTAAATTTCCGATATGTGCAAAATGATATACCGTAGGACCGCAGGTATACATCTTTACCTTTCCCTCTTCATACGGTACAAATTCCTCAACCAGCCTGCTTTTTGTATTGTATAGTCTCATTTCTTTCCTTTCCGCAGCAGTCCCCGCCGCTTCGCTTTAAAAAATCTGCTCAGCCGGATTCTCTAAAGCTCCATAAAACATTCTGCCACATAACACTAAATGGTAATTATATCAAATTTTATGCTGTATTGCTAAATTTCATGCAGCACACATTTCTGTCACACTTCTATCTTCTTGTACTTTTTCTTTTCTTTTTTATTTTTTTCCTTATCTCCGGCTTTATCTTTAGCCTTATCTTTATCTTTCTTATGCTTCTTTTTCAGACTCTTTTCAGCTTTGTCCTTTTTTGTTTTTTTCAGTTCGTCGTATTTCTGTGCATCTTCCTTCTGCACATCTTCCTTCTGCACATCTTCAGAGGCTCTGAGTGCTTTTAATGCAGGACATGCGCCACCGGCCCCCATACAGCCCTGAGCAGAAGCACAGCCCTGTGCTGCGGTCATTCCTTTGTCCGTAACATCTGCAGACACAGCATCATCGTAATTACTCAGCAGACAGACAGCCTGCGCAGCTATCCCCTCTTCACGTCCTGTAAATCCAAGGTGTTCTTCGGTAGTAGCCTTGATGCTTACCCTGGAAATATCAATGTCAAGATCTTCGGCAATATTTGCCCGCATACTATCAATGTACGGACGCATCTTAGGTGCCTGGGCAATAACTGTTGCATCCACATTTTCTATGATGTATCCCTTCTCATTTACCATATCAGCAACACGCCTTAAGAGCACTCTGCTGTCAGCACCTTTAAATTCCTCCGATGTATCCGGAAAGTGCAGCCCGATATCCCCCAGCGCAGCCGCTCCCAGGAGTGCATCGGAAATCGCATGGAGAAGAACATCTGCATCAGAATGCCCTTCCAGTCCCTTTCTGTAAGGAATATCCACACCGCCTATTATCAGTTTACGGTCTTCCACAAGTCTGTGTACATCATATCCGCTTCCTATTCTCATAACTCCTCCATATTCCTATACGTAGATTAATCTGTCCGGAGCTGAATGCCCGGATCTTAAATAAACTTGCCTGTCAGTTCTATATTCGGATTATCGATCAAATATACGGCTACATATATTTCCTGTACCTGCCGTATTCTCCGGCATCGATCTCACGTTCCAATGTTTCATTGAAAAGAATGCGCCTTGTATCCAGATCATCCGGTTTAACGATACGCCCCCGTCTGTCATAATAGGTAATAATTGACGTATTATGGGCAGGGGTTCCTTCAGGCACCGGAATCTCAAATGCCGGATTCCTTTTATCGGATTTCTTTAGCCCGGATTTTTCTGATTCGGATTTTTTTATTTCCTCGGATGCCTTTTCTAAATCAGGGGAAAGACCGGATTCCTGATTTTCTGCCTCCTCATAAACATTGTCACCGGATTCTTCCGTTTTTGTCTCATCATTTCCGTACCAGACAAAGTCCAGTATCTTCTTAAACAGGCTCTTTAGAAAATTCGAGATATTTTCAATGAGAGCATCTGTATTGCCGGACTCAGTTTCATCCTTTTTCTCCGGTTCTGCTATGTGGCTTTCGTATGTATCCTTTTTTCCTCGTGGCAGTTTATCATTGAGAACAGTTTCATTCCCGTCCGTCTTTTCATCCCGGCTTCTTTCCCATACCACACCCCGTTCATCATGGTCAAGTAAAAAAGCCGGCACACCGGCAGCATCTACCTTTTTCCGCTGCCCCGTACCGGGAGTGTAGGAATTAGCGTAAATATTGCTGTTGTCGACTCTGTTTACCATTTATTAATGACTTATTGGTCTGCTGCGGATAACGATATCTGCAAGCCTTTACTGTCCCCCGCCAAGGAACGGATTAGCTCCGCCTGCAGGCGTCTGCCCCGGCGTTCCATATGCAGGATTAAAATTAACAACACTGCTGCCTGCGCCCTGTGCCGGCTGTGCATACAAAGGATTGCCTGAAGGTGCTGCTGGCTGGCCATACAGTGGATTACCCGAAGGCGCTGCAGGCTGACCATACATAGGATTGCCTGAAGGTGCTGCCGGCTGGCCGTACATAGGACTTCCGCCCGGTGCTGCCGGCTGACCATACATAGGACTTCCACCGGGTGCTGCCGGCTGACCATACATAGGACTTCCACCGGGTGCTGCCGGCTGACCATACATAGAACTTCCTGCAGGCATGGAAGGCTGCGGTGAAACAACCCCCGGCTGAGGAAGTATCCTTCCTTGTTCCATCCTCTGAGCCTCTTTCAGCGCTTCCTGAAGAGCCCTGTCCATTGCCTGCTGTTGGCGCTGCTCATCTCCGCCGGCACCAATCTTGTATTTCTGAGTCTTAAATATATTATCTTCTTCAGGATTACCGAAATCAAAAGACATATCCCCCATATTGGAAAGGGCTCCGCCGACTGCTCCGGCACCGGACTGAATATTCTTTTCGGCTTTTCTTAAATTCGGAGACTCAAACACTGAATTAAGAGCCTCTTCTCTCGCCATCTCTTCCTGACGGATTTTCTCCATGATCGATACTCTGGATGTTCCCGTAAGAGCTCCGCCGCCACTCTTAACAACCGTCTGATTGAGCAGCGGAGATTCAAACACCGGTCCATTGTTCTGAGCGGGATCTACCAGAATCAGATTCGACTCCTTCTTTTCTTCCATTCCGCCCAGCTTTTCAATAACTGTTCTGCTGCTGCTTCCACCTATACCGGCATGTACTCCAACCTCCGTATGCTGCTGTCCCGGATCAAGAGTGTACAGATTCGCTTTGATCCCGGAATCATTCTTTGAAGGTGCGGTTCCATATAACGATGCGGGTGCTCCCGGATCGGTCTGCGATGCTGCAGGCTGCGCAGGTGCGGTGCCGTATAACGATGCAGGTGCCCCGGGATCCGTCTGAGGTGCCGCATACAATGAAGGCTGTGCTGACGGTGCCGCGGACTGTGCCGGTGCTGTACCATATATCGATGCAGGTGCCCCGGGATCCGTCTGAGGTGCCGCATACAATGAAGGCTGTGCTGATGGTGCCGCGGGCTGTGCCGGTGCTGTACCATATATCGATGCAGGCGCCCCGGGATCCGTCTGAGGTGCCGCATACAGCGAAGACTGCGTCGTCGGTGCTGCGGGCTGTGCCGGTGCCGCATACAGTGAAGACTGTTCCGTCGGCTGTGTTACAGGCTGAGCAAAAGCTTCCTGAGCCGGCTCTGCAGACAGGACAGGTGCCTCTGCAACAATCTGCTGCTCCTGTGCTGCTTCTATTTTAGCCTGTTCAGCCTGATGCTTTGCTTTGTAATCAGGATCGTAAGCCGGAGCTGCTGCAGCAGTTCTGGGCTTATATGCAAACCTCGAGCCGGCATGAGATGGTGCTGCAGACGACACTGTCTGAACGGACTGTCCCGACACTGTAGTAGCTGCCTGAGGTATAGCGTAACTCTGAGTCGGCTGTGCATTTCCCGGTGTAATGGTATATTCCTGCGTTGACGTAAAAACAGGTGCCTGAACAGGCGCTGTTCCATAAGTCTGTGTGGGCTGTACATTGCCCTGCATTATTGTATATTCCTGAGGTGCTTCCTGAAACGGAGTCTCCTCCACTACAGGTGCTGTCGGGGTCGGTTCCACTACCGGTGCCTCCATCTGCACAGGCTGCGGGGCCGGTTCCGGCTCCTTTACCGGCGGATTTTTTAAGAAATCAAGTTCCGGAAGAGCGGTATCATCATTATGACTATATACGCTTCCCAAAGAAATGGTGGAATTAAAACTCCCCCCATTCTTCTTCATATCCTTTACATATTTTTTGATATTAAATTTGCACCCCGGGCATGACCTTGTCCCTTCATCAACAATTCTGTGGCATTGAGGACAAACTATATTTGCCATTTTAAAGCCTCCTCATAAGAAAATATAAAAACCTGCGACTTATAGTATATCCGACAACTACCAAATAATCAATATCGCGTTTCAAAAAACACATGTTCAAAAAAATTCTGTTGACAAGCAACATCCTGTTGAGTATAATCTAAACGTTCGGTCAATTCCGCACATGGCGAGATAGCTCAGTTGGCTAGAGCACGCGGTTCATACCCGCGGTGTCGAGGGTTCAAATCCCCCTCTCGCTATAAAAAACTTGAAGCACATCGCTTCAAGTTTTTTTATTATCTACTAATCAGCAAAACTTTTTTCAGACTACCGTCACAGATCTATATCGCCATGCACTTTGTCAGAGTTAGCCGTATAATATGCCTTCCCGTCTTCAGGCTTTATATAGAGTTCTATATCCTTTAGTTCCGCCTTGTTTCCCTTCTTGTAATCCTTTTTAGCCTGCTCTGCAAGCTTATCGAAATCATACTGCTTCCCGCCATATTCGAGAAAAACCCTTGTCTTAACCTCTGCCATTTTTTCACCCTCCATAAATTAAATTCTTTTACAAATCCTATACTCTGTTACCTTATATGTCAATATGCAGCAAAATGCTTTTTGTAACGGATTACATTCTCTCAGGCGCATCAAAGCCAAGCAGCCCTATACAACATTCAAACATTTCAAGCACTGCACTAAGCAGATTTATGTATGCAGCCTTCTTGTTTTCATCCGGTTCCGCAAGTATCTTTGTATCATGATAGAAAGAATTAAAATCGTTTGCAAGTCTGTAGGCAAATGCGCAGACCTTATGGGGAGCCCGTTCATTAAAAGCTTCGTCGATCATCTGCGAGAATCCGGCCATATCCCGGAAAACATTCTTGCCCGATGCTCCGCATAACAGAGCAGGATGAACTTCTCCAAAACTTCTGATGTCCCTGTTTACAATGCCGCCCTGCTCCTTATATCTGGAGAGTATTGACTTGATACGCACCATGGTATAGAGAAGATACGGACCTGTATCACCTTCAAACGCTGTAAATCTGTCTATATCAAATATATAATCCTTTGAAGCCTGATTTGAAAGGTCTCCGTATTTTATGGCCGCAAGAGCCGTAATATCAGCTGTCTTTTTAGCTTCATCATCCGGTATGTCCTTATTTTCTTTTATCTTCTCATACATCCGGTCTTCTATCTGTCCGAGAAGATACTCGAGTCTGAGCACTCCGCCGTCACGCGTCTTAAAGGGAGTACCATCGGCCCCGTTCATCGTTCCGAAACCTATAAACTCGAGACTGGTTTCAGGCTTTGCCAGACCGCATTTCTTTGCAGTTCTGAATACCTGTATGAAATGAAGCTCCTGACGCTTATCCACTACATAAAGTATTGCATCCGGATCAAACTCTTTCTCACGATACTTTATGGTAGCCAGATCCGTGGTCTCATAATTGCTGGCACCATCTGACTTAAGCACTATGCAGGGCGGATACTCCTTTTTATCACTCTCTTCAGCAATATCAACTACAAGCGCCCCCTCTGAAAAATATGCAAAACCATCAGCTTTCATCTTATCTACCATTTCAGGGATCATGTCATCTACATCAGACTCACCCATCCACAGGTCAAAAGAGACATCCAGCTTCTCATAGTTCTTCTTAAGATCCGTAACAGAGACCTTCAATATCTGTTTCCAAAGCTCTCTGTAACCCCGCCGTCCCTCCTGCAGCTCTTTTGTATTCTGAAGGGCACGTTTTTTATATTCTTCGTTTTTTTTGCACTTCCCGCTGGCAACGGGATAAATCTCCTCAAGCTCCGATATGGAAAACGGAGGTTCAACGGGATATTCACCTGTGTAGTTCTCATCAAAATATACCAGTTCCGGCTTCCGTTCCTTCAGCTCAGTAATGATCTGCCCCATAGGCATTCCCCAATCGCCAAGATGCACATCACCTATTACCTTATGTCCGGCATAACGTGATATCCTTTTTATGCTCTCACCTATGATTGCAGGCCTCAGATGTCCCACGTGAAGAGGCTTTGCCACATTCGGTCCGCCGTAATCTATCACTATGGTCTGCTGTTTCTCCGGTGTCTCCAGGCCGAACTTCTCATTTGCAAACATTTCTCCCGCATATTCCGTGAGAAATGATTCCGATACTTTGAGATTGATAAAGCCCGGTGCCACTGCTTCTGCAGAGGAAAAAGCTTTTGAATCCGCCAGCTGCTTTACAACATCTTCAGCGATCATGATCGGTGCTTTATGAAAAAGCTTTGCTCCCGCCATAGCACCATTGCACTGATACTCGCAAAGGTCAGGGCGGTTGCTTACAGTTACCCTTCCAAGGCTGCCATCATAGCCGGCCTCCTCAAATGCTTTTTTCATTTCATTTTCAAGTTTTACGATGAATTTTTCCATTTCTTCCTTTCCGCCGTATCCGACCGGCCTCCTCCTTATAATTAAGGCTGCTTTCTTCTTTCTGACTCAGTTTTTGAAAAAACGCAGCCGCAATAATCCTGTCTGTACAGATTGTACTCCCGTGACAGTTCTATCGATCTCTGATAGCCACCCCGCTTTTTAAAATCCGAGGGCAGAAAATATATTCCAAACTTCTCTGCTGCCTCCTGCCCTATATAGTTTAGCACAGATGCATTTTTCAGAGGAGAAATTGTTAGCGTAGTCGTAAAACAGTCAAATCCGTTTTCCGCCGCATATCCGGCTGTTTCATACAGCCTGAGACGGAAACACTTCACGCACCTGAGTCCTCCTTCCGGCTCATTTTCAAGACCTCTCACGGCCTGAATAAACTCTTCAGGCGCATATCTGCCTGTTACATATTCTATTGAATCCGCCCCGGATTTGTTATATTCAGATATAAGTCTTCCCAGTTCACCGGCGCGTTTCTCATATTCATCTGTATTTGTTATATTTGGATTATAGAAATAGTCCGTAATATCAAAATACTTCCTGAGATATTCCAGACAATAGCTGGAACACGGGGCACAGCAGCTATGAAGCAAAAGCTTTCCACGCTCTCCCCTTTCCTGCAGGCTTCTTATGTATTCATCTGTTTTCTTCTGGAAATTATCTTTCGGAAGTGTCAGTATCTCTTCATCTGTAAGTAAACACATATCATTCACAATAGCTGGTTATAAACTCTTCAGCCGGAACCGGCTTTGCATAATAGAAGCCCTGCACCTTACGCACACCTATGCTGCGCAGAAAATCCACATGCTCCTGATTTTCCACGCCTTCGCAGACCACATCCATACCAATTCCTTTTATCATCTCCACAACCTTGCAGAGCACAACCTTACTCTTTTCATTATCCACAGATGCAGAGAAGAATGTCCTATCGATCTTTATTATGTCAAAATTAACATCCTTCAGCACATTCAATGATGAATAGCCGGAGCCAAAATCGTCCATATTTAGCTTTACGCCGCACATCTTTAGTTTTTCAAGGACATCGAATATCCGGTCTTTCTCATCCTCAAATACAGTTTCCGTTATCTCCAGCTCAACCAGCCCCTCCGGAATCTTGTACTTTCTGAGTATGTCAACCACATTATCAAGATAATCCGGATTATGAAGCAGCACTCTTGACTGGTTTACCGAAACAGGATAAACTTTCTTCCCCTCTTTCTGAAGCGTACATACCATCTGGCAGACTGTCTCAAGCATATAGAAATCCAGCATTTCTATGAAACCGTTCTTTTCAAACAACGGGATAAACTCATCCGGCCTTACTATCTTTCCGTCAGACTTCACCCAGCGCACCAGTGCCTCACAGCCGCATACAGAATTCTTCTCTATATCCCATTTAGCCTGAAGATATACCTTAAATTCTCCTGACGCAAGTGCATGCTGCATCTGTGATTCGATCAGATTAGCCTTATGCATGTTGGACGCTATCTCTTCGGAGTAAGTAAGACGGCTGTGCTTTTCGTCCCCCCTTAGCATCTTTCTTGCAGCATTAGCCCTGTCTATCATAACATCCACATCTTTTTCATGCTTACGCATCTGATATATTCCCAGCTTGAACTTAATGGGATACTTAATGCCCACACCCCTGGCAGCTGCATTCACGGCTGCACGGAATGCCTCAAGTCTTCCGTCCATGCCTGCATCGTTAACCATAAGCGCAAGGAACTGGTCAGCGTTCATTCTCACACATATTTCCCTTGGTCCAAAGCAGTCTTCGAATTCCTTAACACAGGCCTTAAGGACCTGGTCTGCCTTCACGTGGCCATAGGATTCGTTGATATACCTGAAATTTGCTATATCGAAACGGCAAATCACGAAAGGCATTTCCTTATTGTCATGCAAAATGATCTGAGCAAAATCATTAAAATAGTTTACATTCTTCCCCCCCGTAAGTGGATCCTCATATGCCAGTCTTTCAGCTGTATCGCTGGTCTTACGCGCAATGAGCCATACATACATTATCGCACCTATCATTATACAGATGATCGTCAGGCAGGTTGCAACACTCCTGTATACCATGGGCTGCACACCACTCTCGATGATATTGGAGTTATATCTGGTAACAAGGTAAAGCCTATATGAATCCTGTACCGGCGCAAATGAAACCTGAAATTTATAACCCTCGGAATCCCGCACGGTGATCATTCCCTCTTCATCATTGGAAAGGCCCCTGGTGAGATTCTGTATAGTCTGTCTCGACTTTATCGTGCCATCCGATTCACTGTTGAGCAGATCCCGAATGACGGTCCCCACAATAAGATCAGCAGAGACGGAAGCCTGCGCATCCGATGATGACCGCCCTTCTTCCCCCGGCGCCGTGGCCACATGATTAGCGGTTGAATCATAACCGGAAATTCCTGAGCTTGCAGCTATTATCGTTCCCTGTTTATTGACAAGTAAAAGCTCTGCTTCCTTTATCTGCGATGCGAAAGTCTCCCGCACAAAAATCCTTTCCGTATCAATAGGAATAAAAATAAAACCCACACACTCACTTTTGATATGGACAGGCGCAACAGCAACAACATCAGACGAATCAATGCAGGAAATAAGAGTCCCTGCCTCCATAACCATTGTCTCGCCTTCATTTATCTGGTATTGCTTAAAATACTCAAAGAGATTCTCGTGAACTTCCGGAAAATATCTTTCACCGTCAAGATATATAAACCCGTCTCCGCCTACATAGCCTATATGAGCCTGCTCATCCACAGTAGAAAAACGTCCCTCTACATCAAGCACATCAGAAGTAGAATACATTGCTTCAAATGTTGACAGCAAGCTCGCAATATTTCTGGCGGTCTCCGCCTCCCTTGAATAGTAACGTCCCAGTATGGCCGAAGACAGAACATGACGCTCCTGAAAATCTTCAGATATTTCCTTACGATATGCGGACTCCATGGAAATACTCATGGCAAGACTTAATCCCACACTAAAGAGAAGCATTATAAATGCAGTGATCAGAATAGACTTAACCGAACTGTCTTCCTTTATTCCTTTTTTTTCCTTCTTGTCCTTTTTTAACATCGTGTTAACAGGAATATGCCCCAGTATTCTTGTCATTATACCATAATCACGTACTACCCGCAATCTTGCGAATATTGCAGAACACTGTTATTTCATGCCGGCTATATCATTTTGCGGAGCAGTTTTGTCCCACGCAGATACTCATCATTTCCGAATGTTTCCCCCGAATAAGCCGCCTTTCTCAAAAGCCCCATGACCTCGCTGACTTCATCTGACGTTATCGACGGCGCTTTCACATAAACAGGTTTCTTTTTTTTCTTTCCAAAAGCCTGTTTCTTTTCGGTTTTACCCTTTTCAACCCATATCTTAACAAATTCCTCCGTATCCCGGAGAGTCTGGTTCTTTTTATCCAGCAGTCTTCTCCTGTAAAGGGTTCTTGGAATCCTCTTATATCTTTCAAGGAGAGCCCCGGCATAATCACCGTTTTTCAGCATTTTCCTGCTTCTTATGACCGGTTGAAGATAACGATACATATACACACCGATAAATACAGCTCCCAGAGTGCCCGCTATCCAGCAAAAAGGCCTAAAGAGAAAATCCAAGGCCTTAAACGATCCTCCGACCCTTCCAATATCACCGCCAAAACCATCATCACCATCGTCATTATTGTTGACTGTATTTCTTGCCGTCTGATAGAGCAGTCCCTCAAATAACGAATAAAGGCTTAACTGGGACGCGCTGAGTTCATCATTATCAGACGGCGGAGTCATCTCATACGGTATCCAGCCATACCCGTCAAGATATATCTCTATCCAGGCATGGGCACTTGCGTCTGTAACATCCACTTCCACTATTCCCGCATTTTCGTAAGTCTCATTGCTTATCTGCCAGTTTGAAACATCTCCCGCAACACCATCCGAATCCATAACATCTTCATAGGATATAGCATAACCTTCCACATATCGTGTGGGAATTCCGAGGCATCTTAAAAGCAGTGCCGACGAAGATGCAAAATGAGCACAGAAGCCTCTCTGCTGCTCAGTTAGAAAATATTTCACAACATCTTCCCCGGAAGGTGTTACCCCCGGTGACATGGTATAGTCAAAATTATTTTTGAAGTAGACAGCAAGATCCGAGACTGCATCAAGTCTTTCGCTCTGAGCGCGCCGGTAAGCATCCGCATCGTTTATATCCACATCGTTCCACTTTGATGCGTCATATTCTATCCCTGCTTCCTCAAGGAATCCTTCCAGTTCCTCCCTGTGTTCTTCCGGCACGGTCAGGTAAGTGTCATAAACATATTCTTCATATTCTTCCGTTACATTCGGATTGGGCTGATATGATACCAGCATTTCATAGGGTACAAATAAAACCTCGTACCTGTCCCATGCCGCACCGGAAGAGAATCCATTTATTTCATCCTCGCTGTCCACCATTCCGAAGCTTTCATCGTAATTCTGACGGGCATATTCCGTTGTTTCTTCAGCGATCACATCCCCGCACTTTGACTTATTGAACGTTGCATAGTAACTGTCATACGGCCTGAAATAGTAATCATGCCCCGCATCAATATTCTCTATCCACATCTTTGAATATTCCCCGCCGGCAGGAAATGCGGGATCCGGCATCGGCGGCACATCCAGCGCCGCATCATTATCATAACCCTTAAAGGAGTTATTCTCATAAGTAACGCCTGTATACGCCTTCAGATATACAGTCCCCGTCGAATACGGCACAAATCTGACATACATATCAGTCTGGAAATCCGGTGCAACATTTCCTATCCCGCCAAGCCGCCCTTCTGCCAGACCGCCGGTTGCGCGGTACCGGTTAAGGAGAGATGTCAGTCCCTCCTGAACTGCCGTCTTCACATAAGCATCTGTTGTGTTTTTCACTTTATTCGAGACATACTTGCTGCCCAGTTCGGAAAAAATCCCCGATACAACTAACAGGAACACAGTCGCAATAAGCAGACTGTACCCTGCGATAGTAAGCATTCCGGAACTGCTGGAAAGATACACATGGCTTTGTTTTTCTGTACCGGCCCTGTTTTTTTTCCTTGTCCGGTCGAACTCTTCCCCCTTTGCGTTTTTATACGGAAGTGAAAAGTGTCCCGAACGTCTAAGGAGCGCAACCGTCACATATACAGTGATAAGCATCACCAGATATGGCACGGCCGGTGTCATATCGATATAGAAAACGGTCTGGAGCGGCAGAAACGTAAGCAGGAAAGTTGCCGGCAGGTTCATGTAGCCTGATATCGCTATATTAAGCAGTATAGAGAAAAACCAGCCGATAAATATCATCGCATAGGATACGGTAACATAACGGTCAGTTACAAACTCCGTCGCCTCTCTGACGGATAGCAGGGCAAAGAAATCACTGTACTTGTTATAAAGCACATTCACGAAGGCCTGATAGCCCGAATTTATATACCAGTATGACGATATTGAAAAAACAATAAAGCCGGCAAATACTACGATGTATCCGATATAAAAAGATATTTTATTGTAATACAGAAATGCTGAGAAGAATGCCAGCACAAAAAGTGCGGCAATAACTATCGGCACACAGTACTGAAGTCCTACAGCAGAAACCACTCCGCCTACCGTACCGTATGTAGCCATAAAGATAAGGCACGCCCTTATAAAGCATAAAAAGAAACGGTTGGACTTATTCCCTGTACTGAGATCTCCCATAGTAAGACCGAAACGTTCAAGTTCTTCAGCCCTGTGTACAAGTTCTTTTTTCTTTGCACTAAAGATCACAGCCATCCGTTTTAATACTCCTCTATAATCTCCGGCATAACAATGTTTCCTTTACATATCCTTATCACTCCGGGCATATCAGGATACTGTCTGCAGAAAACATCATAAATCTGCGATGCTTCCCCGCTCTTAAGCCCGCTGTAAACATCATATATCCTGTAAAGTACCGTATCCAGCTCCTCAGCCCCCGCCACCTTAAACAATTCCAGAAAATCACCGCTGTCCCCGGCAATGGCCACGCGGAATGTTTCTTTTCTCCTAAGCAATTCCTTTCCGCATGCATAGAACAATTCCAGGTCATCTTTTAGAAAGTCGTATTCAAATTCCGGGAGCACCACATAATAAAGATCTTTTGTCCGGTCGTATTCCTTTACCATTATCTCATCTTTTCTCGCAGTTATCTTCCAATGTATGTCCTTTAGCCTGTCACCGTTCCTGTACTCACGGATTTCCTTTATATCCGTAGTAAGATCACCGTCTCCTGTGGATACAGCTTCATCGGAAGGAATGCTGACTTTTGTGAATTTCAAAGAAGGAAGCTGTCTTTCCGCAGGCAGGACAGGCAGCTCTATGATTTTCTCATAAGGGTATGTGAATGTACAGAAATGAAGAAAATCCGTAACCGACAGTGAGGAAAACACCACTCTCACCATTCCGGGCATACCGGTTTCAACCGGGATACGCACTTCTTTGGTACGTTTTGCTTCTGCCGGCATGACAACCTCATTCTCAAAACTTCCCATCAGAGAATTTCCCAGTGAAAAATCTATCCTGCAATTCAGTAAAGGAATGATAGTTGGATTTACAAGCTTTAATGTAAGATTAACAGTCTGTCCCACACTGACATCACCTGTTCTGTCTGAAAGAGCATCAGGTTCAAGCCGTTCCGCACACATCAGCGTAATAAAAACAGAAGCAGGGACAAGGAGGATCATCAGAAGCAGCAGCACGGCAATAAGAGGCTGCCGGTAAAAAACCGCCCCCAGAACAAACAGAAGTATCGTCATAATATAGGAAATTATATAAAGCGGATGATATGTTCTGTACATTTATATACAATCCCGTAAGGGTTTAACTGATCCTGGGCACTTCCACCTGACCTAATACCCTTCTCAAAGCTTCCTCTGTGCTTATTCCCGAAGCCTTAGCCTGACCGCCAAGGCGCACTCTGTGTCCGGCAACAGCCTGCCATACATCCTGTACATCCTCGGGTATCACATAATTTCTGCCCTGAACGTACGCATACGCTTTTGTCATCTTAAGCACCGCTATGCTGCCTCTCGGAGAAAGCCCCAAAGCAAAATACAGGGGATCCCTGGTAGTTTCCGTCAGTCTTACAATATATTCATAAATCACATCCGAAACAAAAACTTCCCTTACCTCGGCCTGCATAGCAATAATTCCTGCAGTATCCACAACAGCATTCACGCGGTTAAGCGTCACTGACGAATCTCCCTTCAGTACCGCCAAGGCATTTTCAAAATCAGGATATCCCATGGTAAGGCAGATCATAAATCTGTCCAGCTGTGATTCCGGCAGCTTCTGTGTGCCTGATGATCCAAATGGATTATCGGTTGCAAGTACAAAAAACGGCTCCGGCATATACCTGGTCACACCTTCAACCGTAGCATGTCTTTCTTCCATAACTTCAAGAAGTGCGGATTGTGTCTTGGGGGACGTCCTGTTTATCTCGTCAGCAAGAAACAGATTTGTATAGATGCTGCCGGGATGGAATCTGAATTCACCGGCATTTTTATCATACAGATTAAATCCCAGCAGGTCACTGGGCATTACATCAGGCGTAAACTGGACACGCCTGTATGCAAGGGAAAGCGCTCTTGAAAAAGCCACAGCAAGAGTGGTCTTACCCACTCCGGGTATATCCTCCAAAAGTACGTGTCCCCCTGCAAGTATGGCACACAGCGTAAGCTTTATCACTTCATCTTTTCCGTGTATAACCTTCTTTACCTCATCGATTATCTGATCTGACACTGTTGCCATATTATTTCTCCTTATCTCCTTTTAGGGGGTGATATCTCCTTGGGTTCTTCAGGATGCACCGGAAAACCAAATATCAGTTTTCTCGCATCTTCAAGCATAAGAGGCCTGCCCCAAAGGAATCCCTGTATATAGTCGCACCCCAGGTCTTCAAGAACCTGACGCTGATACTCTTCCTCTACTCCCTCTGATATAACGGCAAAATTCATTATCTGGCTGAGGGAAATAATAGCCGCTATGAAAGACTCATCCTTTTTATCTTTTATTGAATCCACAAAAGTCTTATCTATCTTGAGCAGATCGATAGGAAGATCTTTTAAATATTTAAGCGATGAATAGCCTGTCCCGAAATCATCAAGAGCAATCTGTATCCCTCTTTCCTTGATCTTCTGAAGCACATCCTTTGCGTGTTCAACTGATTCGACCATAACGGTCTCCGTAAGTTCAAGCTCAAGGCACGCGGTAGGAAACTTAGTCATTTCCAATACTTCATCCAGATCATTAAGGAAATTCTCATCCAACAGATGAAGCGCCGAAATATTGATGGACAGAACCAGATCGGGATTCTTCTCCACCAGCAGCATAAAGTCAAACATAGCATGGGACAGAACCCAACGGTCCACATCCTTTATCAGGGATGACTGCTCTGCAATCGGTATGAATTCTGCCGGACTTACAGGCATACCATTGATATCCCACATGCGTATCAGCGTTTCGAAGCCCCTGAGCTTCTTGTCTGTAGTCCTGAACTGAGGCTGATAGAGCAGTGTAAAAGCATTTGCCTCCAATGCGCCGCGGATTATAGTCTCCAGCTTAACATTTTTTTCTATGGCATCATTCATGATGCTGTTAAAATACACCTGCTGGTTACGTCCCTGCTTCTTGGCAACATACATAGCCATATCCGCAAATTTAAGGCTCTGGCTTGCATCAATGGAATCCCCGGGATAAAATGCCACGCCCATACTTGCCGTCAGATAATAATCCCTGTCCTTTAGTACAAATTTCTCACTTAACGCCGAAAGAATATTTCCCAGCATCCGGTCCAGACTTTCAAGAGATTCATACTCAGATATGATAACGGCAAACTCATCGCCTCCAAGCCTTGCCAGATAATCGCTTTCTCCAAGTATATCCTTCCATCGCTCTGCGATCTGCCCCAGTGCCTCATCGCCGCACTCGTGACCGGCGGTATCATTTACATTTTTAAAATTATCAATATCTATAATGGCGACCGCATAATGTTCACAGTGTGATGCGATCAGTTCATCCATATGTTCCCTTACCGAGCGCCTGTTGGGAAGGTCTGTCAGGACATCCTTATGCGACATCTCCTCAACCTGCTCTTCCTTTGTAGTCAGATTGATTATAAGCCTGTGGATCACATACTGAACACATATTCCCAACAGTATCATGGCCAGCATAGGTGCCAGCAGCATTTCCTTCGCCAGCGCCATCTTTACCGCCACTATAACCGTTTCTATGGCAAAAAGGATCATTACATAGTAATAGCCTTCTTTAGATATCGTAACAAGGAATATAGCAGTCAAAATCTGCAAAACTGTCAGAACACCTAACAGATTTACAAGAAACTCTAATTCTTCAGTTATTCCGAATCCGGAGATGATGAGAGACTCTGAGGCTACAAGAGCGCAAAACAGAACTGCCAGGCAAACAAATTTCACCTTTTGCCGCAATATAGCTTTTTCTTCCATAAGAACTCCTCAAATACCATTTTATCTCTGTCCCCCCAACGGTAATTTTAACATAAAAAAAGAGAAATGCAACACTTCACAAATTCTCAGCATCTCCCTTTTCTCGTGCAGAAAGAGGGACTTGAACCCTCATGAGATTGCTCTCACACGGACCTGAACCGTGCGCGTCTGCCAATTCCGCCATTCCTGCAGTAACGAGTATTATTCTACTCTGTGTTTTGATTTCTGTCAATCAGATTTTTAATGATTGAAATTCAATAAATTTCAATAAATGGCAATAAATGATAAAATTTTCTCTTGACATATTCCATGCGATTCTGTTACAATAACGTTCGTCTGCGGGAGTGCTGGAATTGGCAGACAGGCTAGACTAAGGATCTAGTGTTGGCAACGACGTGCGGGTTCAAGTCCCGCCTTCCGCATAAAAACAACGCCATTACGGCGTTGTTTTTTTTTGTAAAAAGGGATTTTTCTATTTCTTCCTCACAACCACGCGCTTCATGATGTTCTTCCGCTTCCTCCGCTTATCTTCATAAAGCTTTTCATCAGCAAGATCCATATATTCTTCGAGAGATATATCAGCTGAACAGTTGAACTTTGCAAATCCCAGGCTGGCCTCTATATAATAAGGCTTTTCGCACTTTTCATTAAAGCGGTCCATGACCTCTACGATCCTGGCCTTGATCTGTTCGCCCTTCCCGTCATCTGCGCTTACCAGGGCAAGCGCCATGAATTCGTCTCCGCCTATGCGTGATATTATGTCCGTCTGACGCAGGGACTCTTTTAATATAGCAGCTATGGAGCGAAGCGCAAAATCTCCTTCGTCATGACCCAGCTTGTCATTTATAGACTTAAGGTTGTCAAGATCCGCAAATATGAGTATTGCGGTTCGTCCCTCATTATACTTATTCTGTACCTGCTCAGCAGCCGCATCCATAAAACCGCGCCGGTTGTAGATACCTGTCAGTTCATCCAGCTTGGAAATCTTTTCAAGTGCTTTATTATTCTCCTTTATACGGTCAAGTGACGATTCAAGCTGTTTCCTGATCTCTGCCTGATCATCTATCATATTCATGATCTTCATGGTACTTGAAAGCTGAACCGTAATAGTATAAAGATGCCTTACCCAGGAGGTTGGCAGCTCACAGAGAAGAAAGCCCAGCTGCTCCTCGTTTACACTGATCAGATTGGCGATCAGGGTGTATCTCCTGTTCGGGTCCATAAATTCATTGCCGAACATCGCCCTGGAATCCATAAGCTGCTTTTCCTTCGGAACCACCTTAACATCCATTGGATTGTTATAATAGCTCTTTAAAAGAACCTTGGACGGAACACGCCAGTCATGGGTAACCCGTTCATCATAATACACATACGGTTTCTCCAGAGTATAGAAAAAGGACGCCGTAAAATTAAGCTGCAGCAGCTTATCGCTTAATGAAGCATACGCCTCATCATTTCCCTCTCCATAGGTAAGCATTTCCCTGGCAATGGAATTGGATATCCACTGCGCAAATACAGTCTCATTGTCCCTCTTATGGCCCAGATTATTGATAACCTGCATCATCTGCATCATACAGGAGTACTGGAAATCCAGCATTTCCCTTTCCCTGTCGCTTTTCGCTTCTATCAGGACGTTCTTTAACACATTCATCATGCCGAAAACTACTCTCTTATCGGCACTCTCATTTTCCATGCTTAACACAGCCTGTTCGAGCCTGAAATAGGCATTCTCATAATCGATCGTCCTTTCATGATTGCTCATGCAGTTCAGGAAATCCGATATATACGACTTAAGGTATGTAATAAACGGTGATTTTTCATACCATGAATATCTCTCGCCAAAGGAAATACGCAACAGCTCCCCGGCTGCCATATCATATTTCCCCGATTCAACATTCTTATAAAAATCCGATTCGGTTATCTGACTCATGCTCACGCCGTCACTATAACCGGTTGATCCCCTCTTTATCAGCTTCGTCTTCATGGGTTCAAACTCCGTGCGAAGCCCCTGAACATATTCGCATGCCTGTTCCACAGAGGTTCTTCCCAATTCCATCACATCAGACTTCACACTGGTAAGCCCCGGCATAAGCTGCCCCGCCGAAGGTGAATCATCAAAACCCATAACATACAGATCCCTGCCTATGACAATGCCCCGCTTTTTAAACACGTCATATCCGCCCAAAGCCATCTGGTCATTAGCAAATACCACAGCCTCCAGGTCAGGGTTATCATCCAGGAGATTAGACACAACATTCTCGCTGTATTCGGAAAAATTGCCATACACTATTCTCTTTTCAGAAACCCTGATCCCATTATCCCGCAATGTCTCCTTATAAACTTCCAGACGCTCTATGGCATCAGTATTGGTTACAGGACCTGACACCATGCCTATTTTCCGGCAGCCCTTATTAAATATAAGATCCTCTATGCCTTCACGCAGTCCCGACCGGTTGTCTATCCTGACAGCTTTGTAACCTTCAATATTGTCAGCAACAAGTATTGTAGGGATTTCCTTAAACATCTTAAGGAATGCCTTCTTATCCGGAAGGCTTATTGAAGACGCTATGGTACCTGAAAGTATAAGAAGCACGTCCAGATTCTGTTTGCAGGCATATGAAAAGATAGTGTTGTGCTGATACTCAAAACGGCTGCGCACCACATCCTGATACTGAGGATTTATATACTTTCCCGGGAAAACAAAGAGATTGACATCCAGTTCTTTTGCCCGCTGCGCTGCACCTGCATACACAGCCTGGTCAAACGGATCATTAATATTACTGATAAATAAACCTACTGATATTCTGTTACGCTGCATTGATCAACCCCCACAAAATACGAACATCCTGATATGCGTCCATACAGTAATTATTGTAGCCTACATGTCCGGCTCTTACAACAACTTTTTTAGCCATAACGGGACCTGCTTATAATCTGTGGATGCGCAAACTACAAAAACCGGCATTCCTGTACATTAACAGAAATGCCGGTTACCATATTCTTCATGATATCCGATCCGGTTTTATCCCATCAGATCATCACTATATGTACTTATGCACCTGCCTTTGCAGCCTTTGCAGCCTTGATCTCCTCTGTAAGCTTGGGAACGATCTTGTTCAAGTCGCCTACAACACCGTAGTCAGCTACGTCAAATATAGGAGCATCCTCATCCTTGTTGATAGCAACAATGATATCAGACTCTTCCATACCTGCAACGTGCTGGATGGCACCGGAGATACCGATTGCGAAATACAGCTTAGGTCTTACAGTCTTACCTGTCTGGCCAACCTGCAGATCCTTCGGCTTCCAGCCTGCATCTACAACTGCTCTTGAGCAGGAAACAGTTCCGCCAAGTGCAGCAGCAAGGTCATCAAGAAGCTTGAAATTCTCTGCGCTGCCTACGCCACGGCCGCCGGAAACAAGGATCTTTGCATCCATGATATCGGCGGTATCGGAAACAGCCTTAACGATTTCCTTGATAGTAACATACTTGTTGTTTGCAGTGAAACCGGGATTGTACTCAACAACCTCAGCCTTAGCGCCCTTGACGGGATCGATCTTCTGCATAACACCGGGACGAACCGTAGCCATCTGAGGACGGTTGTCAGGGCATGCAATTGTAGCGATAGTGTTTCCACCGAATGCAGGACGTGTCATAAGCAGCTGATTGTGCTTCTGCTCGCTCTCCTTGCCGGGAATGGGCTGAAGAGGGAAATCACCGATCTCAAGTGATGTACAGTCTGCTGTAAGACCTGTAGCAACCCTTGCTGATACGGTAGGACCAAGGTCACGGCCGATTGCCGTAGCACCTACAAGCATGATCTCAGGCTTGTACTCGTTGATAACGGAAGCAAGTGCATGTGCATAAGGCTCTGTTCTGTAGTCCTTAAGCTCAGGATCATCAACAACGATGACTCTGTCTGCACCATACTCTGCAAGTGAATCGCAAAGTCCCTTTACATCAGAACCGATGAGGACTGCAGTTACCTGTGCATTAAGGGGAGCTGCAAGCTCCTTTGCCTTACCAAGCAGTTCAAATGATATAGGGCTGATCTGGTTATCTACCTGCTGTGCATAGATAAATACGCCCTTGTAATCTTCAAGATTCATCTTATGATCTTTCTCCTTTCAAGTGTCAGCCCTTAGATGGCATGCTTCTCATCAAGCTTGCCGACGATGTATGATACTGCTTCTTCAGGTGAATCGGGAGTAACCTTCTCGCCTGCACCCTTACGAACCTTATCGGAAGCCTTTGCGATCTTGGTAGGTGATCCTGCAAGACCGAGGTTGGAATCCTCTACATCCTTAAGATCAGCTCTCCCCCATGTGGTGATCTCTGCTGCGCACGCATCAAAGATTCCGCCGGGAGTCATGTATCTCGGCTCATTAAGCTCTGCAAGAGCGGTAACAAGGCAAGGCATGGAAGCCTCAACCATCATGTAACGATCGTCAAACTGACGCTTTACGGTAACTTTCTTTGCTGCCTCATCAACACTGATCTCTTCAGCATAAGAAATTACAGGAAGACCGAGATGCTCTGCGATCTGGGGGCCAACCTGTGCTGTATCACCATCGATAGCCTGACGGCCTGTGATGATAAGATCATACTCAAGATTCCTGAGCGCACCTGCGATAGTGGTTGATGTAGCCCATGTATCTGCACCGCCCAGTACTCTGTCGGTTACGAGAACGCCCTTATCAGCGCCCATTGCTATAGCCTCACGAAGTACATCAGCAGCCTTAGGCAGTCCCATGGTAAGAACAGTAACCTCTGCTCCGTACTGATCCTTAAGTCTGAGTGCAGCCTCAAGACCGGCCTTGTCATCAGGGTTCATGATAGCAAGCATAGCGGCTCTGTCAAGTGTTCCATCCGGATTGAACTTAACACCGCCCTTGGTATCCGGAACCTGCTTTACGCATACTACTATTTTCATAATCTGTCCAGACCTCCTACTTTAATATATTTGCGGAAATGACCATACGCTGAACTTCTGAAGTTCCTTCGTAGATCTCTGTTATCTTAGCATCGCGCATCATACGCTCCACATCATACTCACGGATATAACCGTAACCGCCGTGAAGCTGTACAGCCTTTGTGGTAACTTCCATAGCAACCTCGGCAGCATAAAGCTTTGCCATAGCTGCTTCTACTGAGTAGGAAATCTTAGGATTCTTTGTGTACTCATCCTTCTTGGCAGCGGCACTGTATACCATGTACTGAGCAGCCTGAACCTTTGTAGCCATGTCAGCAAGCTGGAACTGGGTGTTCTGGAACTGTGCGATAGATCTGCCAAACTGCTTTCTCTCTTTTACATATGCTATAGTTGTCTCAAGAGCACCCTCAGCAATACCGAGAGCCTGAGCAGCTATACCGATACGTCCGCCGTCAAGGGTGTGCATTGCTATGTTGAAGCCCTTACCCTTCTGGCCGAGCAGATTCTCCTTAGGGATCCTGCAGTCTGTGAAGATCAGCTCATAAGTTGATGAACCGCGGATACCCATCTTATTTTCCTTAACACCGAAAGAGAAACCGGGTGTTCCTTTCTCAACGATGAATGCTGAGATTTCTTTCATGAACTTACCGCGCTTCTCAATCTTTCCTGTAACAGCGAAGATTACATATACATCTGCTTCCTTACCGTTTGTGATGAAGCACTTTGATCCGTTGAGTACCCACTCGTCTCCGTCAAGAACAGCCTTTGTCTGCTGTCCCTGAGCGTCAGTACCTGCGCCGGGCTCTGTAAGGCCGAATGCACCAAGCTTTTCACCCTTTGCAAGGGGAATAAGGTACTTTTCCTTCTGCTCGGGTGTACCGTAGGTCATGATGGGATCTGCGCAAAGGGATGTGTGTGCGGAAAGGATAACACCTGTTGTACCGCAAACCTTTGAAAGCTCCTCAACTGCCATTACATATGTCAGTATGTCGCAGCCCTGTCCGCCAAATTCCTTCGGAACGGGAATACCCAGGAAACCGAATTTTGCCATCTTATCAACAGTCTCTCTGGGGAATCTCTCTTCCTCATCAGTCTGCTGCGCAAGAGGCTTTGCTTCATTCACGGCGAAATCTCTGAACAGCTGTCTCGCCATTTCATGCTGTTTGTCTAACGTGAATTCCATCTTGTTTTGTATCCTCCATAATTTAATTAAATCCCGGTCTGTGGATCACACAGACCGGAACTCTGTGCACTGTTTATTTATCTGTAGGAACCTTGCCGCCGTCAGCATAATTGTAGAAACCGATACCGGTCTTTACACCAAGCTTCTTTGCACGAACCATCTTCTTGAGAAGAGGAGCGGGACGATACTTGGAATCACCTGTCTCAGCGTAGAGAACTTCCATGATAGCAAGCACGATATCAAGTCCAACATAGTCACCAAGCTCAAGGGGACCCATAGGATGATTTGCGCCAAGCTTCATAGCATTGTCGATACCCTCGATATCAGATACGCCTTCAGAATATACGAAGATACCTTCGTTGATGAGCGGGATAAGGATACGGTTTACTACGAAACCGGGTGCCTCATTAACCTGTACGGGAGTCTTGCCAAGCTTTACAGAGATATCCTTAACCTGGTTAACAAGATCTGCCGGTGTATTAGCACCTGCGATAACCTCGATAAGCTTCATGCGGTCAGCAGGATTGAAGAAATGCATTCCTACGATAGGCTTGGGAAGTCCTTCGCCTATCTCCGTGATAGATAATGATGAAGTATTTGAAGCAAAGATGCAGTTGTCATTCTTTACTACATTCTCCATGAGATCCTTGAAGCAATCCTTTTTGATCTGCATTACTTCGAGAGCAGCCTCGACTACGATATCAGGGTCTGTTGCTATGGAATTAAGTCCTGTCTCGAATTTAGCAAGATATGAATCAACAGCTGCCTGATCCATCTTTCCCTTTGAAACAAGCTTCTCATATCCCTTTTTGATCTTTGCAAGTCCGCCCTCGGCAAACTCCGTCTTGATGTCGCACAGATAAACCTTCTCGAAGTCGTCACACTGTGCAAAAGCCTTTGCGATGCCCTGTCCCATTGTACCGGCACCAATTACTGCTACCTTCATTTTATATCCTCCTTATTTTTTATTAACAAAATCATATACTGCGGATCACTCCGCACTCACACGATCCGTATGTATTATTCGTTCTTGAATGCTACCTTCTTAACCTTGGCAGGATCATCCTTTTTACGAAGGAAATTTGCCATACCTTCTTTCTGGTCATATGACTCAAAGCAGTCACCAAAAAGCTTCTCTTCGATCACTACAGCCTCATCTATGGATACCTGAAGTCCTTCGTTGATAGCCTTCTTGCAGTTTCTTACAGCAATGGGTGCGTTGCCTGCAATAGTGGAAGCAAGCTTCATAGCTTCATCCATAAGCTCTGCCTGGGGATATACTGCATTTACCAGACCGATACGAAGCGCCTCATCAGCCTTGATATTTCTTGCTGTGTAGATAAGCTGCTTAGCCATTCCGGGTCCTACTATACGTGCAAGCCTCTGTGTACCGCCGAAACCGGGCGTGATACCTAAGCCAACTTCAGGCTGACCGAACATTGCATTGTCGGAGCAGATACGGATATCACAGCTCATGGATATCTCGCAGCCGCCGCCAAGAGCAAAGCCGTTGATCGCTGCGATAACAGGAACAGGGAAATTCTCAAGCTTAAGGAAAACATCATTTCCCTTCTTGCCGAAAGCTTCACCCTCTGCCTTTGTAAGAGTGCTCATCTCTCCGATGTCTGCACCTGCAACAAATGACTTTTCGCCTGCGCCTGTAAGTATCAGGCATCTTACTGTTGCAAGATCAACAGCATCAAGAGCCTCGCTAAGCTCGTCAAGTACCTGTGAATTAAGGGCATTGAGAGCCTTTTCTCTGTTAATGGTAAGAACGCCTACAGCGTCCTTCTGCTCATATAAAATGTACTCCATTTTTCTCCTTTCCGCCGCATTTTGCGGTATCAGTTTTTAATAAAGCATAACTGTTCAGAACCTTAAGTTTCTTCCAGTCACGGCTGATTTGAATAGTTTTTGAACAGTAACATTAAAACACCCTGCCGGCACTTGCCGGCAAGGTGTTCATAATAATTATTCGTATCTTTCAACTATTGTTGCACAACCCATACCGCCGCCGATGCAAAGTGTAGCAAGACCTTTCTTAGCACCCTTTGCTTCCATCTCGTGAAGCAGTGTTACAAGGATACGTGCTCCGGATGCACCTACGGGGTGTCCAAGTGCGATAGCTCCGCCGTTGGGATTGAGCTGCTTGTCAACATCAATACCAAGCTCCTTACCTACTGCAACAGACTGAGCTGCGAATGCCTCGTTAGCCTCGATGATATCGAAGTCTTCGATCTTGTAGCCGGCCTTTGCCATAGCCTTCTTTGTTGCGGGAACAGGACCGATACCCATTACCTCGGGACGGCAGCCTGCAAGTGCACCTGCTACGAATGTAGCCATAGGCTTAACACCAAGCTCCTTAGCCTTGTCTTCGCTCATAACAACGATTGCTGCTGCACCGTCGTTGATACCGGAAGCATTACCTGCAGTTACGAATCCATCAGGATTGATAGGTCTCATACCTGCGAGCTTCTCAACTGTCATACCTGCACGAGGGCCTTCATCTGTATCGAAGATAACAGTCTCTTTCTTCTTCTTAACTTCTACAGGAACGATCTCCTTCTTGAAAGCGCCGTTCTTCTGAGCAGCCTCAGCCTTGTTCTGGCTCTTTACTGCAAACTCATCCAGCTCTTCTCTGGTAAGTCCCCACTCACGGCAGATATTGTCTGCTGTTGTGATCATATGATAATCGTTGAAAGCATCCCAAAGTGCATCGTTTACCATAGTATCAACGAGTGCGCCCTTGCTCTGGCTGGGCCATGTCATACGATAACCATAACGGCCCTGGGGAATTGCATAAGGAGCCATCGACATGTTCTCCATACCGCCTGCTACCACGATATCAGCATCACCTGCTGCGATCATCTGAGCAGCCATGTTTACACAGTTAAGACCTGAACCGCATACTACGTTAACGGTAACTGCCGGAACTTCATTGGGAAGTCCTGCACCGATTGATGCCTGACGAGCCACATTCTGTCCCTGACCTGCCTGGATAACGCAGCCCATGTATACATGGTCTACATCCTCAGGCTTAACTCCTGCACGGTTAAGCGCCTCCTTGATCACGATCGAACCAAGCTTAGCAGCAGGAATGGTGGATAATCCGCCACCCATTGTTCCGATAGCCGTACGGCATGCACCTGCTAATACGATTTTCTTTGACATTGCTTTTCCTCCGTTTTCCCTTTTATTGTTACATTAATGTTTCATATAGTCATGCCCACATATTCTAACATAGAGAACGGTATATTTGCAATTAAAGTATTTGGGGTTTTTAAGGATTTTATTAAGATTTTGCACATAAAAAAGAACATGGTTTACATAAGTTCATCTGCTTAATTTACATAACAATTTCATGGTATGCCATAAAAAAAGGAGTCACTGTATTTACCCAATGACTCCTTTAAATTTACGATTTCTTACAGTCCCTTTGCATCACTTAAGCTTATTCCGTTTCCTGCCGTTCCGAGAGGGATCTTATGATCGAGGCCGACGAACTTGCCATTCTCCTGCCACAGGACTTCCTTCACGAAATCATATTTTTCAGCATCCCATGTGACAAAGTCATCTTTTACCAGTCCGCCGGTATCACCTGAATTGGCATTATAGCACCAGAAAGTATGGTTCAGATGGTAGGTACCTATAAGCGTACGCATATGCGTCATCCATGTGATGTTCGGCTCTGTCATATAGCCGCCCCACTCACCTATGAGAAGAGGTGCGGTCTTATTCTCATAGATATAGAACCAGTTGTCATGCCAGCAGTCCTTCATAAGGGAATCGTAGGTATAATTTCCTTCAAACCAGGGCTGCTTATATACGGTAGGCCCGTAATCATGAGGTGAATAAACCAGCTTGTTATTGTACTTCCCCAGATCAACAGGATAATCAGCTACACCGCGGAGATTTCCGCCCCACCAGTTGAAATAATAATCCTTCTCGTTGGTTGAAGCAAAGCTTCCGTTGGTCTTTATATCTATGGGATAGATTTCCGTCCCCTCAACCATTATAAGTACGTTGGGATTTTTAGCCAGCACAGCTGCTGCCGCCTGCTCTGCTTCGTATTTCCAGTTGTTGGCATCCTTGGAATCATTCCAAATGGCTGCGTTATCACCTTCAAAAGGCTTGCCGTGAGGCTCGTTCTTCAGATCAAAAGCGATGATGGTATCATCATTTGCATACCGTTCTGCGATCCAGGCAAGTGCCTCCCTGTACTGAGCCTCAGTTATCTTATCCGTATACCAGAGATTTACGACATGTCCTGATGCATCCGTCTCGGCGCAGTGTATATCAAGCATTATCTTCAATCCGTTGGCCCTGCACTGACCTACTACATAATCGAAGATCTCAAGGGAGTCCATACCTACGAGATATGAATTTGTTGCCTGGTTAAAGTTTGCATCCGGTGCATTGCCTGACTTCCACTGAAGTATAAGTTCAGCCGAAATAGGCACACGGAGCAGATTGAAGCCATGGTCTGCTATAGCCTGCAATGAGGTATTAAGGTCACTGTTCCATAGTCCGTCAAAAGTATTTGTGCCGGTATTGTAGCCGAACCAGTTGCATCCGGTGAGCCATACCTGCTTACCGTTACTGTCATAGATACCGTTTCCGTCTGTATGCAGCCAGTCATCCGTATCTGCAGCCGGCACATTAAGCGCACCTGCATTTGGCACATTGGCAGCACTTGAATTATCCTGACTCTGACTGCTTGAAGCATTATTCTGCTGTGTATCCTGAGACTGGGTGGTCGTTCCCGTAGATTTAAGCGAGCCTGCAGTCAGCTCATAATTCATGTCACCATCTACCCCTGCAAGTATCATACCTATCTCGATATTTCCTCCATTGGGTATCTGTCCGTTATAATCGGCATTCGTTATGGTGAGCACACCTCCCTGGATACTGTAATTTCCGTTCCAGCCGTCACCCAGAGTAGCATTCCCCACATTTACGGTAAGTTTCCAACCGTCAACATCCATGCCGGATTTGTTCACAATTTTTATGGTGTACTTGCTGTTTACAGGTGCATCTCCCCAGCTTTCCTCTTCTTTTATCTCTGCATAAAAGCCATTTGAATCAGTGCTTCCTGAGGCTGTACCTTCCTGTGCATTCGTATCTGAAGCGCCTGATGCCTCTGAAGCCGCCGAAGTATCTGATGTCTCTGCCGCATCGGCCGCCATCTCCGTCACATCACCGGTTCCGGTCTCCGCAGCAGCAGCTGCCGTCTGAGCAGCATTTTCCTCGCCCTTGTCCGTCTTCTTTCCTATACTCAGAAAGAATACAGCCGACAGACCGCCAACTATCACTGTCACGGCAATGGCAATGATCAGAGCCTTTTTAGAACTGTCCATTGATTTCCACATACAAACCTCCAATTAACAACTTGCACGCTTAATTTTCAGGATTTAAAATAATCTTAACCGTAATACAACAACCGAAAGGAGAGTACCTATGTTCATAAAATACGAATGCACCGATGCCGGCAGTTCCGGAACAACTACCGAAATCTGCACTTTTTACGGCATCCGTTACAACCGCAACGGCTTTGCGGTACTTTCAACAGAACACTCCCATCATGATTACCTGCTCCCCATGTCCTTTCAGGAATTCGGCAGATTCTCCGAGAAGATTGCCGCTTTCATAAACAAAGGAGTAAAGATCCTCTCGATAAACGGTTCCCCCGTTTACCGGGTACGAAGGGGCGCCATGCTCCCGCTCGATAATACGGACCTTCTGGTATACGATATCGATCCATTATCCTGATTTCCTGTGTGTTACCCTAATGATACACTTATATTGAACAAAAATAAATGAAAAATAAACGAAAAATAAATCAAAATAAGGAAAACTTATAATGAATATCAGAAATTTTTTCCAGCTCATTCTGATATACGCAGTGCTGGTGCTTGCCGGCACCGTTGCATATATCATAAGCTTCAGAACCCCTCTTTTTTCCGGTACAGATGTATTCTTTTTCAGGGGGATCTACATCATATTATTCTGGGGCGTCGTCATAGCCGCAGCTATGCTGTGCCTTAAGTTTTTTAAATTTGGGGAGCTGATCACCGCAAGGGACGTCCTGCTCTTATTTGCCGGTTTCTGCTGCGTACATGTAGTGATCTTTACCCATCTCCCTGTTACCGCCGACCGTTCCATCACGGTATTTATGCTTGGCTATATGTCTGACAATTCGGAGCAGGATTTTTCCGAGCAGGAGATAGAGGAATATTTCGTGTCAAAATATGTCGGTGAATATGAAGCCTTTGATAAAAGATTCCATGAACAGGTTTACTCCGGAACCATCGAAGAAACAAGTGAAGGCCGTTACCGGATAACCGAAAACGGGATACGCCTGATGAAAATCTATGACACCACAGCAAAGCTTTATCTTCTGGATGACAAACTGATACATCCTTCCAAATGACATGAAAGATCTCATAATCAAACGGCCGGGGTGATCTGCCCCGACCGTTTATATGATATAAGAAAATACATTTCCATATACTTCTTTATCAATATTTAATTTCAGAACTGTCCGCCGTTCCCACCATTATTATTAGGGGTATACGCATTACTTGTGTATCCATTATTATTAGGGGTATACGCGTTACTTGTGTATCCATTATTATCGGGATTGTACCCGGGATTACTGAAATTCAGGTCGTCAACCTTACCGCCATAATTCTGTCCGCCATAGTTTGCAGACATTCCTGCGCCGTAGTTAGCCGAGCCGTCAAGATACAAATAAAGCTCTGCATCCGTAGCGTAAATGTACGGATTAACATAGAATATCGCAAGTATTCCGCAAGTGAAAGCAGCCAGAACTGCCCAGCCTATGAAAGAAAGCCCAAGTATAAAAGTATCCATCTTATAGCCATCCATCATCTGTGAACTTTTTTCCTTAACATCGTTCCATGACTGGGTGGGATCCTCTGCAATAAGATACGCAACCATATACCATTCATAGGCTTTAATGACACCCGGAATAAGGAAAAGCAGGGACCATAAAAATACAAACAAGTCTTTTAGGAACATGACCTTAACCACATTCATGTAGGAACCGCATTTAAATCCATATAAAAGATCTTCACCCCTTGCAACTCCATCAGCGTTGTTAACCCAGAATTTCCGACACCCGATCAGCAACGGATTAAAGACAAACGCCTTAATAACCATGCCTACAACCCATATCACCATGCAGATAAGAAAAATGGCACCGAGCAATACGATAAGCCCCATCACCTCATCTTCAGTCATCTGACCTGACGAACTTGACGAATTGCTAAATGTGTTCGACCAATTGCCTGATCCCGATCCGCCACCGCCACCAGCCTTTGCTACGGCTATGGTAGTCAGGAAACCTGCACCTACGCAGGGCCAGTAATTTGCCTGAAAGGCCCTCATACCTCTGCTTTTAAGCTCCGCTCTGTCTATCATGTTTTCTCTCCTCCTCCCTCTGTATCCAGAAGACATTACTTCCGAAAAACGATTAACATAATACGGTTAAATCTTATTAAATAAGCCCTTATTTTGCAAGTATTTTCTTAAGAAAAGCCCCTGTATATGAAGCCTTTACGCGGCTCACTTCCTCAGGAGTTCCCTTTGCTATGACAGTTCCGCCGCCGTCCCCCCCCTCCGGACCCATATCGATTATGTAATCTGCATTTTTTATCACATCCAGATTATGCTCTATGACTACTACAGTATTACCACCGTCCGTAAGCTTCTGCAGTATATCCACCAGTTTCCTTACATCTTCAAAATGAAGCCCGGTGGTAGGTTCGTCCAGTATGTAGATTGTTTTTCCGGTACTCCTCTTTGAAAGCTCCGCAGCCAGCTTTATGCGCTGAGCCTCTCCGCCTGACAGCTCCGTGGAAGGCTGGCCAAGCTTGATATAAGAAAGTCCCACGTCGTACAGAGTCTGCATCTTATCCCTTATGGAAGGCACTGCCCCAAAGAATTCCAGCGCTTCTTCCACTGTCATATCCAATACTTCGTATATGTTCTTTCCTTTGTAACACACATCCAGAGTTTCTCTGTTATATCTCTTTCCTCCGCAGACCTCGCAGGGCACATATACGTCAGGCAGGAAATGCATCTCTATCTTAACTATTCCGTCACCGCTGCATGCCTCACATCTTCCGCCCTTTACATTAAAGCTGAACCTTCCTTTTTTGTATCCTCTCGCCCTGGCATCAGCAGTATTTGCAAAAAGATCCCTTATCTGATCGAATACACCGGTATAGGTTGCCGGATTAGACCTTGGAGTCCTGCCTATGGGGGACTGGTCAATAGCGATCACCTTATCCAGCTTATCAATACCATTTATCCTCTTATGCTTTCCAGGAACTGTGTATGCACGGTTCAGCGCCCTTGCAAGCGACTTGTACAGGATTTCATTCACAAGCGAAGATTTTCCCGATCCGGAAACACCCGTCACGCAGGTAAACACGCCCAACGGAATGTCCACATCTATATTTTTAAGGTTATTCTCCTGTGCTCCCTTTATGGTAAGACAAGCCTTGCTCTTCCTGCGAACTAACGGTATATCGATTTTTTTCTTACCGGAAAGATACTGTCCGGTAATGGATTTCTCACAGCTTATAATATCTTCCAGGCTGCCGCTTGCCACTATCTCACCACCATGCGAACCGGCTCCCGGCCCCACATCCACCAGAAAATCCGCCTGGCGCATGGTATCCTCATCATGCTCCACCACTATCAAAGTATTCCCCAGATCACGAAGTCCTTTTAATGCCCCCAGGAGCTTATCGTTGTCCCGCTGGTGAAGACCGATACTCGGTTCGTCAAGTATATAGCACACTCCCACCAGGCCTGAGCCTATCTGAGTAGCAAGCCTTATACGCTGCGCCTCACCACCGGAAAGAGTTGCCGTAGCCCTCGAAAGAGTGAGGTAATTTAAGCCCACTTCATTTAAGAATCCGATCCTTGCCTTTATCTCTTTTAGTATCTGGTCTGCGATTATATGCTGCTGCTTTGAGAGAGTTAATGTTTCAAGAACATTCTGCAGCTCTCCTATGGAATACTCGGTCATCTCGTAAATATTGATCCCCGATACTGTCACCGCCAGTGCCTCCGGCTTAAGTCTCTGACCATGGCACTTATCACAGGCTTCTATTGACATAAAGCGCTCGTATTCGGATTTTGCAGTCTCGGAATAGGTCTCCCTGTACCTCTGCTCGACATTTCTTATAAGTCCCTCAAACGCTATGGGATATACACCATAGCCGCGCTGCCCCTGGTAATGTACATCCACCTCCACATCAGTGCCATACAGCAGAATATCACGGATTTTTTCCGGAAGCTCGCACCATGGCGTATCAAATGAAAACTTAAACTTTTTCTTAAGTGCCTGCAAGAGTGCATTAGAAAAGCTTCCCTCCTGATTTGCCGACTGCCAGCCCATAACGGCTATACAGCCTTCATTAATCGACCGGTTCGGATCAGGAATCATGGACTGTTCGGTGAATTCCATCTTTATCCCCAGTCCGGCACAGTTCGGGCAGGCACCAAAGGGATTATTAAAGGAAAAGGTCCTGGGTTCCAGCTCGGGTATGCTTATACCGCAGTCAGGGCAGGAAAACGAACGGCTGAAATTAAGCCTTTCGCCTCCGATGACATCTATCTCCAGCAATCCCTCAGCAATATCAAGAACATTTTCTATTGAATCCGCCAGGCGTCTTTCCACACCTTCACGGATAACCAGTCTGTCCACCACCACGGAAATGCTGTGCTTTATATTTTTATCAAGAGCGATGTCCTCGTCCAGGTCATAGAGATTACCATCTACCTCGACCCTTACATAGCCGCTTTTCTTCATCTGCTCTATGACTTTCTCATGTCTGCCTTTCTTACCACGGACTACAGGTGCCATGACCTGGATCTTGGTCCCCTCAGGAAGTTCCATGATCCTGTCCGTCATCTGGTCCACGGTCTGACGCATTATCTCCCTGCCGCACTTAGGGCAGTGGGGTATGCCGGCTCTGGCATAAAGAAGACGGAAATAGTCGTAGATTTCGGTAACAGTCCCTACAGTAGACCGGGGGTTCTTATTTGTGGATTTCTGGTCTATGCTTATGGCAGGACTCAGACCGTCGATCTTATCAACAGCAGGCTTTTCCATCTGCCCAAGGAACTGCCTGGCATATGAAGAAAGCGATTCCATATACCTTCTCTGCCCCTCCGCATAGATAGTGTCAAAGGCAAGAGATGACTTGCCCGAACCGGACAGTCCTGTGAAAACGACAAAGCGGTCTCTGGGAATCTCCAGATCCACATTCTTAAGATTATGCTCACGTGCCCCGCTTATCCTTATGGTTCTTGATCCCGGAAGCATTTTGGCATAAGTATTTTTTTCTTCAGTCTTTTTGGCCGGCATGATAATATTCATTCCTTTCCTAAAACATAAATCAAACAAATGTTCCTATATGCTATCACAAGAATTTCTCCCTTGTCAATCATCTTTCAGCGCTCTTGCAGGATAGTACATTGCCGTTCAGATGATCACACAAAAACTGCCACACATGGTGGCAGTTTCGAAAGATTGGTATTACTGTTTATTCCTGATTGCCTGCGATCAGCTTCTTGTCGGAAGATAAGGAATGATCGCACCTGCAAGCTGAGGAACAGGCATAGTCTGTACCCATACATGACCGGGACCTGTGATAACGGTATTGAAGATTCCCTCGCCTCCGAAGAGTGCATTCTTAAGTCCGGGAACAGTCTTGATATCCATTGTGCAGGTAGAACTCATAGCTGCAAGATATCCTGTATCAAGGATCATCTGCTGTCCGGCCTGAAGTTCATACTCCTTTACATATCCGTCAAACTCAACCAATACGGTTCCCTGTCCGGAAAACTTCTGCATGATGAAACCTTCACCGCCAGCAAATCCTGCACCGAGCTTCTTCTGATATGCAACAGAGAGAGTTACGCCGGCAGTTGATGCAAGGAAAGCCTTCTTCTGTGCAATGATTTCCTGTTTGGAGTCAATTTCAAACGCACGGATGGAGCCGGGGAAACTTGATGCAAACGCGATCATTCCGGGACCGCCCTCTGCAGTATACTTATTCTGGAACAGGCTTTCACCGGAAAACATACGTCCCAGCATTTTTCCTGCGCCGCCACCGACAGTCTCCATCTTCATATTCGGTGTCATCCAGCTCATTGCACCGCTTTCACAGATCAGTGTTTCACCTGCTTCAAGGTCACAGATTGCTACGGGCAACGGCTCGCCCTCGATTGAATACTTCATTATTAAATCCCTCCTTATGATGTAAGATTTGCAGTTCCGGCACATACCGAAACACAACCCTATTTTACCATAAGTGACAGATTATAACCACTAGTACACCCTAACAAATATTATTATCTTTTATCCTCTTCACTGATCCGCCGGCGTTGCCAGGTATTCCATGATTTCATCATAAGTATAGGCCTTTTCTTCATATATTTCCCTAACATCTCCGCTGTAAACAGCAGCTTTTTCACTGTTGTATTCTTCCTCCGTTACCCAGCTGCCGTTGCTGCTGTATTCCATATAGGCGCCGTTAAAACTGTGATCTGTCCCATCATGCCCGCATGGCGAGCAGAATGATCCTTTCCACAGTATGTCCTCTTCCGGACAGTCATAATAATCCGTACCGGTAAAATGAGTCACATACTCCAGGTATGGTATGTGCATGCCGTGAAAAAAGCATACCATATTGCTGTACGGGATATAGCTGACAGTATCACACCAGTTGATTCCCTGGCTTTCTAATGCCCCATCCTCCATATACAGTATCAGATGCCCCATTCCCAGGGCACCGTATGCATAGGGATCCACGGCTATTTCCGGTATGTCATCCTCATTGATGTATATAATGTGGAACTGCGATCCGTCATAATACTCCTGCCTGCTAAGATTCTCTTCAGGAAAACACTCTGATACATACTCCCAGTTATCCAGCATGTATGCTTCCACGGCATCACGCATGGCCAGTTTCCAACTATCATCCACTGGTTCAGGATCGTCAGCCTCTGATGAGTATTCCGTGTCTCCGCCGGCTGTTCCGGACTCATCATTTCCTGCATCATTTCCTTCATCACTCGGTTCTGCTGCCATTGGTGCATTCATTTCGGTCCCTATATCCGACGCCAGGGTCTTCAATCCGCTGTCACCAGTTGCATCAACTCCGCTTAAGGCCACTTCCAGTGCTGACTCATTGTCATCTATGGCAATATAAAGATCTGCCAGTGCTTTATATGCTTCCGGGTTGTTCGGATCTATCTCTATGGCCGCCCTGTATGCAGCAATCGCTCTTTCATAATCCAGCTCATCCACATATCTGTTTCCCAAAGAAAGCTGACGATTATATCTGTTCATCGGGGTATTGTATATGGCAACTGTGGTTATCGCAGCAATCACGATCACCAGTATGCTCACTACGGCTGCACCTCCTATCAGCCACGGTAAAAAGCTTTTCTTTTTGATTATACTTTCGGTTTCTTTTTCCTGATGACGTTTTTCCGTTTGTCCGGATTCTGTTCCTTCGCCATCTGCCGTAGCTTTTGTGGAAGACTGAATTGCATTATCGTCATCAGCCTTTTTCATCTCCTGCGGTGCTCCGCAATACCTGCAATATAAGGCACCTTCATTGATTTCTTTGCAGCATTTTATACAATACATGTTCCGTCTCCTGTCACTATGATTTTAATTTGATAAAAATCTTATTGCTTCATCATAGCTCATATCATATCCTACCGAAACAGCTTTACTAGAATCAAAATACTGTTTCTGATCACGGTAATACTCTTCTTCAGTTACATTCTCACCGTTAGAACCATATTTATATTCCCCAGAATATTCATCTGTTTCCCACCACCCCCGCCACAGTTCCTGATATCTGCCTCTGTCCCATTTTACTATCCATAAACCACGTGAAAAACTATCACCTCCAAACTCTTCCAAGATCAAACCTTCGCCCAAAATTACAGAACAGTTTGCAGAACATACTTCTACTGCCTTGCCGTCAGTATATGAATATACCCCGCCACCTGTACTCCAACCTGCTCCGCCTGATACAACCGCTAGCTCCGGTACATCATCACTGTCAAGATATACTATAGATGCTGTTGTTTCCATTCCATCTCGTTCTTTCCCATATCCACACAAAATATCCAGATATGCCTGCTTCCAGACTTCATCTTCTGCAGGCAGATCCGCCTCCACCGTATATGCATCCTTTTCATCAAAGCTTATCCATGCATACTGCTCGCCGGTGGTGTCATAGATATAGTCCTGCTGGTCGTAGACTGTTCCCGCGTAGTAATAGCAGGGACACCACAGTGGTGCACTTTCGGAAGTGTCCGCCGTACTCTCATATATGAGTCCGGTGCTGTCATAGACACGGACTGTCACGCCGTCAGCCTCCATCTGAGACGATGAACCATTTCTCGCATTAGCTGCATCTGCTACATATATGGTCTTTGCTATCTCTGCACTTGCATTGTGGATATATATTACTTCATATGGCTGGTCGGCTCCATGATCCGCATACAGGAATACATTACCCTCGCTGTCGGCGGGATGACCGATATTTATATATTCTTTCATATCGGAATTGAATGCGCAGAGATCCAGGTCACGATCTCCGTTCCATGTGAGCAGAACGTATGCGTCATCGCCTGTCACATGCGGAACAAGGGCTACAACAGACGAAGCATCACTGCCGGATACATTTACCGTCATCTCCTGCTTGTGGAAGCCTTCTGCATCACACTTTACGGTATATTCGCCGTATTCAATTTCACTAAATGATACTTTTCCGTCACTGCCTGTTTCGCCTGAGAACTCACCGGAAGCTCCGCTTAGTTTCACCTCTGCACCGCTTATTGCTCCGGTTTCATTTGCTGCCATTACCTTTACGGTAATATTCCCCGTGGTTACCTGTGGCTCCTCCGGTACATTTTCCTCAGGCGTACCAGACGCATTCTGTTCTGCGGTCATTTCCGTAAGCATGGCAGTAAGGCTTGCATCACCGCTGGCATTTATGCCTGCCTGTACTGTATTCTGCGCAGAGAAACTGTCATCCATGGCAAGATACAGCTCTGCAAGTGCTTTATACGCTTCGGGATTAATTGGATCTATCTCTATAGCTGCCTTATAGGCCGCTATAGCTTTTTCATAATCCAGATCATCCAGGTATCTTTCAGCAAGTGAAAGCTGCCGGTCATATTTTTTCGTGGGGCTGTTATATACCGCAACAGCACTTACCGCAAATATAAGTACCGCAAGAACAACTACAGCTGCGATACCGCCTATCAGTAACGGCAGAAGGTTCTTCTTTTTGCTCACTGAAGCAGCCGCCAGCTTTGCTTCATCCGGCGTTTTCTCTCCTTCTGATGCTTTCCCCGGTCTTCTTCCGGGCAGCAGGACAGTTTCATCATCACTCCCACTATCATCAGCCTGCGGGGTTCCGCAGTACCTGCAAAAAGCTACACCTTCATCTATCTCTTTTCCGCAATTCTTACAATACATAATTCAGTCTCTCCTTCTGATATGATCCAGTATCCTGACCGCTTAAAATCACTGGAAAATACTATTTTGAAAGATACTCGACAGTCTCGTCATAATCCATGCATTCACCATCATAAACGCTTATCATCCTGTTCATGTCAAAGGTTCCGGTATACCCCATAAATCCGCCCTGTGTAATAATTCTGCATCCGTTAAGTTCCGGGGCATCTGCCGGTGGCGTGCATTCTGCCCAAATTCCGCTCCGCGGAATATAGTACAGCAATACTCCTCCGGAAAAACCAATATAATCCTGGTACACTTTCCCATTCTGGCAAGACAGGAAAATATGACTGTCATGCCCGAACCCCGGAACATCCTGATCCGTCATCGGCTCCACATACAGATCCGGTATACCATCATCGTCTAGTTCAATTATATAGACATTCATATACACGTCATTTACCCCATATTCGCTCCATGATTCCTGTTTTATATGCTTTAACGCATCCAGGTAAGCCTGCTTCCAGTCACCATTATCAGATACCGGAGCTGCCGGAGTAAGCGCCGTGATGATCTCACTGCTCGTCATCCCGCAGATGTATCCCTTTTTATCCTGCAGATAATTGTAAAAAGAAGGCGAAGCTATACAGACTGCTTTTGAACCGTCAAATACCCGGTTGCGTGCATCGTTGTATTCCTGCTCCGAAACCTTTTCCGAATTGCTGTAGTAAATCGGCTCCGCATCGAAATCTTCTCCTTCATAAGCTGCCAGATCATCGCATTCACCTATCCATAGTGTAGTAAGGGTTCCGTTTTTCAGACGTTCCACGCTTTCAGACGTATATCCGTGGCCAGCCCCTCCGTTAATTAAACCCTCACCACATATAAAACCAATTCCGGAATAAGCATAATATATCTCTGTCGCCTCACCATTGTGATACGTGTAAACCTGCTCTCCACCAGCTGTTGTACCCGTATCCATAATTAGCTCTGGAATGTCATCATCGTCCAGATAGATCAGAGCCCAGCATAACTGAAAATCTTCTCCCCACCCTGAAAGATAATCATTTACCACACCCAGGTATGCTTTTTTCCATTCTTCTTCACTGACTTCATTTCCCTGTGCTGTATAAGCATCCTTTTCATCAAAGCTTATCCATGCATACTGCTCGCTGGTAGTGTCATAGATATAGTCCTGCTGGTCATAGACCGTTCCAGCATAGTAATAGCAGGGGCACCACAATGGTGCACTCTCGGAAGTGTCCGCCGTACTTTCATATATGAGTCCGGTGCTGTCATAGATGCGGACTGTCACACCGTCGTTTTCCATCGAGGATGATGATCCATTTCTTGCATTAGCAGCATCTGCCACATATATGGTCTTTGCTATCTCAGCACTTGCGTTGTGGATATAGATCACTTCATAGGGCTGGTCTGCGCCATGGTCTGCATAAAGGAATACATTGCCTTCGCTGTCGGCGGGGTGTCCGATGTTCACATATTCTTTCATATCGGAATTGAAAGCACAGAGGTCCAGGTCGTGTTCCCCATTCCACGTAAGCAGTACATAGGCGTCATCCCCTGACACTTCCGGCACAAGGGCGGCTATAGAATTATAGTCCGGCCCGGACAGATTAAAAGACAGCTCTCTTTTATGATATCCGTCCGCATCACACTTCACGGTATAATCTCCATACGCAAGATCCGAAAAAACTGCATTGCCCGAGCTGTCTGTTTCTGCAGACAATTCACCTGACGGTCCCGTCAGCTTAACCTCGGCACCGCCTATCGCACCTGTCTCATTTGCCGCAAGCACCGTTACCGTTACGGTACCGACAGCAGGGTGCTGATCCGATACATCATCTACAGCTGATTCAGTCTGAGTTCCTATCTGCTCAAGCAGTGCTGTCAGTCCGGCATCACCGGTAGCATCTATCCCTGCCTGTACAGTTTCCTGCGCCGATACGTTATCACTCATGGTCATATACAGTTCCGCAAGGGCTTTATACGCTTCCGGGTTGTTCGGGTCTATCTCTATGGCCGCCTTGTATGCTGCTATCGCCTTTTCGTAATCCAGCTCATCAAGATACCTTTCAGCAAGTGAAAGCTGTCGGTCATATTTTTTCCCTGGGCTGTTATATACCGCAACAGCACTTAATGCAACTATAAGTACCACAAGTACTGCCACAGCTGCGATACCGCCTATCAGGAACGGAAGAAGGTTCTTCTTTTTGCTCACTGTGTCAGTGCCTTGGCTTATTTTACTTTTTTCCGCAGGCTTTTTTTCTTCACCCAATTTCTTTTCTGACATGCTTCTATTGATCTGGGCAGTTTCCTCGCCACTTCCACCATTAACATCCTGCGCGGTACCGCAGTACCTGCAAAAAGCAGCACTTTCATCTATCTCTTTTCCACAATTCTTACATATCATTTCCTGTTCTCCCGTACCATAATAATACTCATCATTTCAGAAATTTAACGTTTTATCTGACAGAATGACGTCGAACCAGAATGAAAAACATTTTTCATTCCTGCAGATACTTCTTAAGTTCCACCATCTTGTCACGCAGCTCCGCCGCAGCCTCAAAGTTAAGCTCTGCTGCCGCTTTGCGCATTGCCTTCTCGGTCTTTTTGATCACTTCTTCAAGCTCAGCTTCACTCATGGATTCCGGATCCTTGTCAAGGGTAGCCTTTGTGCTCTCTATTGCCTTGCTTACTGCAATAAGCTCACGCACGGCTTTCTTTATGGTAGTAGGTGTGATGCCGTGTTCCTCATTATATTTCATCTGTATCTCACGACGGCGTTTCGTCTCATCAAGACAGATTTTCATTGAGTCGGTGACAGTGTCCGCATACATTATGACATGGCCTTCAGAATTCCTGGCCGCACGTCCGACTGTCTGGATAAGGGAGGTGGCCGATCTCAAAAATCCTTCCTTGTCAGCATCAAGAATAGCAACTAAGGTCACTTCCGGTATGTCCAGCCCCTCTCGGAGAAGATTTATACCCACCAGCACATCAAAGACATCCAGACGCAGGTCCCTGATTATCTCCGCACGTTCCAGGGTATCCACATCCGAATGAAGATACTTTACCCTGATCCCGACATCCTTCAGATAATCCGTCAGGTCTTCGGCCATCTTCTTTGTTAGTGTGGTGATCATTACCTTGTTTTTCTTAGCCGTTTCTTTTTTGATCTCAGCCAAAAGATCATCTATCTGGCCCTCTACAGGGCGTACATCTATCTCGGGATCCAAAAGCCCCGTGGGCCGTATAATCTGCTCAGCCCTTAAAAGCTCATGTTCTGCTTCATATTTTGCAGGAGTAGCCGATACAAAAAGCATCTGATCGATACGGGATTCAAACTCACTGAAATTAAGGGGACGGTTGTCCAATGCAGACGGCAGTCTGAAACCGTAATCAACCAATGTACTCTTCCTTGATCTGTCACCTGCATACATCCCGCCTATCTGGGGTATCGTCATATGCGACTCATCCACTATTATCAGGAAATCATTATCAAAAAAGTCGAAAAGACAGTAGGGCGGTTCGCCGGGCTTCAGCCCGTTAAGATGCCTGGTATAATTTTCAATACCTGAACATACGCCGGTCTCACGGAGCATCTCCACATCAAAAGCTGTCCGCTCCGCAATTCGCTGTGCCTCTATAAGTTTGTCATTCTTTTTGAAGTACTCGACCCGCTCTTTAGCCTCTTCCTCAATTGCCGCGCAGGCTTCTTCCATTTTTTCCATAGAAACCACATAATGGGATGCCGGGAATATACTTACATGCTCAAGAGTGCAGACAGCTTTTCTCGTAACTGCATCAAGCTGGGTGATGCGGTCTATCTCATCACCGAAAAACTCTACCCTTATAATCTTGTCCCCGCCTTCCGCAGGATTGATCTCCAGCACATCACCATGTACCCTGAAGCAGGCTCTGTTAAGATCCAGGTCATTGCGCTCATACCTTATTTCCACCAGCTCCTTCATGACCTCATCCCTGTCCTTTACCATCCCTGGACGAAGTGAAACAACCATGTCCTCATATTCCGAAGGGCTTCCCAAACCATATATGCAGGACACGCTGGCAATAACCACCACATCTTTCCTCTCGGTAAGAGCAGCAGTGGCGGAAAGTCTTAATTTATCGATCTCATCATTTATGGAAGAATCTTTTTCAATATAGGTATCTGACGAGGGAACATAAGCCTCCGGCTGATAGTAGTCATAGTAGCTTACAAAGTACTCTACCGCATTCTCCGGGAAGAACTCTTTGAACTCGCCATAGAGCTGGGCCGCCAGGGTCTTATTATGGGCAATGATGAGCGTCGGCTTGTTTAGCGCAGCTATAACATTTGCCATCGTAAAAGTCTTGCCGGAACCCGTAACCCCAAGCAAGGTCTGGAACTGATTGCCTTTTTTGAAACCTTCAACAAGCTTTTCGATAGCCTGGGGCTGGTCCCCGGTAGGTTTATATTCTGAGTGTAATTTGAAATTCATGGCTGTTTTTCTCCCAATTTCCGTAACCAAAAGTGTGAACTATACTAACATTATACGGTTTTCGTGGGTACCGATTTTATATCCGCAGCTACCATAATATTATCATTATAAGATTTATGCAAATTTATTTTTATGCTTGTCACAGACAGAAAAAACATAAAAATAACAGGCCCCTATTATGGAAAGCCTGTTATTATTCTTTAAAATAGCTGCTTACTGTCACCTACGCTCTGTTGTACTAAGGCTGTCGGATATCTTTCGGACCTGCTCATCGGGATAGTCGCAGAAATCTACTATTTCTTCCACCGTCTTGCCACAGCGTAGCATTTCGGTGATTTTTTCTTCGTCGCGCTTAACCATTCCAAGAGCAATACCTTCTGCACGCCCCTCCTTGCGGCCTTCCGCTCGGCCTTCTGCACGACCTTCTGCACGCCCCTCCTCGCGGCCCTCTTCTTTGAACATCTGCATAGTTTCGGCTTCGTTATATTCCGTAAGGCACATACTCTTTACCTCCGCTCTGTTACCGACCAAGAATTCCCTTATCTGGAAATTCTCCGGCATTTCATCAATGGTGCGGTCTACCGCCTCTTCCAGAGTCAGCTTTCCCTGATCCTTCTTGTTTCTCACACCGTCCACAAACCACGAGTACTCCTTAAGTGGTCTGCAGCTTTCAAGCAGTTCTTTATTATTACCTAAGTTAATATTTATCAGTCTGACATTTACTTCTACATCCGACAGTTCAGCATTC